>Ga0073934_10007868_pt1 | contig 14527 bp, 11 predicted proteins | sample LarsenN4metaG_FD_76834 | JGI IMG/M metagenome (GOLD analysis project Ga0073934, IMG submission 76834) | Hot spring sediment bacterial and archeal communities from British Columbia, Canada, to study Microbial Dark Matter (Phase II) - Larsen... ...
ACGCTGATGTCCGGCGCGGTGAGCCTGGAATCGGGCAGCCATCTCGCGGAGCTGCTGGCCTCTTCCGGCTCCCCGAATGTCAAGATTCAGAAGCTGTACCTGTCGGCCCTCAGCCGGATGCCGTCGCGGACGGAACTGGCGGCGATGCAGCGGGCCGTGGCCGCCAATCGCGATCCCCGCGTGGCGTACCAGGACTTGTTCTGGGCGCTGCTGAATTCCAATGAGTTCATTCTGGTGCACTGAGAAAAGTCCGCCGCCCGTAGTCGATGGTCAGGACAGAAACAGCACCGCATTTCTCAACTGACCACGGACGCCTGACAAAGAAACGACCACCGTCCACCACCGCCCTTGGAGCTTTCCGATGAACCTGATTCCCTCCGGCATGTCCCGGCGACATTTTCTGCGGCACCTGGCGGCCGGTGCAGCCACGATTCCCGCGCTGGACTTCATTTCGCACGTGCAGGCCAACGCTGCACAGCTCAAGAAGAACAACAAGGCCTGCATCCTGATGTGGATGAGCGGCGGACCGCCGACCATCGACATCTGGGATCTGAAGCCCGGTTCCAAGAACGGCGGCGAATTCAAGCCGATCTCGACCGCCGGCGACCTGCAGATCAGCGAGCACATGCCCAAGACCGCGCAGGTCATGAACCACCTGTCGGTGGTCCGGGCGATGAGCACCCGCGAGGCGGACCACGGTCGCGGCCGCTACTACATGCACACCGCCTACGTGCCGAACCCCACGGTCGTCCATCCGGCGTTCGGCTCCGTCGTGAGCTATGAGGTGGGCACGAAGCGGAAGGAACTGGAGATTCCGGCGTTTGTGTCCATCGGCGGCGGAGGTAGCAGCCCCGGTTTCCTGGGAATGGCGCACGCCCCGTTCCTGGTCGATTCGTCCGGTCGCATCCGCAATGCCGACATGGGGGACCTGCCCCCCGAGCGGCTCGACCAGCGGTTGTCCATGCTGGGCGTGGTGGAAGATAACTTCATCCGCTCGCAGCGGGGAGAGTATCCGCAAGCCCACAAGGACATCTATCAGAAGGCGATCAACCTGATGAAGTCGCCGCAAATGCAGGCGTTCAAGGTCGATCAGGAGTCGCCGGAAACCCTCGCCGCCTACACCGGCGCGCCGGCTCAGGGGGGCATGATGGGCAACGGCGGCCAGTTTGGCCGGGGCCTGCTCATGGCCCGACGGCTGGTCGAGGCGGGCGTCCCCTTCGTCGAGGTCGATTTCGGCGGCTGGGACCTGCACCAGAACGTGTTCAGCACGCTGCGCGATCAGCGGCTGCCGCAACTCGACGCCGGCATCGCCGCGCTGACCGCCGATCTGAAGCAGCGCGGCATGCTCGATGATGTCGTCCTGGTGTGGATGGGTGAATTCGCCCGCACGCCGCGGATCAACCAGGACGTCGGCCGCGATCACTGGGCGGCCTGCTGGTCGGTGATGATCGGCGGCGGCGGCCTCAAGGGGGGCCTGGCCGTCGGCGAGACCGACAAGGACGGCGTCTCGGTGGCGAGCGGCAAGGCGTACCTGCCCGGCGACATCTGGGCCACGGTGGCGCGGCAACTGGGCATTCCGCTCGACACCGTGCACACGTCGAAGCGCGGCCGGCCGATGAAGATCGCCAATGGCGGCACGCCGATCCAGGAACTGATTGCGTAGGAGGCTGGTGGTCCGTTGTCAGTGGTCTGTGGTTGAGGACGGGTTGGGACCACGCTTCGCAACTGGCCACTGACCATGGACGAGTCACCGTGAGCAATGCCGACACTCCGCTGGACATCCCCGCGGCAGGCGCCACGCCGCCCCTGCCGGAAGCGGACTTCGTGCAGTTGTTCATGCGGCATCAGCGGCGGCTGTTCCTGCACATCCTGGCGCAGGTGCCGCAGCCGGTGGATGCAGAGGAGATCCTGCAGGAGGTCAACCTGATCGCCTGGAGCAAGTTCCAGCAGTTCCGGCCCGGCACGAACTTCCTGGCGTGGGTGTCCAAGATTGCGGCGTTCGAGATCCTGAAGTACCGGGGTCGGAAGCGCCGGGAGCGGCTGCAATTCAGCGAGGAGTTTCTGGACGTCATCGCCCAGGAGTCGCTGTTGCAGGCGGAGATGCTGGACGCACGACGGGCAGCGCTGGCCGAATGCCTGAAGCGTCTGCGGTCAAAAGATCGGGAACTGATCCGGCAGCGCTACGCCGCCGGCGAGAAGGGAAAACACCTGGCGGAATCCATTGGCCGCCCGGCGAACTCGGTGTACCAGTCGCTGGGCCGCATCCGGCGAACGCTCATGGAGTGCATGCAGAGGCGGTTGGCCCTCGAGGGCTAAAGCAGGCAACAAGTCGAGATCCGAACTGAGAAGGAAACGCGAAGCTCAAAAGTCGGAACGAGCCGATTCACACGATGGGTTTCGTCGGAAGTATGTTTCGAGAGGTCGGATCTCCAGGTTCGGATTTGGGATTTTGATTTCCCCACGGGTTTGAAACAATCGCAACACATGTCCTGGTCTTCCGAACAGCGCGACGCATTCCTGACGCTCCTCGACCGAGTGTGCGATCAGCGTGCGTCCGCGGAGGACTATGCCGCCATCGAGCAAACCGTCCGCAGCGTTCCCGAGGCCCGCACGCTGTACGTGACGTACCTGGATCTGCACGGCACATTGATCTGGGATGCCGCCGAAGGACTCGCGCTCGGCGATGATCGGATTGTGAAACCGTCGGCGGTGGCGGCCAAGCGAACCCGAAGGCGATGGAGGCGGCTGGCCGTGACGTCGGTCGCCGCCGCGGCGCTGGTGCTGGGCATCGTCGTCGGGCGGTTGACGCGCAACCCGGCGGAACTGCCGCCGAACATCGCCGACAACGGACAGTCCGTTGCGCCGGAGACGCCGCCGGAGCAGCCGCCGCCGATCGCGACGCCCCACGTGCGTCAACCGGTCGAACTGGCCCAGGAGCCCCCGACGCGCGACGCCGTGACAACCGAGAACGCGCCCTCAACAATCCGGGCCGAGGTGGTCGGCGTGTTGGAGCCGGCCCCGCCTCCGGCCGCGGGGGACGACGTCGCCGGCGTGTCGGCCCGCATCGACGCCCTGTTGCGCAGGCACTGGCAGGAACTGGGGCTGGATCCCTCGCCCAGGGCCGAAGACGGCGAATGGTGTCGGCGGATCTACCTGTCCCTCGCCGGCCGCATCCCGACGTTCACCGAGGTGGAGGCGTTTCTGTCCGACGACGGCCCCGAGAAGCGTCGGCGGCTGGTCGACGATCTGCTGGACTCGGGGGAATACGCCCGACACATGGCCACGGTCTGGTCGAATCTGCTCATCGGCCGATCGCCCGCGCCGGAGGTCGACCGCGACAGTTTCCACAAGTTCCTGCGGATGAGTTTTGCCGCCAACAAGCCGTGGGACGAACTGGTCGCCGCCATGCTCTCCGCCGAGGGGCGCGTGGATGAAAACGGTGCGGCCAACTTTCTGGTCGCGCACCTCAACAACCAGGCGGTGCCGGCGACCGCAGTGACGGCGCGGCTGTTCTTTGGCCGCCAGTTGCAGTGCGTGCAGTGCCACAATCATCCGTTCAACGACACCAAACAGTCCGCGTTCTGGGAGCTCAACAGCCTGTTCCAGCAGACGGTCGTGGAGAACGGCCGGCAACGGATGGCGCCGCGCTCTGAACGCTCCGGAACCGTCGCAACGCTGGCGTCCCGTCAGGAGGGAGGGCCGACGTACTACGAGACCACCCAGGGGCTGATGAAGGTCGCGTTTCCGCAGTTCGCCGGCCATGAGATCGCCCCTGACCCCGACGTCAATCGCCGGCAGGCGCTGGCCAAACTGCTCACCGGTGAAGACCAGCCGCAGGTTGCTTCGGCGTTCGTAAATCGCACGTGGGCGCATTTCTTCGGGGCCGGGTTCACGCGGCCGATCGACGACTTGGGACCACACAATCCGCCCTCGCAGCCCGAGTTGTTCGCGCTGCTGCAGGACGAATTCCTCCGCAGCGGGTACGACGTCAAGCAGCTCATCCGGTGGATCACCGGCAGCGAAGCGTACCAGCTCACCAGCCGCACGCACGCGGGCAACCTCAGGGATGATCTGTCGGTCGCCGAGCTGCCCGCCTTCAGCCGCGTGTATCCGCAGCCGATGTCCCCCGAGCAGTTGTTCGACTCGCTGGTCACGGCGACGCAGGCGCCGCAGGGACAGTCCGGGGACTGGACCGCCGCCGAGGCCCGCCGGCAGCAATGGCTCGACGAGTTCATCGTCACCCTGGAGAACGACGAGAACGAGGAGGAGGAAACGCTGACCGGCACGTATGCGCAGGCGCTCGCCGTGATGAACGGCGACCTCGTGCAGGAAGCGCTGGACCTGGATCCGGGGACGTTCCTCGGCGACCTGGTCCGTGCCCGGCTGCCGGAGCAGGAAAAAATTCGCCGGTTGTGCCTGGCGGCGCTCTCCCGGCCACCGACCAGCAAGGAACTTCCGGCGATGCAGCGCGTGCTGCACGATGCCAGCCTACCGCGAAAGCCGAATACGACCAAGAGCGCCCCCTCTCCGGGGGGCTACCAGGATCTGTTCTGGGCCCTGCTGAACTCGAACGAGTTCGCAATCGTCCACTGAGGCGAAGAGGGAAGAGCACCGCAAAGGCTCGACGGTCGCGAAGGAAGACCTTTCAAAGAAACAAAGGCCAAAGGCTGATGAGGCGAAATGGGCCTCATCAGCCTTTGGCCTTCTCATTCCCGCTGCTGCCGTCTTCCCCTGACCCCTTCGCGTCTTCGTGGTGCTCCGGCCTCATTCGCTCGGACGCTGGCTGAGCTTTGCGGTGATGGCTCGCGGCATCGGGAGTTCGGGGCTGCCTGCCGACGGCCTTCGCTGCAGCAGGTCTTTGAGCGAAAACTTCTGGTACGGCTGGTCGGCGGCCGGTTGGCGGTCGCTGGTCGCGTGGGCCACCCACAGTTCCAGCGACTTCGGCGCGAACAACACGTTGTGCAGGTTTGATTTCATCGCCACCGGCCGGGCCATCAGCTCCAAGGCAAGTTCCGGCGTCAGCTTGCCGTGCCGGTGCTGGGCGCGCTGCACCAACTCCTTGTAGCGGTCCCCGGCGGAGAGCAGCACGCAGTCCGGCACGGCGGTCGGCAACAGCGGATGCGCCTGGCCCGGCTCGATCGTGGTGAACACATCCCAAGACGCCTCCATTCCAACCGCTTTCCCCGTTTCGCCGTCGGCAATCACGTAAAAGTACTGGCAGGTCCGCGGTCCGTCCCGGAACGTGGCGATGGCCTCGTCCAACGACTTCGCCGTTTCCAGCGCTTCCCGCACGAGCAGCGACATCGGCCGGCCTTCCCAATGGCCGAGACCCCCGCCCCCCATCTCGCCCACGGACACGTGCTCGGCGTTCATCCCCGTCACCGAGCCAATGAACCCGGCGTAACTCACGTTGACCCACGGCAGCCGACCGGCCGGTTCGGCGACAATCAGCACCGCGTGGTCCTGCAGGCCCCAGTCGACGGCGTAATCCAGCACGCGGCCGTGCAGCATTTCCCCGTTCGCGGTCGCCGAGCCCGACACCGCAAACCCGCTGCAATGGAACAGCTCGGGAATGAAGTTCGCCACGCGGATGTCGGCGACGTGCGTCTCCGATCCCGCCGCGACCCCCTCCATCTCCTCGACGTAGCGTCGGTCGACGTGGGGCTCCAGAATCCGCTGGATGGTTTCGACGGCGGCCCGCGGCGTGACCTTCAGCGGCCCCATCTCGACCAGCGTGTGCTCCTTCGCCTTCACTTCAATCAGGTTGTGCAGGTTGCCCCGCACCTGGGCCTTGAGCAGCGCCCCGTGCTGGTAGCCCATCTCGTAGGGGGTCCCCTTGAGATGCAGCACCAGCGCGCCGTCGATCTTCTCCAGCCACCCCTCGCCGCACCGGGCGATGGTCTGGGCCGAAACGGACGCCGCCGAACTGACCCAACCGATGGCGAACAGCAGCAACCAGCGGAATCGCAGCGACATGGGAGCATCCCCGAACAGAGCCGTAAGAAAACGTCAGTGGCGACAGCATACCGCCCGCAACGGCCGCCGAGAAGATGGTGTCTTCCCCCCCCCGCAACATTCCCCGGATTCTTGCTTGCACAGTGAAGGCGAACCGTCCACGATGGCCGTCGATCCCCTCTCGTCGTCCACATTTCGTGGAGAGCCCTCATGCTGCTTCGAATTCTCGCCGGCTGCAGCCTCTGTGTCGCGATGCTGTGGAACGGAACGCCCGAAACCCATGCCGCCGATGCCAGGCGGCCGAACATCGTGCTGATCTTCGGCGACGACGCCGGCATCGACGTCTTCGGCTGCTACGGCGGCGACCGGGGCAAGTCCCTCACGCCAAACATCGACGCGCTCGCCGCCTCCGGCCTGCGGTTCGATCGCTGCTATTCCACGCCGCTGTGCGGGCCGTCCCGCTGCGTGATCATGACCGGCCGGTATGGCTTCCGCACCGGCGGGCTGACGAACCAGACGGCCGGCCAGCCGCAATCGAAGGACGAACCGTCGATCGCGAAGATCCTCAAGCAGGCCGGTTACGCCACCGGCATGGCGGGCAAGTGGCGGCAGATGGGCGAAACCCCCGGCGACTGGGGCTTCGACGAATACATCACCGACCCCACCGCCGGCGGCTGGTTCTGGAAAACCAGCTACACCAAAAACGGGAAAGAGATCACCACCGACCGGGAGATCTATTATCCCGATGTGGCCTCGGACCTGGCCGTGGATTTCATGACCCGACACAAGGACGGGCCGTTCTACTTCTATCTCTCGGAACATCTCATCCATGGGCCGATCCTGCGGACGCCGGATTCCAAACCCGACGCCACCGCGGCGCAACACTACGACGATAACATCGCCTATCTCGATAAGACTGTGGGGAAGATCGTGTCGGCTATCGACCGGCTCGGCATCCGCGAGAACACCGTAATCCTGTTCACGACGGACAACGGCACGGCGACCGTCGGCTATCAGCCGCAGCACGATCCGCACATGACCACGGGCAAAATTGGCGGCCGGGCGGTCCACGGCCACAAGGGGCAACTGCTCGAAGGAGGGTCGCGCGTGCCGCTGATTGCGAGCTGGAAGGGAACGCTGCCGGCGGGGAAGGTGTCGAACGACCTCGTCGACTTCAGCGACCTGCTGCCGACGTTCGCGGACCTGGCCGGAGGAAAGTTGCCCAGCGATGTGAAGTTCGACGGCCGCAGTTTCGCGCCGCAGCTTCGCGGACAGTCGGGGACGCCGCGGGACTGGATCTTCGTGCAACTCGGCAGCGGCTGGTACGTGCGGAACGACGGCTGGAAGCTGAACGAGAAGGGGGAGTTGTTCTCGATGCGGGACGCCCCGTTCGCAGAAACCCCGGCGACCGATTCCGCCGACGCCCAAGCCGCCCGCCAGAAACTGCAGGCCGTGCTGGACGAGCTCAACCCGCAAGGCGGCAAAACCGCGCCGCCGAACGCGGGGAAGAAGAACAAGAAAGGCAAGAAAAAGGCCGGTGCGACGTGACGTCGCGAGTCGCCCAAGGTAGCCATCTCGCTTCGCGAGAGGCAGGCGCGCTCACGACGTGTCGCACGCTCCTTCCCGCGCCGGCGACAGAACTGGATGACGCACTTTACTTGGCGAACGCCGGAAACTTTGCAGATCAAACGTGGCGGCGTTCATCTCGCGGACCGAGATGGCTACTGTGAAGCAGCGCCGGACACGTTCGCTTGATCCACGCAGCCAGATCGTCAGGCCACGGCGACGTGAACGTCAGCCGTTCGCCCGTCCGCGGATGCCGAAAGCCCAACCGCGCGGCGTGCAGCGCCAATCGCGGGGCGCCGCTGGTGTCCGGCGAAGCGGTCTCGCCGAGGCGGTGCCGGTAGACCGGTTCGCCGCAGACGGGGGTGCCGAGTTCGCACAAATGGATGCGGATCTGGTGCGTGCGGCCGGTTTCCAGGCGGCATTCGACGAGGGACAGACCGTCCGCCGTGGCCAGGCGGCGGACGTGCGTCACGGCGGGCTGGCCGCCGCGGCCGTCGCGCGACGGGCCACGCAAACCATCGCCGCGGTCGCGCACCAGCGGAATGGAAATCGTCTGCGACTCCGGACAGCCCCGCACAACCGCGAGATACGTCCGTTCGACGGTGTGTTCCTGGAACTGCCGGATCAAACCCTTTGCGGCCTCGTCCGTCCGGGCGAACACGACCAGCCCCGATGTCTGCCGGTCCAGCCGCTGCACGCGGAACAGCGGCGGCGAGGAACGGGCCGTCCGTTGTCGAGGTCGCGATGTCGTTCGCCGATCGGCAATGGCCTCGGCGACCAGTTCGTCCAGCGTCGGAGCGAGGCGTTTCTTGGCGGCGGGCCAATGCTGCTCTTCCGGCCGCCGCGTGGTGACGAGGTCGGTGGGTTTCTCGACGACGACCAGATCGTCGTCGCAGTGCACGATGCGGATCAGTTTGGGGCGGGGCGGGGCGGTCGGGACATCGTCGCACGAAACGACGTCGGTGAGTTTCAATCGCCGGGCTTCATGGACCTCGACCGTGCCGTTGACCCGCACCTGGCGGGAGGCCAGCAGCCTGCGACACCCCGACCAGGACAATTCCGGACGGCGTTTTCTGAGCCAGGCCAGCACCGTCATCCCGACGCCGTCCGGCCCGACATGGTCGCCGCAACCTGTTTCAGCCATGGAAGATCCAGCCGGCCCTGAGAGCGATTCTGGGCTGCAGGCGGACCGCGTCCCGGTCACAAAGCGGTCCGCGTTGTCCGATCCGGTTTGACTGCCCACCGCCGCGACCTATGTTTCGGATGTCGCAGATACTGCGGCACACAATCCGATTGCGAACCGCACGCTTACGGCCTGTCCGTCGCGTGCTGAGCGCGGCAAGGAGGAGCTGGGAGCTTCGAGGGGACCTTGCCGCGCTTTTTCTTTTTATCGTGCGGTCTGAGCGACTGCCACGGCGACGGACGTCCACCCCTGGAAAATCGCCATGCGACGCACGCCATCAGCCCGGGGACTTGCCCAGCGGCGATGCGTCTGGTCGTGGCGAGGCAGGGGCGTGACGCTCGTCGAGGCCCTGCTGGCCGTCACCCTCGCCACGCTCTGCAGTTCGGCGTTGGTGACGGTGGTCACCCAGTCGGTCCAAACGACCGATGACGCCGTCTACACCCAACTCGCCTCTGGACTGGCCGATCAGTTGCTGGAGGAACTGGCCTCGGTGCGCTTCCCCCAGGCGGACAGCACACGGCCCCCCGCGACCGGCAACCGGATGGCCTTCGACGACCTCGACGACTACCACGGATGGTCGGCCCGGCCGCCGCGGAATCGGGCGGGTCTGCCTCCAGGAACCGATGGACCATCGGGAACCGCCGTCAGTCGCCCGCAGTCTCACCGACCCTCCCCGTTGTGGCTGTCCCGGCTCACTCAGGAAGTGACGGTGGAACGGCTGCAGGAGGACGGCACTGGTCAGTGGGCCGTCGTCTCGCAGCACACGCCCCTCCGGCGCGTGACGGTCCGCATCAGCCGGACCGACGCCCAGGGTGTAACCCGCGTCTTGTGCGAACGGATCCAGATCTTCACCCAGGTGGCAGCCGCGCCGTGAGAACCCGATGTCGAATTGCTGATGTCTCGCGCCGACGCCGCGGCTTCACGCTCGCGGAGTTGTTGCTGGCGAGCGTGATCCTGACGCTGGTGCTGAGTGTGCTGGCCGGCGTGACACAGGCCGTCCACACGGCCTGGAACTACAGCACCACGCGTGAGGACTGCCGGCTGGAAGCGCAGGCCGCCGTGGAGCGCATTCAATGGATGCTTCGACAGGCTGGAACCTACCGGCTCGCCGGCGGCCCGACGGTGTTCGGCGTGCGGTCGGTGACCATTGGATCGAACAACGAAGCCGCCCCCGCCGTTCTGGTCATTTGGAGTGGAGGCCGCAACGGCGGATTAGCGAGCCAGGGCGTTCTCAGCCGACTGCCGCGCATCAACGAACTGGTAATCTACGGGTGCGATCCACAGCAGCCGCGCGAGTTCGTGGAGCTGACGATTCCCGGCAACACGCAGCCGATTGCCTTCAACAGCCCGCTGTTTGCGGACAACATCAAGTCGCTGATGGCGGCCACGGGGCAAGATCGGATCCGACTCTGCCGCCGGATTCGGATTGCGCCGCTCACGATTGCGGAAAACTGGCCGGGACTGGGCGGCGTGAACCAGATGGGCCTCGTGCGGATGGATGCCGGCATGACCCCGACCGACGATGCCATCGCCGCGGCCAGCCCCGGCACGACCGCCTGGCAGGAACTTCCCTGGTCGCAGGGGTTGGTTTCGCCGGCAGGCGGATTGCGGGCGGTGCGCGTGCTGATCGAGTTGCAACTGGAACCCGCGCCCGAGCACGTCCGGACCGATGCCGGCGAATCTCTGGCCATCCCCTTCTTCGGACTGGCGAGCGCCCGGTATGTCCACCAGCCGTAATGCACGGACCGCGGCGCGACCACGCACGCGGCACACGCCGGCGGAACGGTCGGGCGTGGCGCTGCTGCTGGTTGTGGCGGCGCTGGGGCTGACGGTCGTGCTGACGTTCGGCCTGTTGCGGTCGCAGTCGACGACCATCCAGCTCCGACACAACGCACAGCGCGGGGCCGAAGCGCTGGACGCCGCACGGGCCGGCGCCGCGGCAGCCCTGCAACAGATGCAGTCTCCCGACTGGAGGGGCGTCGGCGACGTTCCCGCCCGCACCTTGCGGGAGGACGGGACTGGAACGCTGAGTTACCGCGTGAAATACGAGCCCGTCACTTCGGCCTCCGGGTTGAGCGTGACAGAAACCGAGTTGCCGTTCTGCATTGGCGTCGTCGCCACGGGGGAGTGGACGCCAAAGGGCTCTTCGGGAGCCGCCGTTCGTCGCACGGTGAAGGTTCCCGTGCGACTTCAACCGCGACACCCCGGCGGCGCGCAGAGCCCCGGACAACCGGCCAGCGTTTCGGACCTGAAGCCAAATCCAGCCAATTACGACACCCTGCAGACTCACGCCTTGGTGGCCACGGGGCAGGGGACTTCGCTGAACTTCGATCCCGGCACGCGCTGGGAGGGTCCGCTTTGGCTGCGCGACCAGATGACGCTCTTTGGCGATCCCCAGTGGTCGTCCTCCGTACGGGATACGATGTTGCAGGAAACCGGCGCGCTGTGGCCCCCCGGAGCGAATGGAACCCCCGCCCCCCATCCTGCACCGTTGACCGGTCCGATCCGCCTGCAGGCCAGCCCGCTCAGCGGCATGTCGTCGGACATGTCGCGACTGCAGGTCAGTTGGACCTCGGGACAGGTCCTCCCCACGATTCCAGCGTTCGACTTTGGGCAGTTTTCCGAATACCGCATCTTCGACAAGGGATTCGCCTATCAGGCCGAGCCGCTGAGCGGAACCTTGTCGGGAATCACGCTGAGACCATCGGCGGCGAATCCCCTCGGCATCTTCTACCGCTCGGGGAACCTGTACATCGGCAGCGACGTCGTCGTCCAGGGAACGCTGGTGTGCACCGGGACGATCACCGTCACCGGCCAGCGTGTTGCGCTCTGCAGCGACAACCGCCGCAATGAGGCCGGACAGCCGCGGTTGCCAGATGCCGAACGTTGGCCACGCTGTCCTGCCGTCGTGTGTCAGAACCTGCACTTCGACCGTTCGGCCCGCGCGCTGATCGAAGGGGCCGTGCTGGTCCAGCAACGATTGACCGGCGGCGGCGGGGCCTTTGAGTGGACCTCCGCCACCTCACTCACCGTCTTCGGACAGGCGACGGCATCGCGGCGCGGCCAACCGTACAGCGTCTTGAAATGGAGCGGCGGGTCCCTGTTGTCCGTGCAGTCGGGGCATCGTCATGCCGTGTGGGTGACCTCCGGAAACTCCGGCCGGTGGCTCCCCATCGTCTCCGTGAACCTGCTGACCTCGGAGCTGACCGTGGTCGGCGAGATGGAAACGGCCTCCCCGGTCAACTGCGTCATCAAGCGGAACCGGGAGGCGGCGGTCGACATTCACGGCCCCGTGCTCGCCACGGCCGTGGATAACAACTATCAGACTCGTTGGGGCCTGTCGGGCTCCAGTTGGGATGAACGGCGATCGAGTTGGAACACAGTCAACCTGCTCAACGCGGTCCTCGGCCTGCCGAGAGTCTCTTTCCCCGACTATCTCGCGAACCCCGCCAACTGGACGTTGTATGGGCTGGAGTACCAGATCTACGGCTTGACGATGGAACCCACGTTTCATGCACGGTTGCAGCCGAATGTGGTGCATCAATGGTCGGCGCCGCTCTTCCGACCGTATGTCGGAACAGGCGCCGAGGCGGCCTATTCGGGCTATCGCTGGCGGCCGCTGGCCTGGCAGGAGGGCCGCTGATGATCGCCGGCCGACAACCCCCAGGCCGCGCCGCCTACACACTGGTGGAGCTGCTGATCGTGGTCACTGTGCTCGGCATTCTGGCGAGCATCGTCGTGCCGGCGCTCAGCAGTCCCTCGGTCCTGGGCCTGCCGGCAGCCGCTCGGGCCCTGGCCGGTGACCTGCGGCTGGCCAGTGGCCTAGCCGTGCAATACAACACGACGTATGCCGTCCGCTTCGACTCCAGCACGCACTCGTACGAACTCGTGCACACGGGAGCGGCCTCACCGCCGCCTTTGGTCAATCCGTCAGCTCCCGCCGGCACGCCCGCGGGCCAGTACGTCGTCAAAATCGGAGATCTCGCTGGAACCGGACAGCGCCCCGAAGGAGTCCGGCTGTTGGGCGTCCGGCTGGCCGCCGCCGGCACTTCTGTGACGCAGATTTCGTATGGACCGCAGGGCGGTACGGGACCGGGCCGCGCCGAAAACACTGAAATCTGGCTCGTCGGCGGCTCGGCGAATCGGGCGCATTACGCCCGGTTGACCGTCTCCTGGCTGACCGGACAGGTGGACATCGATCTTCCGGGCAGCAAACCCGCCGGCTGGTAAACCGACCGGCGCACTTCAACTCTGTCATTCATCAACGATCTGATCATGTGGAAGTGGCGACGACATCCGGTCTCTCCCATCGGGGTGCACCTCGGCCAGAACTCGGCCGCGCTCGTGCAACTGATGCGGACGCCCGCTGGTCCTGCCGTTTCGCGAGTCGCACTGGGATCCTGGACCGTCGACGACCGGCTCTCGTCCGATGATCAGTTGCGACAATCGGCAATGGCCTTGAGGAAGCTGGTGCAGGATCACCGTTTCATCGGCCGCCGCGCGGTGAGCTGCCTGGGAACGCACGAGCTGTTCGTGCAGAACATGAGGGTGCCGCATCTCTCGCAGGGGGAAGTCGACAGGGTGGTCGGCTGGGAGGCCGAAGAGCGGTTGCCCTATCCCCGGAACGAGGCGGAGATCCGCCACGTCATCGCCGGCGAAGTCCGCGAAGACGACAACCTGCGGCAGGAGGTGATCCTGCTGGCCTGCCACCGTGGCGTGATTCAACGTCACATTGCGCTGATGGAACAGGCCGGCCTGGAGCCGGTGGGACTCGACGCAGAACCCTGCGCCTGGTTACGGGCACTGAACGCCGGGCGGCCCGCTGCAGGGCTTGCCGAGCGGCAGGGTTACCTGTCGCTGGGAGAGCGCGTGTCCACGGTGCTGTTTGCCGACCGGGAACAGATTCTGTTCATCAAGCCGATTCCCCTCGGAGGCAATCACTTCGATCAGCAGTTGGCCGCGGAGCTGGGGTTGCGTCTGGAAGACGCCCGCCAGATGCGTTCGCGCGTCTTTGCCGCCGATGTCCTGGACGCAGACCATGAAGTGCACCAGTCCGTCCTTGCCGCCATTCAACCGGCGCTGGAGTCGATCGCCAGCGAGGTGGAGCTCTGCCTCCGCTATTTCCGGGTGACGTTCCGCGGCCGGCCCCTGGACCAACTGACGATCACCGGCGAGGACTCCGCCGCGTGGCTGGCGCCCTATCTGTCACAACGTCTCGGTCTGCCGTGCAGGATCGGCAATCCGTTTGAGCACCTGAGTCCATCCCCGACGTCGTCGGTCGTGCAGCATCGGCCGGCGCGGTGGGCAACGTCGCTGGGACTGTCTCTGCGAACGGTCGCCTGAATGGAGTGCGCAGTGACCACACTCGATTTTCTCCCTGTGGAGTACGTTCGTCTCCGCGAGACACGACGGCGTCATGCGCAATACCGGCTGATTGTCTGCGCCGCAGCCGGGCTCATTGTCTGTGGAATCGTGGGTCAACTGCGCGAACAGGCCGTCCTGTCGGCCCGAGTCGAACGGATGCAGCGCGACCTCGTAACCCTTGAAGCGCAAATCGCCGACACCTCCGCGCTGCAGACCGAACTCGCCGCCCTGGACGAGGAACTGCGGTGGTGGAAGCTGCTCCGCTGGCGACAGTCCCCCGCCGACATGCTGGCAACCTTCAGCAGCACCGTGCCGCAGGAGGTCTTCCTGACAGCTTTGGTCCTCGCCGGAGAGGCCCGTCCCATCGCCGCAACGGGCGGCTTATCGATGTCGCCTACCAGCCCCGTGCCGTTGCCGGCGGCCCGCCGGGATCTCGATTCCCTGCTGCGTCGCCGTCAG
>Ga0073934_10007873_pt1 | contig 14521 bp, 17 predicted proteins | sample LarsenN4metaG_FD_76834 | JGI IMG/M metagenome (GOLD analysis project Ga0073934, IMG submission 76834) | Hot spring sediment bacterial and archeal communities from British Columbia, Canada, to study Microbial Dark Matter (Phase II) - Larsen... ...
CGTTGCCGCCAGCATGCTGGCGGCAACGCGCCCAACCCCGCATCAACAACTACGATGCAAACCCCTGGGCTCTAGATCGAAGTGCTACGAAACTTGGGGGCAGCGCACTGGGGAGAAGGTTCAGCATGACCAGCATGACGTCCATCGACCGCCTCCGCCTAGAAAAGGCCGCCGCCGACTGTGGCTTCGAAATGACGGCAGTCCCGCATCCGGATGGCTTGGAGCTTCGCTCGGCCCGGTTTCCGGAGACGGTTCGCGTCCGCGTGACGGGCGACGAAGACTTCGAGCTCAGCGCGTCGGACCCGGCGGTTCTTGACCTGACCGCAGGCGACGGCCCACTGCGGGTGGTCGGCTATGGCGCGCTCTACAACGCGCTTCGGACGACGACGTCACGGGCCCGGACAAAGCCGAATCGGGTCGCGGAGGAGTTCAAGAGACAGACGGCCTCGATGCCCAAGGCAACCGAAGCAGAGCGCTTGGTCGTTCAACGCGTCGGTCAAGGACTGTTCCGCAGCGCCTTGCTGGACTTCTGGCAAGGCAAGTGCTGCATCACGGGTCTGGACGTACCCGAACTGCTGCGGGCGTCGCACATCCGCCCATGGGCGAAGTGCGAATCCGACGAACAACGCCTTGATGTGTTCAACGGCTTGTTGCTTGCACCGCACCTTGACGCCTTGTTCGACGCGGGGTTCATGACCGTCCACGACGACGGTGCCGTGAGCTGGGCCGCGTCGCTGGACATGAACCAGAGGCAGCAGCTAGGCCTGCCCGGAAAGCTGGTCGTTCACGCGCTTCGTGCAGAGCACCTCAAGTACTTGGGCTTCCATCGGCACGCGGTTTGGCGCGGCTGAACGAGCCACAGAGAACCTCGCGGGGTTGCTGTCCGTCCCGTGCCACCCGGTGCCGGCGGTAGGAAGTCACGAGTCGGTGGCCAGGGCTCCTGAGCGAGCGCCTGTTGGCAGACTTAGCTTGCAGCCGTTGGCAGGGTTAGCTTGCGTCGTTGGCAGAGGAAGCTTGTTCCGACAGAGGGGCGGCGAGTCAGTTCACATCTGAGTCCATGTATTTACATAATACACATCGTGCTCTCTATGCGAGAAGGCCGGCGATCCGCCGAATCCCTAAAGTCTCACATCAAGAAAGCGCGCTAAACGCTTATCGGATAACGAGGATCAGGCGGCATCGCCGCCTTCACCCTCGAGCCCGTCATCGTCGTCCTGATCGGTGGCCTCGGGCGTGCGCACGCTGGTGGGCGTGGGCCGATCGAGGGGACGGCACAGGTGCCGGTTCAGGCGGCCGAGGCGCTCCGACTTCTCGACCGCGGCGATCACTTCCTGCGGGTTGACCAGCAGCATGAACGGGTTGCGCTCGGTCGTGGGCTGGGCCATTTGTTTGCTCCGCGAGTTGCGACGCCTGCAATATCGGCAACTCTACGCCGCACCCCCTAACGCGCCGAGTCGGGACATCGACAATCCGGCTGTCGGATGACTTCTGACACGAACCGTCATCCCCATGGCGGGGGAGCGACGGCTAAGGCCGCTCCGCAGGCGCCCTACTTCGCGGCGCTTTCGATGCGCTGGGCGAGCGCGTCGCGGCCGGCGCGGCGCGCGAAGTCGGCGGCGTTGAGGCCGGCGTCGTTGCGCGCGCGGGCGTCGGCACCGCGCTTGAGCAGCAGGTCGGCGGCGTCGATCGCGCCGTAGCCCGCGGCCATCATCAGCGGCGTGGTGCGGTTGGGCGATGGCGCCTCGATGGCCGCGCCGCGATCGAGCAGCAGCGCCACGATCTTCGGCTCCGGGCCGCTGGCGGCGTAGTGCAGCGGCGTCCAGCCGCTGCGGTTGACCTGCGCGCCGCGCTGCAGCAGCAGCAGCGTCCACTCCATGTCGCCGCGCAGCGCGGCCATCATGAGCGGGGTCTCGTTGACGGCGTTGGGCGCGTCGACCTTGAGATCGGGGCTCGCCAGCAGCACGCGCGCCACGTTCAGCGAGCCGTCGCGCAGCGCCAGGTACAGCGGCACCTGGCCCTTCTCGTCGGGCGCGTTCGGATCGAAGCCGCGCGCCAACAAGGCGCTCACGGCACGCGCGTCGTCGCCGCGCAGGGCGCGGAAGAAGTCCTCGTAGGCGCCGGCCGCGGCGGGCCCGGCCAGCAGCGTGGACACGAGGGCGCCGATCGCGGCGGCGCCTCGCAGCAAACGGTGGTCGATCATGTTGGGGCTCCCAGGGCCCGTTCGGGCAGGCCGAACAGGCGTTCGAAGTTGCGCCGCACGGCGCGCGCGGTTTCGACCAGGTCCAGGCCCTTCAGTTCGGCCAGCTTGGCCGCGACGTGCGGCACCAGCGCCGGCGTGTTGAGCTTGCCGCGGTGCGGCACCGGCGCGAGGTAGGGGCTGTCGGTCTCGACCAGGCAGCGCTCCAGCGGCACGGCCCGCGCCACCGCGCGCAACGCCTCGGCGTTCTTGAAGGTGATGATGCCGGAGAAGGAGACGTGGAAGCCCAGCTCCAGTGCGGCCTCGGCCACCTCCATCGTCTCGGTGAAGCAGTGGAACACGCCGCGCAGCGGCGCCCCGCCCGCGCGCTGCTGCTCGGCCTGTTCCTCGCGCAGCAGGGACAGCGTGTCCGCGCTGGCGCTGCGCGTGTGCACCACCAGCGGCAGGCCGCTCGCCCGCGCGGCGCGCAGGTGCACGCGGAAGCGCTCGCGCTGCCAGGCCATCTCGGCCACGCTGCGGCCGTTCAGGCGGTAGTAGTCGAGCCCGGTCTCGCCGATGGCCACCACGCGCGGCAGCCGGGCGCGCTCGAGCAGTTCCTTTAGCGTGGGCTCGTGCACGCCCTCGTTGTCGGGGTGCACGCCCACCGTGCACCAGAAGTTGTCGTGTGTGGTGGCCAGCGCGTGCACGCGCGGGAACTCCTCGATCGTGGTGCAGATGCACAGCGCGCGGTCGACGCGCGCCGCAGCCATGGCGGCGCGGATGGCCCCGATCTGCCCGTGCAGCTCGGGGAAGCTCAGGTGGCAGTGCGAGTCGTCGTACATCGCGCGCCGCGCGCCGGCGGCCCGGCGCTGCGGCTCAGATCGTCTGCGTCGGCTTGGACGACTGCAGGCTGGTGCCGAGGATCTCCTCGATCTTCACCTTGAGCAGACGCGTCTTCTCGTCGTTGGGGAAGCGCACCCCCACGCCCTGCGTGCGCCCGCCCGAGGCGTTGGGCGGCGTGATCCAGGCCACCTTGCCGGCCACCGGAAAACGCTGCGGGTCGTCGGGCAGCGAGAGCAGCAGGTAGATGTCCTCGCCGAGCCGGTACTCGCGCGTCGTGGGCACGAACAGCCCGCCTTCGTTGAGGATCGGGATGTAGGCGGCGTACAGCGCGCCCTTCTCGCGGAACACGAGCTGGATGACGCTCGGCCGCGCTGCCGCGCCCGTCGCCCCCGGCGCGCCCGGAACCGATGGCTGGGGCGGGCCGAGCGGGGCGGAACGCGTGGACAGGCGGTCGCTCATGGGAGGCGGAGTGTAGCGAAGCCTTGCAAGGCCTACGCCGTGCGGCGGCGCGCGAGCAAAGCCTGCGTGCGTGCCACCAGGGCGTCGGCCATCAGGGCCTCGTGCCAGGGGTGATCGGCATGGCGGGCGATTCTCTTGAGCTCGCCGGTCCAGGCGGCCAGCGCGGCGAGGTCCACCGACTCGGGCAGCGCGGCCGAGGCAAAGTACCGCGGCGGCGCGCCGCCGTGGCGCGCCAGCAGGTCGTGGCCGAGCTTGAACAGGGTGTCGAGCAGCCGCGGCACCGGCCAGCGCGCCAGCGCACCGCCGCGGCCCTCGGCCAACTGGCGCGGCAGTGCCTCCCAGGCCGCCGCGTCGACCCCCTCGCGCGCCAGCGCCAGCGCGTCGAGCGGGCGGCCGGCCGCCGCGGCCAGCAGCACTTCCGGGCGTGCCACGCCCTGGTCGGTGAGCCAGCGCAGCGCGTCGTCGCGGCCGGGCGCCGGCAGCGTGAGACGATGGCAGCGGCTGCGCACGGTGGGCAGGATGGCCAGCGGATCGCTGCAGGTCAGCACCAGCCGCGTCAGCGCGGGCGGCTCCTCCACGGTCTTGAGCAGCGCACTGGCGGCATGTTCGTTGAGCGCCTCGGCCGGATGCAGCACCACCACCTTGCCGCGCCCGCGTGCCGCGGTCTTGCTCACCCCGTCGAGCATCAGCCGCACCTCGGGAATGCGGATCTGCCGGCTGCCCTTGCCCTCGGGCTTGTCGTCGGGCAGCGGCCACTCGATCTCGCGCCGCAGCGTCTCGGGCAGCAGCACGAAGAGGTCGGGGTGCGACTGCGCGTGCAGCAGCCGGCAGCCGGCGCAGCGCCCGCAGGCCAGGCCGTCTTCGGCCGGCGCGTCGCACAGCCAAGACTGCGCCAGCACGAGCGCGAAGTGCAGCGCGCCGAGCCCGGGCGCCGCCTGCACCAGCAGCGCGTGGCCGCGCTGCGTGCGCAGCGCCTCGCGCAGCGGCGCCGCCAGCCAGGGCAGCGGCGGCGTGCCCGCCGCGCCGACGATCAGCCCATCGACCACGTCGACCTCATCGCGATGCGCCCGCTCACCAGGCGCGCTGCTCGAGCGCGGCGCGCAGCTGCTGCCACACCTCGGCCGGCGCACGCGCCGCGTCCAGCCGCACGAAACGTTCGGGCGCCGCCGCCGCGCGCGCCTGGTAACCGGCGCGCACGCGCTCGAAGAACGCGAGGTCCTGCGCCTCGAAGCGGTCGGGCGCGCGGGCCGCCGTGCGGCGTGCCGCGGCGGTGGGCGCGTCGAGGTCGAACCACAGCGTCAGGTCGGGCTGGCGGCCCTGCTGCACCCAGCGCTCGAGCTGCGCGAGCACCGCGCCGTCGAGCCCGCGGCCGCCGCCCTGGTAGGCGAAGCTGGCGTCGGTGAAGCGGTCGCACAGCACGCACTCGCCGCGGGCGAGCGCCGGCTCGATCACCTGCACGAGGTGATCGCGGCGCGCCGCGAAGACGAGCAGCGCCTCGGTGAGCGCATCCATCGGCTGGCCGAGCACCAGCTCGCGCAGCGACTCGGCCAGCGGCGTGCCGCCCGGCTCGCGCGTCACCCGCACGATGTGCCCGCGTTCGCGCAGCCAGGCGGCCAGCGCGTCGACATGCGAGCTCTTGCCCGCGCCGTCGATGCCCTCCACCGTGACGAAACGCCCGACTCTGCTGCCCGGCGGGGCGCTCATTGACCGCGCTGGTACTTGTTCACCGCGCGATTATGGTCGGCCAGGGTCTCGCTGAAGACGCTCGAGCCGTCGCCGCGCGCCACGAAGTACAGCGCGCGCGTCGCGGCCGGGCGCACCGCGGCGCGCAGCGAGGCCAGCCCGGGCAGCGCGATCGGGGTCGGCGGCAGGCCGCCGCGCGTGTAGGTGTTGTACGGGCCGTCGGCGAGCAGGTCGCGCTTGCGCAGGTTGCCGTCGAAAGTCTCGCCCAGGCCGTAGATCACCGTCGGGTCGGTCTGCAGCGGCATGCCGATGCGCAGCCGGTTGGCGAACACGCCGGCGATCAGCGCGCGGTCGGCCGCGATGCCGGTCTCCTTCTCGACGATGGAGGCGAGGATCAGCGCCTCGTCGGCGCTCTTGAGCGGCGTGTCGGGGGCCCGTTCGGCCCAGGCCGTGGCGAGGCGCTCGCGCATCATGCGGTGCGAGCGGCGCAGCACCGTGAGGTCGCTCACGCCGCGGCTGTAGACGTAGGTGTCGGGGAAGAAGCGCCCTTCGGCCGCCACCCCCGGCTCGCCCAGGGCGGCCATCAGCTCGGCTTCGCTCATGGCCTGCGTGGTGGCGCGCAGGTGCGGCGCGCGGGCGAGCTCGGCGCGCAGCTGGCGCACCGTCCAGCCTTCGAGGAAACGCACGCGCTCCATCGTCTCCTCGCCCTGCACCATCACCTCGAGCAGGCGGCGCGGCGTGGTGCCGGCCTCGATCTCGTAGCTGCCGGCGCGGATGCGGCGCGCCTGGCCGCTGAAGCGGAACCACTCGTAGAGCAGCCGCGGGTGGGTCTGCACGCCGGCCGCGACCCAGGCCTCGGCCACCGCGCGCGGCGCGCTGCCCGGCTCGATCGACAGCTCGACGCGTTCGCCGGCCAGCTTCAGCGGCTGCTGCAGCCACCACCACGCGCCCCCGGCGGCCGCCGCGGCGGCAATCGCGGCCAGCCCGACGAGGGCCAGCACGAACATCAAGAGGCGAGACCCCAACGAGCGACGCGGCATCTTGCGGCTCATGATAATGAGCACGATGAGTCCCGACCGCCTCGAACCCCGCGCCGTGCGCCTGGCCGACTGGGGCGTGCTGCGCGCGCGCGGCGACGACGCCCAGAGCTTCCTGCACGGCCAGCTCACGAGCGATATGTTGCATCTGGATGCAACGCAGGCACGCCTGGCCGGCTACTGCTCGGCCAAGGGGCGGCTGCTCGCCAGCTTCGTGGTCTGGCGCCGCGCTCCCGGCGAGGTGCTGCTGGCCTGCAGCGCCGAGCTGCTGCCGGCCACGCTCAAGCGCCTGGCGATGTTCGTGCTGCGCGCCAAATGCCGGCTCGACGACGCCAGCGCCGAGCTGCCGCTCTGGGGGCTGACCGGCGAAGTGAGCGGCATGCCGGGGTCCGCCTGGCAGCGCGCCGAGGTGGCCGGCGGCGAGATCGTGCGCCTGCCCGATGCGCTGATCGACGGCCAGACCGTGCCGCGCGCGCTGTTCGCCGGCGCCGTGCCGCCCGCGGCCGCCACGCCCGACCTCGAGCGCTGGCGCTGGCTCGAGGTGACGAGCGGCGTGCCGCGCATCACGGGCGCCACGGTCGAGCAGTTCGTGCCGCAGATGGTCAACCTGGAACTGGTCGGCGGCGTCGACTTCCAGAAGGGCTGCTATCCCGGCCAGGAGGTGGTGGCGCGCAGCCAGTACCGCGGCACGCTCAAGCGGCGCGCCGTGCTGCTCGAAGGCGCGGCGCCGATGACGCCCGGGCAGGAGGTGTTCCACGATGCCGACCCCGCGCAGCCCGCCGGCATGGTGGTGCTCGGCGCGTCGGCCTCGGGGCGCCATGCCGCGCTCGTCGAGATCAAGCTCGCGGCGCTCGAAGGCGGCACGCTGCACCTGGGCGCCGCCGGCGGGCCGCCGCTGCAACCGCTCGCCCTGCCCTACGCGCTGACGGCGCCGGCGTGAACGACCGCGTGACCGGCCGCGAGCTCTACTTCTACTGGCGCGCGCTCGGCGGCGCCGCGTCGGCACTGCAGGCCACGCGGACGTTCCAGCAGACGCTCGCCGCGCGCTGGCCGGATCTGCAAACGCGGCTGCTGGTGCGCAGCGACGGCACCACGCTGATGGAGGTCTACGCCGGCGCCGACGAGGCGATGCTCGAACGGCTGGTCGTCGAAGGCGACGCCGCCACCGCGCCTTGGCGCTCGGGGCCGCGGCACCTGGAGGTCTTCGACGCCGCCTGATCAGAGCGCCAGGCTCATCGCCTGGTGCGGCACGCCGGCCTCGTCGAACGGCGCGCCCTGGGTGACGAAGCCGAGGCGCTGGTAGAAACCGACCGCGCTGGCCTGCGCGACGAGTTGCACCTCGCGCGCGCCGCGCCCGCGCACGGCGCCGAGCAGCGCCTGCATCAGCGTGCGCCCGAGGCCGGAGTTGCGCAGCGTGGGCAGCACCGCCACGCGCGAGACGTGGGCGCGTGCGCCGACCGTGCCCTTCGCTTCGTCCAACATCACGCGTGCCGTGGCCACCGGCACGCCGAAGCGGTTGTGCGCCACCGCGTGCAGCGCACGCGGATCGTCGGCGTCCTCGCGCAGCGTGGCCGGCAGGCCGAGTTCGTCGACGAAGACCGCGGCGCGCAGCGCGCTCGCGGCGGCGCCGAACTCGCCCCAGGTGCCGAAGCGCACCTCCACCACCGGCGCGCCGGCCTCGTAGCCGAGCAGCACCTCGCGCAGCGCCGGCGGCACCGGCTTGCTGGTCTGCGTGGCCGGGTCGGCGAACACGTAGACCAGCTCGCCGTGCACGAGGCGCTGCTCGCCGCGGAACAGCGCGCACTCGATCAGCATCGACGAGTTGCCGATGCGCGCCGTGCGCACGCCCACCTCGCACAGGTCGTCATAGCGCGCCGAGCCTTCGTACTCGAGCGTGGCCTTGCGCACGAAGAGGTCGCCGGCCAGGCTTTCCATCGTCTCGTGGTAGGGCATGGCGAGCGCGCGCCAGTAGCCGGCCACCGCGGTGTCGAAGTACATCAGGTAGTGGGCGTTGAAGACGATCTTCTGCATGTCCACCTCGGCCCAGCGCACGCGCAGGCGTTCGAGGTAGCGGAAGTCGGCACGGTGCTTCATGGCGGGAGGGCTTCCTTGAGGGCCGCCGCGGCGGCGTCCAGGGCCTGGTGCGCCTCCTTCAGCGCGCGGCCCATCTTGATGAAATCATGCGTCACGCCGCGGTAGAGCTCCAGCGCCACCGGCACGCCGGCGGCGCGCAGCCGGTCGGCGTAGGCGATGCCTTCGTCGACCACCGGGTCGCATTCGGCCAGGATGATGCACGCCGGCGCGACGCCGTCGACCTCGGCCTCGAGCGGCGCGAAGCGCCAGTCGTGGCGCTGGTGCGGCTCGATGTAGTGGTCGAAGAACCAGTCGATGGTGACGGCGTCGAGCAGGAAGCCGTCGCCGAACAGGCGGCGCGAAGGCGTGTCGCGTCCGGCCGAGGTGCCGGGGGTGATCAGCAGTTGCAGCGCCAGCGGCAGGCCGCAGTCGCGCGCGTGCAGCGCGCTCACGGCGGCCAGCGTGCCGCCGGCGCTGTCGCCGCCCACCGCGGCCGGGCGCAGCGCGTGCAGCGCGGCCCAGGCGTCGTCCACGGCCGCCGGGAAGCGGTGCTCGGGCGCCAGGCGGTAGTCCAGCGCCACCACGTTCCAGCCGCTGCGCTGCGCGAGCTGGCGGCACAGGCTGTCGTGCGTCTCGAGGCTGCCGACGACGAAGCCGCCGCCGTGGAAGTAGAGCAGCGTCGGGCGCTCGCCGCCTCGGTTGCCATCGTCGCCGCCGACGTACCGGCGTGCCGGACGCGGCGCGCCGTCGCCGCCCGGCAGCGCGAAGTCCTCCACCCGCGCCAGCGGCACGCGGGGCAGGTCGAGCACCTCGGCCGCCTGCTCGTAGGCGCCGCGCGCCGCCGCGGCGCTCAGGGTGTGAAAGGGCGGCCGCCGCGCGCGGCGGATGCGGTCGAGCAGGCCGGCCATCGCCGGCGTGAGCAGGTGGGTCGACAAGGCGGCGGGAGGATACTCGCGGCATGGCCCGCATCCTCTACCTGACCCAGATCGACATCGAAGCCGGCGCCGTGCGCCTGCTGCGCGGCGAGTGCGAGCGCGTGGGCATCACGCGGCCGCTCGTCGTCACCGACGCCGGCGTGCGCGCCGCCGGCGTGCTCGAGCCGGCGCTCGCCGCCCTCGCCGCCCTGCCCTGCGCGGTGTTCGACGGCACGCCGTCCAACCCCACCGAGGCCGCGGTGCGCGCCGCGGTGGAACTGGCGCGGCGCGAGCGCTGCGACGGCCTCGTCGCGGTGGGCGGCGGATCGAGCATCGACCTGGCCAAGGGCGTGGCCATCGCCGCCACCCACGACGGGCCGCTCAAGACCTACGCCACCATCGAAGGGGGCAGCCCGAAGATCAGCGAACGCGTGTGGCCGCTCATCGCCGTGCCCACCACCGCGGGCACCGGCAGCGAGGTGGCGCGCGGCGCCATCATCATCGTCGACGACGGGCGCAAGCTCGGCTTCCACAGCTGGCACCTGGTGCCCAAGGCCGCGCTGCTCGACCCCGAGCTGACGCTCAAGCTGCCGCCGCTGCTCACCGCCGCCACCGGCATGGACGCCATCGCGCACTGCATGGAGACCTTCATGGCGCCGGCGGTCAACCCGCCGGCCGACGGCATCGCGCTCGATGGTCTGGCGCGCGGCTGGGCGCACATCGAACGCGCCACGCGCGACGGGCGCGATCTCGACGCACGCTGGAACATGCTGTCGGCCAGCATGCAGGGCGCGATGGCCTTCCAGAAGGGCCTGGGCTGCGTGCATTCGCTCTCGCACAGCCTGGGCGGCGTGAACCCCAAGCTGCACCACGGCACGCTCAACGCGATGTTCCTGCCGGCGGTGGTGCGCTTCAACGCCGGGGCGCCTTCCATCGTCGGCGAGCGGCGGCTGCAGCGCATGGCGCAGGCCCTCGGACTGCCCGAGCGCGAGGCGCAGGATCCGAGCGGCGCGGCCCTGGCCGAGGCGCTGCGCGCGATGAACCGCCGTCTCGGCCTGCCCGCCGGGCTGGCGGCGATGGGCGTCACGCCCGAGGTCTTCGAGCGCGTGATCGACGGCGCGCTGGCCGACCACTGCCACAAGACCAACCCGCGGCTGGCGAGCCGCGACGACTACTGGCGCCTGCTCGAAGAATCGATGTAGCCGCGCGAGCGGTGGGCCGCCCGGCGCGCGGCCTGTCTCGCACGGCCTGTCGCGCCGATCTGCAGCCTGTCGCGCGCCGCAGGCGACGCGCGGAGACCGCTGATATGGTGTGCTACCTCAGCAACACACCACTCGGTCACCCCATGCAGCAGACCTGGGACCAGAGACTGCCGATCTACCAGCAGCTGGCGGACCTGCTCGCCGCCCGGCTGCTGGACGGCGATCCGCCCGAAGGCGATGCCATGCCCTCGGTGCGGGCGCTGGCCGGGCGCTACCTGCTCAACCCGCTGACCGTGAACCGCGCGCTGCAGGCGCTCGGCGACGCCGGCCTGCTGGAGAACCGGCGCGGCCTCGGCCTGTACGTGATGCCCGGCGCCCGCGCCCGGCTCAGGGCGAGCGAGCGCGAGCGCTTCCTGGCCACCGAGTGGCCGCGCCTGCGCGCGCACCTGAGGCGGCTGGACATCGGCCCCGAACAATTGCGCTGGGAGGAGAACGCCTGATGGACGCCAACCTGCTGGTCGAGGCGCGCTCGCTCGGCGTGCGCTACGGCGCCAAGCGCGCGCTCGACGACGTCAGCTTCACCATCCCCAAGGGTCGCGTGGTCGGGCTGCTCGGCCACAACGGCGCCGGCAAGACGACGCTGCTGAAGGCGCTGGTCGGCCTGGTCAAGCCGGCCCAGGGCGAGCTCGCGGTGCTCGGCATGAACCCGCTGCGCGACCGCGTGGACCTGCTCGAGCAGGCCTGCTACATCCCCGACGTGGCGATCCTGCCGCGCTGGGCGCGCGTCGCCGACCTGATCGGCCTGATGAGCGGCCTGCACCCACGCTTCTCGGCCGCGCGGGCGCGCGAGCTGCTGCGGCGCACGAGCGTCGACCCGGCCGACAAGGTCAAGTCGCTGTCCAAGGGCATGGTGGTGCAGGCGCACCTGGCGCTGGTGGCGGCCATTGACGCGCGGCTGATGATCCTCGACGAGCCCACGCTCGGCCTGGACGTGCTCTCGCGCAAGGCCTTCTACGAGATGCTGATCGACGAGTGGTGCGACGGCGAGCGCAGCGTGCTCGTCAGCACGCACCAGGTCGAGGAGATCGAGGCGCTGCTGTCCGACGTGCTGATGCTCAACGAGGGCAAGCTCGTGCTCTCGATTAGCCTGGAGGACATGGACCGCCGCTTCGTCGCGCTCTCGCACGACGCCAGCGTGGCCGAGCAGGTGGCCGCCGCGCACCCGCTGCTGCGCTACCGCACCGGCCCGGGCACGGCAGGCAACGCCGCGCTCTTCGACGGCGCGCCGGCCGAGCAGGTGATGCGGCTCGGCCAGCGCGTGCGGCCGAGCCTCGTCGACCTGTTCGTCGCGCTGACGCGGCGCCCCGAACTCGACCGCACCCAGTTCTGAAGCCCCCAACCATGACCACGATGAACCGACTGATCCCCCTGGTGCAGCGCGAGTGGCTGCAGCACCGCTTCGGCTGGGCCCTGCTCGTGCTCGTGCCGCTCGGCCTGGGCGTGCTGCTCGGCAGCGTGGGCCACATCGACCTCGGCGACGAGCCGCCGCGCGGCGCGATGCTGCCGCTGGCGATCACCGCGATCTCGCTGCTCGCCTGCACCGCGGCGATGTTCGTCATCCTGTGGGGCGCCTCGCTGATCTTCGCCAGCGGCCTGGCACGGCGCGATCACGGCGACCGTTCGATCGAGTTCTGGCTCTCGCTGCCGGTGGGGCACGTGGCGAGCATCGCCGTGCCGCTCGTCGTGCACCTGATCGTCGTGCCGGCGGCGGCACTGGTGATCGGGCTGGCGGCCGGCGTGCTGATGTCGGCACTGCTCGTGACGCGGCTGGTCGACTTCGGCGCCTGGCTGGCGGTGCCCTGGGGCGACGTCGTGCCGGCGCTGCTCGCCGTGCTCGGCCGCCTGGTCGCCGGCATCCCGCTGGCCACGCTGTGGCTGCTGCCGCTGGTGCTGCTGCTGGTGCTGCTCAACGCCTGGTTCAAGCGCTGGGGGCTGGTGGTGATGGTGGCCGGCACGGTGGTGCTGGTGATCCTCGAACGCACCACCGGGATCGGGCTGGCGAGCGTCGTCGCCGACTTCGCCAACCACGCCGCGACGTCGTTCATCGGGGCCAGCCGCACCGAGCTGAAGGCCTCGGGCGCCGAGGAGGCGCTGGCTGTGCTGCGGCAGGTGCCGCGCTGGGCGGGCAACGACCTGCTCGCGGCGCTGCGCGATCTGGCCTCGCCGCTGCTGGCGGGCGGGCTGCTCGCCTCGGCCGGGCTCTTCGCGTTGCTGATCGAGTGGCGCCGGCGCGGCGCGAGCGCGGCGAACTGAAGGCTGGGGCATGAAGTGCAGGCACGCCGGCATGGTGCCGGCGTGCCCGCCGCACGCTCAGTGGTGCGTGCCGTCGAGGAACTGCTCGTCCTCGGTCGAGCCCTTGAGCGCGGCCGTGGAGGCGAGCTTCTCGATCGTGGTGGTCACGGCGTCGAAGTAGCCCGTTCCCACCTCGCGCTGGTGCTTCACCGCGGTGAAGCCGCGCTCGGCGGCGGCGAACTCCTTCTGCTGCAGCTCGACGAAGGCGCTCATGTTGTGGCGCGCGTAGCCGTAGGCCAGGTCGAACATCGAGTAGTTCAGGCTGTGGAAGCCGGCCAGCGTGATGAACTGGAACTTGTAGCCCATGGCGCCGAGCTCGCGCTGGAACTTGGCGATCGTCGCGTCGTCCAGGTTCTTCTTCCAGTTGAAGCTCGGGCTGCAGTTGTAGGCCAGCAGCTTGCCCGGGAACTTGGCGTGGATCGCGTCGGCGAAGGCCTTGGCGAACGCCAGGTCCGGCTTGCCGGTCTCGCACCAGATGAGATCGGCGTAGGGCGCATAGGCCAGGCCGCGGCTGATCGACTGGTCCAGCCCGTTCTTCGTGCGGAAGAAGCCTTCCACCGTGCGCTCGCCGGTGAGGAAGGGCTTGTCGTTGTCGTCGACGTCGCTCGTCACCAGGTCGGCCGCCTCGGCGTCGGTGCGCGCCAGCAGAATCGTCGGCGTGCCCATCACGTCGGCGGCCAGGCGTGCCGCGACGAGCTTGGCCACCGCCTCTCGCGTCGGCACCAGCACCTTGCCGCCCATGTGGCCGCACTTCTTGACGCTGGCGAGCTGGTCCTCGAAGTGCACGCCGGCGGCGCCGGCGTCGATCATCGCCTTCATCAGCTCGAAGGCGTTGAGCACGCCACCGAAGCCGGCTTCGGCGTCGGCGACGATGGGCGCGAAGAAGTCGATGTCGTCCTTGCCCTCGCTCCACTGGATCTGGTCGGCGCGCGCGAAGGCGTTGTTGATGCGCTTGACGACCTTGGGCACCGAGTCCACCGAGTACAGACTCTGGTCGGGGTACATCTCGCCGTTGTCGTTGGCGTCGGCGGCCACCTGCCAGCCGCTCAGGTAGATGGCCTTCAAGCCGGCCTTGACCTGCTGCATGGCCTGGTTGCCGGTCAGCGCGCCCAGCGTGTTGACGAAGGGCTCGGTGTTGAGCAGGTTCCAAAGCTTCTCGGCACCGCGCTTGGCCAGCGTGTGCTCGACCTGCAGCGAGCCGCGCAGGCGCACCACGTCGTCGGCGGTGTAGCCGCGCGTGATGCCTTTCCAGCGCGGGTTCTCGGCCCAGTCCTTGGTGAGGGCGGCGGCTTGTTGCTGGCGGGTGAGGGCGGGCATCTGAGGCTCCTTCGGGGGGAAAAGTTGAACAGCGAACGGCGCCAGCTTAGCACCTATGTCTTATAGAAGACAGAACAAACGACATCTAAGAATCAATAGCTTATGAGTGTTTTTCGCGATGTGCACTTGCGTTCTTGCGTATGGCGGACTTTTGCTGCGCTGCGGCGATCTTCTTCCCGCAATGCGAAACGCATTGCGCGAGATGCTCAACGCCCCGTTGCCGAGGCCAGCCAACGCGCGTAGATGCGATCGGCCATGCGCTGGTGCGCCGCCAGGTGCTCGGCCACGCCGGCCCGCATCTGGCCACCGGTCTGCACGGTGGCGTGCCGCGCCAGCAGCGTGAAGGCCGGGTCGTCGGCTTCGCGCGACCAACGAACGAGCTTGTCCTCGTCGATCTCGACGTGGAACTGCATCGCCAGGTGCGGCCCGATCGCGAACGCCTGGTTGGGGCAGGCAGCGCTCGTC
>Ga0073934_10007874_pt1 | contig 14520 bp, 9 predicted proteins | sample LarsenN4metaG_FD_76834 | JGI IMG/M metagenome (GOLD analysis project Ga0073934, IMG submission 76834) | Hot spring sediment bacterial and archeal communities from British Columbia, Canada, to study Microbial Dark Matter (Phase II) - Larsen... ...
GGTCTTCGAGATACGGCACCTGCACCCACTGGTGCTTCTGCCAGAACGCGTGGCGCTTGCCGCCTTCACGCGGCACGTAGGGGTTCGGCAGGATGCGGCGCGCGGCCGGGCCGGCTTCCTTCCAGTGCTCTTTGCCGAGGCTGTGCAGCGTGTACGGCAACTCCAGCTCGCTCAGGCGCTCGCGCACCAGGCGCGAGTAAGGGCTCGACTCGAAACTCCACAGGTGCAGCACCTGTTGCGGCGCCTTCGAGGGCCGCGCCTTCCAGCCGCGGCCGAGGCGGATGGCGCTGGCCAGCGTGGCGATCGATGGCTTGCCGGGAAACGCCTTGTACATGGACGGCGTGTCCATGCCGCCATAAGTCCGGAACAGGTAATCGACGATGTCCGCGGATTCGTACATCACGGTGCCGTTGTTGTGGTCGACCAGCAGCGGGAACTGCTGCTTGCCGCCGATGTGCTCCGCTTCCGGGCGGAAGCGCGTGCCGCCCTGCGGGCAGGGGCGGATTTCCACGTCGAGGTGCAGTGCAGTGACCGCTTCGCGCACGCTGCGGCAGTACGGCGATGCCTCGAAATCGTAGAGAACCAGCGGCTTCGCCGGCTGCGCTGCGGCCTTCACCACGACACTGCCGCGCCAGAGGCCAACGGTGGACGCGAGCACGGAACCGAAAACGGCAGACTGGTGCAGGAACGGGTTGGGCACGGGCGTGTTCTCCGGAAGGGCGGCGGGCGGCGCGGTCAGAGCGGTTCGATGCCGGTCAGGCGGCAGCTCTCGGCATAGAGCCATTCCTGCAGCTTTTCGTCGCGCGCCTTGCGGCTCTGGAACGAGGGCGGCTGCACGGTGCGGTAGGTGCCGGTGGTGTGACGGTGTTCCGGCGCCAGCGCGAAATCGCAGGCCAGTGTCGCCGCCTTGTCCGGGCCGATCAGGAACGGGCGCAGCAGGCCGCTGATGAACGCCGGCAGGTCGTCGTAGATGTTGGTGTTGACGCCACCGGGATGCATCGCGTTGCTGGTGATCTTTTTTGCGGCAAGGCGGCGCGCCAGCGCGTGGCTGAACAGGATGTTGCCGAGCTTGGACTGCGCGTAGGCCATGACGCCGATGTAGCGCTGGCGGCCACGGAAGGTGGCCGGGTCGATGCGGCCGATGAGGTGGATCATCGAGGCCATGTGCACGATGCGCGCGTCGGTGGATTTCTCCAGCGCCGGCAACAGCAGGTGCGTGAGCAGGAACGGGCCGAGGTAATTGCCGCCGAACTGCATCTCGTAGCCATCGGCGGTGAACTTCTGCGTCTCGAGGTTGGTGCCGGCGTTGTTGACGAGTACGTCCAGCGTGTCGTGCCGCGCGAGGAATGCGCTGGCGAATTCGCGGATGGCGGCCAGCGAGCCGAGGTCCAGTTTCCAGACCTCCACCTCGGCGCCGGGCGTTGCCTGCTCGATGGCGGCCTTCGCGGCCGCCGATTTCTGCATGTCGCGGCTGGCGATGCAGACGCGCACGCCCCGCCGGGCGGCCTCATGGGCGATGGCCAGGCCGATGCCGGAATTACCGCCGGTGACGAGCAGGGTCTTGCGGGGCATGGTGGGGCTCCAGGGCAGGGAAAGTTCGACAGCCGTCGAAGTATGCCGGGGTGGCGCCGGCCTGAACAGCCCGCCGCGCGCCGGGCGGAGAGACTGGCCGCCGCAACCGGCGGCCCGGAACGAAAACGCCCCGCGCGAAGGCGGGGCGTCCGTGGACGGAAAGCGGATCCGGTCAGACGATGACGATGTCGGCCGCCGTGACCGTGCTGCCGGCAGCCAGCACCGCCACCTTCAGCGACGGCGAATCGCCGTCACCGTCGGCGTCGTAGTAGAGAACGCCGTTGGTGGTGTCGAGGATGAAGCGGTCGTCGCTGAAGATGCCGTCGGCACCGTTCGCGAAGAGGCCCTCGTCGATCGCGCCGGCGGCCAGGCCGGTCAGGGCCTGGGTCAGCGCAATGCGGTCGACGCCGCTGGTGAAGTCCATCACCAGGTCGGCGACGTCCTCGTTGAGCGGCGTGTCGAAAAGAAACGTGTCGGCACCCTCGCCACCGCGCAGCACGTCGACATCGGCGCCACCGGCAAGCGTGTCGTTGCCCGCACCGCCCTCCAGTTCGTCACTGCCTTCGCGGCCGAGCAGCAGGTCGTTGCCGGCGCCGCCGGCCAGGGAGTCGTTGCCGGCAAGCCCGTCGATGCTGTCGTTGCCGGCGCCACCGCTGAGGGTGTCGGCCTGCGGCGTGCCCATGATCCAGGCCGGCGGGTTACCACCGCCGTTGCCACCGCCGTTGCCACCGCCGCAATCGTCGTCACGGTCATCGTCGTGGTCGTCGTCACGGTCATCCCGGTCGCAACGGTCGTCATCGCGGTCGCGGCAGCCCGGCTTGTGGTGGCCGTAACCGTGACCGTTGCCGTGGTCATCGTGACCGCGCCCCTTGCCGTGGCCGTGGCCGTCATCCCGGTCGCCACCGGCGGAACCAGGGCTGCAGTCCTTGCCGTCCTTGCCGTGGCCGAAGCCCCAGCCGTTACCGTGCTCCTCGTGACCGTTGCCGCGGCCGCCGTGGCCGTCGTCACGGGCACAGGCGTCGGCCAGCGGCTTCAGCGGCACGCACAGCGGCTTGCTGATCACCACTGGCTTGATGTCGTCGCAGGCGGCGACGCCCTTTCCGGCCAGCCCCGCCACCGCCAGTTTGAAGACGACGGGTGCCTCGACGACGCCCTTGACGCCCCAGACGGCGACCTTCGGGGCAACGAATCCGCGCTTGAACATCAGCAACCTCCACTGTCGGCATATGGCCAGAAAATGAGCGCGGGGGAGTATTTGTGACGGACTTCACACTCGCAATGCGGTGAAAGTATGGATATGGAGCTGCCGGCGCCCGGTAATGAGGTGGATCCCGCCCCTGGCCGCAAGGAAGAAAATCCTCCCGGGCAGCTTCGGAACGCTACCCCGCGGACGCCCGTCCGGGGGCTGCTGCGGCGAACCGGGACATGCGGGCGCGAACGCGTCCGTGGTGATTCCGGGCTCGCCATCGCAAGCCACAACCTGCGCACCGACGGGCCGCGCGCCCAGTGTGCCCGGACGCTGTCCGGCCTCCGCTGAAGCTAGACTCTGCTTCACCCGCTTCGGGGCGTGCGCCGGAATTGCCGCACCACCCGGCACCAGATCCGGAGCTTCGCGCATGCAATCAAGGCACTACCTGCTGTCTGCCCTGTTTTGCTTCCTCTCGTCGTTCACCTTGACCAGCCACGCTGCGGAAGCCCCGCTCTCCGTCGCCGAAGCCCCCTCGTGGGTGATCGCCAACGAGTTCCGCCGGGATTACAGGGCGACCGACAACTACCCTGCGGCCGTGCTGCTCAGCGATCGCCAGGTCCGCCTGGCGGAAACCAAGGACGAGTATCAGCGCTACGTGCTCATCGCCCTGAACGCCACCGGCGTGCAGCAGATTTCGCAATTGCGCATCACGTTCAATCCGGCCTACCACACGCTGACCATTCATCGGCTGCAGGTTCACCGGGATGGCAGCACGCGTGACGTCACCCGCAGCACCGCATTCCGGATGCTGCAGCGGGAGGAGCGTCTCAAGGAATATGTCCAGGACGGCTACGTCACCGCGCTGGCGACCCTGGAGGACATCCGGACCGGCGACATCATCGAGTACAGCTACACGATTTCCGGAAGCAACCCCATCTTCGACCAGCGCTACTTCGGTGGCAGCGACCTCAGCAGTTCGATCCCGATTGATCGCCTGCGCGTGCGCTTCTCGTCCGCCGACACACGCCCTGCCCTGAACGTTCGGGTGATCAATGACACGGTCAAGCCGCAGGCGTCCGCCACACGCGGCTGGCGGCATATCGACATCCGGCGCGACAGCATTGCCGCGGTACCGGACGAGGACGGGACACCCCCCTGGCATTCGCCATACGCGTGGGTGGAGTTCAGCGAGTTCCGTGACTGGCCGGATGTCGACCGGTGGGCCGCGCAGCTCTACAAGCCGGTGGAGGAACACGGCGCAGCATTCCGCGCACTGCACGATGCACTGCGGCGGAAAAGCGCAAGCCGTGAGGACTACATCATGAATGCGCTGCACTTCGTGCAGCAGGACATCCGCTATCTCGGGCTCAGTTTTGGCGAGAACTCACATCGTCCACACGCGCCGGCGGAAACCCTCGCGCGGCGGTTCGGCGACTGCAAGGACAAGTCACAACTGCTCCTTGCCCTGCTCCACGCGGAGGGGATCACGGCCTGGCCGGCGCTGGTATCCACCGGTTACCAGCGCGGCATTGCCAGGTCCCTGCCGTCCCCGGGTGCGTTTGATCACGTCATCGTTGCCGTGCAACACGAGGGAAAACGCTACTTCATCGATGGAACGCGCCTGCACGACGGCGGCAGGCTCGAGACGGTCGGACGTAGCGATTTCGACCTCACGCTACTCGTGGGCGGGCCGGAAGACCGGCTGGTGGCCATGTACCCGGACGTTCCGCCGCCGCTTGCCGTGGAACAGTTCGAGGATTTCCATGCCACCGACTTCGAATCCCCGGTCCGCTATGACGTTCGTACCGTCTACCAGGGCAACCAGGCGAACTACCAGCGGCATCTCTTCAATGCAGAGCCGCTGGCTGACATCCAGCGCCGCTACCAGGCCCACTACATGGGACTGTTTGGCGAAATCGATGCAGCCGCCCCGATCAGCGTAACGGATGACATACCCAACAACCGCTTCGAGGTTCGCGAATCCTGGCGGATCAAGTCGTACTGGCGCAGCGAACAATCGGTTCTCACCGCCCCGGTGCGCATCACCACGTTTGCCGACTTCATCACCACCCCGCAGCAGCGCGTGCGCGCAACACCCTACGTACTGCCCGGCAAGCTCACGGCGCGGCACACAACCCGGATTCACTATCCGGCCAGTGTTCCGCTTCACTTCTCTCCTGTCCCGCGTGTTCTGGAGACGCCGCATTTCCGCTACAGCTACACGGACTATGCCAGCCGGAAGCAGTACACACACGTTGCCGAACTGGAAGTCATCGCCGATGAGGTTGCGGCAGACGAGATGCCGGCCTATCTCTCCAGCCGCAAGGAACTGCTCGACCAGTGGCAGTACAGCATCAACACGCCTCTCCCCGACGCGCTGGCCTTCGACAAGATCCGCAGTCTCAGGAAGTCGCTGGAAAAGGGAGCGCAGAAATGAAGGCAACTCCGCTGCTTGCCGCGTTCCTCATCGCCTGTGGCCTGGCAACGACCGCCGGTGCTGCCAACAATGACAAGACGATCAGCGAGGGCATGATTCGCAGCACCCGGGCCCTGTGCGTGCACATCGCCCAGGCGCTGAATGGTTCCGCACAAGACCGCGCCTCACTGGCCTCCTGGATCTCCGCTGAAGGGTTTGCCCTGCGCGTCACGCAGCAACTCAAACTGCCCGACGAACTCGCAGCGACGCCGGACTTCCAGCGCAGTCTGCTGCGGAACGTCTGGTTCCTGAATGGCACGACACTGCCAACCACCTGGGAGGTGGCATCCTTCACGCCGGGAACAGACGAAGACCGCTGCGCGCTGGCGACGGATATCGAAGTCGGCACAGGCGTCTTCCTCGCGGATTTCTTTCTGGTCGACGATGGGCGTCAGCCACGCATCATGGATTACCAGCAGTACCTGCCCCCGGTACGGGCCAGCACGTTGTTCGCCGAGGTATTCCAGCTGGTGCCGTATCCCGGCGTGCAGGTGCGCCACTCCCCCGAGGCCATGGCAGGCTTCAACGCCTATGTCCAGGCACACGTGAGCGGCAATGCGGATCTTCCGCTGGCCGCTTACCTCAAGTTGCCACCGGCGGAACAGCGGAGCCCGTTCTTTGTCAGCGGACTGCTGAAGTCCCTGCAAGGCCTCGATGTGACGGACCCTCGCCGCAAACGCATCCAGGTCGCGCTGCTGACCGCACTGCAGGATCAACCGGATTACGCGCTGACGCTGTTCGATCATTTCGCGGAAAGCGGCGACTGGTCCCGCGCGCGGCGCGCACTCGACGAGGTGGAAAGCCGCTTCGGCAGCCACTACAGCATCGAGTTCCTGCGCTTGTTTGTCCTCTCGCAGCAACGCCCCGGGGGCCAGGCCTTTTACCGGCAGGCCGCCCGCGTACTGACCCTGAATGACGCACACCTGCCCACCTACGAATTGCTGCTCCGCGAGTTCATCCTCGACGGGCGATATGAGGATGCCGTGCTGGTCCTGGGCATCTTTGTCGAGCGCTTTGAGAGCACGATTGACTTCGAGATACTGCGGACCTACGAGAACGGGCCACGCTTCATGCAGAGTCCGGCGTTCATCGCCTGGCAGAAGGACTACTCCGCCAGGCTGCAACCGGCTGCTGCCGTCGATGCGGAAACCCCGCGGGCCGGCCGGCCATGATCGCCGTGCCCGCCGGCATCCGCCGGCGGGCGCCGGTAAAGCCAATGACAGGCCGCGTCGCCGGCCGCTAGCGTTGCCGCCGTCATTCACCGCCCCGGATCACCCATGCCCAGCCTGCCCGCCCGCGCCCTGATGGCGTACTCGCGCGCCGTGATCAAGCGCACGGACCTCACCAAGGCCCAGCTCACGCCGCACCTGCGGCGCACCATGAACCACTCGCCACTGCCCGCCCTGCTGCCGGCGGGCACCCGCGTCGCCTCCTTTGCCGCGACCGGCAGCCTCGGCAACGTGCTGCTGCAGGGCGACTGGCTGCAACGCAAGAGCGCCAGGCGCGCGCTGCTGTACCTGCATGGCGGTGGCTACATCGCCGGCGTGACGCGCACCTATCACAGCGTTTGCGGAAAACTCGCGAAGGAACTCGACGCCGATGTCTACCTGCCGGATTACCGGCTGGCGCCGGAGCACCCGTTCCCGGCGGCGGTCGACGACGCCCTGGTTGCCTACGAACTGGTGCTCTCGCACGGCTGGTCGCCGGAGCAGGTGATGGTGGCCGGCGACTCCGCCGGCGGCGGCCTGGCGCTTGCACTGCTGCTGCGGCTGCGCGACGAAGGCAAGCCGCTGCCCGCTTCCGCGGCGGTGTTCTCGCCCTTCGCGGACATGACGGCCACCGCGCGCTCGCATTCCTACAACGACAGCAGCGACGCCATGCTGTCCGAGCACATGCTGTCGGTTGCCGAAGACATCTACGTGCGCGATGCCGACGACCTTCGCCACCCGTATGCATCGCCGGTGTACGGCGACTTCAGCGGGCTGCCGCCGCTGCTGGTCACGGTCAGCGAGAACGAATGCCTGCGTGACGACGCACACGAAGTGGTGGCGCGCGCACGCGCTGCCGGCGTTCCCGTGCAATTCCTGTCACGCCCGGACCTGCTGCATGTCTGGCCGATCTTCTGGCCCGTGCTGCCGGAAGCGCGCGAGGACATCGCCAGGGTGATTGCGTTCCTGCAGATGCACACGCAACTGCGCATCGGCGTGGTGCCGCAGACCGCCTGAGGCGGCGGCCGGATGCGGTGCCGTGCCTGCTGCCGGCACCGGACCCCGGTCCGGCCGGGGCGGCGCGGCGCGGGCGATCCGGTCGCCTCGCGCCGCTGCCGTGTTGCGTGGAAAAAGCCGTCTTATTTGTGTGACTTCAGCAAGGCCGCGACCTTGTCCACGTATTTCTGCATGGCGGCGTCCTTCGACGTGCCCTTCAGCTTCGCCCAGGCGTCGTACTTCGCACGGTTGATCATGTCCATCATGCCGGGGCGCGAGCCTTTCACGTCCCCTTCGCTGCCCTGTTTGAACAGGCTGTAAAGCGCCAGCATGTCGTCGTTCGACGGGCGCCTGGTCAGCGTCTTCACGTCCTTCTGCGCCTGTTCGAAAGCCTGTTGCACACTCATCGCAATCCTCCGGTTGTCTGGTCCTCGGCGTGGCCGCAACGGCGGCCACGGCTGGAAACGTCGCACGATGCGCCGGCTTCGTCCATGACCCGGGAATCCTCACCGTCCGGCATACTCGCCGGCTGCGGACAACCGCGTTCGCAAGCCAGGCAACGTTGCCGCCACCCACACCAGCCTCAGGGAGAGAAACCGCATGTCCACGACCAGCCTGCTGACCCCGCTCGATGCCCTCGCCCGCCAGGTCAGGTCGCGCCCGCAGGCGGTCGCATTCGTGCAGCCGCTGGGCGGCGGCGAACTGCGTGAATACACCTGGGCGCAGATCGATGACGAGGCGCGACGCATGGCCGCGCACATCGTGTCGCTCGGCTACCCGAAGGGCACCAACATCGCGCTGATGAGCAAGAACTGCGCGGAATGGATCCTCTGCGACCTCGCCATCTGGATGGCCGGCCACGTCAGCGTGCCGCTCTACCCGACGCTCGCCGCCGGTACCGTCAACCAGGTCATGACGCACAGCGGTTGCCCGCTGCTGTTCGTCGGCAAGCTCGACGGCTGGCACGAGATGGCGCCCGGCGTTCCCGACGGCGTGCAGCGCATCGCCTTCTCGCTGGCACCGGACCAGGCGCGCGCGGACTACCCGGTGTGGAGCGACATCGTCGCGAAGACCGCGCCGCTGCAGGACGTCGCGCAACTGGCGATGAGCGACCTCGCCACCATCATCTACACCTCCGGCACCACCGGCATGCCCAAGGGCGTGATGCACGATTTCGCGCGCCTGGCGATCATCGGCAACCACGCCGGCAAGGTCTACGCGATGAGCGAAAAGGACCGCCTGATCAGCTACCTGCCGCTCTCGCACGTGGCCGAGCGCGATGCCGTCGAGCTGGCGATGCTCTACAACGGCATGAAGGTGTTCTTCGCGGAATCGCTGGACACCTTCGCTGCCGACATCCAGCGCGCAAGGCCGACGGTGTTCTTCGCGGTGCCGCGCATCTGGAGCAAGTTCTACCAGAAGGTCTGCGAAAAGCTGCCGCCGGAAAAGTTCGAGCTGCTGATGAAGATCCCGCTCGTGCGCGGCCTGATCCGCAAGAAGCTGCTTGGCGCGCTCGGCCTGGATGAATGCCGGCTCGCGCTCTCCGGCGCCGCCGCGCTCTCGCCGCAACTGATCAACTGGTACAACAAGCTCGGCATCGAGATCCTCGAGGTCTACGGCATGACCGAGAACATGGCCTGGTCGCACACCACGCGCGCCGGCGACCAGAAGGTCGGTTACGTCGGCAAGGTGAACCCCGGCGTGGAATGCCGCATCGGCGAGCACGGCGAGATCCAGGTGAGAAGCCCGGGCAACATGCTCGGCTACTACAAGGAGCCCGAGATGAGCCGCGCTTCTTTCGCCGACGGCGAATGGCTGCGCACGGGCGACCAGGGCGAGATCGATGCCGAAGGCCGGCTGAAGATCACCGGCCGGCTGAAGGAAATCTTCAAGACCAGCAAGGGCAAGTACGTGGCGCCGGCACCGATCGAGAACAGGCTGGTCGGCCTGCCGGGCGTCGAGCTGGTGTGCGTGGTCGGTGCCGACATGGCGCAGCCGATCGCACTGGTCAACCTGACGCCGGAAGAAAAGGTGAAGATGGCCGAGCACGCGCACGAACGTGAGCACTTCACAAAAGCGCTGGAGGCACTGCGCGTCAGCGTCAACGAGACACTGGACCCGCACGAGCAACTGGCCTGCTGCATCGTGGTGCGCGCCGCCTGGACGGTGGAGAACAACATCGTCACGCCCACGCTCAAGATCAAGCGCAATGAACTCGAGAAGCATTACGCCGAGCGACTGATGAAGTGGCAGAAGTGCAAGGGTGTGCACTGGGAGGAGTGACCGCCGGCGGATGCCTTGCGCAGTGCGTGACAGGCCAAGTTCTGGCGCGCCACTTGGCGACTTCGGCCTGCAACGATTGACGCCCATCAAGGTTCCATGCTCGGTGCAGCCGGCGCGCGTTGCCAGAGTGCTAGCCTGAAACGGTTCGGGGGTCTTCCGTGCATCCTGCGATGCCGACGCCCGCAAAACCTTTCAGGGAGTGCGCACCATGCCGCTGATCAATGGAGACGACGAAAGCAACATTCTGAACGGCACTGACTTCGACGACACCATCAACGCCGGTGCCGGCGTCGACCAGGCCTGGGGCGGCACCGGCGACGACGTGATCAACGGCGAAGCCGACAGCGACTACCTCTACGCCGATGACGGCGACGACACCCTCGATGGCGGTGACGGCGACGACGCCCTCACCGGCGGCAACGGCAACGACAGCCTCGTCGGCGGCAACGGCAACGACGGTTTCGATGGCGGTGCCGGCAACGACGTACTGATCGGCGGTACCGGCAACGATGCGCTCAATGGCGGCGCCGGCGACGACACCTACAACGGTGGCACCGGCAACGATGCGTTCTATCTCGGCAGCGACAACGGCCAGTCCGGCAACGACACGGTGCTTTACAACCTCGGCGATGGCCGTGATGTCCTGCAAGTGCATGTCGATGATGGCGGCGATGTGCTGCAGTTCGGCGCCGGCATCAACGCCGCGGATGTGCAACTGGTGCAGTTCGGTGGTGACCAGCTGACGCTGCGCATCAACGACACCGACATGATCGACCTGCCCGGCTGGCTCACCGGCGCGGATTACCGCATCGACAGCATCCGCTTCGCCGACAACACCCTGTGGACGCCGGACGCGATGCTCCGCATGGCGCGCACTGTCGTCAGCACCGACGGCAACGACGTGCTCTACGGCAGCAGCATCAATGACACCGTCAACGCCGGTGCCGGCGTCGACCAGGTCTGGGGCGGCACCGGCAATGATTTCATCGCCGGCCAGGACGACACCGACTACCTCTACGCCGATGACGGCGACGACAGGGTTTACGGTGGCACAGGCGACGATGCCCTCAATGGCGGCAACGGCGACGACAACCTGTTCGGCGGCGTGGGTAATGACGGCCTCAATGGCGATGCCGGGGACGACCAGCTCAACGGACGCGCCGGCAATGACGGCCTCAATGGCGGTGCCGGCAACGACACGCTGATCGGTGGCCGCGGCAACGACACCTTCTATCTCGGCCAGAACTACGGCGCATCCGGCAATGACACCCTGCTGTTCGCGCGCGGTGACGGTCACGACACCGTGTATTCGCAAGGCAGCGACGGCGGGGACAGCCTGGTGTTCGGGGCCGGCATAGCGGCGGCATCCACCCGCCTGGTGCATGCCAGCGGCTCCAGTGACGCCGTGGTGCATATCGATGCCTTCAACACGGTGACGCTGGTCAACTGGTGCGGCCTCGACGCGGCACGCATCGACGCCATCCACTTTGACGACGGTACCGTCTGGACCCCGGACGACATGCTCGGCATGGCGCTGGTCACCACCGGCAGCGCGGCCAGCGATGTCCTGTACGGCACCGTATTGAACGACACCGTGATCGGTCTTGACGGCAACGACACCCTTTATGGCCAGGGCGGTGATGATCGCCTCGCCGGCGGGCGCGGCGATGACAGCTATTACTCGGACAGCGCTTCCGATGTCATCGCCGAGCGGGACGGATACGGCACTGACACCGTGTTCAGTTCGGTGACCCGCAAGATCGGAAACAATGTGGAGAACCTGTCACTCACCGGCAGCGATGCCATCAATGGCTTCGGTGGCACCGGAAACAACGTGTTGTCAGGCAACGCCGCGGCCAACCGTCTTGGCGGAGGGGCTGGCGATGACACGCTCTACGGCGGTGACGGGGATGACACGCTCATCGGCGGACCCGGCGCGGACCTGCTCGCCGGGGGCGCCGGTGCAGACCGGTTCCTGTTCAATCTCCTGCCGGACGCCGCCACCACGCCCGACCAGGTGTCCGGGTTCGAGGCCGGCATCGACCGGATACAGCTGCTTGAGTCCGTCTTCAGCGGCATGGCTCTGGGCGAATTGTCGGCGGACGCCTTTGTCGTCGGCGCGGATGCACTCGATGCCGACGACCGCGTGATGTTCGATGCCGCGAGCGGCACGCTTTACTACGATGCCGACGGCAGCGGCGCCGCCAGTGCGCGCCTGATGATTGCCGTGCTGGATGGCGGCGCCACGGTCAGCGCGGCGGATATACAGATCGTCTGAAGCACCGCATGCGCGGCGCCTGGCGCCCGCCTGCGGTTGACTTCAAGGGACACCCGCCGGCACCCGGATCCTCCGGTGATGTCGGCGGTCATGCGCGCAACAGAAGGGCAGCAACGTCACCGGCCTGCAACCAGGCCTTTCGCACGCCTACCTCCAGGACACATCCAGAATGGCCACGATCAGCGGAAGCAGCGGCAATGACAGTCTGGTCGCAGGACTGTCCAGCGACTACCTCGACGCCCTCGCCGGCGATGACACACTGGTCGGCGGCATTGGCTACGACACGCTCGACGGCGGGCTTGGCGACGACATCGCCATCTACAGCGGTGCCTACGGCGACTACAGCATCACGTTCAATGCCGATCACTCGCTCAGCATCCGCGACGACAATCTCATGAACGGCGACAGCGGCACCGACCTGCTGCGCCGGGTGAATGTTGTCGAGTTTGCCGATGGATTGCAGATGCACGTCAGCGAAGAGCAGCAGGTCAACACCTTCTCGGTGAATCACCAGATGACGTCGGCAGTCGCCGCACTCGCCGATGGCGGTTACGTCGTGACCTGGGCCAGCTACACACAGGACGGCAGCGGTTTGGGCGTGTTCCTGCAACGCTACGACGAACACGGTAATCGCGTCGGCAGTGAGACACAGGTCAACGCCTACACGGATGACCATCAGTTCGTTCCGGACATTGCCGCGCTGCAGGACGGTGGCTGGGTTGTCTGCTGGGCCTCCAACGGCCAGGACGGCTCCGGCGTCGGTGTATTCCTGCAACGCTACGGCGCCGACGGCATGCCACTTGGCAGCGAGTCGAGGGTGAATACCGAAGCAGCCGGCGTTCAGGAATCGCCATCCGTCACCGCGCTGGATGATGGCGGCTTCGTGGTCGCCTGGGACGCACAAGTGGGCCAGACCGGCACCTACGGTATCCGCCTGCAGCGTTATGCGGCTGACTTTTCCCGCGTCGGTGGTGAAACAGCTGTCGGCGATACCGCCGGGGAGTCGCATGCCGGCGCGGACATCAGCCAACTACCTGGCGGTGATTTGCTCGTGCTGTGGACCTCGATCCTGGGGTCTGCCAACTACGACATCCAGGCAATGCGCTTTCCCGTGGACGGTACCCCTCCGGCATTCGCCACGGTCATCAACCTCGACCTCGACGGCTGGCAACAGGCTCCTGCCGTCACCGTGCTTGCCGACGGCGGGTTTGTTGTTGTCTGGCAGTCACAGGGATCCACCGACGATGACGGATACGAGATCATCCAGCACCGGTTCGATGCCAACGGTTCGCGCGTCGGTGGCGAACAGGTGGTCAACACGTCAACCGACGGCCAACAACTTCGCCCGGCGGTTTCCGCCTTGCACGACGGCGGCTGGGTCGTTTCCTGGGATTCCAGCAACGGTGACATCGGTGCGTTCTTCCAGCGATATGACGCCGATGGCCTCGCCGTCGGCAGCCAGCAGTCCGCCAGCAGCTGGACCACCGGAACCCAGGCCTTTGAGCCTTCGATCGCAACGCTCGCTGACGGCTCTTTCCTGATCGCATGGACCAGTTCTGTGCTTGACGGTGATGGATACGGGATCTTCTCGCAGCGGTTCAATCCCGACGGTTCGGTCTGGGGTACCCATCTGCAACTCGCCGCCGGCAACACGTCGTTCACCGGCAACGGCGGCGGCGAGGACGTTATCGGCAGTGATGGCCACAACAGCATCGTCACGCTCGCTGGCGACGACCGCGTGCGCGCCGGTGCCGGCAAGGACACGCTCGACGGCGGCGACGGCGGCGACGTACTCGACGGCGAAGCCGGCAACGACCTCCTGCGCGGTAACGAAGGCAATGACCTGCTCACCGGTGGCCTGGGTGCCGACGGCCTCTGGGGCGAGAACGGCGACGACACCTTGCTCGGCGGCAACGGCAGTGACCGGCTGGGCGGCGGTGACGGCAACGACAGCCTCGCGGGTGGCAAACACGGCGACACCCTCTGGGGCGGCGCCGGCCATGACACCCTCGCGGGCGGCGCCGGCAGTGACCTGCTGAATGGCGGTGCCGGCAACGACGCCTTCGTGTTCGCCGTGGCCTTCGCCACCGGTGCCGACACGATCACCGATTTCGCCGGCGGGACAGACCAGTTGCACATCAGCAGGCACCTGACCGGCTCCCTCGCCACGGGGGCACTGTCCGACGCAAGACTTGTCCTCGGTGATGCGGCGACGACCAGCCAGCACCGCTTCGTATTCGATGCCGACACGGGAGACCTCTACTACGACGCCGATGGCAGCGGCGCTGCGGCGCAAACGCTGGTGGCAACGCTGGCCGGCGTGACGTCGATCGTTGCCAGCGACATCGTGATCGTCTAGGCCCGGCTCACAGCGTCACCCCGGCCTGCGCTTCACCCCCCGCTGCGGCGGGGCGGTGAGCGGATCCTCCGGCCACGGATGTTTCGGGTAACGCCCGCGCAGATCCTTGCGCACGTCCGGGTAGCCCTGCTGCCAGAAGGTTTCCAGGTTGCGCGTCAC
>Ga0073934_10007875_pt1 | contig 14519 bp, 8 predicted proteins | sample LarsenN4metaG_FD_76834 | JGI IMG/M metagenome (GOLD analysis project Ga0073934, IMG submission 76834) | Hot spring sediment bacterial and archeal communities from British Columbia, Canada, to study Microbial Dark Matter (Phase II) - Larsen... ...
CGAGCACGTCTGGGAACAACGCGGCTCAAGTCGGGACCTGCCGGCGGTCAATGAAGGACCCCAGGTGCTCTGGCACCGTGACAAGCTGTTTCTCATCTTCTCTGCCAGCGGAAGCTGGTGCGATGACTATTGCCTCGGCCAGATCACGTGGACTGGCGGCGATGTTTTGTCCCCCTCCTCGTGGGTCAAGAAGCCCGTTCCGGTCTTCACGCGCACGAGCAAAGTCTTTGGACCGGGCCACTGCTCCTTCACCACATCACCCGACGGCCGGGAGCACTGGATGGTCTACCACGCCGCTCGCCGTGCTGGCTCGGGATGGGATCGCGATGTGCGCATGCAACCCTTCACCTGGAATTCCGATGGCTCTCCGCGGTTCGGCGAGCCGATACCGCCAGGGGTGCCACTGCCAGTGCCATCGGGAGATTAGCCGCCGAGACCAATGAAGCCATTACTCAGACCCCTGGGGATCGTTGCCATTCTCACGGCCTCCGTCGCCGCGCTCGCGCAGCCGGCCTCGATCGTCGTCCGTGCTGATCAGGTACTTCATCATGTGTCGCCCTACCTGACCGGCGCGTGCATCGAGGACGTCAACCATGAGATATATGGCGGGATTGACAGCCAGATGATCTTTGGCGAGAGCTTCGCTGAACCACCGCATCAACCGCCGTTGAGCGGCTTCAGTATTTTCGGCGGCCAATGGACGCTCGACGCCGATGGTGGTGTTCAGGTGGCCGCCAGTGATGGGGCGAAGATCGTCTGGGACGGCCCGGCCTTCGAGGAGGGGGAGGCCAGTGTGGACGTATGGCTTGCCGAGACGGGCGGTGGCAACGGCGGGCTCATCGTCAAGGTCAGCAACCCCGGAAACGGCGCCGACAGGTTCATTGGCTACGAAGTCGCCCTGGAAAGGCCGGGCACACTGGTGCTGGGCCGTCACCGCCAGAACTGGGAGCCGCTCCGGCGTGTGCCTTGCCAAGTGCCAGCCAACCAATGGATCACTCTGACGGTTCGGATGACCGCTACAACGCTCGAAGTGTTAGTCAACGGTCAACGCATCACGGTCTTTGAAGATACCGGGCATCCTCTGAAAAGCGGCACCGTCGGGTTGCGCACGTGGCGGCACGATCTGCGCTTCCGCAACCTGACCGTCAGCACCGGTGGCAAGCAGCGCAGGATTCCATTTGCCCTGGCCCCGGAGCACGGGTGGAGTGATGGCGTCAGCGGGATGTGGCGCGCTTTGCGGCGCGGCAGCGCCAACGGTCAGTTTGCCCTCAGCCAACACCAGGCTTTCTCGGGACGCCAAAGCCAGGAAATGAAGTTTCTCAGCGGTCAGGGCGAAATCGGCATTGAGAACCAGGGTCTCAACCGCTGGGGCATGAATTTTGTCGCGGGCAAATCCTATGAAGGTTTTCTCTGTGTCTGCGCGCCTGCCCCAACCGAGCTGTTTGTGGCCTTGGAAAGCCGCGATGGAACGAGAATTTACACCGAGAAAAGACTTATCGTCCCCTCGGGCGGGTGGACCAAAATGCCTTTTACGCTGAAACCGCGGGCGGCGGACCCCGCCGGGCGCTTCGCCATCAAGTTGAAGGCGCCCGGTTCCGTGACCGTGGGCTACGCCTTGCTTCAACCTGCCGAGTGGGGGCGTTTCAAAGGCTTGCCCGTGCGGCGCGATGTCGCGGAAGGGCTGATTCGCCAAGGTGTGACAGTCCTCCGACAAGGCGGTTGCATGGTCAACGCTCCGGAGTATCGCTGGAAGAAAATGATCGGCCCTCGGGAAAAACGACCGCTCTACACAGGTTGGTGGTATCCGCATTCGTCAAACGGCTGGGGCATGTTTGACTTCCTGAACTTTTGCGAGGCGGCGGGGTTCCTGCCCATCCCCGCTGTGAACATGGGGGAAACCCCGCAGGACATGGCCGATTTCATTGAATACGTTAACGGCCCCAGGGAAAGCTCCTGGGGCCGCCGGCGCGCCGCCGATGGACACCCCGCTCCCTATCGCTTGCGGCATCTTCAACTCGGCAACGAGGAACAGGTGAATGAGGACTATTGGCAGAAGTTCAAGCCCTTGGCCGAGGCGATCTGGGCCAAAGACCCCCGCCTGATTCTTGTCGTTGGAGACTTCGCCTACAGCCAGGAGATTGACGATCCCTTCAACGTTCGCGGAGCGGCGGGACGCATCAACACCCTCGCCGCGCACCAGAAAATCTTGCGCCTTGCCCGGCAGCATCAGCGCGAAGTGTGGTTCGATGTTCATATCGGCACCGATGGGCCGTATCCCGACTTTGGCGCCACCATGAGCTACATGGATGCCCTGTCCCGAATCGCCAAAGGCGCGCGACACCGGGTGGTCATCTTTGAGTTCAACGCCAACAACCACTCCCAGCGCCGCGCTCTGGCCAACGCGATCGCCCTCAATCATCTGGAACGAGACGGGCGAATTCCCATCGCCACCTCAGCGAATTGCCTCCAACCCGACGGCCAGAATGACAACGGTTGGAATCAAGGACTGCTGTTCCTGAATCCCTCCAAAGTCTGGCTTCAACCCCCGGCGTATGTGACGCAAATGTACTCCAGCCATTACCTCCCTCTGGCCCTGCGATGCGATGTTCACCCGGCCGCCTGCCCTCTGGATGTCAGTGCCAGGCGAGGCGAAAGCGGCACTTCCCTGGTCCTGCAGGTTGTCAACCCCACCAACTCACCCGTGACCGCGAGCCTGGGGTTTGCCGGGTTCAACCCCCGAAGACGACGCGCCACTGTGACGGAACTCGCGGGTCCTCTCGATGCGACCAACACCGCCGTGCGGCCCGAGACCATTGTGCCCTGCGTTCGGGAATGGAAGCATGGTCTTGAAGGTGGGGCTGCGCTCTACATCTTTCCGGCACACTCAGTGACCCTGTTTCGCTTCGAATAGCCAGTCCGCCTGGCCGGACGACGCTGCCACCCTCCTCCCCCAAACGCCGAGAACCTCCGGCGTAACAACCTCAATAGTGACCGTTTGCAGGCCCCGGTTGCGGCCAAGCTCACGGGCCTTGCCCTGGAAGCGATCGGATGCGGATGTTCCGCAGCCCGCCGCTGGTGGACCACGTGGCCACGCCCAACGGCACGCAAGGCTCCATCTCCATGCGTACGCTGACACGCCGCTCGCTCACATCCACATCCACCATCCTCTCGTCATCAATCCACGCCTGAATGCGCCCCGGCGTCACCTTGACCCGGATGCGGTACCATTGCCCGTTCTTGAATTCCATCGTTCGGGAAGTCTCGTTGTTGGCTGCATCCTCGCCATCCAGGCTGGACAACCCCACCAGACTGCCTCCCCAGCCACCGACAACAAGGCTGCACGGATTCGTCGCCACAGGAAAGGTCAGTCCACAAAAAAAATCGTTGCCATCAATCCGCCGCGCCTCCAATGCAAGTTCGTAGTTCATCGTCGGCAGCGCTCTGGTGTTTGTCCGCACAATGCCCGTCATGTAGCCGCTGCGCAGGACGATTTCCCCATTAGTCACGATGACCGGCCCCTTCCCGGCAAAATCCGCCTCCTGCCATCCCGCCAGGGTCTTGCCGTCGAACAAGCTGACCCAACCATCATTGGTGGCTTTCTGCCCGCCAGCTGCTGTTTCCGTTTTTGCGGGTTCCGCGGCGGTGCAGACCGATGCCAACAGGGCAATCGCCAGGCTATTCAGCCACTGCGGCCAGAGGTGTTCTTTCATAGCGGCCTTATACGCCGCTGCATCCCGGTTGTGAAGACCAAAGGAGATCGTAGCCGCCAGAATGTGCCGGTCGCGTTTCTCACGGGAACGAACGAATCCCTGTGGGGCCCATCTGGGAGTATCAGTCTCTCCAATCCTCACCATTGGGCTCAAGGCCTGGAACTGCGGTGAATCCCCTCGGGAACCCAATCTCCCGTAGATTGGCCGGCTGTCTGCAAGAGAGCCCCCCAACTTCCAACGCACCGTCAACAAACGCGGCACTCCGTCCACGCCGGCTTGGTGGTCGTCGAGGCTCTAACTCGCCGCTTTGCTCTCTGGAAAAGAATCCGCCCGCTGCGTCGCGGGCCTCTCTTAGGGATCGCTTGCATGGCCACAGTCCGGGGAGCTCGTCTGGCAGTAGGTTCACGCGCTGTGTTCAGGCGGCGGTTGTCTGCTCGACGGCAAGGTGGGTGCGCCAGGCGATGGAAGGGATCAATGATTGCCGAGGCTCGAGCGCGATCGCAGGTGCGCTCAACACCCGACCAGGAACCCACCCCAACACCCCAGCCTCAGCCTTCCACGCCACGGCGACCGGAGCGTCACGATTCGAGGGCATTGCCCGTAAGCGTCCTTGCCGCTCGTCAGACGATGCGATAGGATGGCGTTATGAGATATTGGATGGCGATCCTCCTCACAGCTTGCAGCGCGCTGGGCCTGGAAACCAATCAGCGCCCGGCTGTCCTGGAGACGCCCGGCCGTGTGTATGTGCTTCCGATCCGCGAGGAGATCATGCCCCCCCTTGTTTACCTGGTTCGTCGTGGCGTGAAGGAAGCCATGGAGCAAGGCGCCACCCTCCTGATCGTGGACATGAACACGCCCGGCGGACGGGTGGACACGTGCCGGGAGATCATCTCGATCCTGGGCCAGTTCAAAGGCGACACCGCCACTTATGTCAACAGGGACGCGTTCTCCGCGGGCGCTTTCATTGCCGTGGCCACCAAACGCATTTACATGGCCCCGGAGAGCGTCATCGGGGCCGCCGCGCCCGTCATCATGAATCCGGGCGGGGATGGCATTGCGCAGATCCCTGAGACCTTCGAGAAGAAAATGAACTCCGCCATCCGGGCTATGGTGCGTGCCACGGCGGAGAAAAATGGCTACAACGTCGCCGTCATCGAAGCCATGATTGACAAGGACAAAGGCCTGGTCCTCTCCAACGTCGTGGATGGCGTGACCAATGTGCATACCATCGCCCGTCCCGGAGAAATCCTCACGCTCACCAACACCGAGGCGGAACGCGAGTACGGACACCCGCCGCGGCCGTTGCTCTCCTCCGGCACGGTGGCGACCCTCGATGACCTGATCGAGAAGCTCGGCTATCCAAGGAGCGCTCGCGTGGACATCAAACCCACCGGCGCGGAGCGCCTTGCTTTCTGGATCAACACCATCAGTCCCATCCTGCTCATGATCGGGGTGGTGGGTCTCTACATCGAATTCAAGACTCCCGGTTTTGGCCTGCCGGGCATCCTGGGCATCACCGCGTTCGTCCTCTATTTCTTCGGTGGCTATGTGGCCGGGTTCTCGGGTCCGGAATGGATCATTGTTTTCCTCGTCGGCCTCGCTCTCGTGCTGCTGGAATTGTTTGTTTTTACCGGCACGTTTGCCCTTGGAGTCATTGGCGCGTTGCTCATGCTGCTCTCGATCGTCATGGCCCTGGTGGATGTCTATCCCGCCACCCCGCCTCCGGCCCGGGACGGGGGATGGCCAGTGCTGCCCAGCCTGCCTTCGCTGGCCCCGGGTGCCTTCGACCGTTCCCTGGTCGTCCTGACCACGGCCATGTTGGGCGTGGCCGTCTCCATTTTTCTCCTCCGCAAGTTCCTGCCCCGTACTGTCGTCTATCAACAGATGGTCTCCACCGCCGCCAGCGGCGCCCAAACGGTTGCGGCTCAGGAAAAGCGGCGCTCGGTTCTCGTCGGGGCCACAGGCGTTGCCATCTCGAATCTGCGGCCCGGCGGTAAAGCACAGTTTGGAGACGAAATCCTCGATGTCATCACCGAAGGGGACCTGCTTCCCAAAGGTTCCAAGGTAAAAATTCTGGGTTTTAGCGCCACCGAGGCTATCGTTCGTGCCGAGCAGGAATAGGCAGTGCGCTCAACGCGACCTGGGGAACCGCCGCGACTCGAACAACCAGAAGGAGGCGGTCCCAGGCTCTCCGCCTGTGGGGCTCTGCAGCAGCAGTTGACCTGACTTGGAGGCAGGGGCACTACCCCTGGCAACGGACCCATCACGTGTAATCACGCACGCAGCCAGTTCCTTGTGACGTTCAATCAGGTTCAACCCCTCCTCAAGCCCCAGCACGCACACCGCCGTGGCCATCACGTCGCTCGTCGTGGCGTTCGGCGCGATGAGCGTTGCTTGCAGCCGGTTCGTCAGGGCGCGGCCGGTCCGTGGGTCCACAATATGCCCGTAACGCACGCCCCCCAGCTCGACGAATTGCTCGGTATCCCCCGAAGTCGAAACACCACAATTACTGAGCAAGAGTACCCTGACCAGATTGGTGCGTGCCGATTCCGGAGCGCCAATACCCACCCTCCACCCCGCCTTGCCCGGAGGAGGATCCCCCAATGCCAGATCGCCACTGGCCGCGACCAAAGCCCGCCGAATCCCCTGCTGACGCATCACCCGTAGCGCCTCATCCGCGCCGTAGCCTTTAGCGATCCCCCCCAGGTCCAGGCGAAGACCCTCACGCAACAGCGTCACTGTCCCGGCCTTTGCGTTGATCCGTAAATGCCCCATGCCCACCCGCGTCATCGCTTCGGCCAGTCGCCCCTCATCCGGCAAGGCCCGTTGTCGCCGTGCTCTCCGCCATAGCTGCACCACGGGTCCGGCGGTGATGTCAAATGCCCCTTGGGTTTGCCGGTGCAACTCCTCACTCCGCGCCAGCACTCTCATCAGGTCAGGGCTGACCCGTATTGGCACGCCCGTCGGACCCCGGCACAACCGCATCAATTCACTCTCGGGATCATAATCGGTCATCATCCGATCCAGCGCTGCCACACGGGCGAACGCCGCGCGCGCCGCATTGGTCGCTGTAAGACCATCCGCGGCGTAAAGCGTGATCTGCCACCACGTGCCCATGTGCGCCTCGCCAAACTCATAACGGCGCAAGACCCGCTCTGCCGGCGGGCTGTGGCAGCCTGCCAGCCACAACGCGGCCGGGACCATTACGCCTGCCAACCCAATTTGCTTAATACTATTCAGCTTCACCAGAGTGGGCGGAAGTGTGTCTTACTCGCAACCGCCACGCCAGTTTCATTCACAACCCCCATGCAGTTCACGGAAGCCGGGGTTGCCTCTCCCAAGACAATCGGTCCCAAGGCCAGTTACGTCGCTCCCCAGGGCAGCCCTCATCGCAATTGGCTTGTAGGCGATGCTTGCGGCTCATCCTTTGTTGCTTTCATGGAATCGGCATCAGGTCCGCACAAAAGATTCTTGCCCCCTGCAGTTTGTGTTACCCGGTAACGAGGCGACTCCGTCTCCTTGATTTACCCTGGCGGCGGCATGAAAACGATCTCAGCCCACGAGACTCGATTCAGCGAGCCGAGTCCTGGTCCCGCGGCTCACGGAATACCACCCTTCATTGATCGAGGGTGTCGCGACGCTCCTGGATTGCCGGTGAGCGCCACCTCATTATCACTGCCAACAGGTCTTCCAGGTTTTTCTCTCCCGCTGTCGAGAAGGCCTGTGCCGGTACCCCATAGGAGCCGTCAAAAGATTTGAATCACGATGCGATCTTTGCCATCCATTGCTTTATGCATAACCCGATAAAGCGGTCCAATTCACAGGCCATGCGCTTATCGCGCAGGAGTTTCCTGCGCGCGTCGAGCCTGAGTGCAATCGGGCTCACCATCCCTGTTTTGGTGCCCGGTTCGGTTGTGGGAGCACAGGGCCTTGTCCAGCCCAGCGAACGTATCACAATGGGGTTCATTGGCCTCGGGGGCCAGGGAACCGGCCATTTGCTGGGTGGGGCGTGGACTTACGTTCCTGGCGGCTATGTGGCTCGGGAGGATGTTCAGGTTCTGGCCGTTTGTGATGTTCGGCGTGAGCGGCGTGAACACGCTCGTCAGCGGTGTAACCAGGTTTACGCTCAACGGTTGGGGCAGGCTGATTACAGCGGGGTTCGAGCCTACAACGATTTTCGCGAGGTCCTCGGTCGGCCTGACATTGACGCAGTCCTGCTGGCCCTGCCCTACCACTGGGCTTGCCCGATGGCCACGCTCGCCATGCAAGCGGGCAAGGATGTCTATTGCGAAAAGCCCGTGGCGATTACCATTCACGAGGCTCGCAAAATGGTGGAGGTCGCCCGGCGTTACGGCCGGGTCTATCAGGCTGGCACGCAGCAGCGCTCCGAGTATGGGGGCAAGTTCCGGCTGGCGTGCGATCTGGTGAGAAATGGCCGCATCGGCCAGCTCAAGGAGGTTTACGCCTACCGCCAGCCCGGGGCTTTCTTCCCAACTGCCTGGACCACTGAGCATTCCCTGCCCGTTCCTGACGGTTTCGACTGGGACCTCTGGTTGGGACCTTTGCCCTGGCGGCCTTATGGTGGTGAAGCGGGTCACGCCCTCTCGGGTTGTTTCGTCGGCGACGTGAATTGGAGCCCCCATCATTACGATATTATTCAATGGACTATTAATCCAGACCCTGCTCAACCCGTCGCAATTGAATATGTCCGACCTGGAGGCGGGCGCGGCGGTGCTGCTGCCCATCCCGGTGGGGCCGCAGGCCGGCCAGAAGATGGGCAAGTGCACTATCATTTTGCCAACGGCGTGGTTGTGCACTCCGCACCTTACCCCGGCGAGCCCGTGGGGGGAGAGGGTGGGGCTTGCTTTGTTGGCACAGAGGGCCGGATCGCGGTGGATCGCAACAGCATCGTTTCCTACCCGGGCAGCATCTTACAACGATCTTTGCGCCCGGAGGACGCGCGGGTCGAGCGAGTGACCAGTCACTCGGGGAATTTCCTGGAGTGTGTCCGGAGCCGCCGCCAGCCGATCTGCCATCCCGAGACCGCGCTTTACACCATCAGCATGATCCTTGCCGGTGGCATCGCGATGGCTTTGCAGCGAAATGTCAATTGGGCCCCCGCTCAAGGCCAGTTTCCGGGCGACGCGGAGGCAAATCGTTTGCTCTCTTACGCACGGCGTCCGCCGTGGCTCGTCTAACACCCCCTTCGCAAACAGCCCACGTCCAGTCCCACCTATGAAGAAAACGACAACTCGTTGGTTTGGGCCACAAGGTCTGCAATTCCCTGACTGGCCACGGTTTAGCGCCCTCACCGTGCTTTGGCTCATGGCTGCGTTGAGCCTGTCTGCGGCGGACCGGGAACAAGAGCTGATAGCTGTCCTCCAATCCAGCGCTGGTCCGGTGCAGAAGTGCTCGGCATGCCAACAGCTAAGAACCCTTGGGACGGCCCGCTCCGTGCCTGCCCTGGCCGCCCTGCTCAACGACGAGCGCGTTTCACAAGCGGCGCGGCACGCCCTCGAGGCCATGCCGGCGCAGGAGGCGGGTGAAGCCTTGCGTCGCGCGTTGGGATCAACGACCGGCCCACTCAGAGCCGGCGTGATTGACTCTCTCGGTTGGCGCAGAGACCAGCCCGCATTGGCTCTGTTGATTCCATTGCTGGAAGATGCCAACCCATTGACTGCCCAGGCGGCGGCTGCGGCTCTGGGTCGCATCGGCGGCAAAGAAGCTGCCGAGGCTTTGTTGCGGATTCTGCCGGGGCAAGGCCCCCTCCAAGCCATTGTATCCGAGGGACTCCTTGAGATCGCGGAACGTCACTACGCGGCGGGCCATACTTCCGAGGCCACCAATATCTATCTCCGTCTTTTTCATGCCCCGCTTCCGGCTGCGGCGCATTGGGCGGCTTGGCGAGGATTGGTTATGACCGACGTTGCTCGACGCAATGAGCTGGTGCCCAGGGCATTGGTTAGCAGCGATCGTCCCATGCGTTCCATGGCCGTCGGGGTTCTCCGCGAGTGTGGCGATCCCGCACTGGTGCAGGCTTGCCTTCCCTCGTGGGACTCTATGCCCGCTGAATGTCAACTCGCCGTTCTGGATGCCCAGATTGCCCTCGGTGGCAATGTCCTGCCCACTTTGGTGAAAGCGGCGCAAAGCCCTCACCTGGATGTTCGGCTGGCCGCCTGGCAAGGCATGGGGAGGGCAGCCCAGGCTTCCGTGGTACCGCTGTTGGCCTCCGCGGCCGCGGCGGGCGAACCAGCCGAGCGCGCCGTGGCGCGGGAGTCTTTGGCGCGTTTGCGCGGGGAGGGTGTGCGTGAGGCGGTTGCCAAAGGTCTTGCAGGATCGGAGCCCTCTGTGCGGGCCGAATTGCTCCGAGCCGTTGGCGAACGCGGTGATTCTGCCCTGGCCCCCCTGTTGGTTGAACATGCGGCCTCGGGACCGCTCGAGGTGCGTGTAGCCGCCCTGGAATCTTTGCGAAAGCTTGCGGTGCCGGAGACGGTCTCGCCCTTGCTGGACATTGCCGCCCGATCTGATTCGGAGACGATTCAGGAAAGCGCACTCCAGGCGCTTGTGGCGGCTTGCCGTGCCGGGAAAGACCGCCGGGACTTGAGCCGACAGGTGATCGAGGCGATTGGGAAATACCAACCGACAGAGCGTCGGCGAGTGCTGTCTTTGCTGGCCGAATTTGGCACACCGCAAGCCTTGGAAGTGGCGCAGGCGGCAGTGCGCGATCACGATCTGGAACTGGCTAAGGAGGGGCTGCGTGTGCTTGCCCAGTGGCCCAATGCCGCCCCAGTGCCACAACTGATCGAGATGGCGCGGCGCGGTGAGGATGCCACTCTGCGCACTCTGGCATTGCGCAGTTGCATTCAGGTGGCCGCACTGGAGTCGGATGCGGCACGGCGGTTGTCCGTTTTGCAGGAAGCGATAGCACTGGCCGGACGGGTCGAGGAAAAACACCAGGCTCTGGCCGGAGTGGGGCAGGTTGTGACGCCGCAAGCTATTGCTGCGGCATTGGGTTATCTGGACGACCCGGCATTGGTCAACGAGGCGGGACTGGCGGCGGTGAGTGTCGCCGAGAAACTGGCGGGCAGTGAGCCTGCGCTGGCACGCGAGACTGCCATGAAGGTCTTGGCCCGTTGCAAGGAGGGGGAGATTGTAAAGCGCGCCTGGAAGCTCAGAGGGCAACCCGACGTGGCAGCGCCTTTCATTCGTGAGTGGCTGGTGAGTGGCCCGTTTCGCCAGGCAGGCGTGACCGGCGCCGAAGCAGCGTTTCGGATAGTGGCCGGGCCGGAGAAAGCCGGCGCGCCAGTCACGTGGAAACCCATGCCCAAGGGGGATTCGGCCAATCTCGCGGCTATGTTCCCGGATCAGGCCAATTGTGTGGCCTACCTGAAAACGCTGGTGATCGCTCCGGTTGATAGCGAAGCCCTCTTGCTGCTGGGCAGCGATGATGGCGTGCAGGCCTGGGTCAACGGGGAGGTGGTCCACAGCAACAACGTGGACCGCGGCCAGGTGGCCGACCAGGATATGGCGCCGATCAGGCTTCGAAAGGGCTCCAACGAACTCCTCCTCAAGGTCAGCCAGGGTGGAGGGGGGTGGTCGGCCTGCGCCCGCATTGTTGGCGCGGATGGGGCGCCTATTAAGGGCCTGCTTTACGCGATGCCGGCTTTGCCGTCTGCGCCTTAGGGCAAGAGGATTATCTTTCGATGAGGATTACGATGGCTGGCATCAAAGCGCGATTCACGGCCGGTCAAGGACTGCCCGGCCGGCGTGCTTTCAGCTTCCTGGCTGGGGGCACATTGTGGACCTTTGCCGCTGGCTGGAAGGTGGTGGGAGCGCTTGTTTGGATCGGCACAAGCCTGGGATGTGCCGGCGCGCTCGAGCCCGAGGTTTATTTCCCGCCTCCTGAATCGCGGGGAGGATGGCGAAAGCTGGAGCGCCCCGAGGAGATCCGCGAAAAGGCGGGCATGGCTCCGGATCGGTTGGAGGCGCTTCGTGGCTGGCTGCTGGCCTCGGACAACCGTCCCTTTGCGGCTGTGCTGGTCCGGCGCGGGTTCATTGTGCTGGAGGTTGAACGCGGCAATAGCGCGCGGACGAACACCGGGCGGATTGCTTCGGTCTCGAAGGCTATTTGTGCGACCGTGCTGGCGATCGCCTCGGAGCAAAGCAGGAGCGGCAAGACGCCGCGGCGAATGACTTTCGATGACCCGGCGTTTCAGTACATCCCCTGGGCGCAACCGCTGAGCGATGCGCGCAAGAGCAGGATCACTGTGCGGCAGTTGTTGAATCACACTTCGGGGATTTGCCCGGAGGCGACCGGCGCGCCGAATGATGGCTCCTGGGAGTACATCCTTGGTCACACGGGTGATCCGCGCACCGCCAGGCTGGCGTTTGATCCCGGCGCGGGCTGTGGTTATTCGACACACGCGCTGGCGCACGCGGCACTGGTGTGCGAAACGGTGACGGGCAAGCCGTACGATGTGTTTGCCGTCGAGGCGCTGTTCAAGCCGTTGGGCATCGAGCACTGGTGGTTTCAGTACTACGAAGGGGGGCCAGGGATCGGGCGGCACCCGTCGCATGGGCTCGGCCTGCCGGCGCGCGAGCTTGCTCGCATCGGTTACTGCTTGGCGCAGGGGGGAAGGTGGGGGCCACGGCAGGTTGTGCCGCCGTGGTTTGTGGCGGAAACGGCCGCGCCGACCCACACGGTGGAGAGCCCGGAGATGCGCTGGCGGTTGAACCCACGGATCTTCTCGCATGGATGGGAATTGCCAGCTTTCCTGACGGGGGAGGGAGGACGGACGGGAGAGGGAATTCCTCGCGACGCCCGCTCCAAGCCGGGTTCTGGCGGTCAACTGCTGGCGTTTGTGCCCAGCCTTGACCTTGTTGTGGTGCGGCAGACGGGCAGCAGTGGTGAATGGCAGTACGAAGAGTACCTTCGCCGGGCGTGTGCCGCCGTCCTCGATGGGCCCTGAATCAGACTATCGGGAATCCGGGTCAGGGCGGACAACCGGAGGGGGTTGTGGCTAAGGCGCGTCGCGCCGCGGGCCATCAGGTCTTGCCCCCGAAAACGCTGTGAAAAATGACTTCTTTGGTTTTCCAGAGCAGCGCCATAGTCATGGCGGTCGAGAGCAGGATGAGGAACCAGATTCCCCAGTGGCCCAGCCGTTCGAGGATCATCGAAACCCTGTCGGAGGGCATGAGGGGCCAGCGGAGGTGGTGCAAAGCGATCATGGCCGCCACGAGAGCCAAAGTGCCGGACAAAAGGAGGGTGTTCATGCGCGTGAAGACGACTGTTTCGTGGCGCAGGACCTCGTCAGGAAGCATGGCCGTCAACCGGCGGAGCACGGGACCAATCGCCAGGAGGAAGAGCAGCCCGCAGAGGGCCATGGCTTCGACGGCCGCAGTGAAGAAGGCGTTGGCGGGGATGCGCGACCACCAATAAGCAAATGGAGAAAGGCCCATGTTCACGAGGGCCAGCAAGCGCGCGCGTTCGACAGCCGTGATCCAGACAGTCTCGCCTGGTCTGAAACGGCCAATCAGGACAAGGCCATAAAGGACCAGGGCTGTGGAGAGCAAAGGAGGCATGATGCCAAACAACCGGAGGAACTCGGTCTGGGCGGTTTGGACGCAAAGAACGAGAGCAGCCGGGATCCCCCAGAAGAGCAGGGATAGGCCCCGGAGCAGGGAGCCGAGGGACCTGAGGAGTTCCTGCTGGGGAGCGGGCTCAGGCAGGGGGGGCGGCAGGGAGGGATTGTCCGTCATCGCCGATGCGGCGCTAGACACCCAGATAGGTGTAGCCCTTGAGTCCCCGTTCATAATCATCGAGCAGGCGCATGGCATCCGAGGGTTTCAAGCGATCGGTCTTGATGGCTTCGTCCACCTGGGCCTTCATCTGGCGCTTCAGTTCGTTCTCGTCATATTGAACGGATTGCAGCGCCTGCACGATCGTGGTGCCCTCGATGATTTCCTCGATATAGTAGCCGGCGGGTTCGTCGGGATCGAGGAAGACATGCACCTCGTTTACGCGTCCGAAGAGGTTATGGAGGTCGCCCATAATGTCCTGATAGGCCCCCATGAGGAAGAAGCCCAGGTAGTATGGTTCGGAGCCGCCATTGCCGTTGGGAATCAGATCGTGGAGCGGGAGTGTGTCGCGGACGTCGCGCAGATCAATAAAGCTGTTGATCTGGCCATCGGAATCGCAGGTGATGTCCACCAGTGTGGCCTCACGGGTTGGTGGTTCGTTGAGGCGGCTGACCGGCATGATGGGAAAGAGTTGCCCCAGTGCCCAGTGGTCGAGAAGGGATTGAAAGACGGAGAAATTGCAGAGGTATTGATCGCTGAGGCTGTTTTCAAGTTTACGGATTTCCTCAGGGATATAGGCCTGGCCGCGAAAGCTCTGCGCCACCTCGTCGCCAATTTCCCAGTAAAGACTCTCGATCTTGGCCTTGTCCAGGAGGTCCAGCATGCCCAGGGTGAACATGTTCTGGGCGTCCTCGCGTCGTTCGAGAGCGTCGTGGTAAGCCTCGAGCTTGTTGAGTTTGCCGAGGTTTTTGCGGATATCGAGGAGTTCACGAACGAGGGGGTGTTCCACCTCACCGTAAGTAAAAAGGGTATCGGGCCGCATCTTGCGAATGGAGCCCAGGACCTCGACGATGAGGACGCTGTGGTAGGCGACGATGCCGCGGCCGCTTTCGCTGACGATGTCGGGGTGGGGAACGCCTTCGGCGTTGCAGACGTCGGCGATGTAATAAACGATGTCGTTGGTGTATTCCTGGAGGGTATAGTTGGTGGAGCTGTCGAAGGCGGAGCGGC
>Ga0073934_10007876_pt1 | contig 14518 bp, 13 predicted proteins | sample LarsenN4metaG_FD_76834 | JGI IMG/M metagenome (GOLD analysis project Ga0073934, IMG submission 76834) | Hot spring sediment bacterial and archeal communities from British Columbia, Canada, to study Microbial Dark Matter (Phase II) - Larsen... ...
AACGGTAGGAGGAATCCTGCCAATTCTGTGGAAGATCTAAAAGCAAAAAATCAATAGACGAGATTTTGATCATGGAACTTGGATTGATTGGACTGGGGCGGATGGGGGCTAACATGGCACGTCGGCTAACACAAGCTGGACATACAGTTATTGGCTACACTCGCCAATCTGAAAAAACAGAAGCATTAGTAAAAGAAGGGGCGATCGCCCGTGGCGTGACTGCTTTCTCTAATTTAGTGAATGCGCTTGCCAAACCCCGTACCTTCTGGCTGATGCTGTCCGCTGTTTTGAGTTCAGCCCTCTACTCGCGATTTAGCTCACGGGGTGAAGCCGACTTTGCAGATAAGCTGCTCTCTGCTTTGCGCTATGAGTTTGGTGGACATGTGCAAACCTACCATTCCGGTTCTGGAGGTAAATGATGGTAGCCACAGCGTCTGATGCACTTGTCTTGTTTGGAATTACAGGTGATTTAGCCTACAAAAAAATCTTTCCAGCGTTGCAGGCAATGATTCAGCAGGGGCACCTGGAGATTCCGGTGATTGGGGTAGCAAGGCGTGACTGGAGCATTGAGCAATTACAAAGCCATATTCACAGCAGCCTGGAGGAACGGGGAGGGGTGGATGAACCTGCCTTTAAGAAGCTGTGTTCATTACTTTGCTACATTTCAGGAGATTATGGCGATCGCGGGACTTACGAAAAGCTTTGCCATGTCTTAGAAAACTCAAAGAGTCCCTTATTTTACTTAGCGATTCCGCCCAGCCTGTTTAGTACTGTCGTAGCTGGATTAAAGCAGGTCAATTGCTCTCAAAATGGGCGTGTCATTGTAGAAAAACCCTTTGGACGCGATCTTGCATCTGCACGGCACCTGAATCACATTCTCCACACGCTGTTCTCAGAAGAACAAATCTTTCGGATTGACCATTATCTTGGCAAAGAGCCAGTTCAGAATCTGCTTTATATGCGCTTTGCCAACTCCCTATTAGAACCCATCTGGAACCGTACCCATGTTTCTAGCATTCAAATAACAATGGCTGAAACCCTCGATATTCAGGGGCGCGGCAAATTTTATGAAGAAACAGGTGCCATTCGAGATGTCATCCAAAATCATCTGCTTCAAGTGCTTGCATGCCTCATTATGGAGCCACCACCAACCGAAGATAGTGATGCAATTCGCAAAGAAAAAGCACGTATCTTAAAAGCAATTCGTCCAATTGATCCGCTTGATGTTGTTCGGGGGCAATATCGTGGCTATCGCCAAGAGACAGATGTTGCCCCTGACTCTAAGGTAGAAACGTTTGCGGCGATCAAGCTCGAACTCGAAACCTGGCGATGGGCGGGGGTGCCAATTTATCTGCGTGCGGGGAAATGTCTACCGATTTCTGCAACAGAAGTGTTACTCAGGCTCAAGCGTCCTCCTCAAGATGTGTTTGGTGAACGGGCGTTTGGATTGGCGAACTATTTTTACTTTCGTCTCAGTCCCAATATGTTAACCGCGATCGGAGTTCGCTCTAAAGCACCCGGTGAGGGAATGGTTGGTAATGAAGTGGGACTGGTTGCTCAGGTTGAACCTGCGAGTGAAATGCAACCCTACGAGCGCCTCTTAAGAGATGCAATTAAAGGAGAACCCATGCTGTTTGCCCACCAGGAGGAAATAGAAGCCCAGTGGCGAATTGTGGAGCCTATTTTGACCAGAAAATCGCCAGTTTATGAGTATGAACCCGGCACATGGGGACCTCCCCTTGCCGATCGCCTGACTCCACCCGATGGTGGTTGGCATTTTCCACTTTTAGATTGAATGGAATCAATCAAATTTTGCCCTGAAAATGATCTTAATGATCTTAATTGAGGCTATGGCTGTTGTCATCAATAATGCATACAACCGTGTGGAGGCAATTCGTATGAATACGGGACGTTCGAGTAAACGCTTCTATCACCTGGCAACCATTAAAGCAACGCCAGATGGCTTCCTGGTTGTGCGCGATCGCTACGAAATGTATGGCAGCAAAGCCGAAGAACTCTACACTGATGAATTTGGTTGGGCTGATTTCCTGGCTGATGGCGGCACGGTTGCCATTTGGATTGAAGATGGGGTGGGATTATCGAGTTAAATCAAGTTTGTAAAACCTGATCGCAAATTCGCACCACGATAAACACTAAATTGTCATTCTAAGGAGTCAAATTTTTATTGCAAAATGCCTATTGTTGAAGCTTAAGTACATCTCTGGTGATTGCCAGTTCCAGGAAAAAGACAATTATCTATCAAAATCATCATTGAAACCATCAAATTTATGCGCTACCGTCGATTTAGCTACCGATATACGGGTGTTTTTTCTGGCATAACTTCGCCTTCCCAGTCCACCGTTTGGGAAGGTCAACTTCAGGCAAGCTTTGCCTATCCACAGTGGCAACCCGCCGCCGACCTCTATGAAACGCCCACCGCCCTAATTGTGAAAGTTGAAGTGGCGGGCATGGTGGAAGAAGACTTTGAAATTTCCCTCTACGAAAATGCCCTGGTGATTCAAGGTGTGCGCCCCTGGGAGAGCTTTGAAGGGGAGGGACTGTACCACGCTGTTAACATTCACTATGGTGCTTTTCGACTGGAAGTTCCCATCCAGCAGCGAATTGACCGTGATCGCATCCAGGCGCGCTATGACCGGGGTTTCCTGTATGTCATCCTACCCAAAGCAGAGGTGTGATTATGACCGATACACCCATCAATGTGAATCAGAATTCCGAAATAGATACCCAAACAACTCCCGAAATTCCCGACATTCTGCCGGTTTTACCGCTCATCAACACGGTGATAGTTCCAATGGCGGTAGCTCCCATTGTGGTTGGGCAGGAGCGATCGGTCAAACTGGTAGATGAAGTTATGCGGACTAATCGGCTGGTGGCACTGGTGGCCCAGCGTCACCCAGAGGCCCGTCCAGCAGGCCCGGATGATATCTACCGTGTGGGGACTGCTGCAATTATTCACCGACTATTGCGTTTGCCGGATGGCACCCTCCAACTCGTTGTTCAGGGACTAAAACGCATTCGTATCCTGGACTTTCTGCAAACCGAACCCTTCTTAGTAGCCAGGATTGAAACCTCTCCGGAGCAGGTGATATCCGGTGTGACGGAGCTAGAAGCTTTGCGTCGAACATTGGGTGAGTTATTTAGCAAACTGGTGCCCCTGACGGAGGATATTCCTAACGAATTAGCTGCTGCTGGTGAAAATATCAGCGATCCCCGCCTGTTTGCTTACTTGGTTGCGGCAATGACCCCAATGGAAACGCCCCTGCGGCAAGAAATCCTGGAGTTAGATGCTGTAGAAAACAAGCTCCAGCGGCTGATTGAAATTGTCCAGCAAGAATTAGCCGTGCGGGAGTTACAGCAACAAATTGCCTCGGATGCCCAGGAAAAAATTTCTAAATCTCAACGGGAATACATTCTTCGGGAACAATTGAAATCGATTCAGCGTGAACTGGGTGAAGAAAACGCAGAACAAGCAGAAATTCAAGAACTACGCAACCAACTGGAAGCAGCCCAGCTCCCCGAAGAAGCCCGTAAAGAGGCATTCCGCGAATTGTCACGCCTGGAACGACTGCCCGCCATTTCCCCGGAATACGGCATGATTCGTACCTATCTCGACTGGATGGTGAGTCTGCCCTGGAATACAACGACAGGTGAGGCGATCGACCTGGGATATGCGCACCAAGTATTGGATGAAGATCACTATGATCTGGAGAAGATCAAAGACCGGATTCTGGAATATCTGGCGGTTAAAAAGCTCAAGAGTGAGCGTGGTGCCGTTCTGGAAGAGCAATCCTCTGTCCAGGAAAAGGCTCCAGAAGAGGCACCAGCTTCCCAAAAGCCTCCAGAAACCGTGCTAGAGGAGATTCGCCGCGAACCGATTTTGTGTTTTGTGGGGCCACCCGGCGTGGGTAAAACTTCCCTGGGACAGTCGATCGCCCGGGCAATGGGACGCAAGTTTGTCCGCATTAGTTTGGGTGGGGTGAGTGATGAAGCCGAGATTCGCGGTCATCGTCGTACCTACATTGGGGCGTTACCGGGGCGCTTAATTCAAGCTCTGCGACGAGCCGAAACGGCTGATCCGGTGTTTATGCTGGATGAAGTGGATAAACTGGGCAGAAGTTTTCAGGGCGATCCAGCAGCAGCCCTGCTGGAAGTCCTCGATCCAGCCCAAAATCATACCTTTGTAGACACCTATTTAGGCGTACCTTTTGATTTATCCAGGGTATTGTTTATCTGCACAGCCAATACTGTCGAAACCATCCCCTCTCCCTTGCTCGATCGCATGGAAATTTTAAGTCTCTCTGGCTATACTGAACTGGAGAAGTTGCACATTGCTCGTCGCTATCTGCTGCCCAAACAGCTACGGGCTAATGGACTCAAGCCAGAGGAACTGGCAATTACCGATGCGGCACTCCAGCGGATTATTCGGGAATATACCCGTGAAGCAGGGGTTCGCAGTTTAGAGCGAGAAATTGGTGCGGTGGTGCGCAAAGTGGCTCGCCAAATTGCGGAAGGAAAAGTGACAGCCACCACCGTCGAAGCCGAGCAACTTCCTGATTATTTGCGTCGCCCCCGGTTTCTTGATGAAGTGGTGGAACGGATTGATCGCCCCGGTATTGCCACAGGTTTAGCCTGGACTCCTGCTGGTGGCGATGTGTTGTTTGTGGAAGCGACCATGATGCCTGGACGTGCCGAACAGTTGGTGTTAACCGGGATGCTGGGGGATGTGATGCGGGAGTCTGCCCAGGCAGCCCTGTCCTATGTACGGTCTAATGCGGAGAAATTGGGGATTGATCCCAAGGTATTTATGGGAAAAGTCGTGCATGTACATGTGCCAGCGGGGGCGACACCCAAGGATGGGCCTTCAGCGGGGGTGACGATGGTAACAGCGATCGCCTCTGTTGCCTCTGGTCGCTTGGTTCGTAATGATGTGGCCATGACGGGAGAAATCACGCTGCGGGGCAAAGTGCTACCAGTGGGGGGAATTCGGGAAAAAGTATTAGCCGCCTATCGAGCAGGAATTAAGACAGTGATTCTCCCCCAGCGGAACGAACCAGATTTAGAAGATGTGCCGGAAGAAGTGCGCCATCAACTCCAGTTTGTACCCGTGAGTGCGGCGGAGGAAGTTCTGGCGACGGCGTTGACAGCTGCCAATCTTGATGCTTCATGATCCTTCCCATGACCCCTTTTATTCTACGAGCATTCTTCACGCTCTTCGTGGTTCTTGATCCGATCGGGTTAGTGCCTATTTTTCTGACCCTGGCAGGTGAGTATTCCCCTAAAGTGCAAATGCGTATCATTCGCCAGTCCATTTTAGTCGCAGGGGGTATTTTATTTAGCTTTGCCCTATTTGGTAACAATTTGCTGCGCTATCTGGGAATTAGCGTGGAAGCCTTTCAGGTAGCGGCTGGAATTTTATTGTTAAAAATAGCCGTTGATATGGTGTTTGCCCAACATCAGCGAGAAACGAAAGCAGAAGAATCAGAAGCTCAAACCCGAACAGACATTAGCGTCTTTCCCTTGGGAACGCCGTTGATTGCCGGGCCGGGTGCATTGGCTAGTATTTTGGTCTTGCAGGGGGAGGCGACTATTTATCCCTTTGGTACGGTGATCGTTTTAGGAATGACGATGTCTGTGCTGTTGTTGCTCTATGGTTCGCTGGCGATCGCCCAAACCCTGACCCAATGGCTCGGGCGGACGGGGATTAATGTCGTTTCCAGAGTGTTGGGAATTTTACTGGCGGCACTGGCAGTGCAGTATGTAATAGATGGGATCTTGGCTCTCATGAAAAAAACATTGTTTTGAGTATATAGAAAAAGACAAACAAAAAGAACGCAAAACAGCGATCGTCACCCAACTCATCAACCCAATGCCAGATAAGAGTAAGCCTTGACTAACCATTTCAATCAAAGGAGAAGATACAGAATCCTGTCCCAATAATTGCTGTAGAATTGCGCCAGAAACCAGCGAACCCATTGACAGGATAGCTAAACTCAAACGGTTCATCCCTTGTTGCTGCGTGTGCAAAAATTCTTGCTCTAGTCGCCAACCTAGATTGATGCCTAACTCTGAGCGCTCTAGGCGATCGAGTAACACTTCAAACCGCTGGGGAAATTGGGTAGTTAGCCGGGATAAATAAAGACTCGACTGCACAGCATCTTGCCATAGCTCAGTTCCAAATAGGCGCAGACGAATTGCCTGTTCTACAATAGGACGCGCAACTTCTACAAAGGGAAATAGGGGATCAAGTTGGCGGGCGATTCCTTCCACATTGGCGATCGTTTTCACAAATAATCCAATCGTGCCTGGCATTTGAATATTATTTTCTCGTGGCACCCTCAGTGCTTCATTGAGCAGTTCAGCCAGGTTAATTTCTGTCAAAGGTCGAGTATAAAATCTCCTGAGCAGGCGGTCAAAGGCAGACTCAATTGATCGTAAATCGACATCTAAGCGGGTAAACCCTAGCTCCCGAATGGCCTGGGTGACAATTTTGGGCCGCTCGTACACAATGCCAATGAGCAGATCGGTGAGAATACTTTGTGTACGAGGGTCGATCATGGCAACCATGCCACAATCCAGTAAGGCTAACCGATCCTGGGTATCATCCCCGATATACAAAAAATTACCAGGATGGGGATCGGCATGAAAAAATCGATCCAGATAGATTTGTTGCATCACCACCTGAACCGCTAAGGTTGCCAGTCGCTTTTTGCGGTGTTCGGGGAGATCAACCTGATTCAGCTTGATCCCTTCAATCCATTCCAACGTCAGAATACAATCAGTTGTCCAATCCCAATACACCTTGGGAACAACGACTTGTCCAGATTTCCAAAAACGGCTATTGCTTAAATTTTGGCGGAGTTTTTCGGTGTTGCGAGCTTCTCGATGAAAATCAAGTTCACCCAAAAGGCTGTATCGAAATTCTTCAACTAAGCCAGGTAAATCGTAAGCCTGTCCTATTTTATCTCGACTAAACCAGTTCGCGAGAGCTTCTAGAACCTCCAAGTCCCGCTCGACAATTTCTCGAATACCAGGACGTTGAATTTTAATCGCAACGGTTTGGTGGTTTTTCAAAACCGCCCGATGCACCTGGGCCAGAGAACCAGCGGCAATCGCCACGGGTTCAATAGTGAGAAATTTAGATTGAAATGATTCTCCAAAAGCATTTTGTAAAATCGGTTCTATCTCATTCCAGGGTAAAGCAGGAACATTGTTTTGCAAAGTTTCCAGCACTGCAATGTACTCTGGACTGAGCAAGTCTGGACGAGTACTGAGCAGTTGTCCGAGCTTAACAAAGGTCGGCCCTAGCTCAATTAAGATTTGTCGCAGAACATGGGGTAGAGGTAAAGCGGGTTGTTCGGGTTGGGCATCTTTGATAATGCGACTGCGAAAATAATTCCAGCCATTGCGTAAAATGACTTCAATAATTTCAGCTTGGCGGTGGCTGGCGGTGGCTGATTTGGCAGCAAGTAAAAACATCTTCAGTGACTTGACTAAGAAATAATTGAGAAATAACAATGAGGAGAGAAATCAAATATTCCCTCCTCGTCGGTTTACACTATTTCATCTGTTACCATTAGTAGTCAAAGTCACCGCCGCCTGCTCCGGCGCCTGCGGGGGTTTTCTCCTTTGGTTCTGGTTTATCAACAACAATACACTCGGTTGTCAGCACCATACCTGCTACCGATGCAGCGTTTTGCAGGGCACTACGAGCTACTTTTGCTGGGTCAACGATGCCAGCCTCAAACATGTTCGCAAACGTATCTTTGGCGGCATCATAGCCTTCGTCAAAGGGCAGCCCTCGCACATGTTCAGCAATCACTGCACCATTCACACCGGCGTTATCCGCAATCCGACGCAGGGGTGCATAGAGAGCACGTGCCACAATCATGGCACCGGTCAATTGTTCATCTTGAAGATTGCTCTTCGCCCATTCTTCCAGTTGCGGCGCGAGGTGAGCAAAGGTGGTGCCACCACCGGGCACAATCCCTTCTTCCACGGCGGCTTTAGTCGAGTTGATGGCGTCTTCCAGCCGGAGTTTGCGGTCTTTTAATTCGGTTTCCGTCGCGGCTCCCACTTTGATGACTGCTACGCCACCTGCGAGCTTCGCCAGTCGTTCTTGCAGTTTTTCTTTGTCGTAGGACGAGTCGGTTTCCTCAATTTGGCGACGAATTTGTTCACAACGGGCTTTGACGGCTTTTTCGTTGCCTTCAGCCACGATCGTGGTGTCTTCTTTGGTGATGGTGACACGACGGGCTTTACCAAGCATTTCGAGCTTGGCATTTTCCAACTTCAAGCCTGTGTCTTCGCTGATTACCTGACCGTTGGTGAGGACGGCGATGTCTTCCAGCATGGCTTTACGGCGATCGCCAAATCCTGGTGCTTTGACGGCGCAGACCCGTAGTACGCCACGCATATTATTCACAACCAGGGTTGCCAAAGCTTCTTTTTCAATGTCTTCAGCAATGATCAGGAGCGGTTTGGATGCCCGTGCCATCTGTTCCAGAATTGGCACTAGATCCTGCACCAGGGTAATCTTTCTGTCGGTAATCAGGATATAGGGTTCTTCCAGAATCGCTTCCATGCGTTCGGCATCGGTCACGAAATAGGGGGAAATATAGCCTTTGTCAAAGCGCATCCCTTCCGTGACTTCCAATTCCGTCTGCATAGACTTCCCTTCTTCTAGGGAAATTATGCCTTCTTTGCCGACTTTTTCCATCGCTTCGGCAATCATTTGCCCAACTTCAGCATCATTGCCCGCAGAAATGGTTGCCACCTGAGCAATCGATTTGGAGTCATCAATCTGACGGGCATGTTCCTGAATCCGGTCAACAATAAAGTGGGTGGCTTTATCAATACCTCGCTTCAACAGCAATGGATTCGCTCCAGCCGCCACGTTGCGCAACCCTTCTTTAACCATGGCATGGGCAAGTACGGTTGCGGTGGTCGTTCCATCTCCTGCTATATCGTTCGTTTTCGATGCCGCTTGACGCAGGAGAGACACTCCGGTGTTTTCTACGTGATCTTCTAGCTCAATTTCTTTGGCAATGGTCACGCCATCATTGATAATTTGCGGTGCGCCGTATTTCTTCTCCAACACCACATTGCGCCCCTTAGGACCAAGGGTGACAGCCACCGCTTCTGCCAGCGCGTCAATCCCTTTTTCAAGACTGCGGCGAGCAACATCATTGTACAAAATGGTTTTGGCCATAGATAATCACTCTCCTGAAATGATTGAGATCATGAGCGTAGAATGTTCGACAGGAATCCAGCCGAGGCCGAACTTGACAGAAACTAACAGAAACTTAAGCAGATTTTTTGCTCATTGAAATGAGCAGAGGTGATAGAGCACAGATCTCTAGGCAACAATAGCAAGCACGTCTTTTTCTGACAGTAAGACGTAATCTTCACTGCCTAACTTAACGTCTGTGCCAGCGTACTTGGAATAGAGAACCTTGTCTCCAACGCTGACTTCCATCGGGATGCGATTTCCTGATTCATCACGTTTGCCCGGCCCAATTTGCACTACTTCACCGACCTGAGGCTTTTCTTTGGCGGTGTCGGGTAGCAAAATTCCGCCTGCTGTTTTCTCCTCGGCTTGGGCAACTTTAACAAATAAGCGATCGCCCAGGGGTTTTACCGTGGAAACATTCAAGCTAATGGTTGCCATAGGTATTCATCCTCCAAATACGCAATCTAATTACGCAACATCTGCCTGGAGCTATCATTCAAGGGTGTTCAGACTGACACCGTACCTACACCCAATAAATTGACAACTAAATCTGAGGACTTTCTGAGGAATAATCTCAACGATCTAACAATCCGATTGGATGATCGTTCTGATCGCGGTACTCATTTTTTCCACAGATTTGAATGTTCTACTCTAATCAGTAAATATGCAGGATTTAGTCTTCAGTAGGTTCTTGACAGAAGTAGGGTTTCCCGTCCAGAAGCCCTTGAACCTTTTGGGGTTTTCCGAACCAGTGATTGCCAAAGGAAGTTGTGCTTATGCCTGTGGAAACTGAAACTCAGCGATCGCAAAAGCAGCCCAAACCCAGGGATGTAGGTGGCAGCTTATTGATTTTTCTGGTGAGCCTGTTTTTGCTGAATTTGCTGATTTTTCCTAACTTGAGTCCGCGACCCCCGGAAGTTCCTTATAGCGAATTTGTTGAGCAGGTGGAAGCCGGACAAGTGGCACGGGCAATCGTCAGTCCGAATCGAATTGAGTACCAGTTGAAGCCCAAACCCGGTGAGACAGAGCCGCCACGCATTTTTGCCACAACGCCTGTAGCAATCGATTTGGACTTGCCGAAGATTTTGCGAGAGCATAATGTGGAATTTGCGGCTCCACCACCTAGCAACACGGGTTGGATCGGCACCCTCTTAAGTTGGGTCTTGCCGCCACTGATCTTCTTCGGCATTTGGGCATGGTTGTTTAATCGCGCCCAGGGAGGGCCGGCAGCATTGACGGTGGGTAAAAGCAAAGCCCGGATTTACTCAGAAGGGGATACGGGGGTCACCTTTGCAGATGTTGCCGGGATCGACGAAGCGAAGGCAGAGCTACAGGAGATCGTAGACTTTCTCAAGCACGCTGATCGCTATGCCCGTCTGGGTGCCAAAATTCCTAAGGGCGTGTTATTGGTAGGTCCACCGGGAACGGGTAAAACCTTGCTGGCAAAGGCGATCGCTGGAGAAGCCGGTGTTCCTTTCTTTAGCATTTCCGGCTCGGAGTTTATTGAACTGTTTGTCGGGGTTGGGGCTGCACGGGTGCGCGACTTATTTGAACAAGCGAAGCAACAGGCTCCCTGTATTGTGTTTATTGATGAACTCGATGCCCTTGGTAAATCGCGGGCGGCGGGTGGCCCGTTTGTGGGCGGCAACGATGAGCGCGAACAAACCCTCAATCAATTACTAACCGAAATGGATGGCTTCGATGCCAATACAGGAGTTATCATCCTGGCGGCAACCAACCGCCCAGAGGTGCTAGACCCCGCCCTGCGTCGTCCCGGTCGCTTTGACCGCCAGATTGTGGTCGATCGCCCCGATAAGATAGGACGCAAAGCTATTCTGGAGGTTCATGCCCGACGGGTCAAGCTCGCTTCTGATGTGGATCTAGATAAAATTGCCGCTCGCACACCGGGATTTGTCGGAGCCGATCTCGCTAATTTGGTGAATGAGGCAGCCTTGCTAGCCGCCCGCCAAAATCGGGATGCTGTGACGATGGCTGACTTTAATGAGGCGATTGAACGAGTGGTGGCTGGCTTGGAAAAGCGATCGCGCGTCCTTAATGATCTAGAGAAAAAGACCGTTGCCTACCATGAAGTGGGTCATGCCCTGGTTGGGGCATTGATGCCAGGGGCAGGAAAGGTTGAGAAAGTCTCGATCGTGCCGCGAGGCGTGGGGGCTTTGGGCTATACGCTGCAATTGCCCGAAGAAGATCGGTTTCTCATGGTCGAGAGTGAATTGCGAGGACGAATTGCTACTTTGTTAGGGGGGCGATCGGCGGAAGAACTCATCTTTGGCGAAGTTTCCACCGGGGCAAGTGATGATATTCAGAAAGCGACCGATCTGGCGGAGCGTGCTGTGACCCTTTACGGCATGAGCGATACATTAGGCCCGGTGGCGTTTGAAAAAATTCAGCAGCAATTTTTGGAAGGCTATCCGAACCCGCGCCGCTCAGTCAGCCCCAAGGTAGCAGAGGAAATTGACCGTGAGGTGAAAGAAATTGTTGATGGTGCTCACCATATCGCTCTATCGGTCTTGCAAACAAACCGGGAACTGCTTGAAGAAACTGCCCAGACGCTACTCCAAACCGAAATTTTGGAGGGCGAAGCATTGCGATCGCCCTTAGAACGGGTTAAACCTCCGGCTGAACTTCAGCACTGGCTCCGCACAGGCCAACTTCCTGAAGGCCAGAATCTGTTACAAGATACACACAACTCACAACAAGCATCAAGCGATACTGCAAAGCCTATTTAACTTTGCAGTAGAACAAGGATATATAAAATCCAACCCCGTTCGGGGAATTAAATGTTGAGTGAACAGAGGGAAGTGATTCTTCAACGCCATATCGCGGCTTTAAGCCCTTATGTAAATCGGCATATAAAAAGATACGGTGATTATGTAGTGAATTTACATAATATTCCCCAACCTTAGAGGCGGCAATGAATCTGCCATCCGAAATCTTTGAAAGCTAGGTATATCAAAGATTTCCAGACCCGGAGTGCAGGTTTTTACATGTATCTCGGTTTCATGTCAATACGGAAAGAACTCTAGAAAAACAACACATAAGGAAAAATAAATTACATTTTTCCTGAAATTTGCTATTTTAGAAGCAATCCATTTATTGAGTGTCCTAAGCTTCCTGTAGAAGCTTAGGATTTTTTTTACTATAAGTTATGAATTGGAAGTTTTACTCTAAATTAACCCCATTTCTTGCAATCCTTGCCGCAGTCGCTGTGCTTCTTGGGGATTGTTTTTTTCATGTAGAGCGATCGCTCTGCCAAAGGCAGCTAAACTAGCCTGCAAGTTACCTAATTTAAGCAGCACAACTCCTAAATTTTGATATGCATCGGCGTAGTTAGGATTGATCCCTATGGCTTTTTGATAGCAAGCGATCGCGTCAGTATATAAACCCATTGCTTTCAGAGTCATTCCTAAATTGTAATGTCCTGTGGCAAAATTAGGGTCAATTTTCAAAGCATTTTCGTAAGCAATTTTGGCATGATTTAAATCTCCAGCTGTTTTAAACAAATTACCTAAATTGTTATATGCACCTAGCTTCAGCATAGGATAAATAGGTAATTTAATTGCAGCTTGATAATGAGCAACAGCCTGTTTTAAATTTTGTACTCGACTGTAAGCAATGCCTAAATGATAGTACAGTTCATATAAAATGTCATAGTTGTCTTCTGCGGTAGTGACTCCTCTGGCCAATAACTCTACACCTTCTGAAATTTTCCCAGTTTCCACATATAATGCCCCTAATTTACTACAAACATAAGGATCATCAGGATGAGTAGCTAAAAACTGTTCCATTGCTGCTTGGGCTTTGGCATATTTATTGTTTTTATCTATGACATCTTTTTGATAACCAGAATGGAGAATTGCCACACCTTGCAAATAACCGACTTCCCATTTTGGCTCTTTGGATAAAATCTCGGTGACGCTATCATCAACTAAAGCATGGTAAGGGCGAGAAAAATAAATTTCTGGATGATGACGAAATAAACGGGAAACTAGGGAATAGGGAGATTGTACCGCCCCTACTTCTTGACGAACTAGATTAATCAGTAAATATTCTTCTCTATGGATTGCCTCTCGCAGCTGGGGTACAATCTTTTGTGCCAAACTTTCATCTGCATCTAAAACTAGAACCCAATCACCTGTGACATATTTTAAAGCTTCATTTCGGGCTGCACTAAAGTCATTGCACCATTGAAACTCATGTACCTTTGCACCGAATTTGTTAGCTATATGCACGGTGCTATCTGTTGAGCCTGTATCTAATACTACTATTTCATCTACCACATTTCTGACGCTGCCCAGACATTTGGGTAGTGTTTTTTCTTCATCTTTAACAATCATGCACAGGCTGAGCTTCATAGAATGATCGTATATTTATTTAAAAATTATGTAAATATAAGCAATTTTAAGTCTGGGCGAAAATCAATATCAACTAAAAGATAGCGCACACCCCAAACCAAACATATAGATCCCCGGCTTTTGCAGAGAGTCGGGGATCTTGTTTTTCGTCATGGTTGTTTCACAACTAACTGTCGTTGGATCACAAACTCTTGTCGTGACGACACAACAACCAAACAGCTAGATCTATAGCAATCTTACTTGATTAAGGCTCTACTTTTTCCCACACCAGTTCAAAGACTTTTTCGACACCAGCAGTTTGAGTTGGTGGCGTTTGCAGCGTAACTTGATTCCCGTTCAACGTAAAAGTACGAACTAAGTCTGTACCAACCCGATTAGGGATAGGGGGTTGCTGAATTTGATCATGAATTGTGTTTGTCTACATTTTGTAGATACGTAGCAATGCTACGTCTGGTCACACCCGTAAATTGTAAATTCATATTTTGATTCAGCAACGCCAGGGATAGAGGCTATCTCGACATGATGCGTCACCGTGTTGCCCTCTATTGTATAGATTCCAGCATAAGCATTGAATGTAGAAAATGCTTGTAGGCACTCTTGTGGTGGTAAAGATTGGATTTCTTTGCTAAAAGGTGAACGAATGTCTCCAGTAAGCGCCAAGCGATCGCGTTTAGAAAAAATGACCATCATCCGCCCCTCAGGAGTATAAGTGATGTAGCCAGTTGGATTAGGACCATATACTTCAGGGTCAACCGTTCCGTTGGGGTTTATAGCTGTTGCTGAGATGAGTTTCTCAATAGTAGCTGAGCAAGATCTTCCTCATGCACCTTTGAATGGTGACAAGATTGGTTTGGACTTAGGACTCAAGGAGTTTGCAATTACATCAAAGGGCGAC
>Ga0073934_10007877_pt1 | contig 14516 bp, 14 predicted proteins | sample LarsenN4metaG_FD_76834 | JGI IMG/M metagenome (GOLD analysis project Ga0073934, IMG submission 76834) | Hot spring sediment bacterial and archeal communities from British Columbia, Canada, to study Microbial Dark Matter (Phase II) - Larsen... ...
AGCGCTGACACTTCCGAGCCGGCCTGGGAAAAGCGGAAGATGTTGTCGATGAACAGCAGCGTGTCGGCGCCGGTCGAATCGCGGAACCACTCGCACATGGTAAGAGCAGACAGGGCGACGCGAAGACGTGCTCCAGGCGGTTCGTTCATCTGGCCGAACACCATCGCCGTCTGCGTGAGCACGGCTCGATCGGTCTTGCCGATCTTCGTCTCCTGCATTTCCAGCCAGAGGTCGTTGCCCTCACGGGTCCGCTCGCCAACGCCGGCGAACACTGAGTAGCCGCCGTGCGAGCTGGCTATGCGGGCAATCAGCTCCTGAAGGATGACCGTCTTGCCGAGACCAGCCCCGCCGAACAGCCCTGCCTTGCCGCCGCGGACCAGCGGTGTGAGCAGGTCGATGACCTTGATGCCCGTCTCGAAGAGCTCGGTCTTGGGCGAGAGATCGGCAAAGGACGGCGCCGCATGGTGAATCGGGCGGAATTCGGTTGCATTGACCGGCCCGCGGCCGTCAATAGGATCGCCAAGCAGGTTGAACACGCGCCCCAGGGTTTCCTTGCCCACGGGGACCATGACCGGCTTGCCGGTGTCCACGACCTTCATGCCGCGGACGAGGCCGTCCGTCGAACCGAGGGCCACGGCGCGAACGCGGTTGCCGCCAAGGTGCTGCTGGACCTCGCCGGTCAGGCGGATGTGTACGCCGCGATATTCGCCCTCGATCTTCAGGGCGTTGTAGATTTCGGGCAAATGGCCCTGATCGAATTCGACATCAAACGTCGAGCCGATGACCTGAACGATGCGGCCCAGATGCTGGCCGTTGGGATGTCCGTTGGTGGTTGCTGACATTGGGTGCTCCAAGGAAGTTCTCATTTGGGCACGTGGATTACTCGGCCCTCGTCGATCTGCCGGACCAGTTCCAGAAGCTTTTCGCCGCCGCGTCCGCGAACTGCATCTCACAATCGCTTGAGCTTTGCAAGATTCAAGTGGTCGCGATTGTGGCGAATAATGTTTGTAAAGTCCCCTGGGTCAACAATTCTCTTGTTGTGATTGCGATTCATGGACGTCATGGCCACGCATTTTGTAACAATCGCCATTTCCAGGCTCGGAACCAGATTTTCCTTCAGTTCAAAGCAGTTGCGAATCACCACCTGCTAGGTATGGAACTCTGGCCTTATGGGGTCAATCATCATCCCCCTGGTCTCGACGTCAAGAAGACGCGTCACCAAGGCCAGTCCAGGCCTTTATCGCCTGGACAGGGTTTCTTCGGAGCTGCCAGGGCCTTGCGATGCCAGGCGGCAGTGGGGGCCATGGCCCTACCTCTACTCCAGAGCCGCCGCGCCGCCGATCACCTCGGCGATTTCCTTGGTGATCTGGGCCTGGCGGGCCCGGTTGTACTGCATGGTCAGCGTGCGGATCATGTCGCCGGCGTTCTCGGTCGCCGCTTTCATGGCAACGCGGCGGGCAATCTGCTCGCTCACAGCCGCATCCAGGAAGCACTTGAATAGCCGCACCTTGAAGGACACCGGCAGAATCTCTTCCAGAATCTCCTTTGCACTGGGCAGAAACTCATATTCAACACTCGGACCTTTGGCACTGGCCTGCTCGGCTTTTGGCTTCTGGGCATCAGCCCCTTCCGAGGCCAGGGGCAAGAGGGTCTCAACAACTGCGACCTGCCGCGACGCGCTGAGATACTTCATGTACGCCACGTCCACGCGGTCGATCTTCTCGTTGACGTAGCCGAGGATGTAGCGGTTGGCGATGGGCTCGACTTCGTCAAAAGCCGGCTTGTCCTCGAACTGCGTGAACGAAGCCGAGGTCGGAATGCCCTGGAATCTGCAATAGGCAATGGCACGCTTCCCCGAGACCTCGATCTGCAAGCCGATGTTAGCCGCCTTCAGCTCATGGTAGCGCTGGGTGGCGGCGCGCAGGATCGATGCGTTGTACCCGCCGCACAGCCCTCGGTTCGAACAGATGATCAGCAGGATCGCATTTTTCTCCGACTCGTGCTTCTTGAGTAGCGGATGCGTGATACTGGTTGCGGACTGGCTGAGATTCTCGGCCAGTTCGGTGATCTTGCTGGTGAAAGCCGCTGCCTGCGACGCCCGAACCATCGCTTTCTGGAAGCGAGAGGTAGCGATCAGCTCCATGGTCCGCGTGATCTTGCGGATGTTGCGGATCGCCTTGCGTCGCTTGACAAGAGTGCGCGTCTTGGCCATGTGTTTGACCTAATGCTCGAAGTTCGCTGGCATCGCCTGGTGAAGCCGTCTAGGACGCTTATGCTTCTCCTACCTGGCTGGGTTGAACTGCGGCTGGAAGAACTCAATGGCCGCATCCAGTTCAGGGATGTACGGCTTGCCATCCTTGTCCTTCTTGAATGCTCCAGGCTTCATGACCAGCTGGCGAACCTCGGGTTTCTGCTCCCTCATGAACCGGAGGAACTGCGATTCCCACGCCGCAACCTGCTCGCGTTTGATCTTGTCGAGGAAGCCCCGTGTTCCGGCGTAGATGATCATGACCTGGTCCACGACGTGCATGGGCTTGAACTGCGGCTGCTTGAGGATCTCGACCATGCGATAGCCGCGGTCGAGCTGGGCCTGCGTGGCCTTATCGAGTTCCGTGCCAAGCTGGGCGAAGGCTTCCAGGGCTCGGAAGGCAGCGAGGTCGAGCCGCAAGCTGCCGGCGATGGTCTTCATGGCGCCGGTCTGGGCTTTGCCGCCCACGCGGGACACGCTGATGCCGACGTCGATGGCGGGGCGAACGCCGGCGAAAAACAGGTCGGGCTGCAGGTAAATCTGCCCGTCCGTGATCGAAATAACGTTCGTCGGAATGTACGCCGAGACTTCGCCTTCCAGGGTCTCGATGATCGGCAGGGCCGTCAGTGAGCCGCCGGTGCCGACCACCTTGCCAAGCTTGTGTCCCGCGTACTTGGGAAGCACATGCTTCTCGGCGTGTTCCTTTTCCAGCGGCCCCACGAAGACGTGCGGCGAGTTGTCCTCGCGGCGGAGAACCGACCAGTCGTCGGTGATCCTGGTCGGGTCGGCGTCCTGTGGCACGATTACCCAGCGCTCCGCCAATTTCGCCGATCGCTCCAGGAGTCGAGAATGGCAGTAGAACACGTCGCCAGGATAGGCTTCGCGGCCTGGCGGCCGACGGAGAAGCAAGGAAAGCTGGCGATAGGCTGCTGCCTGCTTGGTCAAGTCGTCGTAAACGCAAAGTGTGTCGCGGCCTTGCTCGTACATGTAGTACTCGGCCATGGCACAGCCGGCGTATGGGGCGATGTATTGCAACGGCGCGGCGGTCGAAGCGGAGGCGATGACGACGATCGAGTAATCCATCGCTCCGTACTTGCGAAGGTTCTCGACGACCTGGGCCGTGGTCGATTCCTTCTGTCCGATGGCCACGTAGACGCAGATGACGTTCTCTTCCTTTTGGTTGATGATGGCATCGACGGCAATCGCGGTCTTGCCGGTCTTGCGGTCGCCGATGATCAACTCGCGCTGACCACGACCGATTGGGGTCATGGAGTCGATGGCCTTGATGCCGGTCTGGAGCGGCTGGTTCACGGGCTGCCGCTCGGCGACGCCAGGGGCGGTGAACTCCACGGGCCGCCGCTTGTCGGTGACGATCGGTCCGCCGCCGTCCAGAGGATTGCCGAGCGGATCAACGACGCGGCCAATCAGAGCGTCTCCCACCGGCACCTGGAGCAACTGGCCGGTGCAGCGGACCTCGTCGCCTTCCTCGATTTCCAGGTAGTCGCCCAGGATGATGACGCCGACGGAGTTCTCTTCGAGGTTGAAGGCGAGGCCGAACACGTTCGTGCGGACGAACTCCACCATCTCGCCGGCCATGGCGGCGCCCAGCCCATAGATGCGGGCAATGCCGTCGCCGATCTCGAGAACCCGTCCGACGGTCTGAGCCTCAAGCTGCGGCCGAAACTGCGAAATCTCAGCTTCCAGAACTGAAACGATCTCGTCCGCTTTGAATTTCATGGCTGCTTCTCTCAAGTATTTGATTACGGAGGTTCACCAGGCGGGAGCGCACCGAGCCGTCGTACAACTGATCGCCGACGCGCAGCACGAGACCGCCAAGCAACTCGGGAATGACTCGTTCATCGAGGATTGGATCCAGGTCAAGGACCTGGCGTACGTTCTCGATGAGCTTGCGGCGTTGATCCTCTTCAAGCGGCACGGCGGTCCGTACCTGAACGTGGATTCGCCGAGCCCGCGCATTCGCAATGTCGATGTAGGCCACCCGCACGGCGCGAATCAGGTCTAGCCTGTCGTGCCGATTAAGCACGCGCAGGAAGTTCAAGAGAATCTCGCTGGTCCGGCCCTGGAAGACCTTGAGCAGGACCTCTTCCTTTGCGGTCCGGCTAATCGCCCCGCTGGATAGCAGAAGCTCGAACTCCGGCTTGGCCCCAAACACGTCCCTCACGATGGAAACCAGTTCGTCGCCGACTTCTTGCGTCAAGCCGACCTTATCGGCGGCATTCAGCAAGGCTTCTGCGTACACCCGGGCAACCCTCATGGCGCTGACATCAGTCACGCGCTCCAGGGCCAGGTTGCCGCGCTCCACGAGTGATTCCGGGATGTTCATCGGCCTTTGTCCGTCTCGCGGGATGGGTTCGACCTACATGAACTTGGTAACTTCCTTGACGCCATGGCCTGATACTTCCTTCAGATCAGCCAGGGCCTCGTCGATCAGGCGGCGATGGTCATCCGGCGTGAGGTTGCGGCGGATCGTCTTCGCGGAGATCAGGGTCGCCAGGTTGGCCGCCTGGTTCCAGAGCTCCTGCAGCGCCTGGTCCCTGGCGATGCTCATCTCCCGCTGGAGGCGGTCGCGCTCCGTGTTGATCTCCTGTCTCGCCTTGTTGATCATCTCCTCGGTCGTGTGCTGGGCGTCGCGGCGGGCTTCTTCAAGGATTCCCCGCACCGTTTCGGCGGCGTGGTCCATCTCTTTCTGAAGCTGAGCGCGCAGCCGCTGGGCGTCGTCTCTGGCCTTCTGAGCCTCATCGAGCGCCCCCTGGATGGCTTGTTCGCGCTTCTGCAAACCTTCGAGCATCGGCTTCCATGCCAGCTTGCGCAAGATCAGCATGAGGAGAATGAACACCACCACGGTCCAGATGCCGAGATCGGCACTGATAGACAGCAGGCTCTCCTCCTGATGCCCTCCATCGTGTCCATCCTTGGCATGAGCATCCTTTGCATGACCATCCTTGGAATGCGCATCCTTGGCATGACTCTCCTTGGCGTGCCCGTCGTGGGCTGCGTGAGCCTTGTCGGCTTCCAGCTTGATAGGCTCCTTCGGAGCGTCTGCCAGGACAGCGCTCGCCGCGACCAGACCCAGGAGCACGCCGGTGCTCAGCAACACGCGATACATGCGCAACCTCGCTGCGAATGAACCACAATGCCCTGGCCGGAAGGGCCAGCGCCCCCGAACTAGGCCTTGGTCGCCATGATGATGCAGACGATCAACGCGAAGAACGTCGCGCCTTCGAGGAGGGCGGCGATGATCAGCATCGCGGTTTGCACGCGGCCGGCCACTTCCGGCTGCCGAGCCATGCTTTCCAGCGCGGAGCTGCCGATCTTGCCGAAACCAAAGCCGGCCCCAATGATCGTGAGCGCCGCGCCGAGGCCCGCACCGACGGCGTTGCCGTAGAACGGCGAATTGGCGCCCGCAGTATCGACCGCCAGGGCCGGGAAGGCGCACACCAAGAGGACCACGACAACCAGGGCCAGCAGCTTGAACGTCTTCATGTGAGAATCGTCTCCTGACAAGGTACAGACCATATGTGCCAAGCAATGCAAACCAGAATGACCATCGAAACCAGCACGACGGTCAGCGTCTAATGCTCCGGATGCAACATCGAGCCCATGAACAGGGAAGTCAAGAATACGAAGATGAACGCCTGCAGGAATGCCACGAACAACTCCAGGAGGCTCAACGCCGTCACGCCGAGGACGCTGCCCGCGGTGATGGTGCCAGTCAGCAGCGGCGACGCCCCCTGAGCCATGATGATAAAGAACAAGATGAAGGCAAGGACCGTGTGCCCAGCGAACATGTTGGCGAAGAGACGCACGGCCAGCACGAAGGCCTTGATGAAATGCCCCACCACTTCAATGGCGACGATCATTGGAATAAGCAGGTAGCCCATTCCAAAGGGCACGTCGATATGCGGGACGAAGGACTTCAAGTAGTGCCCCAGGCCGTGCGCCGCAATCGCGTAGCCGTGGATGGCGCAGAAGGCGATGGCGGCCAGCGCCAGGGTCACGCTGAAGGCCCCCGTAGGCGATCCGAGGAATGGCAGCATGCCCAGGAGGTTGCAAGCAAGAATGAAGAGAAACAGCGTCCAAAGGAAAGGCACGTACTTGTCGGCGTCATGCTCGCCGATGTTCGGCTTGGCTACCTCGTCGCGAATGAACGTCAGGAGCGACTCGAACGTATTCCAGACGTAGCCCTTGGGCGGGGCGCCGCTCCTGGCTCGCCGTGCAAGGGGTACGTAGATCGCAATAATGATAAGCGCCGCCACAACCTCCAGGATCATGAACTTCGTCAGCTGGAAGTGGTGCGGCGGCACTTCATAGCCGAAAAAATTGAACCCAGGGATCTCAAAGAAACTGGGTAGCTGAATGCTCCAATCTCCAGTGATATCGTTGGAGATGAAGTGCCAGGTTTTCTGGTCCCGGACATGATCAAAAGGATCGTGCATCGAGAAGTCCGTTAACGCTCCAGGGCAGCCAGGCGCCTCATGTCACTGGGGCGCCGATTGAGCCTTGACCACGAGACCGATCTCCAGCCCCAGGGTCAGCAAGTAAAAGAAAATCAACCAGATCCAGAACTCATCAGCATGCAGTTCAGGCACCATCGAAAAGGCGAGCAATCCCAGGCCGAGGACGAAGGCCATCCGAACGCCCATGCCGCCCAGCATGGCCAGGAGCTGATCCTCGCCCCGCTGCACCTGGCCACGCAGGGCGAAAGCCAGCGTGCCCGCGGCCGGGATCAAGCAGATCAGCAAAGCAGCGGCGCTCCGCAGCAAGGCCTGTTCGCCCAGCACCCGCATGGCTGGATACGCCAGGATGACCCAAGCTGCGAACGTTCCGCCAATCAACAGGCCAAGCCGATATCGCATCGCTGCGGGTCACTTCCCTGTGCGCTGGCGCTGCTCCTCGCGGTTCAGCATCATGATCAGGTGAGCCATGCCCCCGACCAAACCAAAGACCGCCCCGGCCACAATCAACCAGGGCATCGTGCCGAAGCGCTCATCCAGAAACCAGCCGAGACCAATTGGGGCGGCCATCTCCAGGCCTACCTGGCCGTAGGCCATCAACTTCCCCATCTCGCGGTTTCTAGGGAGCATCGCCAGTGCTTCAAACTGCACAAGCTACAAGGAACGGTGGGTATTTAAGGAAGGCCATGGGAAAAGTCAATCAACTGTGTGCCAGGTTTCACAAAGTCGCCAGCAGCCGCGCGTGCCTCCCGAGAATCACCGCTGGATTCCTGACAAGAGCCAAAAGTGCATGGCGTGGACCTCGATGAACGTGCCAGGCCTCAAAACTGCTGGAAAGATAGGCAAATCGAAGGAGGAAGTGCGGGCCCATACCACGAAAAACCGGCAAAATCAAGGGGGTAGGCTGGGAAATGCAATTGACATTGCCTTGTCCAAACTGATACGATTACACCGGCTGAAGGACTTGAAGGGCCGTTTCTGAGAGCAACGGGGTTCTGCTTCACCCGCTCGGAATCCAGGACTTTCCAGTTCTCGCTCTGCTCGGTGGCATCGCGTGGAGCGGCTGTTGGTTTTTCACGCGGCGAGCCTGCTGGAATAATCCTCAGGTTAGCCTGGTGCCCCCCGCCTTGTGCTCCCGCCGTCCATCCGGCTGGCCCCATCCTAGCGGGGTCTCGCTGGAAGGAAGATCATAAATCGCTTTCCTGGCACGGACTGCCAGGAGTTTCCGCACACGACACGGACGTCTCCTACGTACCCTCGCAGGTCTCGTACCTGCTTGGGAAACATGGAGTATCGGCATATGAGCCAGGATCGCTTGCAGGGCCTGTCCAAGAAACAACTCTCTGATCTGGCCAAGGCCCGCGGCATCCGCGGTTATCAGAACATGTCCAAGGACGAACTGGTTCGAGCCTTGAGTCGTTCGACCACGATCCGCGCCTCTGATGTTCGAGCTGCGGCTCGTCCTGCAGCCCGCCGCTCCGGGAAGGCTCCAGCTGGCAAAGTGGCTGCCGCGAAGGCAGGCTCCAGCAAGAATGGTTCGAGCAAGGCCGCTACGGTCAGGAAGCCGGTCTCGCGCCGTCAGGACGCCGCCGCTCGGAACACCACCAACGGAGCCTCTTCCAGCGAGGAGGAGGTTGAGCGCAGCAAGTACGACGTGGGCGTCGCCACCAAGGACCTCTCCAAGAAACTGCCCCGCGACCTTCCCAAGGGATATGGAAAGGACCGCATCGTCGTCATGGTGCGCGATCCTTACTGGTTGCACTGCTACTGGGAGCTGACGCGGGCTTCGATCAGCCGCGCGGAGGCTGCTCTAGGCCAGGATTGGCACACGGCCAAGCCGATCCTTCGCCTGCTTGATGTGTCGAGTGAGGACACCACCAGCGCTGCCGAGAGCGCTGTCCGCGACATCGACATCCACGGCGGCTGCAACAACTGGTACATCGACGTCCAGAACCCGCCGCGAACCTACAGGGTAGACATCGGTTACTTGACCCGCTCCGGCCGCTTCTACGTCCTGGCCCGCTCAAACGTCGTTTCGACGCCCCGTGCCGGCGTCAGCGACCTTATCGACGAGAACTGGGCCGACGTCCAGTCCCAGTACGAGAAGATCTACGCGATGTCCGGCGGCTATGATCCAGGCGCGAGCAGCCTCGAACTCAAGCAGCTCTTCGAGGAGAGGCTCCGCCGGCCCATGGGATCTCCTTCGATCACCAGCTTCGGCTCCGGCGCATTCCAGGGCGGGAAGCCCAGGAAGTTCTGGTTCCAGCTGGACGCGGAGTTGATCGTCTACGGCGCCACCGAACCGACTGCCAAGGTCACGCTCCAGGGCGAACCCATCCAGCTGCGCCCAGACGGCACCTTTACCATGCGATTTGCCCTCCCCGACAGCAGGCAGATCATCCCAGCGGTCGCCGCCAGCGCGGACGGCGTCGAGGAGCGAACCATCGTCCTTGCCGTCGAACGCAACACCAAGGAACTGGAGCCGATGATCCACGACGGCAGCGAGGTCTAAAGCCTCGAAGTTTAACGCCTCGAAGTCTAACGCCTCGAAGGCGCCGCGTCGGTGAACGCTCTGGGAACGAACCAGGCCCAGCCAATGGACTCGTTTTGCCTGGTCTGAGAGCCGTGGACGACCCATGCAGCGTCGTGAGTTCCTGCAACCGCAAAGCCTGAGCCATGCAGTTGGTTCGCTCGACTGGGCGGAGCCGGCATGCCAGCCGTCTCACGGAAGCGATGGCTGCGCGCTGGTGCGTTGCTCGCGACGAGCAATGGCCACCCGGTTTGAGATCGTCCTCCCGCACGGAACTCCGCATGCCTTGGCCGCAGCGAGCGCCGCCCTGGATGAAATCGATCGCATCGAGTCCCTTCTGAGTGCTTATCGTGCGGACAGCGAAATCAGCCGAATCAATCAGCGCGCAAGCCACGAGGAGGTTGAGACCTCCGCGGAGGTCTTCGCCCTGCTGGAGCGGGCTGTGCTGCTCAACCGGCTGACCGAAGGGGCTTTTGACATCGCCGCTGGGGCCCTGGTCAAGGCATGGGGCTTCTACCGGGGCCCGAGGCGTGTTCCCAGCGTTTCCGAACTCAGCCAGGCCATGCAGAGGACCGGCACGCGCTACGTCCAGCTCGAGCCGGCCCGCCGCGGCGTTCGCTTCACCAGGGTTGGCGTCGAGCTCAATCTCGGCAGCATCGGCAAGGGCTACGCGCTGGACCGCGCTGCCGATGTCTTGCGGCAGGAGTACGGGGTCCGGAGCGCCTTGTTGCACGGAGGCCATAGCAGCGTGTACGCTATCGGCAGCGGGCCTGAGGACGAGCAAGGGTGGCCGGTCGGCGTCATGCATCCCTGGGCTCCGTCGCGCCGACTGGCTATCGTGCATCTGAAGGACCGTGGACTGGGAACTTCCGCGGCGACCTTTCAGCACCTGGAGTGGCATGGCCGGAAGCTGGGCCACGTCCTCGATCCCCGACGCGGTTGGCCGGCCGATGGGATGGCCAGCGCCACGGTGCTTGCCGCCAGCGCAGCCGAGGCCGACGCCCTGTCAACCGGCCTGTTTGTTCTCGGGGAGTCTGCCGCGGCTCGGCTTGCGGAGCAGCGCGAGGATCTCTGCATGATTTTCCTCCCCGAAGGTTCCAAAGCTACGACGACGGTGGTGAGCCGATGAACATGTCCGAAATCCCGCTTCCTCCTGTCAATCTCGCCTGGGCCGGCGCCGGCGTGGTCTTCGTTGTCGGCGCACTGATCTGTGCCGCGCGCTCCTGCTGCGGCCCACGTGTCGAGATGCCGCGGGGCCAGGTCCAGGTCAGCCTCCTGACGGCTTACCTCCTCGTCTGGCTCCGCCTGGCGATCGGCTGGCACTTCATCGTCGAAGGGTACGACAAGATCGAGTCCGTCTGGAGAGGCCCCACGGAAACGAGCAAGCCGTGGACCAGCGAGGCGTACCTGCGGGAAGCCAGCGGACCGCTCGCCGCTCAGTTCCGCCAGCTTGCCGGAGACCCCGACGAACAGCTCCTCGCCCTGTTGCACGTCGGTGACAGCAAGGCCGAGCCTCCCGCCCAGCGGCTTTCCGCCCCACTCAATGACCAGTGGGAATCGTACTTCGAGCGGTTCGCCGCCCAGTTCGGACTGAAGGACGAGCAGCGGACCAGGGCTCGCGACGTCTTTGAGAACCACAAGAACGCCCTGGGCCGCTGGCTGGTAGAGGGCAGGAAGACCGTGGACAAGTACTTCCCGTCGGGAACGGTGAAGGCTCCCATGTCCACTCCCGAGCGCGTGGCCGCCTACAGAGCCAAGCTGCTCGAAGTCCGCGACATGCTCGACAAGGAACTGCCCGCCTTCGAAAGCGACGTCGGCAAGGCGAGGCTGGCGGCGGCGAAGACCGAGCTGCGACGCTGGCGAACCGAACTCCAAGGCGACCTGAACGATGCCTTCGCAAAGATGCGCACGGATCTCGAAGGCGTCCTCACTGCCGAACAGAAGCAAGCCGGAAGCATGCCCGCCCCGCCGATCCAGGACAACCCCATGCTGGCGTGGGTGGACTGGCTGACCCGCTGGGGGCTGTTCGCCGTCGGGGCCTGTCTGCTGCTTGGCTTCCTGACCAGGCCGGCCTGCCTGAGCGGGGCGGCCCTGCTCTTCCTCTTCTACCTGGCGATGCCGCCTCTGCCCGGCGTACCCGACAACCCCCGAGCAGAAGGGCATTACCTCTTTATCAACAAGAACATCATCGAAATGCTCGCCCTGCTCGTTTTGGCCAGCACGCGCAGCGGGACCTGGTTAGGGCTCGATGGCTTGCTGCAGTTCCTGAGCCCATTTGGGCGCAGCAGCATACAGCCTGGCTCCCCTCGTCCGATCGACGCTCCCGCGAATTCCTGACGCCCTTTAAGAGGTTCAAGCATGGCAATCGACGTAACTCCCGAACAGAAGGAAATCGGCAAGGCGAATTTCCACCGCGTGGTGGGACAGCGCTACGAGCTCAACCGTCGCGACTTCATGAAAGGCGTGCTCGCCGCGGGAGCCGTCTTGCCCGTCTCGGCGGCCCTGTACTACGGCTACACCAAGCTCGATGGTTCTCCGGTGAAGGCCGGACTCATCGGCGCAGGCGACGAAGGCGGGGTCCTCGTCGGTGAGCACAACCCGGCCTACATGGAGTTCGTCGCCTACTCCGACGTCAGGCCGACCAATCAGAGGCGCATCTTCGAAGGCGAGCCGACCGGCCCGCGCAAGGGCTTCAATCGGATCTACGGCAACGACGCCCGCAAGCGGATCAAGCTCTACGAGAACTACAAGGACCTGCTGGCCGATAAGGACATCCAGGCGGTGGTCATCGCTTTGCCGCTGCACCTCCACGCACCGGTGGCCATCGAGGCCATGCGGGCCGGCAAGCACGTCCTTTGTGAAAAGCTCATGGCCTGGAACATCGAGCAGTGCAAGGAGATGATCAAGGTCGCGGAGGAGACGGATCGGATTCTCTCCATTGGCCATCAACGCCATTACTCGCTCCTCTACGCCCACACCGTCGAGCTCATCAAGTCCGGCGAGCTGGGGGACATCAAGCACATACGGGCCCTCTGGCACCGCAACAACACCACGCCCTGGACGCCCGCTGCCGCCAAGGGACCGCTGGCCGAAGGCGTGCTCCAGCCCAAGTACCGCGAGAGCTGGTTCCCCCCGATCTATGCGGAGGACTACCAGGCTCTCAATGGTCGGGCCAAGGAGCTGGGCTACAAGAGCATCGACGAGCTCATCCGCTGGCGTCTCTTCCTGCGGACCGGCGGCGGCCTCATGGCCGAGCTGGGCAGTCACCAGCTCGACGCCTGCAGCATCTTCCTGGGCAAGGTCCATCCGCTCGCTGTCAGCGGCGTCGGCGGGAAGTACTTCTATCGCGATTACCGCGAAGTCGAGGACCACGTCTTTTGCACGTTCGAATTCCCTGGCAAGAACTACTGGGCCGACCCTGCTCGCACCCAGGTCGGCGACAAGGACGACATCGTCGTCGTCACCTACTCGTCGATCAGCACCAACGGCTTCGAGCCCTATGGCGAGTGCGTGATGGGGACCAACGGCAGCATGGTGGTCGCGTCCGAGCAGGAGGTGATGCTCTGGCCTGAACGCGGCGGCGCGAGCCGTTCCACCTCAGTCAGCGTGACCGACGCCAAGAAGCCCGCAACCGTGGTGGATGCCTCTGCGACCACGGGCCCAGCCGAACGCAAGGCTGTCGAGACCGGCGAACGGGCCGTCGGCGCGCCCATTAGCCGGGGCTACCGCGAGGAAATGGAAGACTTCGCCTACTGCATCAAGATGTGGGAGCAAAACGCCGTCGAGGAGAAGGACCGCCCCAGGGACGGCAAGGGCAGGCCGATTCCGCGCTGCCATGGCGCCGTGGCGATGGCCGACGCCATCATCGCCCTCACCGCGAACCTGGCCATGCGCGGCACGCCCGAGACCGGCGGCAAGCCGCAGCGCATCGAGTTCAAGCGCGAGTGGTTCGATCCCAAGTCCGACGCCGTGCCGGATCGGCACATGAAGGCCGAATCCGTCTGATGTGAGCATCGCGCGGCGGCAAGGAGTCTGTCCTCGCCGCCGCGCAGTCTGCTTGCGGAGGTCCGGCTAGCTCGTCTTCTTCTTGCCCAGGATTACGACGACCTCGGTGGCGAACTCCTTGCCATCCTTGGTCTCCTTCTTGACCATGACCCGCTTAGCCCCAGCCACGTCTTCAACCTTTCCAGGCTTGGTCCCCTCCTCGCTCTGGACGGAGATCTTGGTCTGGTCGTCGACAATCACATTGAGGGTCATGGAATTGGGATCGTCCTTCTTCCCCGTCTTGATGGTCAACGTCTTCGTGGCGTAATCGAACTTCTCCACGAGCCCAGAAATCCCCTTCTTCGCGGCCTTCTTCTCGGTCTTCTCGTCCCCGGCCGTGGCCATGCACGCCAGGCCAAAGGAAACCACCAGCACCAGCAGACAACGCAATGCCTTCATCGAAACAACCTCCCTTACAACGTCTGAGGATCTAGCTACCATAAGGTTGGATGGAGAACTGCTCGAAGCTCCATCTGCTGGATTGAACCAACCTGCTGGGCGATGGTTCCGGTAATTCGAGCGCCTATCAAGCCAGGGTAGTCAGGAAAGCAGGGGGCGTTGCGGGCCATGTTGAACTCGGCTGGGTGGCGTCGGCGGGAGGTGGTGCTGCTGCTCCTGGCGGTGGTGGGCTGGGCCGGCTTCCTGGGCACGCTCGCTGGCCAGCTCAGCATCCAGGATCGTCTCGAGAAGGGCCGGCAACGCGTCGAGGACGCTGAGTCCCAGCTCGATCAGGTTCGCTCGCAGGTCCTGGCCGCCCAGGAGCAAAGCGACGAAATGTTCAAGATGTCGCAACAGCTCAGCCACGAACGCGAGCAAATCATCAAGGCCCTGCGCGAGAAAATCGCCGACCTCGAGCAGCGCCTGAAGAAATACGAGCCCTGATCAGTCCCTGCTCGCCCTAGCTGAGGCAGTCCATGAAGCTCATTCTCGCGATCATTCAGCCGCACAAGCTCGAGGCGGTCAAGGAAGCCCTGAACCGCGTGGAAGTCTTTCGACTTACCGTGGTGGACGTCCAGGGCTTCGGCCGACAGAAGGGGCATAGCGAGGTCTACCGCGGCCACGAGCTGCACACGCAGCTCCTCCGCAAGATTCAGCTCCAGATCGCCGTCAACGAGGACTTCGTCGAGCCGACGGTCAACGCCATCATGGAAGCGGGCCGCACCGGCCCCGAGGGGCGCATCGGCGACGGCAAGATCTTCGTGCTGCCGCTGGAGGACTG
>Ga0073934_10007879_pt1 | contig 14515 bp, 12 predicted proteins | sample LarsenN4metaG_FD_76834 | JGI IMG/M metagenome (GOLD analysis project Ga0073934, IMG submission 76834) | Hot spring sediment bacterial and archeal communities from British Columbia, Canada, to study Microbial Dark Matter (Phase II) - Larsen... ...
GGCCTCATCGGGGTGGGCCGTGAATGTAGCGCCGCAGTTCGGGCACTTGATCCGTTTGCCGATCATATCGTCCGGCACGCGGATCCGCTTGGAACATTCGACGCAAGGAATCAATTGCGGCATTGGCAAGACCTTCCAGCTATTCCAGCGTAATCCAGCGCCTTTCGCGATGACTTCGCAATATCGCTTCACCCAGCAGCACTTCGCGGTGTCCGTCGGCAAACGTAGGAAAAGCCGCGGGCGCATTCCAGTTTTCCAATGCAATATGTCGGTAGATCGCTTTGAACAACTGCTTGAACGTATCGGGAAAGCCTTCCACGTGTCCGCCCGGGTAGTCGCTGCAGCTTTGCGCCGCAGCGCTCAACATCGCCGGATCACGAATGAGAATCTCATTCGCCTTGCCGCGATGCCCAAGCCATAGCTCGTCCGGCTGCTCGCTGCTCCAGGCGAGCGCGCCGTTCTGTGCAGCGATTTCGTAGCGAAGGCAGTTTTTGCGGCCCGCCGTCACCTGCGAGACGTGAAACGCGCCGCGAGCGCCATTGTCGAATCGCAAGAGCACGCTGCCGAAATCCTCCGTATCGATGGCGACTCGCTCGGCGCTCACTCGCCGATTCGACTCCGAATTGAACGTTGCGATCGATTCAGCCGGCCTCAGCCGTTCCGGCAAACAGGTTTGCAGGTCGGCACAAACCGCCGAGATGCCATGTCCGGTGACAAACTGGATCAAATCGAGCCAGTGCGTGCCGATGTCGGCGACCGCGCGCAGAGGACCGCCTTCGGACGCCAGGACCCGCCAGTTAAAGTCAGTCTCGTTGAGCAGCCAGTCCTGGACGTAGGAGCCTGTGACATGATGCAGCGGTCCGAGTTCCTGGAGCCGCGTCCTGGCTTCGTGGTTGAGCGGGTAAGAACGGACATTGTAACAGACCGCGGCGGCTTGCTTCGGCCGCCCGGCGGCGAGGCGCACTAGTTCGTTCGTTTCAAACGAAGTCATGGCCAGCGGTTTTTCGCACACGACGTGCCTGCCAGCCAGGAGCGCCTGCCGGCATTGTTCGAAATGATAGCGATTCGGCGACGCGATGTGCACGACTTGCACGCGATCATCATTCAGCAACTGGTCAAACGAATCGTATGGGTGCAGGCTGCCGAGTTTGTCGGCGGCCTCCCGGCTCTTTTGCGGGCTCGATCCGAGAACCCCAAGGACTGGGACGCCGAGCCGGCGCAGCGCTTCGACGTGAACCGGGCCGATAAAGCCGGTCCCCACCACGGCGGCGGCAAGCGGCATGGCGGCATCTCCCAGGAGTTCGTCCAGCGGGTCCCCTGGTTATACGCTTTGCGTCGTGCCGACGCAACTATTCAGCGCCCGCGTTGTGGGCGTTGTTTACGAAGAGCTGCCTGCCGAGCTTCCCATTGCGCGATCTCTTCCTCCGATGCGGCTTCGACAATTGGGACGCCGGCCTTGGTCGTTCGGACCGGCGGCGGCGGTTGCGTGGCGACGATTTCGAATTCTTCTTCGATCACCTCCACCTCATCGACGACCGGTTGCGGAACAGGAGGAGACGCCTTGGCGACGGGACGCGGCGCGGGTTTGGGCACGGTCGGCGGCGCCGGAACCGGAGTCGGCAGCGGCGCCCGTCGTGGAGGCGCGGCGGCCTCCGGAGTCCGCATTTCCAGGTGAATGTCCACCTTCTCTGTGTCTGCGCCCAGATCGAAGACGTCGGGCCTCGGAGCAGCGGGAGGAGCGACCGGGGTTGGCGTCGGCTTTGGTACGACAATCGGTTTCGCTTTGGGCAACTGTTGCGGAGGCCGCGGCGGCGTGACAGGCTTCGCCCGTGCCGCAGGCACCGGCGCCGGCTTCGGCTTCGGTCGCGGCGCTTCGACAGGCGTCAGGCGGGGCGGAGGCGGCGAGTCGTCAATCAGTCCGAACTCGTCCGGAAGAATGTTGTCCGAATACACGGGCCCGCTCGGCACTTCGGCCTCATCCGGCGGCGCTGGTTCGGGTTCCGGGCGGGGCTTCGATTTGGCAGGAGCCGGTTCAAAAACCGCCGGCGATTCGTCGTCGAAAACTTCGATCGCCAAATACTCGGTCGTACCGTCCGCCAACGTGCCCGATTGTCCGCCGACGATGAAGCGCGTTGCACATGAGGAGCAACGCAGTTTGCGTTTCAGTTGCTCATTCGACAGTTTGAGCCGTTTCTGGCAATTAGGACACGCGACGCTGTTCATGGCAATTGTTTGGTCCACTCAAATCGTTCGAATCACTCCGTTAGTATAACACCCGGCCTAGATATTTTCCTGGACGACCCGGCGTACGTTCAAAATGGCAAAGATGAATTTTACAAAGGTCACAAGTCCCAGGATACCAACGAACGCGACATAGCAGCTGCCAACGGCAGCAACGACATACACGGACGTGTCGCCGCTCTCCGGCCGGAGCCAGCGCGGCGCGGTCCCGGACGCGACCCAATACGCCGCCCCAACCTGGATGCCCATGCCGATTCCGAACGTGACGCCGAGCATGCCGGCCAGTTTGATCACGGCGCTGACGCTGTCGGCGATGCCGCGTTCGTTATTCATGTCGGCGACCGTCTCCATGAACATCAAAAACGAGATAAAGCTCATGAAACCGACCGCGAAACTGACCGCGCCCACGATGTGCGCCGCCAGAAAGGGCTCCATGAACGACACGATGACGCGGAACACGCCGCCGAGCATGCTGGCGACCGACATGCCGATGGCGATCCAGACATAATTCTTTGCCGAAGTATCTCCTGGAACTCCCAGACACATTCCGTAACCCGCTAGCCGCAGGAAATCGGTCATTACGACCAGCATGAACGCGATGCCGAGCATGCCCAGCGCGCTCATATCCGGCGAACCGGCCAAGAGCATCAGCGACACGAAGGCCAGTGCGGTACCGGCGACATATAGCAAGAGCGAAAACAGGACGAGCGTCAGCCCCCAGTAGACCATGTTCCAGCCCTGGCGGTAGCGCGGCTCGCCCCAGTTTTTGACGCCGAGCATGTCGGCCAGGTCTTCGTCCTCATAGTCGGGATCGTCATCGTGGCGTCGCTTGCGCTTGGGCGGTGTCGTCGCGGCCGCTTCGCCGATCGGGTGTTCGGTGTCGCCGGCTTTCAGCAATGGGCCGGGCTGAGGCGGTTTGACCACCGCGACGGGAACATTCGACTTCGCCGTGGGAATCGGAGGCGCTCCCTTGGCCACCGGTTTGATCAAACGGCCCACCGGCGCCGGCGGAGCGGGACCATCGTCCAGTTGCACCGGGATGTCGTCGAGGGCGATTTCCGTATCGAAAATCTCAAATGCCAGGAAGTCCTGGCCGGAGCCGGCCCGGCTGCCGAGAGTAAAAGGCGCATGGCATGCAGGGCAGGCGACCTTGATGCCGGGCTCGCTGCTGGCGATCTTCAGCCGGCGATTGCATGCCGGGCATTTGACCATGCTAAAATCCGGCACGAATCTACTCCTGACATCCAACAAAAAATGTGCGAGTTCCTAAAGCTATTTCGACCGACCATCGCGCCCATTTGGCTATTTGGCCATCACTTTCTTAATCGCTTCCTGCAGAATTACCTCCGACTCCGGCGCCGATAGTGCCACCGTCGGCTCATACCCGCCCTGAAAGTACGCATCCCGGGTCGGCAAGTATCCTGGTCCGTCGTCCCCGTAGCCTGCCACACACACGAACGCATCGGCGCGATTTTTTTGAGCAAACAACTGGTACTCGATAAACGGCTCACCCGGCAGATGAAGCACGACCGCCGGCCCCAAGTGCAAACAGGTGATTGGAATCGGCCGTTCGAGTCGTTCCAACCACGCGATCTGATACGCCGCATTACCGCGTTTTGCCTTGGTCGCCTGGGCGTCCTCGAGCACCTTGCGACTCTGTTCAGCGCCGAAATTCGCTTCCTTTCGTGGCAGCAGCTTCACGTTTTCCACTTTCCATGACCAGGTGGAAACCGGTGAGCGCTTGGTCGCCTTCCACGCAGCGGTCATGCCCGCATACATACGGTCCCGCAAAATGGCACGATTCTCCTTGGCGCCGTCGTTGTATTTTCCCGCCGTGACGTTACCGGCACAACCGGTAAAGTACGCCTGGAATACGCGGGCATCCTCATCTTGTCGCTTTTGCCGGGCCAAGCCGCAAAAGTCGGCGGAAACGCGGCCATCGCCATAATAACTCATGGGGTGCGTGGCATAATAGCTCAACGCCGCCAAGGGGGTATCGCCGTCCCAAAAGCTCAGTGTTTTCAGGTAGGGATCGATCAAACCTTCCGGTTCGGCTCGTGCCTTCGGATCCTTCGTCGCGCTGGTGCGAGTATATTTCACCTTGCCGTCGGGACCGAGGACGCGGCGATTCGAGGCAACTTGCTCGATCTTGGCCTGTCCCATGCCGATATGGGTAAAGCGGTGCGTCTTTTTCAAGGATTCGCGAAGCGCCGACGCTGAATCGGCGACGACCCGGTCGAAAAATTTAAGATCGAGCGAAGGCGGTGCACCGGGCACCGATTCGAGAAGCTTCTGAGCGCGAACGTCGGCGAATGGCGCGTTGTGTGGATGCACACTTTGGAGGGCGACGTTTTCCGGAACGGTATGAGCCGCTTCTGCAAGCGCCTTGCGCCAAACCAGATTGGCGTCGTTGCGGATGCCGACCCAGTCCACGGCAGCCAGGACCACCGGGGCGCCGTTGCCCATGAGTACGATGCCCAGCACTCGAAGCGGATCATCGACTCCACGAACCGGCTCGATCCACCCGCCGCACAACGGATGACCGGCAGGAGGCGTGGCGTCGCTTGAGAAAGTCGCAAGATGAAGGGCGGGCATGGGACTTCCGGCGGTTTTCGGGGTTGAATGTAAAGTAGTCCTCTCGCGCCGCGAGAGGCAACGACCCAGGTGATGCCATGAACGATTCTACATACTTTCGCCGATTCTCACTGCTGGCTTTTGCGATGCTCGTTACATTTTCCCTGCCAGCATGGGCTCAGCGAACCGGCGGGACGGGCGGCACAGGCGGTGGGGCCACCGGCTTTGGCGGAGGCGGGGGCGGCGGCGCCGGCGGCTTCGGTGGTGGGGCAGGCGGCGCCGGCGGATTTGGCGGTCAAGGGGGCGGCGGTGCTGGCGGCAATACATTTTCCGGCGGCGGTCTCAGTTTCTCCGGCACCGGCGCGGAACTAACCACGGGTCGATCCAGCGCCGTCAACGCATCCAATATTCTCAGCGGTTACTTTGCGAATCCCTATGCCGTCGTCTCAACGCAAACGACCGGTTCTCGAACCACAGTGGAACGCGCGAATGCGCCTTTTGGTCAGCCGCTTTACACAATCTCTGCCGGTTCGGCGGGCCGCACGAACACCGCTCCTCGCGGCACGGCGACCATCGGCGGCCGTCGCGGCACAACCGGGGGCTCCTCGTTCTCCGGCGGCGAGGCCGACTTCACGATACCTGGGAATACCGGCTCTCGATATCCGCACGTGGCCACCATTGTTCAATTCAAAACGTCAACGCCGGCCGCCGACCAGGTGCTTAGCGATGTACGCGGCATCATCGACCGCTCGTCGAGCATTAGTTCTAAGGGGAATATTGCCGTAACCGTCGAGGGCCGCAATGTGATTCTGCGAGGCAAAGTCGCCAATCAAGAGGAGCGCCGCCACGTCGAAGCATTACTCAGATTAACCCCGGGCGTCGGCGACATTCGAAACGAGCTAACGGCGCCGGATAGTTGATCGGCGTGCAGCCAAAAGCCTATTTCTCCTCGCTGCCCGACGCTTGATCCAGCTTGAAGCGCCGTTGACGAATGTCGATCGTGATGGCGTAGTTCTTCAAGATGTCGTGGCCGATGTTGCCGCGTTTGATCACGTCGGTAAACCGCACGGGCGGGTTTTCAAGCGTGAACTTGCCGATCTTCACCACTCCCTTGATCGTTGCGTCGGCGAATGTGAATTCTCCTTTGTCCGTCCGAACCTTGCCCGCTTCCTTGGGCGGCTCCATCAGTGGAACGCGTTTGGCGAACGACCTGGGCAGAGACAACCCGCCATTCGAATTCGTGTCGAGTTGTGCATCGACAGCGATGCCGGCCACATCGATTCTAAGCGCCGGGATCGTACCGCGATCGAGGTAGCCGAAAACATCTTTGTTGTTGACCGCCGGCAGTTTTCCACTTTGCAGCTTCAGTTGTTTTCCGGGGTAGTCCAGCGTCACCAAATAGCCGGAAAAGACGGTCGGACTGATCATGCCCACCGGCTGGCCGGCGCCGCCAAACGTAGCGCGTGGGAATGCAATGGCCTGGGCATTCGCAATGGACGCCGTGCCGAACTCAAGCTTTTCGATGGCGATGATTTCGGAACCGCCGGCCGCTTTGCCGCCGCTCTTCAACGCGGCCTTGCCCACCGGCGGCAACTTCAGCGTTTCCACCAGCGATTGTTCGATGCCAAGCCCCTGGGCGCCCGGATCAAAATAGAAATCGTATGGCCCCTGACCGTTCACCATCACCGGCAAGACTGCCCGAAGAAATCGCACGGTGATTGGAATCGTCGCTTCCTTGCCGCCCAGATCCACCTTGGGCTGCTGAGCAAAACCAACCGCGGCAATTGCCAACGAGATAGCGAATGAAAGCATGCGCTTGGTCATGGCTGGTCCTCCCGCGAGCGTGGTTACGATACCCGATCATCGCCGAAACGAGTCTGGTTCGCCAGCAATTCTTTTGCCCGTGACGGCGGTTCGGTTCGACCGATGGCACGGATTTGACTCGGATTTGTCGCTGTCTTCGGATTCCCAGGCGTAACCGGCAAATGCGGTCGAAATCGTTATATCTTCCGCCGATTTCCTCAACTTTGCCTTCAGATTCTTTTGCCTCATGCGCGGCATCGGGAAGAGTAAGGTGGCGGGCCGGCTGCGCCCATGGCCGGCTTCGCCGATTATTCTGAAAGTCGGCTCGCCTAATCGGGGAGGCTTTGGCATGAACGGGAGAATCGTCGGCTGGTTGGTGATCCTCGCCGGCCTGGCGGTGGGTGGAAACGCATACGCGGCTCATTGCGGTTGCTGCATGTACCCGGCAGGAAACCCATGCGCGGAACAATGCCGCGTGCCCGAAGTCCGATACCGCATCTGCTACCAAACGCAGATCGAAGAGCGGACTCGCATCTGCTACCGGCCCGTCTACCAAACCGTGATGCGCGAATGCTCGCACGTCGTTTGCAAGCCGGTGTTCGAGCAGTGCGTTCGCCAGTGCCGCGTCACGAGCTATCGCCCGGTCATGGAAAACTACGACGTGGTGCAACGCTACACGACTTACCGCCCGGTTTACGAACAGCATTATCGCGAGCAGCGCTATTGCACGTACCGACAGGTCGTCGAGCCGTACCAGGTGCCGTATCGCTACTGCACCTATCACCCCGTTTACGAGCAGCGCGTTCGCAGCCAGTGCTACACGACCTACAAGCCGGTCTGGCAGGAGTACCAGGTGCCGCATCGCTACTGCACCTATCGGCCGGTGTACGAAACCTACGTCCGCAACCACAGTTACACGACCTACAAGCCGGTCTGGCAGGAGTACCAGGTGCCGCATCGATATTGCACCTATCGGCCGGTGTACGAAACCTACGTCCGCAACCACAGTTACACGACGTACAAGCCGGTCTGGCAGGAATATCAAGTCCCGGTTCGGTATTGCACATACAAGCCGGTATACGAGACGTTCGTTCGCAATCAGTCTTACACGACGTACAAACCGGTCTGGCAGGAACACCAGGTGCCCTATCGCTATTGCACCTACCGCCCGGAATACCAGACGCACGTGCGACAAATCCCGTGCATCACTTACGACGCGGTCCAGGAAGTTCGGCAGCGCGTCGTGCGCAGTTGCTACTACGAGCCGGTCGTTTCGCAGCACGTGGTTCGAGTGCAGACCGGCTGCTGGAAGGAAGTGCAGGAGTACGTTCCTGGTCCGGTCGTGACGCGATGCTATCGAATGCCGAGTTGTTGCTCGTTCGATCCATGCACTTGCCAGACGATCTGCTGCCCGGGCGAACTTGTGACGCAGCAGTACCAATGCCCTGGTCGAGTCGTGTGCAAGAAGGTGTGGGAGCCTCGCGAGGAATGCCGCACGGTGCAAACCTGCTGCTACGTCCGGCGCGAGCAGTGCCACACGGTCAATTACACCGTGTGCCGCATGGTGCCGCGGCAAACGATGCGTGAAGTGCAATACACGACCTGCCGCATGGCGCCGCAGGTGCATGAAGGCATGCAGACCGTTCGCCGGTGCCATTACGTCGCCGAGCAGCACGTGCGGCAAATTCCATATACGGTGTGCCGCTATCAGCGCGAAGAACATGTGCGGATGCAGACTCACCGCCGCTGCCAGTACGTCGCCGAGCAGCATGTGCGCCAGGTTCCGTACACGGTGTGCCGCTATCAGCGCGAAGAACACGTGCGGATGCAGACGTACCGCCGTTGCCATTACGTTGCCGAGCAGCACGTGCGCCAGGTTCCGTACACGGTGTGCCGCTATCAGCGTGAAGAACACGTGCGGATGCAGACGTACCGCCGCTGCCAGTATGTAGCGGAACAGCACGTCCGGCAGATTCCCTACACGGTGTGCCGGATGGCGCCGCAGGTGCATGAAGGCGTACGAACATGTTACCGCCGGTACACGGTGCCGGAGTGGAAGAGTTGCCTGATTCCGTACACCACATGCCGGATGGTCGCGGAGCAGCATTGTCGAGTGGTTCAGTGCCAGCGTTGCCGTTATGTACGTGAGGATCGCATGGTCGAAGTGCCTTACACGATCTGCCGGATGGAGCGGGAAATTGTGAAACGGCAGGTTCCGGTGACGACGTGCACGCTGCAGCCGTACTGTGAGAAGTACCAGGTTTGCAAGCAAGTGCCCGTGTGCGTGCCGGTATGCGTGCCGGGCTGTGCGACTCCGCCGGCGCCGGCGGCGCCCGCGTCGCCGCCCGCTGCGGCGCCGGCAAGCAACGACTGGAAATCGCAATTCCGCTATCGATTGGCTGGTTGGACTGTAACGCAGTGAACGGACCGGACGGGTCCTTCTCGGGGGCTGCCGCGGTGGATCGCTTTCCATCGCGGCAGTTTTTTTACGCGCATCGCGGCGGCAGGTAGTCCACCGTTCGGCTGGGAACAAACATCGACGTCTTCTTCTTCGTCGATTTCGGCGTGCCTCGCGGCCCCACGGGCCCTTTGGGTGCTGTCGGCGGCATCGGAATCGGCGGAGACGTGGAGGACTTGCTCGTCGCCGGCATCGGCGGAGGCGGCATGGACGAAACTGCACCGAACATTGCAATCCCAAATAACACCGGCAAGACAAAGAACACGCACAGCCCGACTGCAAGTCCGCCGACGTGCAGGATCGTGCCGACCATGCCGAGCACTTTGCCGAGTTGCGTGTTGCTGCGACCCTCCGGGTCCATAATCCCGGCATCCATCTTTTTCAAATCTTCGTTGCCCCAAATCCAGGCAAGAATACCGGTGACCAGCCCGATGCCGCCGACCAGGATGCTAACGATGCCCATCGCCATCACCAGGCCGCCGCGATGCGGCTCATAGCGCTCTCGACGCCGCGGCCGGCGCTCGTCGTCGTAGCGTTCGTCGCTGACCAAATCGCTTCGCGGCGGCGGGACCGATGCCGCAGGCTTCTCGGCCACGAACGCACGAGCACAATCGGCGCAGTGCACCGAACTTCCAAGTTGATTGTCTGCGACCTCATAACGCTTGCCGCAAGTCGGACATGAGACGATTGGCATGTTGGCTCCTTCACTTGGCTTGAGGCGGCAAATAATCTCGCAATTGCGTCGGGGGACGCATCTCAAATCGCACGAGCGGAGGCGCTTCGAAGCGGCCCGGAGGGCGCGGGCCCGGCCCGGGACCGCCCGGCGGAGGCTTTGCCTGCCAAGCGGCGCCGCCGATAATCGCCAGTATTCCAAAAAAGGCAATACAGCTGCAAAGCATGCCCAGCACGTGCAAGATCGTGCCGATAATCCCCATGATGTATCCGGCTTGAGTCATGCCGCGGCCGTCAGGGTCCATTCGGCCCGCGTTGATCTCACGCATATCCTTGCCGCCCATGGACCAGCCCAGAATGCCGAACACCAGGCCAAGAATATTGCCCATGCCGGCAAACGGGCCGACGCCGGCCCAGGCGCCGCCGACGACGAAGATGCCCACGATGCTGATGATGCCGAACGCCAAAACCATCCCGCCGCGATGCGCCACATAGTCGCCGCGGCTTCGCCGACGGCCGCGCCGGCGTGAAGGCCGGTCGTCGTAATCCTCTTCCCGGTCGTCGCGCCGGCTGCTGCGCGGTTCGTCGTACTCTTCTTGTTGCGGCGGAGGCGGAGGCGGCGGGGGCGCCGCACCGGGCGCCTCGGCCGTAAAGGTTCCGGCGCAGTCGGTGCAACGCACCTTTTTGCCCAAAAGTTGGTCGGGAACCTTCAGTTTCCGGCCGCAACTTGGGCATTCGACGATTTCTGGCATCGGCAACTCGCTATCGAATAACCGGTTGTTCTGCGAGCAGTATCGGGCTTATCCGGTGATTCGCCAGATACGCTAGCGGCTTTTGCCCAATTCGCAAGTCATTTGAAAAAAACCGCTGGTTATCCGATCTTCATTTCCTGCGGTTGAGATCGTGGGAAGAGCGAGAATTGAAACTTCGACGGTGCTATGTACCCTAATCGACGTGCATGTCGTTGCATTTGGGAGGCAGCCATGAGTCGGCCGATTCGCGTCGGGGCGGTGAATTATCTCAACGCTCGGCCGCTCATCGAGGACCTGGAGTCACTCGCGCCTGAAATCCAGCTTTCGCTCGAAGTCCCAAGCAAACTCGCCGATCAATTGGCCGTCGCTGAAATCGACGTCGGGTTGATCCCGGTCATCGAGTATTTCCGGGCCGGATCATACTCGGTGGTGCCGGAGGTGGCGATCGCTTCTCGCGGCGCGGTGTTATCGGTGACGCTGTTCAGCCGCAAACCATGGCCGAGAATAACCAGCGTCGCTCTCGATGAAGGTTCTCGCACGAGCGCGACGCTGGCTCGAATTCTCTTGCATAAGCGTTACGGCGTTCGACCCGAATACGTGTCCCTGCCCTTGAACCAACCGGCCGAAGAAGTATCGACCGACGCGGTGCTGTTGATCGGCGACCGGGCCATGCATGCATGTCTGCCGGGGTTTACGTATGCGTATGACCTCGGCCAGGAGTGGCAGGACTGGACCAGTTTGCCGTTCGTCTACGCTTTCTGGGCGGTGCGCCAGGGCGTCGACTTGAACGGCGTCGAAGATGCATTTCGGCAAGCAAAAGATCGCGGCCTGGAACATGTCGGCGCAATCGCTCAGCGCGAGTCGGCCCGCCTCGGACTGGACGCCGGCTTTTGCCGGCGCTATTTGAACCACATCATTCAGTATGATCTTGGGCCGCGCGAGCAGGCCGGGTTGCACCATTTTTATGCACTGGCTTGCGAACTGGGCCTGGCGCGACGAGGAGTGAGCATTGAATACTACCGTGCAAACGCTCTTGTCGAAAGCCGTTGACGGCACGCGGCTGACGCCCGAGGAAGGCGTCGCCCTGTTTGCCTGCAACGACATCCACGCCCTGGGGCGGGCCGCAAACGCCGTGTGCCGGCGGCTGCATCCGGAGCCTTACCGCACCTACAACATCGACCGCAATATCAACTACACGAACGTCTGTGCGGCAGTTTGTGATTTCTGCGCCTTCTATCGCAAGTCCAAGGACGACGACGCGTACGTCCTATCACGGGAAGAGCTTTATCAAAAGATCGACGAAACCGTGGAACTCGGCGGCGATCAGATCCTGCTGCAAGGCGGCAACCATCCGACATTGAAGCTGGAATGGTACGAAGAACTTCTGCGCGACCTGAAGGCGAGATATCCACAAGTCAACCTGCATGCGTTCAGTGCTTCGGAGATCTGGCACTTCCACAAGCTCAACAAGTTGCCGCTGCCTGAAGTCCTGCAGCGTTTGAAGGACGCCGGCATGGGCAGCTTGCCCGGCGGCGGGGCCGAAATCCTCGTCGATCGCGTCCGTGCGGCGATCACGACCAATAAGGTCATGACCGACGAATGGCTGGAAGTGCATCGCCAATGGCATCGCCTCGGCGGTCGTTCGACTTGCACAATGATGTTCGGCCACGTCGAAACCGTCGCGGATCGCATCGAGCATCTCGAACGGTTACGGCAGCTACAGGATGAGACCGGCGGCTTCACGGCTTTTATTTGCTGGACGTTCCAGCCGGGCCACAAGATGGCGGATGTACCGCCCGCCGGCGCGTTTGAATACTTGAAGACCCAGGCGATTGCTCGGTTGTACCTCGACAATATCCGAAACATTCAATCGTCCTGGGTCACGCAAGGACTCAAGATTGGTCAAGTCGCGCTGTACTTCGGCGCAAACGACATGGGCAGTCTGATGATCGAAGAAAATGTCGTTTCTGCCGCGGGGACCACGCACCGGTTGACCCTGGAGCAAATCCGCAATGCGATACGCGAGGCCGGCTATGTGCCGCGACAACGCAACGTGTTCTATGAGTTGATCGATGAATCCGCGACGCCGGCCGGTCCTGCCGCTGCACCCTGTAGTTCCAGCCGCAGCCTGGCGGTCGTGTAATGACTTAAAACGAGTATTTTTCACCCAATTCATGGGCGGCAACGCCCTTCACCCCCCACCCTTGCCCTGCATCGAATTGCATCGCATTTCATTTTTACTGAGCTCATTGCCAGCGAAATTGGCGGGGCGGAATGCGAGCTCCCAAAATCCGCTCGTTTGGAGTGATTACTTGCGAACAAACTCCATTTCAAGCATCTTGAGCTTTTCGACCTTATGGTCGCGAACGGTGAACTCGATCAGTGGATCCGATAGATACATGTCACGAACCTGGAACGTGTCGCCGCGATAATGTTCGAGCGCATGTCTGAAGGAGCTCCATTCCCACTGGAGCTTGCCTTCCTTCAGCTTGATTTTGCAGATCCCATATGCCGCATGCTCGTATTCGCCGGCATAACGGTCGAGTGCAAGCGACGCTGCGACTTTCGGATTGCGCTGTTGCTCCCGTTTTTTTTCGAACTCTTCCTTCGCCTTGTCGTCCTGGCGAACGAGTTCACCGTAATAGGCGTCCCAGTCCCGCGGCGCAAGCCGCAGCAAGAAATCAATCAGCGTGTTGCTGAGAGCGAGCGGCATGCGGCGGTCGTGCAGATTGCTCAAAATCCCAATCGCGGCATTGTGGGCCGGCAGAAGCGTCAGATGAACTCGGAACCCGTCGATCAACCCGCCATGCTGAACCAGATGGATTCCGCGATAATCCTGCACGACCCAACCCTGCCCGTAACTCAGCTGGACCGTATCTGGATTTAACAGCTTGGAAAATCCGACATGCGGAATGACGACGTGCGGCTGATGCGTTTCGTTCAAGATGTCCAACGGCACGATTCGCTTGCTCGTCCCGCGGCCGGACAATTGGAACTTCAACCATTTACCCAGGTCTGCCGCCGAGAGACAAATCGAACCGGCCGCATTCGGCTCGTCCTGCTGGTACCAGGGGCAGATCTCGACTTTGCCGTTCGATTGCAGGCGATGCCCGGCGGCAACATCCTTTTGTTTTTGTCCCTCGGCATACGTGAGAAATGTATGCGACATCCCCAGCGGTTTTAGAAGTTGATCACGAATAAACCCCGGCCATTTTTCATCGTGAAATCCATCCACAATGCGGCCGAGCGCCATGTACATGATCGACTGATAAAAAAATGAGCCGCGAAATGGGCCGTTGAGGGGAAGATGTGCGAGTCGACGAATGCTTTCGTCTTGCGACCACGGTGCGCGGTACCAAAGAAAGTCATGGCCGCCAACACCCGTTCGATGGCTCAGCAGGTCGCGAATCGAAACAAGCTCGCTGGCGTGTTTATCGTGCAGTCGAAATTCCGGCAGTTGTTTTCGGACTGGATCGTCCCACGACAACTTTCCCTGGCTGACGAGTAAGGCGATTGCCGCGCTCGTGAATGTTTTTGAGCACGACGCGAGTGGAAATATCGTGTCGCTTGTAACCGGATCCGGTTTGTCGATCGCGCGCCGACCGTAACCCTTAAGCCAGAGCACTTGGTCATTGTGCACGACGACGAGTGCGGCGCCCGGAACGTCCCATGCTTTGAGGGATTGCTGCACTAATTCGTCCAATTGCCGCAGATCCGGTCCCTGCGCTGCGGCAAAAGTCGGTCCCAGCAATGCGAATGCGATCGCGATCGAATACTTCATGCCGCCGGCTCCGGACACAAAAAAAGCCTGCAACCCGAAGGCTGCAGGCTTTGTAATTTCCGTTGGAGTTGTTAGAGGCCCTGGAAGCCGCTGAAGCCGATCTTGCCGCCAAAGCCACCGAGGCCGCCGCCGCCCAGGCCGCCAAAGCCGCCGCCCAAGCCACCAAGCCCGCCGCCGCCCAGGCCACCGCCGAAGCCGCCGAAGCCGCCGAGGCCGCCGCCGCCCAAGCCACCA
>Ga0073934_10007880_pt1 | contig 14512 bp, 13 predicted proteins | sample LarsenN4metaG_FD_76834 | JGI IMG/M metagenome (GOLD analysis project Ga0073934, IMG submission 76834) | Hot spring sediment bacterial and archeal communities from British Columbia, Canada, to study Microbial Dark Matter (Phase II) - Larsen... ...
CGTAGCCCGTATACTCTTGCAGGACTTCACCGGCGTGCCGCTGCTCGTAGACCTGGCCGCCATGCGGTCAGCGGTCGCCCGCCTTGGCCGCGAACCCAGGATCATCGAGCCGCTCGTCCCCGTAGACCTCGTCATTGACCACTCGGTCCAGGTCGATTTTTCCAGCACGCCCGACGCGCTCCGCCTGAATATGGAGATGGAGTTCAAGCGAAATCGCGCCCGTTACCAGTTCCTCAAGTGGGGCATGCAGGCATTCAACAACTTCAACGTCGTCCCTCCGGGGATAGGCATATGCCACCAGGTGAACCTCGAATACCTGGCCGAGGGCGTCGTCGAGAGGGAAGGGGTGTGCTTCCCCGATACGCTGGTCGGGACCGACTCGCACACGACGATGATAAACGGACTCGGCATAGTCGGATGGGGAGTGGGCGGTATCGAAGCCGAGGCCGGGATGCTCGGGCAGCCCGTCTATTTTCTGACGCCCGACGTGGTCGGGGTCCATATGACGGGCCGGCTCGGCGAAGGCGTGACCGCGACCGACCTCGTGCTGCACTGCACGGAGATGCTCAGGCAGGCCAAGGTGGTGGGCAAGTTCGTCGAGTATCACGGCGAAGGGGCCGCGACGCTCTCGGTCCCCGACCGCGCCACGATCGCCAACATGTCGCCGGAATACGGCGCGACTATGGGGTTCTTCCCCGTCGACGAGCAGACCTGCGCTTACCTCAAAGCGACGGGCCGGTCGGATGAGCAGGTCGAGCTTGTCCGAAGCTACTTCGACGCGCAGGGCATGTTCGGGATACCGCGCAAGGGCGAGTGTCTCTACAGCCAGGTGCTCGATCTTGACCTGGCGGAGGTCCGTCCGAGCGTTTCCGGACCCAAACGCCCGCAGGACCGTATCAACCTGCCCGAGATCAAGCAGCGCTTCGGAGACCTGCTGCAAAAGCCGATGGCGGAGAACGGGTACGGCAAGCTCAATAGCGAAGTCCGCCTGCGACACAGGGTTAACATAGGGGTGAAGGGCGGCAACGGCACCGCGCCTCTGGTCGGCGGCGGCGGCCAGGAGTCTGAGACCGTGCCCGAAGCCGTCACGGATCAGGTCAGCCCTCGCAATACCAGCACCTGGACCGAGACCGAGATGATAAACAACCGCCCGACGCCGGACCGCGTCGAGCAGGTAACGGAGGAGGAGTTCCCCGAGGCTTCCGTGGACCTGGGCCACGGCGACGTGTTGATAGCCGCGATCACCTCCTGCACGAACACGTCGAACCCTTCGGTGATGATCGCAGCCGGGCTGCTCGCAAAGAAGGCGGTCGAGAAGGGGCTGGGCGTGCGCCCGACGGTCAAGGCGTCGCTCGCGCCCGGCTCGCGTGTGGTGACCGATTACCTCGAAAAGACCGGGCTTCAGCCTTATCTCAACCGGCTGGGCTTCAACCTGGTCGGGTACGGGTGCACCACCTGCATAGGCAACAGCGGCCCGCTCGATCCGACTATAGAAGAGGTCGTGACGCAAAACGACCTGGTCGCCGCGAGCGTGCTCAGCGGGAACCGCAACTTCGAAGCCCGCGTCCACCAGAGCGTAAAGGCAAACTTTCTCATGAGCCCGCCGCTCGTCGTAGCTTTCGCCCTTGCCGGGACAGTCGACATAAACCTGTCGGAGGAACCACTGGGTAGGGGACGCAACGGGCAGCCCGTCTATTTGCGCGACGTGTGGCCGAGCCACGAAGAGGTGGGCGAGGCCATGAAGCGGGCTTTCGACCCGGAGACATACCGCCGGCTCTACAACAGCTTTACGGATGAGAACCCGCTCTGGAACGAGATACCGAGCACGGCGGGCGCGGCATACGAGTGGGACGCCAGCTCGACCTACATACAGGAGCCGCCCTACTTTGAGAAATTCAGCATGGAGACCGAGCGAATATGCGAGATCAAATCCGCGCGCGCGCTTGCGATCTTCGGCGACTCGGTGACGACCGACCACATAAGTCCGGCGGGAGCGATCAAGCCTACAAGCCCGGCAGGACTCTTTCTGCAAGAGCATGGAGTCGAGGTCCGGGACTTCAACAGCTACGGCTCACGTCGCGGCAACGACCGGGTGATGACGCGGGGCACGTTTGCCAACGTGCGTATAAAGAACCTCATGGTGCCCGGCGTCGAGGGCGGGGTGACCATATACCAGCCGCACGGCGAGCAGATGAGCATCTATGACGCCTCGATCAAGTACCAGGCCGCCGGCATCCCGCTCGTAGTCATCGCCGGCCAGGAATACGGGACCGGGAGCTCTCGGGACTGGGCGGCCAAGGGCACTCGCCTGCTCGGAGTCAAGGCCGTCATCGCCCAGAGCTTCGAGCGAATACACCGCAGCAACCTCGTCGGCATGGGCGTGCTGCCGTGTCAGTTCAAGGAAGGCACGAGCGCGAAGTCGCTCAGGCTCGACGGCAGCGAGACGTTCGACCTCGTCGGGTTCGCCGCCGGCATCCGCCCGCGACAGGACGTGACGCTTGTCATTAATCGCGCGAACGGCGAAACCGAGGAAGCGCCCGTCACGCTACGCATAGACACTCCGATAGAGGTCGATTACTACCTGCACGGCGGAATCCTGCCGTATGTGCTGCGGCAGTTGATCGCCTCGGCGTGAATCATCACTTTGCGGCGGCGGCGACTTTCCTTATCTCTTCCAGTATAGCCTCGTCGGGCGGGCGGTCCTGCGGGTCTTTGCCCACGTACAGAAAGCGTATGACGCCGGCCTTATCGACGATAAAGATCGATGGGTGAGCTATGCCGTCGTGTTCTTTCGCATTGAGTATGCCGTAGGACTGTATGACTTTTCGGTCGCTGTCGGAGAGTATCTGGTACTTCGCCCCGGTCGTCTGAGCCATCGACCAGGCGTAATCCTGAGCGTCGGAGCTTATGGCTATAAGGTCCGCGCCCGCCTGTTTCATCTTCTCGTAATCCTCAGCCAGCCTGGTGAGTTGCACGGCGCACGCGCCTCACCAGAAGCCTCTATAAAAGACCAGCACGACCGGGGATCGCGTCGTGTAATCGCTCAGCATGACGAGCTTGCCGTCGCCGTTCGGCAACGCAAAATCGGGCGCCTTGTCGCCCACCTTGAGCGTTGTTCGCGGGGCTTGCGCAGACACGGCGGCGCAGGCGATGAGCAGTATTAGCGATGTGAGGGCCGTTCGCATAGTTCATGAATCTAAATCTCAGGCCGTGAGGTTGTCAACAATGCGAGCTTTCGCCGGGTCCTTCAGCATTGAGCATTGCAAAAATAATGTTGAGTCGAAAAGCAAATCTGAATATACTGGGCGCATCTTGGTCGGGCAGCCGTCCGATTACACTTATGATTTCGAGAAAAAAAGCGAATCGCGCCCTCACAATCCTCGCCAGGCTAAAGGAGCATTTTTTGTATGTCGGGCTTCTGCGACCGATGCAATGAAAGAACAAGCCATATAGTTAACATCGCCCGCCTGCCTGAGCTGGCTGCGGTGGCGCACCTGGGTTATCGCCAGGTTTGCGCGCCCTGTTATGACGACCTGCTGGCCGAGGCGCAGGACGCAGCCGAGAGCGACGAGGACCGCCGCGCCGAGCCGCGCGCAAATGTCTCCATCAAGGCGTACGTCGAGGGCAACACCCCTCAGATGGAGGGCTTTCGAGAAGAGATGCTCATTCAGGAGATAAGTCCATCGGGTCTCAGGCTGCACACCGCGCGCGAACTCGACCCCGGCACGGTGGTCAAAGTCATAGTGCCCTCGGACGATCTCGAAGCTACCGCCATTGTCGAGGTCGTATGGGGCGACGGCGGACAGCGCAGCGTGGGCCTCAAAGTCATCGAGCCGGGTGAAGGCTGGATAACCCTCTGGCATCGTCACTCACCCGAAGATTAAGAAGCAGTGGCCGGTGGCCGTGAATCCGTGGCCGGTGGCCAGTGGTCAGGGATTTGTGGATGAGATAGCCACTCGCCAAGATCGCTGATAATTGACAAAGGAACACTGACCACCGGCCACCGGCCACTGGCCACTGATATGGCATTTCTTCAATGCATAGAGACTTCCTGCCGGGCTCGCTACCCTCTCGAAGAGCGGATCTATGAATGCGCGCGATGCGCCGGGCTGCTCGATGTCAATTATGATTTCAACCTGCTCCAAACCGTGTCCGAGATGAAAACGATCTTCCGGGATCGCAAGACCTCAGACTCGGACCTGGACCGAAGCGGCGTGTGGCGATTTCGAGAGCTGCTCCCGTTCGTCTCGGATTATTCGAGCGTCGTCACGCTCTCGGAAGGAAATACCCCTATTTATACCGCGCCGCGCTCGGCTCGGTACGCGGGCCTCGGGTCGCTCAGGTTCAAGCATCAGGGCATGAACCCCACAGGGTCGTTTAAGGATAACGGGATGACTACGGGCGTCACGCAGGCGCGCGCGCTGGGGGCGGTCGCGGTCGCCTGCGCCTCGACCGGCAATACTTCGGCTTCTATGGCGGCATACGCTGCGCGAGCCGGGGTGCGCGCGTTCGTCTTTATTCCCGCCGGGCAGGTCGCCTACGGCAAGCTCTCGCAGTCGCTCGAATACGGCGCGCTCGTCATAGAGATCGAAGGCAATTTCGACGATGCCATGCGGCTAGTGCTTGAGATCGCCCGCGAGTCGGACGTCTATCTATTGAACTCGATAAACCCGTTCCGTCTCGAAGGGCAAAAGGCCATCGCAATCGAGATGATGGAGCAATGTCTGTGGCGCGCGCCCGATTGGATAGCGGTTCCGGGCGGGAACCTCGGAAACTCGTCGGCGCTGGGTAAGGCGCTTTACGAGCTGCACAGGCTCGGCTTTATCGAGCGCATGCCGAGGCTGGCTATCATTCAGGCCGAAGGGGCTGCGCCGTTTTACGATCTGGTCCGTTCGTCCGATCGCTCTATCTTCAAAACGCGAGAGAACCCTGTTACTCTTGCCACGGCGATACGGATCGGCAGCCCCGTATCCTGGAAGAAGGCGCTGCGCGCCCTGGACTTGACGCGCGGCGTAGTCGAGCGGGTCACGGAGCAGGAGATCGCGGACGCGAAAGCGATGATAGGGATTGACGGGATAGGTTGCGAGCCCGCGTCCGCAACTACGCTTGCCGGCCTCAAGCGACTGGTCGGGGCCGGCACGATAGGTCCCGAAGAGGACGTGGTAGCGGTGCTGACGGGGAACTTGATGAAGGACCCTTCGTATTCAATCGGCTATCACACGGGCACGCTCAAGCTTGACGAAGGCGATGGCCCGCAGATGATCGAATCGCGTTTCGCTAACCGGCCCGTTCGCGTGCCCGCCGACAAAGACCGGATTAAAGAAGTCTTGCAGGTCTGAGGAAGCGGAGACTTGAGAGGTGACACGCAGTATCCCCCTCTGCGGCTCTGCAATAAAGCAGAAACTCTCTGGTCTCCGCCCCCATTCGTCGCCGCTCAATGTTTACCCGGATCGAGCGGCACACCCTTGCGCTGTGCGGACATGTAAGCTTCGAGGGCGAGTATTCTGGGATCATCGAGGGCTAACGGCTTGCCCTTCATCGGGTTCTCGATGCACCAGTTGATCATGTCGCGCAGGGCGGCGACCTTCTTCAACTGGGTCTGGAATTTCGGATAAGTCTCCGCGTGAGTATTCGAGCCGTTCGGATGGCACATATCGCACGATATGCCTATAGTGCCGCCCAGCGCCTTCCAATCGTGAAACAGCTTATCGCCCTCGGCGATGATGCGTTTTTGCTCGCGCTCCCAGGTCAGGCGGTCCCGGTCGGTCCACTTCGACGCCTGTTTTGCCTGCTCGGCCTTTACGGCTGCCATCATCTTTGCCGCGACCTCGCGCGCCATATCGGGCGGTATCACGTCGCCTTCGCGGACGCCCTCGACCTCCATCTGAGTCTTTCCGTCGCAAAGCTGTACTACAAGGTTGCCGTTCTCGCTTCTGGCTTCCGCGTGGCGCGGCTGGGAATTCTGCTGCGCGAGTGATGTGAAAGCCATGCAGAGGCCGAACGCCGACGCGATTACTATCGATATCTTTATTCTCTTCTTATTCATCATTCATCTCCCCTAGAAGTCCGGACTCGCCAGACTCGCTAGACTCAATAAGACGGGTGGCCCGGCGCGGGCGGCGCGGACTGCTTGCCCCAGCTATCCAGGTACGCCTTGCTGACGGTTATCGGGTTGCGACTCCACAGGTTGTGATGCTTGTCGACGTAGCCGCTCTTATAAACATCGATTGAGCCGTCGCCCGTCCCGTCCGCCTCGTCGAACGGGTCGGCCCTGTCCATCTGAACGTTGAGCTTTGGCAGCCCCTCGGGCGCGTAAGGGCAGGGCCAGGCGGTCGAAAGCATCCCGTGAAAATGGATGTTCCCGATGCGGTTCGACAGCATCTGGTGAGTATGCCCGTGGATGACGGTGACCGATCTGAACGGGGCGAGCAGCGCCTGGACCTGTTCCGCGTCTTCGGTCCAGAAGTTCCAGGGCTTGTAGTACTTGTAGAGCGGCGAGTGGGAGAAGACGACCACGGGGGTGTTCTTCGGGACTTTAGCCAGGTCGCGCCTGAGCCACTCGCGCCCCTGCTCGCCGACTTCGAAGCGGCTCTGGAGCGAGTTATCGAGTCCGGCGACCGTCAGCATGCGCTCCATAGGGGTCATCTTTCGCTCGGTCCAGAAATCTTTCTCGTTGACGCTCATCAGCGTGACGAAATGGATGCCTTTATGGTCGAAGGAATAACTCGGCGGGCCGAAAAGCTGCTGCCATTTCTCGCCCATATCGAGAAACCAGTCGTGCTCGCCGACCATCATCCTGACCGGGGCTTTAAGCTCGCCGATGAGCTGTTTGCCCAGGTCCAGCTCTTTCGGCTGTCCGAGCTGGGCCAGGTCGCCCCCGAACAGCACGAAGTCGGGCTGGGGGTCGAGCGCGTTGACATCCTGGACGGCGCGCATGGTCGATTTTACGAACCGCTCGTTCAGCTCCCTCTCGTAGAGGTGAGTGTCCGAGATGTAAGCGAACCGAAACAGCGGCTTCTCGGCGGTCTGCGCCGAGGCGACCTCTACCAGTTGAAAGGAATGGGGCGGGAGGCTCGTGTGCGCCACTGCTGCGGCGGCAGACATGCCCGCCACCTTTATAAAAGACCGGCGGTCAAGCCGCTTGACCGCGTCGAAAAACTCCGCCCGCTCCTGCGTGTACTGCTGCTCTCTTTTTTTCCATCTGAGTGGCCACATACGCTCATCTCCATATATTGATCAGTGGTCAGTGGTCAGTGGCCGGTGGCCGGTGGCCAGTAATTGGTAGCTGCGTGGTTACTTACCAAAATAACTGGCCACCGGCCACTGACCACTGATCACTGCTCATTGATTAATTTGCGAACGCTGTCGCTTGTTAGTGTTTTAAGGAACGCTTCCAGGTCGCTTATCTCCTGGTCCGTGAGGTCGAGCTTGCGAATCCCGCCGTCGAGGTTCGGGTTCGTCTCGCCCCCCTTGTTGTAAAAATCTATGACCTCGCGCAGCGTCTTCTGGCTGCCGTCGTGCATGTAGGGCGCGGTCAGCTCAATATCGCGCAGCGGAGGCGTCTTGAACGCGCCTATGTCTTTAGGCTCGCGCGTGACGAGAAACCTGCCCAGCTCCGAGAAGCCCTGGCTGAGCGAGAGACGGTCGAGCGATTCTGCCGTGAGTCGCCTGTCTTGAGCCATCTGCTGGACCTGCCGGGCCAGCGATTCGAAGTTGCCGCTCGCCTTCATCCCCACGCCGATGTTGTGATACTTGAAGTCGGTGAAGAAGGGCGAGGAGGCGTTGAACTCGTGACAGGTGATGCAGCGGCCCTTGCCCTTGAAAAGCTCGAACCCTCGCTGGGCCTGCTCGTTTATGGCGCCCTTGTCGCCCGCGTTGAAGCGGTCGAATGGCGAATCGCCCGATAGCTGTGTGCGCTCGAAAGAGGCTATGGCCCTGGCTATGTTATCGATATTTACGGGGCCGCCGAAGACTTCCTGGAACCGCTTCGCGTACTCGGGTACTTGCTTGACGCGCTCGACTACGGCGTCGTGCGAGGGCATGCCCATCTCTATAGGGTTTGTGAGCGGCCCCTTCGCCTGCTCTTCGAGCGTCTTGGCGCGCCCGTCCCAGAACTGCTCCACGTTGAACATCGCGTTGAGCACGGTTGGCGAGTTGCGCGCGCCCTTCTTGCCGCCGATCCCTTCGGCCACGATCTTCGATTCGGCGAAAGCGGTTTTCGGGTCGTGGCAGGTCGCGCAGCTCACCGTGTTATCGACCGAGAGGCGCTTGTCGAAATAGAGGTCGCGCCCGAGGGCGACTTTCGCCTCGGTCATAGGGTTGTCCTGCGGAATAAGCATCTCCCAGAGGTCGGCCGGGATCGCCGGGGGCAGCGCAGGCTTGTACTTCTCTTTCTGGGCGGCCCCCTCCGGCGCCGCAAAGTTTATGGCTGCAAAGACAATTGCTGCCGCAAGCAGCGACAGCTTCACGCCGCGCAATCTATTCTTCATGATAAGTGATCCCCGAAGGCAGCCCCGGCAACCTCGATCTCAGGGGCCGCGTCTGGCCATATTCGACTTCGCGGGGAATAACACGCGAGCGGACCTTTTATTCCATTTTTTTTTGCAAACGCGGAGGGAATAATCGCGCCGGTTGCGTGTTATTATATGCGCTGGTCTCCGGCAGCAGGACGGGGCGAGCCTTATGAGCGAAGCCGAAAAAATCAGCGCGGACTTCCGCAAGGCGGCCATCGAGCACCTCGATGCCCTATACGGGTTCGCCATGACGTTGACGCGCAACGAGACCGAGGCCCAGGACCTTGTACAGGAGACCTATCTGAGGGCCGTCCGCGCTTTCGGCCAGTTGCTGCCCGACAGTAATCTGAAGGGCTGGCTGTTTGCCATCTGTCGAAACGTCTGGCTCAACCAGCTCCGCCACGCGCGCAGCGGACCTCGATTCGTCGAGCTGGACGCCGAAGAGGAAGGCTGCGCCGGGTGGTTCGATAGCGTGGCAAGCAATCCTTACACGGTCTTTGTCAGAAAGCTTGAGCGCGAGGAGGTCCGGGCCGCCATCGAAAGCCTTCCCCGGCTCTACCGTGAAGTCGTCGTGCTCCGGGACCTGGAAGGCTTCAGCTACCAGCAGATAGCAGCCATTCTGGGGTGCCCCGCCGGGACCGTCATGTCCCGGCTGAATCGAGCGCGGGAAAGACTGAGATCGTTGCTTGACCAGTGGCAAGCCGGGGCAGTCGAACAATCAAGGCAGGCCAGAGAAGCATGAATAACTGTGATGACATACGCTCGCGCATAGCATTTTATTTAGACGATGAGCTGCGAGGGAGCGACCTGACTCGATTCGAAGCGCACCTGGACGAGTGCAATTCTTGCCGCCGGGCGGTCTCCGGCGAGCGGCGATTTATCGAGAGCGTGCGCGCTTCCCGCCCGCTATACCCGGCCCCTCCCGCTCTTCGCGCAGAGACCGAGCGAATATTGAATGGCGCGCCGCCCCCCTATGCCGCCCCGCCTGAGCTTCGCGCGCGAATCGCCCGGTCTTTATGGAACGACGCGCCCTTCAGCTTGAAGGGCCGCCGCGCCCTCGCGCTTGCCGCCGCTGCCGCCATCATCGTCGTTTTGGCCGGTCTGTGGTACAGCGCGCGCCGACCGGTCGGCGACCCGTTGAAGCGGCCTTCCGAATTCGCGATGATGGCCGTCAATACTCACCTGCGCCACCTCCGAGGCCAGTTGCCGTTCGAGATCACTTCCGACTCGCCCGACGACATATCGCGCTGGTTTGCGGGCAAGGTCTCCTTCAGCCTGGTTCTGCCGAATTATCAGCAGTCCTCGGGGCAGGAACAACTCTACCAGATCGAGGGCGCGCGGCTCGTCGCCTTCAAGAACGATTATGCCGCATACATCGCCTACCAGATGCGCGGTCGCCCGATTACGCTCGTAGTCACCTCGGACCGGGCTGCCACGCCGAGCGGCGGGGAGGCCATAGTCTCAAGGGGTCTCACGTTCCACTACCACACCATCGACGGTCTTAAGGTCATCGCCTGGTCCGACCGAGGGCTGACCTACGCGCTTGTCTCCGACCTCGAAGAGCGCGGCCAGCAATCCTGCGTGGTCTGCCACGCGGGGACAAAGGACCGCGACTTCATCGAGGACCTCAAACCGCGATCCGACACTCAGTGACCCGGTAAAAGTAGGGCCGCCCTCCCGAAAACGCCTTCTCACCGATTAATGCGGGTGATAGAATCTGGCCGCCCTTGACAGGTCAGGCCCGGCCCTTGTTTGGCGTCGTGGCGCTATGCAGACGATTAAATATCGCCGTCGTCAGCCGGGTTGACTCTTAGCCCCCTCTGATAGGAGCAGATGAGATGTCGGAATGGCTTTCTCAGGTCAGCGCCCTTGCGGTCTTTCTTGCAATAGCGGCGGTAGGGTTTTTGTTCCTGCTGGTGACGCTCGTCTTCGGCGAGTTATTCGAGCATGCCGATATCGGCCATGACGCGGACCACGATGGGCCGGGGTTTTTTAACACGAAAGTCATCAGCGTCTTTATCACCGCTTTCGGCGGGTTCGGCGCCATAGGCATTTATCAGGGCTTCGGCACATTCCTGAGCACGCTGATGGGGCTTGCGGGCGGCGTCGCCCTCGGCGCGCTCGTCTATTTCTTCGCCCGCCTGCTCTACTCGCAGCAGGCGTCGAGCGTGGTCACGACCTCAGACCTGGTAGGGCTGACCGCGCAGGTGACCGTGGCGATACCGACCAACGGGTTCGGGCAGGTGCGCTGCCTGGTCGGCGAGAGCATGATAGAAAAAATAGCCCGCTCCCGCGAAGGATTGGAAATTCCTTATAACTCGCTCGTGAGGATCGAAGAGATCGCGGGCGACGGCGTGATCGTCAGCCTCTACAAGAGCGAAGGGGCCGGCGGGATGTTCTTGTTCAAGCCCGATAACCCGACATAGGAGGAATCATGGATATTTTAGGAAATCAGTTCGCCCTTATAGGCATCATCGCGGGGGGCATCGTCGTCACACTCTTCATCGCCATGTCGGTGATATCGAAAAACTATATAAAGGTGCCGCCCAACGCGGCGGCGGTCTTTTCGGGCCGCAAGCGCAAGCTGCCGGACGGCCGCGTGGTCGGCTACCGCATAGTGAAAGGCGGCGCGGGTCTTCGCATACCGCTCCTGGAGAAGGTCGACTACCTTGCGCTGAATCTTGTGACCATCCCGCTCGAGATTCGCCGCGCCTATACACTCAAAGGCGTCCCGGTCTCGGTCAAGGCGGTCGCAAACGTCAAGATCAAGAGCGATGACATATCGCTGCAGGCCGCAGCCGAAAGGTTCCTCGGCATGTCGCTCCAGGAGGTCCAGCGCGTCATATTCCAGACCCTCGAAGGCCACCTCCGCGCGATACTCGGCACGCTGACAGTCGAAGAGATCAACAACGACCGCCAGAGCTTCGCGCAAAAACTCACGAGCGAGGCGACCGCCGATCTCGAACGCATGGGGATAGGCGTGGACGTGCTGACCATACAGGAGATAAGCGACGAGGAAGGCTACCTCGACGCACTCGGAAAACGCAGGACTGCCGAGGTCAAGCGCGACGCGCAGATCGGCGAGGCCGAGGCCATGCGCGACTCGAAGATACAGTCGAGCGTCGCCATGCAGGAGGGCGAAAAGGTCAAGCTCGACACGGAGGCGAATATCTCGCTCGCACACCGCGACCTCGAAGTAAAGAAGGCCCAGTACCAGGCCGAGGTCGAAAAAGAGCGCGCCACGGCGGAGCAGTCCGGCCCGCTCTCGTCGGCCAAATCGCGGCAGTCGGTCGTCGCCGAAGAGGTCCGCATCGAGAGGGTTCGCACGCAGGAGCAGATCGCCGTCCAGGAGCAGGAGATACTCAGGCGCGAAAAGGAACTCGAAGCCACGGTCGTCAAACCCGCCGACGCCGCGCGCACGGCGGCGGTCCTGAAAGCCGAGGCCGCGAAGCAGTCCGCCATACTCGAAGCCGAAGGCAAGAAGTCCTCGCTCATCGCGATAGCCGAGGCCGAGCAGGAGCGGCTCAGGAAAGAGGGCGCGGGCCGCGCCGCAGCCATCGAGGCCGAGGGTAAGGCCGAGGCCGCCAAGATCGAGGCCATAGGTCTCGCGCAGGCGAAGGCCATCGAAGCGCAGGGGCTTGCAGAAGCGAACGCGATATTGAAGAAGGCCGAAGCCTGGAAAGAGTTCAACGAGGCCGCGCGGCTCCAGACCATACTCGAGAAGCTGCCGGCCATCCTACAGGCGACCGCCCCCGTCTTCGGCGCGGTGGCTGCGCCGCTCGGCAATATCGACAAGGTAGTCGTCATCGAGCAGGGGAACGGCAACAGTCACGGCCAGAGCGGTGTGGGGCGCTTTGCGGCGACCGCCCCGACCGTCATCTTCGGGCTGCTGCAGCAGCTCGAAGCGCTCGGTCTCGACGTGCCCACCCTTATGCGGCAACTGGGCATAAAGACGGACGAGGATGCGGCCACAACGATCCCCGCCGAGCGGGTCGCTTCAGTAGCGGTCGAGCCGCTGGATCGTTAACGGGCCGATCAGGTTATACCTGTGGAATCTCATACTCTGTATGTATCGAAGACCAGGCTCAAGGACCTGGCTTCTGAGGCGGTGGTCGTTCATTGCAGCGACCACCGCTTTCAGGCGAGCTTCTACGAGTTCCTCACCGAAGGGCTGCGACTCGCCTCTTACGCGCTCCAGGCCGTGCCGGGCGGCGGCCACTTCGTCACGCTCGAGCACCTGATGCCAAAATTCTTCAGCGTCAACCTTCAATCGCTCTCATTCCTCCTCAAGCGTACAGCGTCGCCGCGAGTCATACTCATAGGCCACGACGACTGTCTGTTCTTTAAAGAGCGCGTGCAGTTCTTTTTCACCGAGCCGGGATTTAATCAGAAGCAGGTCGCGAACCTGAAAAAGGCGCAGAACGCGCTTCAGGAGAGGCTTCCGGGGAAACACATCGAATTATATTTTGCGGATTCGATGGAGAATGGGGCGATACAATACAAGATTATTAGACAGGATTAACAGGATCGTCAGGACGTAAAATCCGGTCTATAAAGAATCCTGTTAATCCTGTCTAATGAGTTTCATTTCGCCTTCACGTCGTAGCAGGCGAGCACGCCCTGGTTGCGTATATAAAACTTGCCGCCCGTCACTACCGGGTGCGCCCAGCTCGGCCAGCCCTGGTCCGCGATCCGGAACCGGCCTTTTTCCTTATAGCCTTCCGGCGTCGCTTCGGCCAGCCCGACGACGTTGTTCTCGCTCAGCAGGTAGAGGTGGCCGTCGGCGTAAGTGAGCGAACCCTTGCCCACGCTGCGGTCTTTCCACATGACCTTACCGGTGGCGAACTCTATACAGGTCAGTATCGCGTTCGAAAAGCCGTAGAGGTATCCGTTGACCAGCACCACGCCGCCGTGATGGTTCTGCATGTCCTTGCTGAAATATACCTCCTGAGCGCGGACCTCTCCGCCCTCGGGCTTGAGGCCGAGCAGCGCGCAGCCCGTGCCGTAGGCCGAGCTATAGAAGACTTTGTTGTCGTGGAAGATCGGGGTGGTGCAATTGGCCGTGCGGTTGGCCACCTGCTCGTAGCGCCACATGAGCTTTCCGTCCGACGCGCGAAGGCCGACGGCGGCCCTCGCCGTAAATCCCATGATGGTGCGCACCCCGCCCACGTCAGCCACGAGGCAGGATGAATACCCGGCCGGGTCGCTCAGTTCTTTGCTGGCCCAGACGACCTTTCCCGTCATCTTGTCGAGCGCGACAATCCCCGCCTGGTCCCCGCCCGGAGTGACGATCAGGTTGCTGCCGTCGACGAGCGGCGACTCGCTTATGAGCCACGTTATGTTGCGGCCCCCGAACTCCCTCAGGATGTTCTTGCGCCATGCTACAGACCCGTCGCCGATTTTGAGACAGGCCAGGTCGCCGTTCTCCGAAAGCGCATAGACCCTGTCGCCGTCCACGGTGGGCGTGCCGCGCGGGCCGCCCCCCCTGTCCTGATCGAGGCGGGTGCCGAGCGCCTGCGACCAGACGGTCTTGCCGTCGGCGCGGTTCAGGCAGAACACGACGCTATCGCTGCCTTTCGCCCCCTGCACGAATATCCGGTCGCCTTTTATTGCGACCGAGCCGTAGCCTTCGCCCAGGCTCGATATCGTCCAGACGGCGGGCGGCCCTACCGCCGACCACGTCTTCAAAAGCCCGGTCTCTTTAGAAAGACCGGTCCGGTCCGCCCCTCTCCACTGCGGCCAGTCGGAAGCGCCCTCCGGCCGCCCCGTCGTAACCTGTACCAGCGCAAGCGAGAGCAAAATGGAAAACAGGTATCTCGACTTCATCCTGCTCCTCCTATGAATTAGCCGATCCCCTCGTCCGGTTAAGAGTATCACGCAGGCTCAGAGATCAGAAGTAAAGTGTTGTAAAAAGAAAGAAGCCAGAAGACAGAAGTCAGAAGCCAGAATCTCTGCTGAATGTTCTCGATGGTTACCAATGCCTTTTACAGCAAGAGCTA
>Ga0073934_10007881_pt1 | contig 14512 bp, 13 predicted proteins | sample LarsenN4metaG_FD_76834 | JGI IMG/M metagenome (GOLD analysis project Ga0073934, IMG submission 76834) | Hot spring sediment bacterial and archeal communities from British Columbia, Canada, to study Microbial Dark Matter (Phase II) - Larsen... ...
GCAGGAACACATAGGCCGGGCCTGAGCCCGACACCGCGGTCACCGCATCCATCAGGGCCTCGTCGCCGACCCATTCGACCGCGCCGGTCGCCGAGAGCAGCGCATGCACGAGGTCGCGCTGGCCCGGCGCTACCTGCCGGTTGGGCACGGCCACGGTGATGCCGCGGCCGATCGCGGCCGGGGTGTTCGGCATGGCGCGCACCACGGCGGCGCCGGTGGGCAGAGCCTGTTCCAGGAAGGCCAGCGTGCGGCCGGCCATGATCGAGAGCGTCACCGTAGCGGGCCCGACATGGGGCCGCAGCGCCGGCACTGCGTCGGGCGCGATCTGCGGCTTCACCGCGATCACCAGCGCTGCCGCTTCGCCGACCGAGGCGGCAGGCGGGTTGATCCGCAATCCGCGGGCGGCGAGCGCGGTGAGCCCGGGCGTAGGCTGCGGCTCGATGGCGACGACCGATGCCGGGTCGAGCCCGAGCGCAAGCCAGCCCTCCAGCATGGCGCCGCCCATCTTGCCGGCACCGACCAGGACGACGGTGCCGGAGATGGCAGCGAGCATGGACGCGGATTGAGACGATTGAGTCATGGCCATTCTCGCGGGTCATCATCCGCGCAGGCGGACGATCCGGTAGCTACCGTCGTCGGAGATTAGCAAAAGCCCGCGCCGATTACTGGGTTCCCCACGCGCGCGCGCGGCGGGCTGCAATGTCAGGCCTCGCCCGCGGTCTCGAACATGGCGGCGTCGATCGCCTCGCGTGCGCTCTTGCCGGCCCACACCACGAACTGGAAGGCGGGGAAGTACCGCTCGCAGGCGTCGAGCGCGGTGGACAGCATGGTTTCGCACTGCCGGCCGGACGCCGGCACGCCGCCCGCCAGCACCAGCGCATTGCGATACATGATCAGCCCGTCCTTCATCCACAGGTCGAAATGCCCGACCCACAATTGCTCGTTGATCATCGCAATGAGCTGCTGGGCTTCGCTGCGCCAGCGCTCCGGCACCTTGAATTCGAATGCGCAGGCCAGGTGCAGTGCCTCGATGTCGAACATCCAGGTGAACGAGATCTGGTAGTCGGTCCACTTGCCGCGCACCAGCAGCGTGATCTCGTCCTCGCCTGCGCGCTCGAACGACCAGTCGTTGGTCGCCGCCATGCGTTCGACCACCTCGAGCGGATTGCCGCGCGATGCTTCGCCGATGTCCATGAGGGCCATGTCGTCTCCACCTTGCCGCTCGCTTGCAGTGGGATGCGCACCCAAAGAACGCGCACCACGCCACTTGTTTGTTCTACGCGGTCCCCGGTGGAGCCGTGCTGTCGGGTCCGGGGCGAATCACTTGGCGATTCGAATATAAACGCCTGATTCCACCGCAGGAATCCCATGGGGCCGGACAAAGATTAACGCTTGGTGGATAGCGGGCGCGTCATCCACAGGTTTGCGGACTCGCGGAAGTGGTGCCGCGGCAAAGTGACTCGCGGTGTTGGCGGTTCTGCCGTCGGTCCGGCCTAGTCGAACAGGCTCGATACCGACTCTTCGGCGGCAGTGCGCCCGATCGCCTCGCCGATCAGCGACGCCACCGACAGTATCCGGATATTGGGGGCTTCCTCGACCGCCTTGGTCGGCTGGATCGAGTCGGTGATCACCAGCTCCTTGAGGTTCGACTTGGCCACGCGTGCGACCGCGCCGCCCGACAGCACGCCGTGGGTAATATAGGCGTAGACTTCGGTGGCGCCCTTTTCGAGCAGGGCGTCGGCCGCGTTCACGATGGTGCCGCCGGAATCGATGATGTCGTCGACCAGGATGCAGGTGCGGCCCTCGACGTCGCCGATCACGTTCATCACCTCGGACTCGCCCGGGCGCTCGCGGCGTTTGTCGACGATGGCGAGCGGCGCATTGATGCGCTTGCCGAGCCCGCGCGCGCGGGCGACGCCGCCCACGTCGGGCGAGATCACCATCAGCTTGTCGAGGTCGAAGCGCTCCTTGATGTCGCGCACCATCATCGGGGAGGCGTAGAGGTTGTCGGTCGGGATGTCGAAGAAGCCCTGGATCTGGCCGGCATGCAGGTCGAGGGTCATGACCCGGTTGGCGCCCGCGGTGGTGATCAGATTGGCGACCAGCTTGGCCGAGATCGGCGTGCGCGGCCCCGGCTTGCGGTCCTGCCGGGCATAACCGAAATAGGGGATCACCGCGGTGATGCGTCGGCCCGAGGCGCGGCGCAGCGCGTCGATGATGATCAGGAGCTCCATCAGGTGGTCGTTGGCCGGGAACGACGTCGACTGCACCACGAACACGTCGGAGCCGCGCACGTTCTCCTGGATCTCGACGAATATCTCCATGTCGGCGAAGCGCCGGACCACGGCCCTGGTCATCGGGACTTCCAGGTATCCGGCGATGGCTGCGGCGAGCGCTGGGTTGGAGTTGCCGGCGACGAGCTTGATCGCTCCATTGTTGGCCGCCATCGCTGTCTCCAGGGCTCCTCGGGCGCACGCTCGCGGCGTCCTGATAACAAGGCGGCGATGCGGCTGGCAATACGGGCCGGGCGCCAAGTCACGGATTTCGGCCGTTAGCCTGAACAAGCCTGGATTTCGCACCTCTGCGCGTCCGCCAGCGGGGATCTGGCGAGGGGTCACTCCAGCAGCGCAATGGCGCTGATGTGGCGGCCGTAGTCGGCCTCCTTCCGATGCACCGAGCGGCGGTAGCTGAAAAAGGTTGTGCCGTCGGCATAGGTGCACTGGCCGGTATCCTCGATGCGGCGGATGCCGGCAGCGGCGAGCCGCGCCGCGATGTAGCCCGCGAGATCGAACATGGCGTGACCCGCGCGCGCGGCGGGCGAGAAGAAGCGCTCATTGGCGCCATCGTCGGCCACGAAACGGGCGACGAATTCCGGCCCCACCTCGTAGTTCGGCTGGCGGATCATGGGACCGGCGGCGGCGACGATATTGTGCCGGTCGGCCCCGCAGCGCTCCATCGCCGCGACCGTAGCCTCGATCACGCCGGTCAGCGCGCCGCGCCAGCCGGCATGCGCCGCCCCGACGACGTTCGCGACGGCGTCGGCAAACAGGATCGGACCGCAGTCGGCGGTCGACACGCCGATGGCGAGGCCGGGGACGCGTGTGACCATCGCGTCGGCGCGCGGCCGCGCGTCGAGTGCCCATGGCCGCTCCACCGTCACCACATCGGACGAATGAATCTGGTACGCGGTCAACAGGTTTTCGGGCCGGACGCCAAGCGCCGCCGCCATCAGCGCACGGTTCTCCGCGACATGCCCCGGCGCGTCGTTCGAGCCGACGCCGCCATTGAGGCTCGCATAGACGCCGTTCGACACTCCGCCGTGGCGCGTGAAGAAGGCGTGGCGGATGCCGGGCAGCGATGTGAGCGAGGCGGCCCGCAGCATGTCACGTCCGCCGCAGCGCGCCGAACACGCGGCCGTCGTGGGTTTCGCCGTCGATGTGCCAGCTTTCAAAGCCGGGCAGCTCGCCGAGCTTCGGATCGCCGAAGGCGATGGCCTTGAACAGCCTGCCCATGCCGGTCGTCTCCTCGCTGGTCAGACGGATCAGCGCGTTGTTGATGTCGGCATTCACGCTCATCGGCGATCCCTTGCGCAACGCCTCGGCGCGGGTCTCGATCCCGAGCCGGCGCAGGAACTGCGCCTGCTCGATCGGCCCGTGCACGCGGGCGCCGAGGCTTTCGGCGGCGTTCGCCAGCGCCTGGAAGTCGACATGGGCGGTGAGGTCGACCGCGCCCGGCGCCCGCAGCGGATTGGTGAAGGCCTGCCGGCGGACCGCCTGGAAGGTGTCGCCGACGGCGCTTTCGACATGGCCGTAGTCGACCAGCAGCGCCGCGCCGTGCGAATGCACGACACGGCGGCCGATCTCGAGCGCGATCCGGTCGGCCCGCCACTCGAAGATCGCGCCGATCGGGGCATTGCGCAGCTTCGGCGGCAGCATCTGCTCGAACAGCGGGATCGGATCGCGGGCGTGGCCGAATTGCAGGCTGCCGTTGTCGGCGATCTTGACGACGCGCTCGTGCCAGCCGTCGACGCACATCACCGCCTGATGCACCGGCAGCGCGTCCACGAACTCGTTGCCGATGATGATGACCGGACCGTCCGGCACCTGTTCGAGCGACTGATGCCACTCGGCCGGCACGTCGATCCCGCCCAGCGCCTGCCGCTGGCGCTGCTCCAGCGTGGGGCTGATCTCGACCAGGTGCAGCACGATCGCCTTGCGGAAGTCCGGCACGATCTGCACCGCGCGCAGCGCATCGAGCATCATGGTGCCGCGGCCGGGCCCGAGCTCCACCAGCCGCACGTTCTCCGGCGCGCCCATCAGCTTCCAGGTCGCCGCCGCCCACAGGCCGATCAGTTCGCCGAACATCTGGCTGATCTCCGGGGCGGTCACGAAATCGCCCTTGGCGCCGAACGGATCGCGGGTGACGTAGTAGCCGTGTTCGGGATGGGTGAGGCAGAGCGTCATGTATTGCGCCACCGGCATCGGCCCGGCGGCCGCGATGCGGCGGCGGATTTCAGCCTCCAGCGGCGGCAGGTCGTCGGTCATTGCATCACGCCTGTTGCAGCGGCTTCGCCCGCCGCGCCGCCAGGATCAGGGCCACGCCGGCGACGATCAGCGGCAGCGACAGCAGCATTCCCATCGTCAGCCCGCCCCACAGGAATCCGAGCTGCGCATCGGGCTCGCGGAAGAATTCGCAGATCGTTCGCGCGACCCCGTAGCCGAGGCAGAAACTGCCGAGGATGGTGCCGGGCCGCGTCAGCGCGCCGGCGCGGATCATGACGGCGAGCGCGATGAACAATACCACGCCCTCCAGCGTGGCCTCGTAGAGCTGGCTCGGATGGCGCGGCAAGGGACCGGCGCCGGGGAACACGAAGGCCCAGGGCACGTCGGTGGTGCGGCCCCACAATTCGGCATTGACGAAATTGGCGATGCGCCCGAGGAACAGGCCGATCGGCGCCACCGCGCAGACGATGTCGCCGAGCGACAGGATCGCAATGCCGCGATGGCGCGCAAACGCGATCACCGCCGCCACGCAGCCGAGGAAGCCGCCGTGGAACGACATCCCGCCCTTCCAGAGCTGCACGATTTCGGCCGGGTGCTGGACGAAGTAGGCGGGGTTGTAGAACAGCACATAGCCCAGCCGGCCGCCGAGGATGATGCCGAGCGTCACCCACAGGATGAAATCGTCGAAATCGGCGACCGTCAGCGGCGCCTTGCCGCGCCAGAGGCGCTCCGCGCGGATGATGGCGCGCGCATAGACCCAGCCGCCGAGAATGCCGACGATATAGGCCAGCGCGTACCAGCGGACGGCGAGCGGACCGATGCTGACCAGCACCGGATCGAAGGCAGGGAAGGGGAGGGACAGAGGCGGCATCTAACCCGTTGGAATCGCCGAAAACTGCGGCGGTGATGCGGCCGGCCCGCGGGCCAAGTCAACACGGCACAGCGAACCAGGGGAAAACGCCGGCAACGTTCGCATTTGTGCGTCGTCAGACGCCCTGGAGCTGCGTCGCCGGGCGGTCGTTGCGCGGCGTCGCCTGCGGGGCGTTCCGGCGTTCCTGCGCCCGCACGCGCGCCGCCAGGCGTCGCGCCACGATGGCGGCAAGCTCGGCGGAAATCTCCAGCGGGCTGGCGCCGCGGATGCAGGCGGCCACCGCCGGGCGGGTATAGGCGACGGTGCCGTGATGGTTCGCGTCCGTTGCCTCGATGAAATAGTGCTCGACCTGGCCGCCGGCGCGGCGCAGCTCCTCCACGAAGGTCGCCTGATGCCGGTACGGCACGCGGACGTCCTGCGGGTCGGTGACGACCAGGATCCGCGCCTGCGAATGGCGCACGATCGCCGGGATTCCGTCGATCGGATCGAAGCGCTGCAGCGCCGGATCGGCCGGCGGCGGTCGCGTCTCGAGCCGGGCGAGGCGGCCGGCGCCGGGCACGGCGCAGCCGATGTCGCGGCGCAGGCCGAGCAGGCCGCCGACCAGCGAGGCGCCGCCGGACTGACCGACCAGGTGGAAGCCGTCGAAGCCGTGACGCTGCCGGATCGCGGTCAATGCGGCGTTCATCACCGCCAGCTCCAGCACGCTATGACGCTGGGCGTGGTGCCCGGACGAGCCGTCGACGCCCATGCGCGCGAGATAGATCGCGGTGGTGCGGGCGGCCTTCGAAAACGAATCGGCAAAGCGCATGAAATTGGCCGGGTCGTACGGCCGGGCATCGGGCGGCAGGATGAAGCTGCGCGTGCGAGGGTCGTAGCGCCAGCCCTTGTCGCCCTGCATGAACACGACCGGCCGGCGGCCTTCGCCGCCCGCGGTCGAGAGGTAGTAGCGGATGCAGAAGTCGCGCCCCATGGCGCGCACCCAGACGGCGCTGCCGAGTGCGGCGCACTGCGGTTGGGTGATGGTGACGCCGCGCGCCATGTCGCGCGGGTCGAGGAGCGAAGTGCTGGCCGAGCTCGGCGCCGACAGGCCGGCCGCGACCACGGTGAGCACGACCGCGGCGGCCAGCGCCCGTCGCGCCCAGACGGCGTCCGACCGGACCGGATTCGGCATGACCCATCCTCCACGAGGGTGGCACCTGATGCCTTAGTCGCGTCCGGGGTAGGGCGGGGTTCGAAGGGACGGCGGGAGGGTTAACCGACCCCCGCCGGCGGGCCGCCTTGCAAGACCCGCCGGCGGTCGCCATTTTTGCTGCAAATCCCGCGGCCAACGCCCGACCCGAACCCAGAGCGAGCCATGACCCAGACCAGCAACCGTTTCTTCGACGAAGTCGCGCGGCTGATGAACGACGCCGCCGGCGTGGCGCAGGGCGTGCGGCGCGAATTCGACACCCTGGTCAAGACCCAGACCGAGCGCTGGCTGCGCGACATGGACCTCGTCAAGCGCGAGGAGTTCGAGGCGGTCAAGGACATGGCGCGGCTCGCGCGCGAGGAGAACGAGGCGCTCAAGGTGCGCATCGCGGCGCTGGAGGCCCGCCTCGGCCTCGGCGACCAGAGCCCGCCGACCCCGCCGCCGATGCCGGGCGCGTCGCCGGGCGGGGTGTAAGGCCTGCCGGCGGACCAGGACGGAAAGCCCCGCCGCGCTCTCAAAGATTGGCCCGCACGCCGGGCGGGTCAACGCGAATTCCAAGCCGCACGAGCGCAGTCGTGATGGCGTTCGGATCGAATGGCTTGGAGACAACCTGCAAACATGCATCTTGCGCGAGCCGCTCCCGGACCGTGTCCACTGCGTAGCCGGTCGCCAGGAGTATCGGCAGGCAGGGTCTCGATGCCCTGATCTGCCTGACCAGCTCGTCACCCGGCCCGTCGGGCAGGCCAAGGTCGATGATTGCTCCCGAGAGTTCGTCGCCGACGTCACGAAATTTTTTCAACGCCTCCTGGCAATTCGCAGCTTCCACGGCGAGGATCCCGCGTTCCGCCAGCAACTCCACAACGAGCATTCGAACCAGGAATTCATCCTCCACGACGAGGAGGCGCACCGTGCCATCCGGGGCCGTGCCGCGATCGAGAACTTCTCGAACCTGCGCAGCGAGCGCAGCGAAGGTAAACGGCTTGCTCAGCAAATCGACTCCGGGATCAAGACGTCCGTCGTGGATCAATGCGCTGGCAGCATAGGCCGTCGTAATGATGACCTTCAGGGCGGGGCGGAGTGTCTTGGCCCTCTCCGCCAGGGTGCGCCCGTCCACGCCGCCGGGAAGGCCGAGATCGGTAAACAACAAATGGATACCCGGCTCGCGCTCAAGAACGTCCAGGGCGGAGGCTGCATCGATGGTCTCGAAAACGGTGTAGCCCAGCTCTCGCAAGCTGTTGCTCGCATAACTGCGAACATCGGCGTCGTCCTCAACGATGAGGATGGACTCGCCGGGCTTGGCCCGTCGAATGTCCACAGTCTTCACGTCCGCCGGCTGTAAATCGCCCGCGCGCCCGGTCCGATGCGCCTTCGGCAGGTACAGCTTGGCCGTGGTCCCGATTCCCGGCTCGCTGTAGAGCTTCACGTGCCCGCCACTCTGCCTGACGAAACCGTAGACCTGGCTCAGGCCGAGCCCGGTTCCCCGTCCGCCCTTGGTCGTGAAGAACGGTTCGAACACCTGCTTGAGTACGGCCGGCGGCATCCCGACTCCGCTGTCGGATACAGAGATCAGGACGTAGTCGCCGGCTTTCATCTCGTTGCTGGCGAGGTTGTTGGCGGCGATATAGGCGGTATCCAGTTCGGCGTTGGCAGTCTCGATGGCGAGTTGACCGCCGGATGGCATCGCATCGCGGGCGTTTACTGCAAGATTGAGGATGGCTGTCTCCAGCTCGCTCGTATCGACTTCGGCGTGCCACAGGTCTGCCGCGAGCGTCGTGCGGACTCTGATTTCTTCCCCGAGCGTGCGCTGAAGCAGGTCTGACATCCCGGAGACGAGAGCATTGACATCCAGAATCTTCGGCTCCAGCGGCTTGCGTCGTGCAAAAGCCAGCAGCCGCTCGGTAAGCCGGGCCGCGCGCTGCGCGCCACGCGTTGCATTGTCGAGCGCCCGAAGCAGGGCATCTTCGGCAGGAGCCGATTGCCGCTGGGCGTTCTCCAGATTGCCCAGCACCACGGTCAGCAGGTTATTGAAGTCGTGAGCGATGCCGGCAGTGAGACGGCCGACGGCTTCCATCTTGGCGGAATGCCGCAGCCGTTCCTCCATGGCCTTGCGCCCGGATACGTCGCGGACACTCGCAAGCCGCGCCGGGCGATGATTCCATGTGGTATCGACCACCCGGATTTCCGCTTCGACCCGGTCGCCGCTCGGCCTGTGAACTGCAATTTCCGTGGCATCGCCGGCCAGAACGGGTATCCCGATCGGAGAGCCGACCAGTTCATCGGCGGGCCTGCCGAAAATCTGCTCTGCTGCTGGATTTGCAAACTGCACGACCCCGTCGTCATCGACGACGATGATCCCGTCGGCATTCTTTTCGACGAGAAACCTGACTTCGGTCTGATCGATGCTACTGCCCGAGCTGACACCTGTCATTGTCATCGTGGCGGCCTTGCATGCGCCGGCCTCCTCCCTGCTTCGCGCTCGTGTGGGTGATTCGGAGGTCCGCTTCATTCCTGCCGCGATCCCATCAAGCGGATGTCCGAACCAAACCACGCTGGAACCATCGGTTTGCCGGTGTTCCTTGAATCCGAAGTTCGCTCACGAACGCGCCCAAGAATGGAGCGGACTTCGGATTCGGGGCACTAGCGCGTGAAGTCATTGTCTGCCCCTGTGAAGACGTTCGGCGCATCCTTGAACGCATCGCCAAGGTGCATGCCGCGGCTGTCGATTGTGAAGCGTCTGATCTCCTTGGCATGCTCGCTGCCGCGCATCTTGAGCACCATGAGACCCCGGTGCATCCTGTCCTGTTCCTGGATGTAGCGCAGCAGGATGATCGAGTCCGTCAATGTCGAGATGTGCTGCTCGCTCGCGCTCTCGCCGCCAATGAGGGACTTGCTGGTCGCCGTGCACAGCCCGGCGATCTCTCGCTTCTTGATGAAGGAGGTCAGACTGATCAGGAATTCGCGGAACCCGGTATCCGGCGCGATGCGCTCCAGGGCCGACAGGCTGTCGATTGCTATCCGGTTCGGCTGGAACTCGTCGACGAGGCTTTCGATGGTCAGCAGATGGTCGGGTAATCCCTGAGCCTCGGGATAGAGGCAGATGATCTTCAGATTTCCCTCTTCCTCCATTCTCGCAAAGTCCACGCCCCAACCGCTCGCATTGCGAAAAAGCTGCCCCTTGCTCTCCTCGTAGCCAAACAGAATCGCCCTTTCTCCCGCGGCGACACCGCCTGCGAGAAAGTTGGTCACCAAAAGCGTTTTGCCGGTTCCAGTGGCGCCGCTCACAAGCGTAACGCTGTCCCGGAAAAACCCGCCATCGCACATCTCGTCGATGGCCGGATTGCCGCTGGTCACACGCACCTCGCTCGACTGCTGCTCCAGCCGCAGCGATGACAGCGGGACGGCTACGACGCCCTGATTGGCCACCAGCGTGAACGGCGCCTCGCCCTCTGCATGGTGGCTGCCGCGCATCTTGAGAACCTCGATCGTGCGACGGCGCTTTTCACGGTGAAGCACGTTGCGGAGGATGACCACGTTGTCGGCAACGAATTCCTCCAGGCGATGGCGGGTAATCTCGCCGTATTCGCTGTTGCGCTCGGCAGTCATGAGCACGGTAAGACCGGATTTTTTCAGGGCGCTGCTGATATGAAACAGCTCGCGACGTAGAATCTTGGGATCGGCAATGAAATGATCGAAGAGCTGCGTGAGGGAATCGAGCACCACGCGCCGGGCGTTGACGGTCTTGACGGCATGTTGAATCCGGGCCAGCAGGCCAGCCAGGTCGAAGTCCCCGGCCACAAGTTCGTCGCCCGCAGGCGGACTGGCATCGACGAAAGCCAGCGCGCCGTCTTTGCGCCACTTGCGGAGGTCCCATCCGAAGCTGCGCATGTTGGCTTCGATATCCTGGGACGGCTCCTCGAACGTGACGAGAACGCCGTTCTCGCCGTAGGTTGTTATTCCCTGGGCGAGAAACTGCGTGGCAAAGACGGTCTTGCCGCTGCCGGGCGTGCCACCGACTACGGTCGTGCGAGCGCGCGGCAGTCCGCCCATCACCAGGTCGTCGAATGCCTTGACGCCTGTCTTAACCCGCTCAAGCACGTCTGCAGCGTCGATGTCCCGCGCGGTCATGCGGCATCCCCCTTCATTTCAATTCCGAGAAACGCAAGAATTTTCTTGGGATCGCCGAGGTCGCCGACAATTCTGCGGCGCCGACCTGAATGCTCGTAACAAAGGGTTGGCGTCGCGAGAATGCTTGCTTCCTCCGCGAGTTCAGGCCGGGCAAGCACGTCGATGATCTCGAAGCGCCCCCCATCAGCCTTCATCAACGTCAGCATGTGCTTGAGATTCTGTTCGGCCAGACGCGAGCTTGGCGAATCCCCGGCGATGTAAAGTCGCAGCGTGAAGTCGGCGGTCAGGGGAATTGCCTTGTCAGCGTACACCGTTCGCATCCGCCGGCGCGCCGACCTCCGCCACCGGCGGTGGCTCGGCGGCGGAGGGTTTCAAGCGGCGCGGTGATTCAGCCTGTAAGGAACAATGCGCTGAGTTTCATTGCAAGAGAGCGAGAAATACCAACCCGTTAGTAGCCCGATCATTTTGCTGCATGGCCATCGCTGTTGACGGGAGTGCGCAGCCTCCGGGGCGCGACCACATCGAGACCGGTAATCCCGCGCTCACGCGCCCAAATGATCGCAGAGCTGCGCCGGTTCACTCCGATCTTGCGGTAAAGTGATGCGATATGATTGCGCACGGTATTCGGCGAAAGGCGCAGCATCCTGCTGATCTCGGCGTCGCCGATGCCCTCGCAGATGAGGCCAAGCACCTCGCGCTCGCGGTCACTGAGCGTGTCGACGCCGCTACGTTGCGTGTCGGCTTGCGTCCCATGGCGCAGGGCCTTCAGTTTTTCGATGATCGTGCGCGTGAACCAGGACGTGTCAGCCATCACAGCCTGGATCGCCGCAATGAGGTCGCGTTCCGATTTCTGAGGCTCGGCAGTCGCCTGGATTGCGCATACGACCGTGCGCTCGCCGTTGATCGTTACATCGACGGGCAACATGAAGCAGTCGACACCGGGCGTGTCGGACTGCCGCGCCGGCAAGGCAAGACGTTGCAATCCGCCGTTCACGCGGCGACGAGTCTTTTCATCCATCCAGGCCACCCGGCCGTTGGAATCAAGGATGATCACTCCGTTTTTCAGGGCGGAGACAATGCGATCAAGTCGGTCGTTCTCGCGCACGCGAGCGTCCATCACCTGGTCCATGGCTGACCCCTGTGCTGATGAGCGATGCTGTGTGGGAAGTTGCCAGGATAACGCCGGGCAGGGGGACCTGGTTCCCGGCGCCTAAACAGCTAGTAGAATCACACTATTTTGGACCTCACCGGGGATCGGCCGATGTCGGTTGAGACGCCGCCGGCCGGCACACCATAAATCCCCCGGATTCCTTGTCATTCCCGTCCGCAGCCGCTAAAGACACCGCGCATCCCGCGGCCCCGACCCCCCTGGAGGCAGGCCGCGGCGCTTTTTACCTTCGTCAGGACAAGGACTTGGACAAATGGCTGCCACCGTCAAGGAAATGAAGGCGACGGCGCGCCCGAAGGCCGGCAAGGGGGCCGCCCGGGCAGTCCGTCGCGCCGGCCGCGTGCCGGGCGTGATCTACGGCGACAAGCAGGCGCCGCTGGCGATCTCGGTCGACCATTTCGAGCTCAAGCAGCGCATCTATGCCGGGCGCTTTCTCGCCACCATCTACGAGCTCGACGTGGACGGCACCAAGCACCGCGTGATCCCGCGCGACTATCAGCTCGATCCGGTCAAGGACCTGCCGGTGCATGTCGACTTCATGCGGCTCAGCGCCGGCGCCAAGATCCGGGTGCGCATCCCGGTGCACGTGAAGAATGCCGACCAGTCGCCGGGCGTCAAGCGCGGCGGCACCGTCAACATCGTGACCCACGCGGTGGAGGTGATCTGCTCGCCGGAGGAGATTCCGGAGGCGATCGATGTCGACATTGCAGGCCTCGAAATCAACTATTCGAAACACATGAGCGATATCGCGCTGCCGCCCGGCATACGGGTGGCGAGCACGATCGACCAGACGCTGGTGACCATCGTGCCGCCGTCGGGCTACGCCGAGGAGATGAAGGCGGCGGCCGAGGCGGCTGCCGCTGCTGCCGCTGCCGCTGCTGCCGCGGCCGAAGCAGGCGCCGCCGCCGAAGCCGCCCCCGGCGCCGCTCCCGGCGCTGCCCCCGGTGCGGCTCCGGCTGCGGCCGGCGGTCAGGCCGGCGAGAAGAAGTAGGACGCTTCCCCGTTGCGTGCCGACGGGAAGCGGCGGAAGGATCAACGGTGATCGTCGTTGCCGGGCATAGCCCGTCGAAGATGGGCGTAAACATCCGTTTGCCCGGCAATCCATCCTTGTCGCAGGCCGATGGATGCGCGGGTCCGGCCCGCGCGTGACGGTGTTGGATGATGACGCCATGCTGCTCTTCGTTGGGCTCGGCAATCCCGGTGCACGCCATGCCGGCAACCGCCACAACATCGGATTCATGGCCGTCGATGCGATCGCGAGGCGGCACGGCATCGGTCCCTGGCGCCGCCGCTTCCAGGGCGTGGCCTGCGAGGGTCCGATAGGATCGGAGCGGGTGCTGCTGCTGCTGCCGGGCACGTTCATGAACGACTCCGGCCGCGCCGTGGCGGAAGCCGCACATTTCTACAGGCTCGGTCATTCGCACATCGTGGTCATGCACGACGAGATCGAGCTGCCGCCGGGGAAGGTGCGCGTGAAAAGCGGCGGCGGCAACGCCGGCCACAACGGACTCCGCTCGATCACCGAGCATATCGGCAATGACTATCGCCGCGTCCGCATCGGCGTCGGCCATCCCGGCCACAAGGACCTCGTCCACGCCTATGTGCTCAGCGATTTCGCCAAGGACGAGCGGCCGTGGGTGGAGGCGCTGTGCGGCATCATCGCCGACAATGCGGAACTCCTGGCCAAGCAGCAGGATGCGAGCTTCCAGAACAAGGTCCATCTGGCGATGCAGGCGAAAGGGTTCTTCGGCGACAAGGACGCGACGTGATGGGTTTCACCTGCGGCATCCTCGGCCTGCCCAATGTGGGCAAGACCACCGTCTTCAGCGCGCTGACGGCGAATGCGTCGGCGCAGGCGTCGCGTTATTCCTCCGAGCCGAATCTCGGCGAAGTCCCGGTGCCCGACCCGCGGCTCGATGCGCTGGCGAAGCTCGCGAAGTCGGCCAAGATCAAGCCGACCCGGCTGTCGTTCGTCGACGTCGCCGGACTCGTCACCGGTGCCTCGCGCGGCGAGGGTCTCGGCAACCAGTTCCTGGCCCATGTGCGCGAGGTCGACGCCATCGCCCACGTGGTGCGCTGCTTCGAGGACGACAAGGTGTCCCATGTCGCGGGCAAGGTCGATCCGATCGCCGACATCGAGACCATCGAAACCGAGCTGATGCTGGCCGACCTCGACAGCCTCGAAAAGCGCGTCGACAATCTCACCAAGAAGACCAAGGGCAGCGACAAGGACGCGGCCGAAGCCAGGCAGACGCTCGATCTCGTCAACCGCGCCTTGACGCTCCTGCACGACGGCAAGCCGGCGCGCCTGGTCGAACGCGCGCCGGAAGAGGAGAAGGCCTTCCGGATGCTTGGGCTGATCACCTCAAAGCCCGTGCTCTATGTGTGCAATGTCGACGACGCTTCGGCCGCGACCGGCAACGATCTCTCGCGCAAGGTCGAGGCCCGCGCCCAGGCCGAACAAGCCGCCTGCGTCACCATCGCGGCCAAGATCGAGGCCGAAATCGCGACGCTGCCGGTGGCGGAGCGCGCCGAGTATCTCGCCGCGGTCGGCCTTGAGGAGCCGGGGCTGCACCGGCTGATCCGCGCCGGCTATGCGCTGCTCAATCTGATCACCTATTTCACGGCGGGACCGAAGGAGGCGGCGGCCTGGACCA
>Ga0073934_10007882_pt1 | contig 14507 bp, 7 predicted proteins | sample LarsenN4metaG_FD_76834 | JGI IMG/M metagenome (GOLD analysis project Ga0073934, IMG submission 76834) | Hot spring sediment bacterial and archeal communities from British Columbia, Canada, to study Microbial Dark Matter (Phase II) - Larsen... ...
CTCAATAACTGAATAGCTTCCTTCCTTGTAAGTCTTTATTAAAACAGTTCCGTTTTCTGCAGTGAATTTAATTGAGTTTGAAATCAGATTCTGCAGTACAAGTGTAAATATATTCTGGTCTGATTTTATTATCATTGATTCGTCACATTCAATTTTCAGCTCAATTTCTTTTTTCTTTGCGTTTGGCATAAATAATTCCACCATGTCATGAATCCTGTTGCAAACTTCGATGTCCTGAATCTGTATGTAAAATCTTCCAAGTTGTAATTTCGACCATTGCAGGAGATTGTCAAGAAGTTTGTACTGATTATATAATGATGTATATAATGCCTGACTTAATTCTGATATTTCCTTTTTCGTCAGGTTATCAATATCATCAGCAATGATTTTTGAAATTCCGAGAAATCCGCTGAATGGTCCTTTTAAATCATGTGATATTACTGAAAATAGCTTATCTTTTTCCGAGTTGCTTATGTTTAGTCTTTCCTCAGATTCTTTCAGCTTTAAATTATTCTCCATTAACTCCCTGTTGAGAGCGTCAAGTTTTCTGTTTAATTTCCTTTTTATAATCACCTGTATTATTAAAATAATAATTATAAGGAGAAATAAAGCAGATGCTGATATTATAAGCATCCGTTGCTGATTAAGTGATGTGTTTTTACTAATTAATATCTGGATTTCCTTATCCCTTCTTTCAATTCCGCTTCTGACTTCTTCTTCAGCAATTATATTCATTGTATTTTCATTGTAAATTGTATCCTGGAGAAAACTAATTTTATCTGCTATCTCATAAGCTTCTTTATAATTTCCTGTTGCCCTGTAGAGGTAAGCCAGAAATCTGTAGCCATATAATTCAGTTGGTTTTGCACCTATATTCTGTGCTATTCTTATCCCCTTTTCAATATATTCTTTTGCCTTATCATATTCTTTCTTTGTTTTGTATAAATCCCCCATACTAATATAATTTAAAGCTGCATCATTAAGTCTTCCGGCTGCCTCCTCAATCTCGATTGATTTCTGATAATTTTTTATAGCTTCATTATAATTTTTTTCTTCTTCATACAGCATTGCCAGATTTCCGTAAGCATCGGATATCGATGTTTTATCTTTTACAGACGATTCAAATTTTATCGCTTTTTCAAAATATTCACGTGCAGTATTTCTCTCCTTTCTGGAGAGATAAACAGAACCGATATTATTCAGAGACATCGAAATCAAATCGTCGTTATCAGCATATTTCAGAGCGTTATTATAATAATCTAGTGCAATATCAAACCTGTATAAATCAACATATAAATCACCAAGTAAAATTATTGTTTCGCACAGATCCCTCCTGAGATTATTTCTTTCAAAATAGTTATATGAAGAATCAAGGTATATTTTCGCTTCATAATATTTACCTTTATTCAGATATATTTTACCTATCAGTCTTCCGGATACTGACCTGTAGTATTCGTTTTTTTGTTCAACTGAAATATCATAGGATTTCTTTGCAAAATAAAGGGCAGTCTGAAGAGACTTATTAAAAAAATTTTCAGGAATGGAAAGGGCTGTGGCAATTTTCTCATTTGCCGGAGCTTTATTTATTATACTCTCAAGCGAATCTAATACTGTCTGTGAATGTAACTCAAAAGAAAATAGAAATACAAAAATGTATATTATTATCTTCTTCACTTCTTAATAAATTGTATTCATTCCAAGGTTATAAAATACAAATGACCAGACATCGGTTACCTCTTCGATTATTTTTGAAATTGGTTTCCCGGAACCGTGTCCGGCTTTAGTCTCAACACGTATTAATACAGGATTTTTTCCTTTATATAATTCCTGCAATCTTGCAGTATATTTATATGAATGAGAAGGTACTACCCTGTCATCATGGTCAGATGTAGTAACAAGAACTGCAGGATATTCTACTCCTGCGCGGATATTATGATAAGGCGAATAACTATACAGATTTTTGAAATCTTTTTCGTTTTCGCTTGAACCGTATTCTGTTACCCATGACCATCCGATTGTAAATTTCTGAAATCTTAACATATCCATCACACCAACCTGAGGCAATGCAACCCTGAACAATTCTGGTCTCTGATTTATAACAGCTCCGATAAGAAGTCCTCCGTTAGAGCCGCCCTGTATAGCAAGTTTTGAAGCAGATGTATATTTATTATCAATCAGATATTCGGCTGCAGCTATGAAGTCATCAAAAACATTCTGTTTTTTCTCAAGCATTCCTGCTCTATGCCATTCCTCGCCGTATTCACTTCCGCCTCTTATATTTGCAACAGCATATATTCCTCCGTTTTCAAGGAATAGAATTCTTGATGCATTGAAGTTTGGAGTTACACTTATATTAAATCCGCCATAAGCATATAACAACGCAGGATTATTTCCGTTTAATTCAATTCCTTTCTTATAAACAATGAACATCGGAACGCTTGTGCCGTCTTTGCTCTTATAAAAAATCTGTTTCGTTTCATAATCTTCCTGTCTGAAATCAACCTTTGGCCTGAATACAAGTTCCTGTTCATCTGTCTCAAGGTTATATCTGTATGTCTCATAAGGATATGTAAACGAAGAAAACGAATAGAATATTTCTAACCTGTCTTTTCTCGATTCAATTCCACCTGTATTTCCGATAGCAGGTAATTTAATTTCCTTTAAAAAATTTCCTTTCAAATCAAACACCTTTATCCTGTCTGTTACATCCTGCTGATAAACCATAACAATCATATTACCTGCTATGCTTGCAGATTTAAGCACATTCTCGCTTTCCGGAATTAATACCTTTGCTGTTTTAATACCGGTTTTAGTATCAAATGAAATTAATTTATTTTTAGGGGCATTTTCATTCGTAATCAAAAATATTTCGCTTCCAATATTATCAATCACAGAATAATCAATTTCGAAATCTTCATTGATTGCTGTAAATCCCGAACCCTCTTTGTTTTCTTTATAATATAATATATTTCCGTTTGAACCCTGCTGCGAAATGCTTAAGTAAAGGTACTCTTCGTCATCGCCGGAAAAAATTGCGAATGAGCGTTTTGGGTTTTCCTTGTCTTCATACATCAGTTTATCTTCGCTCTGTGATGTTCCGATTTTATGGTAATAAATCTGTGGTGATTCGTTTTTTCCCTTTAAACTTTCTCCCTCTTTTGGCTGTGGATATCTTGAATAGAAAAATCCGTTACCGTACCAGTTCGCACCTGAAAATTTTACCCATTTTATGACATCATCAAGCTTCTTACCAGTCTCCATATCATACACATAAATTTCCCTCCAGTCTGAACCAGATTTTGAAATTCCGACTGCAAGATATTTCCCGTTATGTGAAGGTGAAATAAAACCAAGAGCTACGGTTCCATCTGTTGATAATTCATTTGGATCTAAAAATACTTCGTAATTACCGTTCCAGTATTCTGACTTATACAAAACACTCTGGTTCTGTAATCCGTTGTTTTTAAACATCAGGTAATATTTCCCTGCGAATGAAGGAGCTCCCGCTCTTTCAAAGTTCCAGATGTTTGTCAATCTGGTTTTTATTTTATCCCTATCCGTATATCCTGAAAGGTAATTTTGTGTAAGTTCGTTTTGTTTTTCAATCCATACTTTAAGATTTTCATCATTGAGGTCTTCCATCCATCTGTAAGGATCTGATACGCTTACACCAAAATAATTATCTGTCTGTTCAACCTTTTTTGTCTCGGGATATTTCAATTGCGGAAATGAAGTTCCCGTTATTATAATGCAAAAAACTAAACCCTGTAATATTTTATTAATCATATTTTATGATTTAATTATTCAAACGATTTTTCTATAATATCTTTCTGTGTTTTTTCCCAGATTCTGAATGAGCCCGGAGCTGGTGAAGCACTTGGATTTCTTGTAACAGCAGAAAACTTAGCAAATATTTCTTTATCTCCCATTAATCGTCTCATCATAAAATGATATGCGCCCATGTTTTCCGGTTCTTCCTGTACCCAGCGGATTTTTTCTGCACTTTTATAGCTCTTTAAAATACTGTTTAATTTTTCCTCAGGATATGGATAATACTGCTCTATTCTTACAATTGCTGTATCATTAATTTTATTATCATTTCTGTACTTCAACAATTCGTAATATATTTTTCCGCTTGTAAGTATTACTTTTTTAATTTTATCTTTTTCCTTTGTATCATCATCTATCACTTCCATAAATTCGCCCGAAAATAATTCTTCCTTCGTTGATTTTGCATCGAGATGTCTCAGAAGACTTTTAGGCGACATTACCACTAATGGTCTCCAGAGTTTTGATTTTACCTGTCTCCTCAGCAAATGAAAATACTGGGCGGGTGTCGTCGGATTGGTTACAATCATATTATCCTCTGCACATAATATCAGAAATCTTTCGAGTCTCGCACTTGAGTGTTCTGCACCCTGGCCTTCCTGCCCGTGAGGTAATAACATTACAAGACTATTTGGCAGTTTCCATTTAGTATATGAACTCACAATGAAATTATCAATCAGTACCTGTGCCGCATTTGCGAAATCTCCAAACTGTGCCTCCCAGATTACAAGTGTTACAGGGTCTGATACTGAATATCCGTATTCATAGCCCAGAACTGCCGCTTCAGAAAGTAAGCTGTCAAGCGGTTCTAATTTTGCCTGATTTTCATCTATAAAGTTCAGTGGTATATATTCATTGCCATTTTCTGAATCGGTAAGTATAGCATGACGCTGTGAAAAAGTACCTCTGCCGCTATCCTGTCCGCTTAACCTTACAGGTATTCCCTCAAGTAGTAATGATCCAAATGCAATTGCTTCGGCAAATGCCCAGTCAATTTTTACATCTTTATTGAGCAGGTCTCTTCTTGACTCAATAAATTTATTTAGCTTGGGATGGAGATGAAATGTTTCAGGTAAAGTTGTTATTCCCCTGACAATTTTTTCAAGTATTTCTCTGTTAATTTCTGTACCGTTTCCGGTTCTTACTTTCTTTATCTTTTCATCGTCAACTGCAAGTGGAATATCTACTGAGAAATCAACTTTCTCCTTTCCGTGAACCATTTTATAATCCTCATCCATTTTGCTGAGAATTTTTTCCTCTATATCTTTTAGTTCCTGTTCTGATATTATTCCTGTTTTGATTAACTGATTTGAATAAATTTCTTTTACAGAGTCGTGTTTCCTTATTGCCTTATACATTACCGGCTGTGTGAATGCGGGTTCGTCACTTTCATTATGACCAAGTCTTCTGTAGGCATATATATCAATTACTACATCTTTTTTAAACTTCATCCTGTATTCATAGGCAAGTTTTATTGTCCACATTGTTGCTTCAGGGTCATCGCCGTTTACATGGAATATCGGTGCCTGAACCATTCTTGCAACATCAGTACAATACTGCGAAGAACGTGCTTCTTTAGGAGTAGTTGTGAATCCGATTTGATTATTTACTATAATGTGAATTGTTCCGCCAGTCTTATAACCTTCAAGCTGTGAAAGATTTAATGTCTCTGCTACAATTCCCTCTCCGGCAAATGCTGCATCACCGTGTAGTAATACAGGTATAAACCTTTCCATTTTTTTATCACCGGAATTTGTTTGCTTTGCACGTACTATACCTTCAACAACAGGGTTTACAAATTCGAGATGCGAAGGATTTGAAGCAACAGTTACTCTGATTTCATCATCATCAAGGGTTTTATAAATTCCTGACGCTCCGAGGTGATACTTTACATCACCGGAACCCTGAACAAGATTTGGGTCAACTATATCCTCAAACTCTGAAAATATTGCATACAACGGCTTTCCAATTATATTTGCAAGTACGTTTAACCTTCCCCTGTGTGACATACCAATTACTACTTCTTCAACTTCATCCTCTTCAGCATTCATCAGAAGAAAATCAAGTGCTGGAATCATCGTTTCGGAACCTTCGAGCGAAAACCTTTTATGTCCGAGATATTTTTTATCAATATATTTTTCGAAATTCTCTGCCTGTATAAGCTTGGTTAATATTTGCTTTTTGATATGGCTGTTAAATTCAGGTGTATTTCTTATTGACTCCATATTTTGCTGAAGCCATAATTTCTCTTCCGGATTCTGAATATGAAGGTATTCAACTCCGATTTTATTGCAATATGTCTGATGAAGCATATCGAGAATATCACGAAGCTTTGCAGTTTTCATTCCGCCAAGTCCGTCTGCGATAAATTCTCTGTCATAATCCCAGACTGTAAATCCGTAATTTTCAGGGTCAAGTTCACGATGATATCTTGCTCTTGAAGTAAGCGGATCTAAATTTGCAAGAAGATGACCTCTCACCCTGAACATATTTATAAGTTTTATCAGGTTAGTATGTTTCTGAATTTCTTCAAGACTTTTACTTCTTGATAAGACTTCAGTATTATAGTCACTCTTCCATAATACGGGTTTCATCGGAATATCCAGATCAGAAAATATTTCATCGTAGAAATTATCTTCGCCTGTTATTAATTCTGATATTTTCTTAAGGAATAAACCCGATTCTGCTCCCTGAATTATCCTGTGGTCATAGGTGCTCGTTATATTCATTACTTTGCTTATACCAAGTCCTGAAATTACATCTTCAGATGCTCCCTGAAATCCCGGTGGATAATCAATATTTCCCGTGGCAATTATAGCTCCCTGGCCAACCATTAAACGCGGCTGCGAAGCAAGTGTTCCTATTGTACCGGGATTTGTCAATGAAATTGTTGTTCCCTGAAAATCTGCAACTTCGATTTTATTTTTTCTTGACCTTGAAATTATATCGTTGTATTTATCATAATATTCTTTGAAATTCATTTTATTTGCACCCTTAATATTTGGTACTATCAATGACCTGCTTCCATCCTTCTTTACTACATCAATTGCAAGACCTATATTTACATCACTTCTCCTGAGTAAATTCGGCTCTCCGTCTATTATCGTAAAAGCATTGTTCATAACAGGTACTTCCTTTATTGCTTTTACAATTGCCCAGCCGATTATATGAGTAAATGATACTTTTGAACGTCCCGATTGTGTGAGATATTTATTGAGTATTCTTCTGTTCTCTTCTAAAACTTTTACTGATAATGACCTGAACGAAGTTGCAACAGGAATTGACAGACTGCTGTCCATATTCTCTATAATCTTTACGCCTGCTCCGCGAATCGGTACTGCATCCTCGCCTATGCCGGGTGACGGCAATTTTACATGAGAAGGTTTTAAAACAGAAGATGTCTTCTCTTCTTTTGTTATTTTGGATTTCTTTTCTGCTCCCGCAGGTAAAATATTTATTGATTCAAAAAATTCCTTCCATTCCTCGCTCGTATTATCTGGATTATCTACATACTCTTTCAATAGTTCCATCACATACCATTTATTTACACCAAACTCAAGTATTCTTTCTCTTTGTTCTTTTGTCAGATTTTCAATATTCATTTTTAATAAAAAATTTATTATAATTTAACTTAAATAGAATTAATTTTATATATATAATTTAATTATGAATTCGTATTTTACATATAACATTAATTACTTCAAAATAATTTAATTAATAATTGTTTATGGCTAATTTATTTAAGAAAATAATTCTCCTCGGCAGACCTGCTTCAGGTAAATCAGAAATTATAAATTATCTGAAAAATACAAATGAAAAAGATAGAATTGAAAGATTTCACATAGGTAAACTTGTTGAAATAGATGACTTCCCGATGCTTTGGACTTGGTTCGAAGAAGACGATATACTTGAAAAGGTTTTTAATAAACCAAGACTTCATTCAACACCTGACGGATACTTTAAAGAAGAATACTTATGGCATCTTTTAATCGAGAGGATATCACTCGATTACAAAAAAGCAGCAAGGGACAGAAAAGACGAGCTTGATAAAATTACTTTCCTGATTGAATTTTCAAGAGGTTCAGAACATGGCGGATATAAAGAAGCCTTCAAACATCTATCCCCGGAATTACTTGAAGATGCGGCTTTATTTTATGTTGACGTAACATTTGAAGAATCACTCAGAAAAAACCGTAAAAGATTCAATCCTGAAAAACCTGATTCAATTCTTGAACACGGCCTCCCGGATTCTAAACTTGAAAAAATGTATAAGGAAGTTGACTTCCACGAATATGCTAAGGGAGCAACTACTCACTTAAATATAAACGGCTTTAATATTCCATTTGTTATTTTCAATAATATTCCTTCAAAAACTGACGACCCGGAAATTCTTGGTCCTGCTCTTGATGAAGAGCTCGAAAAACTCTGGTCAATTTATAATAAATGAGAAAAAATCTTCTGATTATATTTCTTGCATTATCTTCACTCGCAATTGCTGCGATGATGAGTTCCTGCAGTTCGATTAAAAAAATTATTAAACCCGCACCTGATACCACTGTTACATACGAAAAATATGACGGCAAAAATGCTCCGATAAAAAAACTTCGGAAAGGACTTCTTAAAACCGGGAAATATGAGTATAATGCAACTCTTGAACTTAAAGGCGAAATATATAATGTAAAGCTCTTCCGGGAAATTAAATTTCAGAAAGACTATATTATCCTAACCGAAGATATTCATACGGCTATAGGAAAATCCACTGACAGGTTTATGGTTGATACTGCGACACTGCTTCCTTTCAGCAGGGTTGCTTATGAAGGAATTGACGAGGTTTTGAAACTCGTCTTCTCCAAAAAAGCAGTCAGCGGTTACACTGTTGATGATATGGGACAAACAAACGTTAATGTTGATATTAAATCTCCGGTTTTTTCAGATGGGTTTAATCTTGAGCTTGCGATTACTTTAATGCCGCTTGATGAAGGATACCGCAATACCGTGAAATATTATGACTTCAGACTCGATGATATCAGAACAGCTGAGATTGAAGTCCCTGCAATTGACGAAATTCAGTCTTTTTATGGCAACTTCAAATGCTACAGGGTTTTCGTACACGACCCTGATTTAAATACTCTTGATATTTACTGGGTATCAACTGATGGTATTCCTAAAATTATTAAGGCAGAGACTGAAGTCCCTACCGACTTTGGCAAAAGGCGTAAAGCTTTCGAGCTTGTGAATATATATTAACCGCTTGATAAATTTGGAACACAGAAAACACAGATTATACAGATTTTCACAGATTTCTCTGCACCCCTTCGGGGTGCTATGTTTGTAGCAGAAGCCGGAATCCAAAATTTCTACAAACATTCAACTTCTACGAAGTTGAAAAATAATAAACGCCCTTTTCTATAAACATTAAATCCCTACGGGATTCTTTCTGCACCCCTTCGGGGTGCTATGTTTGTAGAAAAATGTTTTCCCTTTCCCGACCCTGTAGGGGTCGTACGTTTGTAGCAGAGACCGGAATTCAATATAAAAATAATTTGTTCATAAGAATATGAAACACACTTTAATTTTCTTAATAATAATCTTATTTTACGGCTGTTCAAAACAGCCACACGAAACGCTTATGAAAACAAACGAAAACCCAATATACAACGTACTCACCAATGCTGAAAAGCAGGTAATAATAAACAAAGGAACTGAAATGCCTTTTACGGGCGAATACCACAACTTCAAAGGAAACGGGACTTTTATCTGCAGGCAATGCAATGCACCGTTATACAGAACTAAAGATAAATTTGACTCAGGTTGCGGATGGCCGAGCTTCGATGATGAAATTCCCGGAGCAGTAAAAAGAATTCCAGATCCGGACGGTATAAGAACAGAAATTATATGCAGTAACTGCGGCGGTCATCTCGGACATGTATTTGAAGGCGAAAGATTCACTGAAAAAAATATAAGACATTGTGTCAATTCTGTCTCAATCAAATTCATACCAGATACATCTATCACAAAAGTCAGAAAAGCAGTATTTGCCGCCGGCTGCTTCTGGGGAGTTGAACATTTCTTTAAAAATGCACCCGGAGTAGTTGAGACTAATGTAGGTTACACAGGTGGTAAAACAGATAACCCCACTTATGAAGATGTATGCAGCGGAAGAACAGGGCATTTTGAAGCTATTGAAGTTTTGTTCGACCCTGACAAAACAAACTTCAGGGAATTAGCAAAACTGTTTTTTGAAATCCATGACTTCACACAAACAAACGGACAGGGTCCTGATATAGGTGAGCAATATTTATCAAAGATTTTTTATTTTGACAATGAACAAAAAAGTATTTCTGAGGAAATAATAAAAGAATTAACCAATAAAGGTTTTTCTGTTGCAACTGAAATTCTTCCTGCTTCAACTTTCTGGAAAGCGGAAGATTATCATCAGGATTATTATGCAAAAACAGGTAAAACTCCGTATTGCCATTTCAGAAAGAAAATATTCGACTGATTCTTATAATATTTCATTCATTGTTTTAAATATTTTTTCTTCGTAATCAATATGTTCCGGTTTCATCATTACCGAGCGAAGCACTGTCATATTATCTGAATCAATCTGAGTGTTCGTGAAATCATAATTCATCAATCGGACAGGATAGCTCATCAAAGCAAGGAAAATATTTTCCTTTTCCATTGCATCGAAAATGTATTTTGACTTCGATGATATTTCCTTTACTGAATTTCCTTTCGGGAACCATGTTACAATATCAAGTTCCGGCTCTAAAAATACATTGTACTTTTCGCTTGATTTTAGTCTTTCGTAAAAACTAAGCGCTGCCATTCTGCATTTTTCGAGTTCTTTTGCAAATCTCCCCCCTTGTACCGGAGGAAATAGTTTATGCGTTGCCCAGAGTGCAACCGCAGAAGCTCCGGCTCTTGAGCATTCAAGACTGATCTCACCGAGGTGTAAATCATCTGAAGTAAAGTATGTATATGGAGATTCGTGTTTGTAATATTTCCCAACTCCCGCATCTTTGAATATTACACAACCGCATCCGTATGGTTGCAATCCGTGTTTATGAGGGTCAATAACAATCGAATCAGCATGTTCAATGAAATCATAATTCTCCTTAGTATCGTCTCTTAAGTTATCAACTAATTTAAAATATCCTCCGTATGCCGCATCTACGTGCACACGAAAACCGTATTTGAATTTAAAATTTATTATTTCCTTAAGTTCATCAACAGCTCCTGTTCCTGTGGCACCGAGCATCGCAACAACTGCACCAACACTTCCGAGTTTTAACTGGTCTTCAAGATAATCAAGATCCATAACACCTTTTGTATTCGCAACAACTTTTTCGAAATTAAGCTTTAAAACAGAAGATATTCTCTGATGAGTATAATGCGCTGTTTCGGAAGCAAGTATTTTTTTCCCTTTCCCTGTTTCTCCGCATATCCATAGCGCCTCAAGATTTGCCATAGTACCTCCGCTTGTCAGATGACCAAGTGCTCCTTTCCAGCCGGTAATATTTTCCGCAATTTCAGATACAACTTCTTTCTCCATTGCAGAACTTGCCTTACCGCCGTCGAGCGCATGATTATTCGGATTAATCCACATTGAAAGCATATAAGCCGCTCTCGCAACAGGATGAGGAGGTTTAAGCATTTGCCCTGCATATCCGGGATGGAAATACGGATAATTATCCTGCATTTTTTCCGCAACCTGCATTATAACAGGAAGTATCTCCTCATAGAAATTCTCTTCATTAATCTTTTCAATGTTTCCGAATCCCTCTTCCATTTTTGCAAGTGCAATTTCAAGTACTTTTATTGAATCTTTTTCAAGCATAAACTTAATATTTGTTATTCAGCAATATTAAAAAAAAAGCTGACCTTTTCAAGACAGCTTTTTTACTTATTATTAACAAATTAGTGAGTTTCAAATAATCTTTTTATTATTTAATATTGTTAAAATATTAAGTATATGACAAATAAAATTTTATTCTCATTTGTTTTTATCTTCGTTTTTTCCTCACTGATTGTTTCGTGTAAATTAAACAGCGATAAGATTGAAATTCAGAGAAAAGATACAGTTCAGCAAAAAGAACCTGTGAAAGTATCAGAACCAAAGCCCACACCTCTCGAAGGTTCATGGATCTCTGCCGATGACGAAAAGTACCTCGTCCAGATAAAAGCAAATGAATGGACTGACTTTTATGTAGGAGAACGCCCTGAAATCTTTAAATTCTCTATAAGTGACTCCTGCGTTTCAAGTCCGAATGAAAAAACAAATAACTCCGGAAAATATATTACTGTTTTTGATAAAAAAGGAAACCGCTGTTATTATATAGTTAATATTGACCCGCTGAGTCTTGAATTGTCTTATGTAGGCAGAGGCAATACTTTGAAATTCAAAAAGAGAAAATAATTATTGTTACATAAATACTAACCTGAATTTAATTTGACTAATCATATAAGTAAATTTGAATTATGAACAGATTTCTTTTGCTTTTATTCTTTCTGCCTGTTGCTGCTTTTTCACAATATTCACAATTAGTTAATCCATTCATTGGCACTGGTGCTCACGGACATACATATCCGGGCGCTACACTTCCTTTTGCAATGGTTCAGCTTAGCCCTGATACACGACTCGAAGGTTGGGACGGATGCTCCGGTTATCATTATTCCGATTCCGTTATATACGGCTTCAGTCATACACACCTCAGCGGTACGGGCATTGCGGATTATTGTGATATTCTTTTTATGCCCTTTTATGGTCTTACAGAAAATGAGCAATACTTCTGCAAAGCAGGATTTTCACATTCAGATGAATTTGCATCTCCGGGATTTTATAAGGTTAAACTTGATAACGGTATAGAAGTCGAGCTAACTTCTTCCCTCAGAGCCGGATACCATAAATACAAATATCCGGACGGAAAAAATCATTCTGTTTATATTGATTTAAAACACCGCGATAAAGTTCTTGATGCAGAGATAAAAATAATATCTCCTAATGCCGTTGCAGGTTTCAGACGTTCAAAATCATGGGCGGCTAATCAGATAGTTTATTTTTATGCGGAATTTTCAAAACCAATTATTAGCAGTAAATTCTATCCTGAATATGATAATATTATTTCAACTTTGTATTTCGGTAATGATATCTCAAATGAGTTAACCGCTAAGGTTGGTATTTCGGCTGTAAGTATTGAAAATGCAAAACTCAATATGCAGACAGAAATTGGCTCAAAGACATTTCTGGATGTAAAACAGAATGCAGAAAATGTCTGGAATAACGCCTTATCTGTTATCGAGATTAAAGGAAAATCAGAAGAGCAGAAAAAGATTTTTTACACAGCACTTTATCATACGCTTATAGTTCCGAACATTTACTCTGATGTTGACGGCTCATATCTCGGTAGAGATTTCAGGGTTCATAAATCCGGTTTCGATTACTACACTGTTTTTTCTCTCTGGGATACATACCGTGCAGCACATCCTCTTTACAATCTGATTTATCCGGAAAAGAATGTTGATTTTATTCGCACTATGCTTAAACAATATGAGCAGGGAGGATTGCTTCCTGTGTGGGAACTTTCTTCAAATGAAACTTTCTGTATGATTGGCTATCACTCCGTACCCGTGATTGCTGATGCAATGCAGAAAGGGTTAAAAGGTTTCGATTATGAACTCGCTTTTAATGCAATGAAAAACAGTGCAAATCAAAACCACTTTGGAATAAAACAGTATTTAGAACGTGGATATATTTCAATGAAAGATGAACCGGAATCTGTTTCCAAAACTCTTGAATACGCCTATGACGATTGGTGTATTGCAGCTACAGCGGCATTGCTCGAAAAGCAGAATGATTATACTGATTATATCAAACGCTCTCAGAGTTATAAGAATCTTTTCGACCCGTCAACAGGATTTATGCGTGCAAGAATTAACGGGCAATGGTATTCTCCTTTCCACCCTGCCGATGTTAATTTCAATTATACAGAAGCTAACAGCTGGCAATACAGTTTTTATGTTCCGCACGATATAATCACATTAATGAAATATCATGGAGGACGTGAAAAATTTGAAGCTAAACTCGATTCTCTTTTCAACACAAGTTCAGAAACAAAAGGCAGAGAACAATCTGACATTACAGGATTAATTGGTCAATATGCTCATGGAAATGAACCAAGCCACCACATGGCATATCTTTATAACTTCTGTGAAAAGCCCGAAAAAACACAATATTACGTCCGAAAAATTATGGATGAGTTTTATACAAACACTCCTGAGGGATTAATAGGAAATGAGGACTGCGGTCAGATGTCAGCGTGGTATGTTTTCAGTGCGATGGGTTTTTATCCGGTCAATCCTGCTTTGAATGAATATGTAATCGGCTCCCCTCTTTTTGATGAGGTGATTATTCATTTCCCGGAAAAAGATTTTAAAATCAGAGCAAATAATAACTCAAAAGAAAATATATATATTGAATCGGCTTCCCTGAACGGAAAAGATTACAGGAAATCTTCAATTAATTTTTTCTCAATTAAAAACGGCGGAAGTATTGAATTTAATATGTCTTCAGATGCCGGTTCATATTTTGGCAAAGACGAATTTAACATTCCTTTTTCAGAAGTAACAGATTCGCTTATCACTCCTGTTCCGTTTGTAAAATCTGGTAGCAGAAC
>Ga0073934_10007884_pt1 | contig 14506 bp, 11 predicted proteins | sample LarsenN4metaG_FD_76834 | JGI IMG/M metagenome (GOLD analysis project Ga0073934, IMG submission 76834) | Hot spring sediment bacterial and archeal communities from British Columbia, Canada, to study Microbial Dark Matter (Phase II) - Larsen... ...
ACCTGAAGTTCTCGCCGCGCGGCGATCAATTGGCCGTCTGCGGTCGCGACTATGGGGTGACGCTCTGGGAGCATGACGGCACAGCGTTTGTCGAAAGGCATCGCTGGCCCGCCGGAATCCGGTCGCGCGGCGCAAGCTGGAGCGCGGACGGCGAGTGGCTGGCCTTCGTGCTGGAAAGCGATCATCAGAAACCCACCGTCGGCCTGTATCGGCGGGGCGAGACGCAGCTTCGTTCGATCAGCATTCCGGCGACGGGAGGCAACCTGGTTTCTTCAGACCTCTCACAAGACGCGCTGCAACTGGCCGCCGGAATGGAGGGCGGCCAAATCCATATCCTGCGTCGCAGCAGCCGCAATTCGTCGTGGTCGTTGAGTGAGACGCTGAACGCCCAAACTCAGGCGCCATACCCGTATCCGCATTCACTGACGTTTTCCCCCGACGGCAGCCACCTCGCTGTCATCATTCCCTACCAGAAGAGCAAGATCTTCGATTTCAAGACGACCCCGACACGGTTGCGGGCCGAATTGAGTGACCTGGGCGTGAGCATCAACGAAGTTTCTGGCAGCCTGGCCACCTACAGACCGGATGGCCGGACGTTGCTCACCAGCGGCAGTCAGATGTTCTCATGGGACCTCAGCGTCGATCAGCCCGTTCGCGGCCCCTACAAAGGCTGGGGCGGAACCGGAATCAGCCTGTCGCCCCGCGCGGATTACGTTGCGACGGTCGGCTATCGGACCGTTTCCCTCTTCGACGTGACGTCGCTGGTGCGGCGATACGGCATCGAACTTCCCGGCGCGGTCTTCGACGTCGACTGGCACCCGTCCGGCGAATATCTCGCCACCGCCAACGGCAATGGCACCGTCTGGATTCTGAAGGTGCCCGACGAGCTTCGCTGATCGCCGCGGACCCTATCGCCAATCCTGAAGCCTGGCGGGTGTCAGCCGCGCGGCCGACCGCGGCCCGGTGGCCGTCAGACTGACCGTTCTCGCTGTCGGCCCGGTGGCGGCCAGGCGGATCTCCAGCCGGTCGGCCGGCAGATCGGCGATCACGCGGTCGGCCCATTCGACGATCGCGACGCCGTCCTCGGCAAACAAGTCGTCCAATCCCAGGTCGGCGAATTCGTCCGGGTGTTTGAGCCGGTAGGCGTCGCAATGCCGGATCGGCCACCGGCCGGTGTATTCGTGGATCAGCGTGAACGTCGGGCTGCTGACGGCGTCCGCGGGCACGCCCAGACCGCGGCAAAGGGCCTGCGTGAGCCGCGTTTTGCCGGCCCCCAGGTCGCCGATGAGGGCCAGCACATCGCCGGGCTGCAGCGCCGCGGCGAGGGCTGCGCCAAACCGCTCGGTGGCGGCTTCGTCGGGGAGTGTCAGCGTGTGCGTCGTGGGCGTCATCCGCATTCAGAGCCGGGGCGTGTCGCCCCGGTGTCACTTGCTGTGGAAAGGGAAAGGCCGGGGCGACACGCCCCGGCTCGGTGACGGTCATCGTACAAGTCCCACCACAACCAGACCACAACCGGCTGTGGTCCAGGCGAAAAGTCCGTCAAAATAAGCGATTTCTTTGACAGGCCTTGCGGCCGTTTCTACAGTGCCTGCCGTTCGGAGGTGGTGGCGACGCGGTTGCTGCTGTCACACCGGACGCCGTCGGCCACGACGGTCCACCTGAAGGATTCGGGTGTCGCATGACGCAGGGACGCGTTTTCTCCGCTCGGTGCTGTGCGGTCGATGCGATCGACCCGCCGGCCTCTGGTTCCCTGCCCGCGCGAACGTCCCCTTCCCCGTGGGAGCTCATCGTCTGACGCGTTCACCCGCCGGGGGGCCTGGAATGCGGTCCGGCGGTTTCTGGTCGATTCGTCCGTCCGCCAACAGTGCACAGGAAGTGCCGCGAGAAGAAAGGATGCTCATGCAAGCGACGAAGTCCAAGCCGGTCGTGGGGATCAATGGGGATTTCCGTCCGTCCAGGAAGGACGGCCAGGCGTTGAGCTGGTTCAACACGGGCTACTACGATTCCATCACCGCCGCGGGGGGGCTGCCGCTGCTCATTCCGCCGTTCGCCAGCGATGCCGACCTGAAGCAGATCCTGCAGATGGTGGACGGCCTGGTGCTCGCCGGCTGCACGCAGGATCTGGACCCGATCAAGCTGGGGATGACGCCGCACCCGCACACCCGGCCGATGCCGGTCCGCCGCGAAGAGTTCGACCGCCGGCTGTGCAAGCTGGCGGTCGAGATGCGGCTGCCGATCGTCGCCATCGGCGCCGGCATGCAGACGCTGAACGTGGTCTGCGGGGGCACGCTGTTCCAGCACGTCACCGAGGACGTTCCCAAGGCGCTGCACCATCGGGACACCGTCGAGAAGCCGAACCGGCACCTCATCGAAATCGTCGAGGGGACCCGCTGCTGGGACATCTACGGCCCCGGCGAGATCCGCGTCAACAGCGACCACCACATGGCGGTCAACCAGCTCGCCCCGCTGTTCCGCGTGTCGGCCAAATCCCCCGACGGCGTGATCGAATGCTACGAGTCCGTCGATGACGACTGGTTCTGCCTCGGCGTGCAGTGGCATCCGGAAGACGAAACGTCATCCGCCCTCGACATGCAGATCTTCCAGGAGTTCCTGGCCGCCTGCCAGGGGGTGCAGCCCACGATCCTGCCGATGCCGCAACGGGCCGCGGCGTAGTTTCCTGCCAACTCCTTCCCGCGCGGCGTCGGGGTTGCGGCCAATGGTGCAGCCCCGACGCCGGGATGCGGAGCCGCGCGGCAACCCGCGCAGGCTGATACGATGACGGACCTCATGACCGAGGACCGTCCCCCTTCCCGCGCGGCGATTGACGAACCGCAGCTGCGCGCGACCATCGACCGGCTGCAATCCGAGGGGGAGCTGTCCCCCGCCGACGCCGAGCGACTGCGGGCCGCGCTGCCCGAGGTGGTCGCGCAGTCCGGGTACATTCTGCGGCATCTGGGAGCGCACCTGACGATTGGTGTGATCTTCGCGTTCGACGTGGTGCCGCTGCCGCTGGGAAGTCTGGCCCGGGGGGTGTGGGTGCTGTCGAGCCGGCTGTACGAACAGGTGCGGGGGACGCGCGATCGGGCGCGGGTGCACTCGCTGACGGTGCTGGGGGTGTCGCTGGTGCCGTTCGTGGGGTACTTCGCGTACCTGATTCCGCTTCGGACCGCGAATGCCGAGGCGGCCTTCCTGTACGCGAACCATGTGAGCTATCGCCGGTCGGGCCAATCGCTGAGCGTCTACCTGAGCCGCAAGCCGCGCTGGATGCAGCGGCTGGTGCGCTGGACGGTGTCGGCCGAGACGCCGCCATCGTGACGCGGTGGTTCGGAATGACCATCCGTCGGCGCCGCGAGCCGGGCGGCACCGCCGAGACTGCCCGTCTTTCACGTCGCGTGGCGTCGGCGGTCCGGCACGGCTCGCCGGAGCTACTGGGCGGGCTGATGAAACTCCGCCCAGCGTTGCCAGGCGTAGGTCCATTCCATCCACATCCGCATCAGCGACCATAACAGCCGCATCTTGGCAACCTGGTCGGCAGGCAGCCGGGCCAATTGCCCGGCGGTTTCCCGCGCGGCTTCGTCCAGGCCCCAGCGGGCCGCAAGGACGCGGCACAGGCCATCGGCGGTCAGGTCCGGTTCGGCGTCATCCCGCGTGTAGCCCGCGCCGTCCGCGGTGACGAACAACTCGAACAGCCGGCTGCGGTAGGGGTCCAGCTCCAGCGGCCGGGTCTGCTCCTCGGCGTCGTGGATCACGGCGTCGATCTGGGCGATCAACCGTTCAGACAGGGACGTGGCAGCAGCGCTCGACACGGACATCGCGGCGGTGACTCCAATCAGGGACAGGGACGGCCTCCGAGTATACCGCGACTGCTGGACGTGGGCAGCCGACAGTCGCCGGGGCCGCCGCCAGAAAAGCGGGCCCGTATGACGGTTTCTGCGGCTGTCGACGGCTCGCGGTGCACTTTCTCCATTCTCCCGGCCAATCACTGTTGACTCTCCGGCCAATTCTGGACGAGAATTCATCAGCCTGCGTTGATGCACCCGCCGGGATGCCTGCCGATGAAGTTCCGCCCGTTGCCCTCGTCTCAGCTCGCTCACCGTCGCCTCCCCCGGCGCGCGATTTTGCAGGCGGGAACGCTGGGACTGGCCGGTTTGACGTGGGGCAACCTGCTGCGGGCGCAGGCCTCCCCGGCTGGAATCACCGACGCGGGGTTCGGCCGCGCGAAGCAATGCATTCTGCTGTTCATGTGGGGCGGGCCAAGCCATCTCGACACGTTCGACCCCAAGCCACAGGCCCCGTCCGAAGTCCGCGGACCGTTTCAGACCATCCCCACCAACGTCCCCGGCATCGAAGTCAGCGAGCATTACCACCGCATGGCCCAGCACGCCGACAAGCTGGCCATCGTCCGCTCGATGACGCACGACGACCCGGCTCACCTGTCGAGCGTGCACACGCTGCTCACCGGACACCTGCCGCCGGTCAACAAAAGCGACGCCGAGCCCCCCAGCGACCGGGACACGCCGCACATCGGCTGCGTGATGTCCAAACTGCGACCGGCCGCCGGGGCGATGCCGTCGTTCGTCGCCATGCCGTGGATCGTCTCGCATCCCGCCGCACCGGGGGGCAAGGCGCCGGGACAGCACGGCGGCTGGCTGGGGCATCAGTACGATCCGTTCCTCGTCGCCGGCGATCCGAACCAGCCCAACTGGCAGGTCCCCGCGCTCACGCTGATCGACGGCCAGTCGCCCGAGCGGCTGGGCCATCGCCGCGGCTTGCTCGAAGCGCTCGACCAGCAGCGGCGGACGCTCGACCAGGGGCAGGTGATCGAACAACTGTCGCAGCAACAGGCGCAGGCCTTTGGGTTGCTCACGTCGGCAACCGTCCGCGGGGCGTTCGACATCCAGCAGGAATCGGCCGCCACGCGCGACCGGTATGGCCGACACATTCACGGACAGTGCGTGCTCCTGGCCCGGCGGCTGATCGATCACGGCGTCCCCCTCGTCGCTGTCAACTGGCACGACGACGGCCACGCCTTCTGGGACACGCACGGCAACAACTTCAACCGCTTGAAGAACGACCTGATTCCGCCCAATGACCAGGCCTTCGCCGCGCTGCTCGAAGACCTGTCCGCGTCGGGCAGGCTCGACGAGACGCTCATCGTCTGGGTGGGCGAATTCGGCCGCGGTCCGCACATCAATGGTTCGTCCGGACGAGAGCATCATCCCGGCTGTTACACGGGGGTGTTCGCCGGCGGCGGCGTCCGCGGCGGACAGATCTACGGGGCGAGCGATCCGATCGGCCTGCAGCCGGCCGAGCTGCCGGTCTCGCCGCACGACGTCACCGCCACGATGTATCACGCGCTGGGTCTGTCGCCGGAGACGCTGCTGCACGACACGCTGAACCGGCCGCACCGCCTGTACGGCGGCACGCCGCTGACGGCGCTGTTTTGAACGTGGCCCTCTCGCTTCGCGAGAGGAAGGCCCTCAGACTTGATGCAAGGGCGCTTCCCAAAGCCCCAACGTCCGGGCAGGCCTGTCTGAAGCGATCATCGCGCCGACAGCGCGCGGTCCTCTCGCGGAGCGAGAGGGCGACTTTGACGGTTGCATCCGCCAGTGCGGCGGAGCATCATCAACCCTGTCCTCGTCCCACTCCGATGATGTCTCTCCCGTGAAAGCGTCTGCCATGAAACTGTGCGCGTGGCTGCTTGGTCTGTCGGTCTGTGCGTCCGCGCTGGCCGCCGATGCGCCGCGGCCGAATGTGCTCCTCATCTGCATCGACGACCTCAAGCCCACGCTGGCCTGTTACGGCGACCGGCACGTGAAGTCGCCCAACATCGACCGGCTGGCGGCCCGCGGCGTGCTGTTCGAGCGGGCCTACTGCAACCAGGCGGTCTGTTCGCCGTCGCGGAACGCGCTCCTCGTCGGCTTGCGGTCGCAGACGCTGGGCATCTACGACCTGGGGACCAACTTCCGCAAATCAGTCCCCGACGCCGTCACCCTGCCGCAGCATTTTCTGAAGCACGGCTATCGAACCGAGGCGATGGGGAAGATCTTCCACGTCGGCCACGGCAACAACGAGGACGCGGCATCCTGGTCGGTGCCGCACTGGCGGGCGCAGTCCATCGGATACGTGCTGCCGGAGAACCAGGCGCAGACGACGCGCGAAGAGGCCCGGTTTGCGAATCAGCCGGAGCAGCGGGCGTCGCAACTGCCGCGCGGCGCGGCCCATGAATCCGCCGACGTCCCGGACAACGAGTACGCCGATGGCAAGCTCGCCGAAGAAGCCGTGCGGCGACTGCGGGAGCACAAGGAGAAACCGTCGGGCCAGCCGTTCTTCATGGCCGTCGGGTTCGTGAAGCCGCATCTGCCGTTCTGCGCCCCGAAGAAGTATTGGGATCTGTACGATCCGCAGACGCTCCCCATGCCGGAGCGGTCCACGCCGCCGGACGGCGCACCGGACTTCGCACCCACCAACTGGGGAGAGTTGCGGCAATACAAGAACATGCCCGAGAAGGGACCGCTGACCGCCGCACAGACCCGCACGCTGATTCACGGCTATTACGCCGCCACCAGTTATGTGGACGCGCAGATCGGCCGCGTGCTGGACGCATTGGACGCCACCGGCTTCGCCGAAAACACCATCGTTGTCCTGTGGGGCGACCACGGCTGGCATCTCGGCGATCACGGCCAGTGGTGCAAGCACACCAACTACGAACAGGCCGCCCGCATTCCGGTCATCGTCGCCGCGCCGGGGATGAAGGCCGGCGTGAAGACTTCGGCACTGATCGAATCCGTGGACATCTACCCGACGCTGTCCGAACTGGCCGGGCTGCCGATGCCGAAGGGACTCGACGGCCGCAGCGTCGTGGCGACGCTTAAGGACCCCAAACAGGCCGTGCACGACCACGTGCTGCACGTTTACCCCCGCGGCAACCGGATCGGCCGGGCCTTGCGGACCGAGCGGTATCGGCTGGTCGAATGGAAGGTGCCCGGCGAGTCGCCCGACACGGCGGTGCTGGAGTTGTACGACTACGTCACCGACCCCGGCGAAACGAAGAACCTTGCCGCCACGCAACCGGAAGTCGTTGCGACACTGCGCGGGCTGCTCGCGAAACATCCCGAAGCGAAGCCGCAGATTCGGCCGGCCGCGGCGCCGTCGTCGACCAAGGCCGCGGCGAAACAGGATCGGGCGGCGCTGTTTGCCCGGCGGGACAAGAACAACGACGGCCAACTGACGCGCGAGGAATTTCTCCAGGGACAACCCGACCCCGACGCCGCCCCGGCGCGGTTTGTGCGGTTCGACGCGAACCAGGACGGCGCGCTGAGCCGCGAGGAGTTCGTCACGTCCGGGATGCCGAAGACGCCGTAGCTCGCGGCGCGGTGGCCACCCGCCGGGATCCGTTCCGTTCCGACGACAACTGCGATCAAATCAACCGGGCGCTGGCGACAATTGGTATGATCAACCCCCGGTTCCCGCGGCGGCTGTTCCACCTGCTGGACAACGAAGCGGACATGGGGAGGGACGTCGCCAAGTCCGGCGCCGGCGCGCTGGACGAGAGCGTGAGGATTCAGACCCCGGCGGACAAGCAGGCCGGCAGCGACACGATGGGGGACCGCATCAAGGCCAAGCTGGCTGCGGGAAAAAATGGTAAGACCGGATTCCGCCGTTCGTGAGGTGGACCACCGTTGACGTCATCGCGGCGGATCTCGTTCTCGGCGCTGCTGCTGATCACGCTGCTCGCGGTCTCGCTGGGCGGGTTGGCGCTGGTCTCGGCGGTGTCGTATGGCGTGCATCGCCGAGTCGTCGACGATCTGTCCCGCGCCCTCGTCCAGCAAACCCTGCAAAGGGTCAGCGACCGGCTGGACGAACTGGTCCGCTCGGCCGTGGACCTGTCTGCGTTTTACCCGCAACTGGCCCCGGACGGAGAGCTCACGTCGGCGGACTTTCCCGATCTGTTCAGCCGGCTGTGGGTCATCGTCGCCCCGCGCGAGGAGCTGTCGTACCTGGGGGTCGGCATCGTCGAGACCGGCGACTACGGGCTGGTGGGCGGGTCCCCCGGCGAGCCGGTCACGGTTCGCCTGTATGTTCGGGACCCTCGTACCGGTCCACAGGTTCGGGACTACAAGCCGACTCCTCAGGGGCTGGAGCCGACCGGGACTCTGCCGTGGACGCCCGGAGCCACGCGCGACACCGGTTACGAACTTCGCCTGCGGCCGCACTTCGTCCAAACACAACGCGCCCGCCGGAGCGTGTGGACCGACAGCTACGAGTTCTTTGGGGGGGACGACCGCGAGCCCGTCTCCGGCGTGACGTATGCCACGCCGCTCTACAACGCCGAAGGACAGCTCAAACTGGTGTGGAACATCGACCTGGAGCTGGTGTCGCTGTCGCGGTTTCTGGCGCGGGTGCAAGGGCTGGCGTTCGGACACCTGGTGATCGCGGAACATCGCTCGGATGGCACCTGGAAGGTCATTGCCCGGCCCGAATGGGAATCCGGACACCCCGCCGCCACGGCAGACGACGACGCCATCGCAACCTGGCTGGCCCGACTGCCGTCAGACTTTCAGGCGGCACTCCGGCAGAACGGCCAGATCCAGACGTTCTCCGCACAAGGTCAGGATTGGGCCGCCGCCCACACGGCGTTGACCGGTCCGGACCGCCCGGAATGGCTGGTGGCCGAGGTCTGGCCCGTCGCGTTGCAGCCGCAGCCGGCGTTGCTCAGCAGCACTGAATTCCTGATCGCCTTTTGCACGGTGGGGCTGGTGGCCTCCCTCGTCGCCTGGGGCGTTTCGCAACTCATCGCCCGGCCGTTGCTCGCGCTCGAGCGGGACGCCCAACGCCTCGCCGATGGACACTCCGCCACGATTTCCTCCCCCGGCGGGACGCTGGAAATCACCCGGCTGGCTTCCACGCTGAATGAACTGGCCCGCCGCGTTGACGACCGGCAGTCCCGACTCGCGCAGACGAACAGCGAACTGCAGATCAGTCGGCAACGGCTGCAATGGCATTTCGACACCACCCCCGTCGGCGCGATGGAAATGGACACCCGGGGCATCATCCTCCGCTGGAACGCCGCCGCCGAACGGATCTTCGGCTGGTCCGCCGCGGAGATCCTGGGGCAGTCGTTCGACGTCATCGTGCCCGAGCCGATCCGGCCCGAGATTCATCAGTTGTGGCAACGGCTGATGGCCTGCAGCGGCGGGTTCTGCCACGACAACCAGAACCTCACGAAGGACGGCCACATCATCGACTGCGAATGGTTCAACACCCCCCTGCTGGACGAATCCGGCCGCCCTTTCGGAGGCGCCTGCCTCGTGCTGGACGTCACCGAACGCAAACGGGCCGACCAGGAAATCCGCCGGCTCAACGCCGAACTGGAACACCGCGTCTCCGAACGGACCGGACAGCTCGCCCAGGCGCTGGACGAGCTGGAGGCGTTCTCGTATTCGGTGGCGCACGACCTCCGCGCGCCGCTGCGGTCCATCGCCGGGTTCAGCCAGACCCTGGAAGAGGATTGCGGCGACCGGCTGGATGCGGCCGGCGGCGAACACCTGCGCCGCATTCGCGCCGCCACGCAGCGCATGGCCGAGCTCATCGACGCCTTGCTCACCCTGGCCCAGGTCAGCCGGAAGGAAACCGCCTCAGAATCCGTCGACCTCAGCGAACTCGCGCAACAGGCCCTCCAGCGACTCCGGCAAGCCGAGCCCGACCGTCACGTCGACGCCGCAATCCAACCGGGGCTGATCGTCCGCGGCGATCCGACGCTGCTGCGAGTTCTGGTCAACAACCTGATCGACAACGCCTGGAAGTACACGCGGTCCCGGAGACCGGCCCGCATCGAGGTCGGTCAACAGCCCGCCGCCGACGGCCCGGAATTCTTCGCCCGCGACAACGGCGTGGGGTTCGATCCGCAGTATGCCGACCAGTTGTTCCAGCCGTTCCAGCGGCTGCATCACAGCGACGAATTCGAGGGGCACGGCGTGGGGCTGGCCACTGTGTGGCGGATCGTCCACAAGCACGGCGGGCGCGTCCGCCTCGAAGGCCGCCCCGATCACGGAGCCACCTGCTACTTCACGCTTTCCCCTGGTTCGCCGTGTTCGGTCGCAGTCATGCCGGCGATTCGCATATAATCGCCGCGTCACTGCACGCCATCACCGACATTCGCCACGAGGTGCCCGATGTTGCATCGTGTCTGTTCAGGTTTGATTTGCCTGTCCGCCGCCGTGGCCTGGGCGGCCCCCCCGGCCGGTCTGCCCGAGGTCAAACATCCGGCCGATAATCCCCCCACGCCGGAGAAGATCGAGCTCGGCAAGCAGTTGTATTTCGACCCCCGGTTGTCGGCGGACGACACCGTCTCCTGCGCCTCCTGCCACGACCCTGCCAAGGGATGGAGCAACGGCGAAGCGGTCGCCACCGGCGTCGGCGGTCTCAAGGGAGGCCGCAACGCTCCGACCATCATCAACTCCGCCTATTACACCCTGCAGTTCTGGGACGGCCGCGCGAAGACGCTCGAAGACCAGGCCCTGGGACCAATCCAGAACCCCATCGAAATGAAGATGACGCTGGACGACGTCGTGGGCAAACTCAACAAGATTCCGGGATACAAAGCCCAGTTCCAGAAGGTCTTCGGCACCGACGTCACGGCGGATGGGATCGCCAAGGCCATCGCCGCGTTCGAGCGGACCGTCCTCTCCGGCGACGCCCCTTATGACAAGTTCAAGGCCGGCGACCAGTCGGCGCTGTCCGAAGCGGCCCAGCGCGGCCTGAAGCTGTTCAACGGCAAGGCCAACTGCAAGGCCTGCCACACCGGAGCCAGCTTCACCGACAGCGCCTTCCACAACATCGGCCTCGACTCGCAGGACGAAGGCCGCAAGGCGATCAGCAAGCTCGCCGGCGACCACGGCGCAATGAAGACCCCCACCCTCCGCGACATCGCCAAGACCGGCCCGTACATGCACAACGGCAGCCTGAAGACGCTGGAGGAAGTGGTCGCGCACTACGTCAAGGGGGGGAACAAGAACCCCTTCCAGGACGAGGAAATCTTCCCGCTCAAGCTCACGGACCAGGAACAGGCCGACCTGGTGACGTTCCTCAAAGAGGGCCTGGCGAGCACCAACTACCCGCACGTCGACAAACCGACGCTGCCGGAGTGACGGTCAAAACTCGTCGCAAATGGGGTTGGGCCCCCCATCGGCGATGCTCGACAGACTGCGGTACAGGCCGATGTCGATTTCATTGCGGATGAAGCGCACGGCGCCATCGGCGAACAGGAAGTGACTGCCACCGGTGTGCGCGCTTCCGAAACCGGTCGTCTCGGCCCGCGTTCGCGCTCCGGCGTTGAGTTTCACGGCGGTGTCTCCCAGCGCCATCGCCAGCCCCGCGGCCGTCGAGCAGTCGGGAACGCCGACCCACGTGCCGTGGCCGACGGCGCCCGGCCCGTCGTTCTTCGGGGCGTACCGCTCGCCGACGAGCAGCGTGTTCGCCAGGCCGTCCTTGATATCGTCGAACTTCGTCCAACTGTTCTGCCCGAACACGCCGCGGAAGTTCGCCGGGTCGCAATAGCGGTGCCCGACGGAGAACGTTGTCCCAATGTTCCCCAGGCTCCCCGCGTTCACCAGGGGACTTTTCCCCGCCGGTTCGCCGCCGGCGTCAAACGCAATGCCGCCGACTTCCGCGTGCAGATACCCGGCGACGCCGAAGTAGTTGGAGCGCGCGAAGTGGTTCGGGACGTCGAGCGTCGGGGGAATGACGATCCCGTCGGTGACAGAGTCCGTCGAGACAAGAACATGTGGGACATAGTTGTCTTCTCGATACTCAGGATAGTCGGTGGGACAGCTAAGGCCAGGGACTGACTTCAAGAACCATGCAGATTGTGGTAGCGAGTTGATCCCACTGCTTGTGAATTCGGAGAGTCGGCCATGTCGAGTCGTGGCCTCCATATAAGGCGTCAATGAGACACACCATCCCCACCCCAAATAGGGACCGTCTGTGTCGAGCACATAGCCCGGTGGAAGTGTCTTGAATCCATCGTGGTAGTTGGATAACGCCAATCCGATACCTTTGAGACTATTTCGGCACTGCGTCCGCCGCGCCGCCTCACGCGATTGCTGAATCGCCGGCAGCACGAGGAGCACGATCACCGCCACGACCGCCAGCACCACCATCACTTCCACCCACGTCCAACCGCGGCGGGGATGAGAGTATGGGTGCGGCATGGTGGGGCCTCCGAGGCGGAGCGCGTTACGGGTAGCCCATTCTACCGCGTGAGCACCGGCAACTCGACGGGCGTCGGCTTCGCGTCCACCACCGGCAACGGGCGATACGTCCGCGGCGGGGGGACGTCATCGGCGGGCATGGCGCGGCGCTTCGGTTGTCCGAACACCGTCAGCCACGCGACGCGCGCGAAGCCCCGCCACGTGTTGAACGTCTCGGCGACGGCGGTCGGTTCGTAGCCGCAGTGGACCATGCAGTCGGCGCACTTCGGGTTGCCGCTTTGCCGGCCGTACTGCGACCAGTCGGTGGTGTCGAGCAGCTCCTGATACGTCGCCGCCGAGCCCTCCTGCAGCAGGTAGCACGGCCGTTGCCAGCCGAACAGGTTGTACGCCGGGCTGCCCCACGGCGTGCATTCCAGTTCCCACCGCCCCTGCAGGTACTCCATAAACAGCGGCGACAGGTTGAACTTCCACCGCCGCGGGGCGTTCGCCAGCATCCGCCGGAACAGGTTCACCGTCTGCTGCCGCTGCAGGAACAGGTCCTGCCCCGGGGCCTTCTCGTACTGATAGCCCGGCGACAGCATCATCCCTTCGACACCCAGGTCCATCAGCGTCTCGAACATCGTCCGCATCGCCTGCGGATCGGCGTTGTTGTAGACCGTGGTGTTGGTCGTCACGCGGAAGCCCCGCGCGATCGCCAGCTTGATCGCGTCAATGGCGACGTCGTACACGCCCTCCCGGCAGACGGCGAAGTCGTGCTCCTCCTTCGGGCCGTCCAGGTGGATCGAGAACGTCAGGAACTTCGACGGCGTGAACTTGTCGAGGTGCTTTTCCAGCAGGATCGCGTTGGTGCAGAGATAGACGTACTTCTTCCGCGCGACCAGCCCGGCGACGATCTGGTCGATCTCCGGATGCAGCAAAGGTTCGCCGCCGGGGATCGAGACGATCGGCGCGCCGCATTCGTCGGCGGCGTTCAGGCACTGTTCCACCGTCAGATGCCGGCGAAGCACGTCGGCCGGGTATTGGATCTTCCCGCACCCCGCGCAGGCCAGATTGCAGCGGAACAGCGGCTCCAGCATCAGCACCAGCGGGTACTGTTTGCGTCCCCGCAGCCGCTGCCTGAGGACATACGTCGCCACCGTCCACATCTGCGAAACCGGAACCGCCATCGCCGCCCTTCCGTGAGAGTTTTCCAGCCGATGGTGTAGCAGGTTTCGGCGAATGTGTCTGCGCCAGGGAGGTGGTCGGCAGAGGAACGGTCGCCGACCGCGATTCTTCTGCCCGCCGACCATCGACCACCTACCGCCGACCATCGTTCCTCGCTACATTCCCCGCATGCGCATCACCGACCTCATCGTTCGCCGGGTGCGGATCCGGCTCAAGAAGGAGATCCGCCATGCCTCGCATGCGCGGACGGAGACGGCGTCGCTCGTGGTCGAGTGCCGGCTGGACAACGGTCAGGCCGGCTGGGGCGAAGGCTTGCCGCGGGAGTACGTCACCGGGGAAACCATCGACGACGCGTGGGAGCTGATCGCGCGGGCCGAATTGCCCAGGCAGCTCAGCGGCCCCTTCGACACGCTGGCCGAGGCGATCGCCCTGCTGGACCGGTTCCGGATGCCGCCCCGGCCGGGGGACGACCGGCGGATCTTCGGGAACTCGGCCCGCTGTGCCATCGAGCTGGCAGTGCTCGATGCCTGCTGCCGGTCGCTCGGCGTGCCGATGTCGGAGGTCACCGCGGCGGTGCCGGAGACCATCGCTGTCCGCGAGCGCTCGGAGCGCGTGCGGTACTCGGCGGCGTTCACGGCGATGACCCCGTGGAAGCAAATGGTCCGGGCGCTGCTGCTGAAGTTGTTCGGCTTCCATCAGGCCAAGGTGAAGGTGGGCATGCCCGACGTCGAGGACGCGGCCACGCTGCGACGCATCCGCAACATCGTCGGCAAAGCGATGGACCTGCGGATCGACGCCAACGAAGCCTGGACCTGCGAGAATCTGGCGGCGAAGGTGTCGCCGCTCATGCCGTTCGGCATCACGTCGGTCGAGCAGCCGGTGCCTCACGCCGCGGTGGCGGGGCTGGCGAAGGTGCGGCCGTCGCTGGGGGTGCCGATCATGCTGGACGAATCGCTGTGCGGCGAAGTCGATGCCCGGCGGGCCATCGAACAGGGGACGTGCGATCTGTTCAACCTCCGCCTGTCGAAATGCGGCGGGTATCTGCCGTCGCTGCGGCTGGCGGCGCTCGCGCATCAGGCGGGGCTGCGTTACCAGCTCGGTTGCCAGGTGGGCGAGACCGGCATTCTGTC
>Ga0073934_10007885_pt1 | contig 14505 bp, 13 predicted proteins | sample LarsenN4metaG_FD_76834 | JGI IMG/M metagenome (GOLD analysis project Ga0073934, IMG submission 76834) | Hot spring sediment bacterial and archeal communities from British Columbia, Canada, to study Microbial Dark Matter (Phase II) - Larsen... ...
CCGTCTGTCATCTGGGTTACTCCTTCACCGGTGGGGTGAAGAAAGTATGTTTATAAACCAACTTTGTGTCAACTGTCCCGTAGGGACCTTATTTTCTGGGCGTAGTCCCAGAAAATGGCTAGTTACTAATTCTAAAATTCAGTTTCTAATAACAGGAATTAATTCTAGCAGGTCGGTAGGCTGATGACCAATATTGACCGCGCTTTCCCCCCGTGATAGAATTGCCGAAGACGGGAGATTATTAGGCTGAATCTCCAATTTCTAATCTCCCGCCTCCAATCTCTTAAAAAGGACGGGTCAATGGAGATCACCCAGCAAGAATTGGCTTATCTTAAGCTGCTAGCCAAGCAGTATCCCACCATCCAGGCGGCGGCCACCGAGATTATCAATCTCAACGCTATTCTCAACTTGCCCAAAGGGACGGAGCATTTTGTCTCGGACATTCATGGCGAGTATGAGGCTTTTCTGCACGTGCTGCGCAATGGTTCCGGCTCAATCAAACGCAAAATCGAAGAGATTTTTGCCGATACCCTGCCGACCCGAGAGAAGCGCAGCCTGATTACCCTTATCTATTACCCGGAGCAAAAAATCCCGCTTATCCTCAAAACGGTCGAAGATGAGGACGAATGGTACCGGCTGACCCTGTTCCGGTTGATTAAAATGTGCCGGGTGGTCTCCTCTAAATATACCCGTTCCAAAGTCCGCAAAGCCCTGCCGCCGGCCTTTGCCTATATCATCGAGGAGCTGCTGCACGAGCAAGAAAGTGGCTACAACAAACAAGAGTATTACCAGAGCATCATCCAGACTATCATTGCGACAGGTCGGGCCAGAGATTTTATCATCGCGCTGTGCAAACTCATCCAGCGTCTGGTGATTGACCGGCTGCACGTCATCGGCGATGTGTTTGACCGGGGGCCGGGACCGCACTTCATTATGGACGCCTTGATGGAGTACCATGCAGTTGACTTTCAGTGGGGCAACCACGATATCGTCTGGATGGGAGCAGCCGCCGGTAGTGGAGCCTGTATCGCTAATGTCATCCGCAATGCCCTGCGCTATGCCACCGTCGAAACGCTTGAAAACGGCTATGCCATCAATTTGCTGCCGTTGGCCTCTCTGGCGGTCGAGGTTTATGGCGATGATCCCTGCAAACATTTCCGGCCCAAACCCTTCCGCATTGAGGAATACACTGAAAATGAGTTGCAACTGATGTCGCAGATGCACAAGGCGATTACCATTATCCAGCTCAAACTTGAAGCAGAGATCATTATGCGCCGGCCTCACTATTTGATGGAGGATCGGTTGTTGTTAGATAAAATTGATTATACGAAAAACACGGTTTGCCTCGAAGGACAAATTTATTCCCTGCAAGATACCCACTTCCCCACCATCAACCCAACCTGCCCCTATGGTCTGACCGAGCAGGAGCAGAACGTGGTCGAACGGCTCAAACAATCTTTTATTCACAGCGAGCGGCTACAAAAACATATTCGCTTTTTGTATGCCCGCGGCAGCATGTACCTGGTTTACAACGACAATCTGCTCTACCACGGCTGTATTGCTATGAATGAGGATGGTTCTTTCAAAGCGTTCAAAGTCGAAGGACAGGAGTTTACGGCCAAAGCCTTTATGGATCGAGCTGACCGGCTGGCCCGGCAGGGTTACTTTGCCGACGACCCGGAGCAGCGGCAGTACGGCCAGGATGCCATGTGGTATTTGTGGAGCGGGGCGCAATCGCCGCTCTTTGGCAAACACAAAATGTCTACCTTTGAGCGCTATTTTATCGCCGACAAGGCTACCCATGACGAAAAAATGAATCCCTACTACGCCTTTCGGGATCAGGAAGAAACGGCTCGGCGCATCCTGCAAGAGTTCGGCCTGGACCCCGACACGGCTCATATCGTCAATGGGCACGTGCCGGTCAAGGTGAAAAAGGGTGAGCGGCCCATCAAAGCCGGCGGGCGGCTGTTTGTGATTGACGGCGGTTTTGCCAAAGCCTACCAGGCCAAAACCGGCATCGCCGGCTATACCTTGATCTCCAATTCCTACGGCCTGTTGCTGGCCGCACATGACCCCTTTGAATCTACCCAGAAGGCCATCGAGGAAGAACAAGACATCCTCTCCAAAATCGAGATTGTGGAGACCAAAAATACCCGTATCCGGGTTAAAGATACCGACCTGGGCCGGGAGATGCAGCAGCAAATTGAGGATTTGCAGCGGCTTTTGCATGCTTATCGAGTAGGATTGATTAAAGAAGCCTAACCCGCTTCCTCCAAGAGGGGCAAGGAGAGAAGATTGACCGGCATCTCTGCCTGTGCTAGAATTTTGACCATTCTAACGAGGGGATTCGACGATGAGCGAGACTTTTAGGGTGGTGAACAGCACCCCGGATATGGTAAACCAATTAGAGGCAATTCAGCGAGCCAGTTTTCCCAGCCTGTCCGAAGTAGAGATAATGACCGCTGCGCACTACGCCGCCCAGATCAAACGCTTCCCTGAAGGTCAATTGGCCGTGCTCAACGAGGCCGGGCGGGCCGTAGCCTGCTCCACCGATTTCCGTACAAAGGTAGATTTTGACCACTTTGAGCATCGTTACCTTGACGCGGTAGATCACAACTGGTTGGGCAATCACGACCCGGAAGGTGATTGGCTGTATGGCGCCGACATCGGCGTGCTGCCGGAGTACCGGCGGCGGGGCCTGGCAACCATGCTTTACCGGGCCAGACATGACTTGATTCGCCGCTTAAATTTAAAGGGACACGTGGCCGGAGGAATGTTGAAAGGGTATGGCCAGCACAAAGATAAGCTGTCGGTTGAAGATTACGTAGCCAAAGTTGTCGCCGGAGAGTTATTCGACCCCACCCTGAGCATCCAGCTCAAACGCGGCTTCACCGTCCACGGCATCATCCAAAATTATGTAGATGACCCGTCGTGTGATGGAAAAGCGGCGTTTATTGTTTGGCATAACCCTGAGTATCGTGAAGCTTAAAACGTAGTGCGTGGTCCGTACAACAAACGGACCACGCACTACGCACCATGAAGGATCTAACGGTTTTTTCTCAATGAACCGCGTTGACCGACTCATGGCCTATCTGCTCCTGTTTCAAAGCCGGGGGTTGATGCGGGCGCAGGATTTTGCTGGGGAATTTGAGATCAGCGAGCGCACGGTTTACCGAGATATTCAGGCGCTGTGCGAAGTCGGCGTGCCGATTGTGGCCATGCCCGGCGAGGGCTACCGGCTGATGGAAGGCTACTATCTGCCGCCCATTTCCTTTTCCGCAGATGAGGCCCGCTCGCTTTACCTGGCTATCTCCATGCTGAGTGGGTTAACCACCCCCGGCCCGACACAGCAGGCAGCCTCGTCAGCCCTGGAAAAAATCCGGGCGGTTCTCCCCGAAGCGACGCTGCACCAGGTTGAGGCGCTGCAAAGCGTGATTCGGTTTTATGCTTTTCCCCGCCCTACCCTTAACTTCGACGACAAAACTTTTCTGACCCTCCACGAGGCTATCCAACAGCGCAAAATTGTTTGGCTGCGTTATCACGCCTTTAGCAACGAAATCACCGAACGGGAGGTGGAGCCACTGGAACTGGCCTATTTCGGCGACACCTGGGTTCTTTCCGGCTACTGCCGCCTGCGCCAGGGAATACGCAACTTCCGGCTGGATCGGATTGACCGGCTGCTGCTGCGAGATGAACAGTTCAAGCCGCGTGAGCTTGGTTTACGGGAACGGTCTTCTGGCCAGGAACGCCAGACTGTTGTAGTTCGATTTGATCCTACCGTGACTCGCTGGGTGCGCGAGAGGCAGCATTTTAACCTGGTCGAAGCAAGGGATGACGGGGTGATGGTTTACCGGCCCAGCTCATTTGAGCAAATCACAGGCTGGCTGCTGAGTTGGGGCGACAAGATGGAGGTATTGGAACCGGCCGAACTGCGGGAGCGGTTGGCGACGACGGCAGCGCGCATATTAGCGCAACATCAAGACAATAGACCGGGGACCGGAGACCGGAGACCGGCAACTTAACATCCTATCTCCAAACCTCCCATCTACCGTTTACCGTCTACCGTTTCACCAAGATAACCCCAGCGCCGTCGTTAAAAATCCAATGTAAGGCGCAGCCTGGCGGCAAATCCCGGTGTAGCGATCTATAAAATCAGGCTCACAGGCATCAGCTTCGCTAAACGTGACCGAAGCGATAAAATCTTTGCGTCTCAAATCTTCGACAAAAGGGTGCTCCGGGGCGTAGCCTTTGGGCGGGTTTTTGAGCGACTCGCCGCCGATGGTAAAGGTCGCCAAAAAGGTTTCATCCCGGCTGGCCCGCTGCCAGCGTTCCGGCTGCGCCACAATCGCATCGCGGATTTTAGCCAGGGTCGGGGCATCGGGCTGCCAGATGCCCACCCCGGCAAAAACACCATCCGGCTCCAGGTGCAGGTAAAAACCCGGCGCGTGAGCGTCCTTGCCCACTTCGTGCCGAAAATGGACCCCGGCTGCTGTTTTGTAAGGACTCTTATCTTTAGAAAAACGAATATCACGGTTGATGCGGAACAGCGAGCCGCCCGTTTTGCGGGCATCAGCCACATAATGAGGGCTGATTTCGGCCAGGCGCAGGCCAAAATTGCCGATGAATCCCAGCAGCGGCTCGCGCACGCACTTTTCATAGCGCTGTTTATTGACCTCAAACCATTCACGGGTATTGTTGGCCTTTAGTTCTCTGAAAAAAGTGAAAAGTTCTGGTGTAATTTGAGTCATCGGTTCCCCTCTAAAATAGAGTAACCAGTGATCAGTCACCAGTAATCAGTTAAACTGTTTACTGATTACTACTCACTGATAACTGGCCGCTACGGCAAAACCAGATTGTCCGCCTCATCGAAGCCCCAAAAAGGATTCCAGGCGACTTCCCACAGGTGGCCGTCAGGGTCAGCAAAATAGCCGCTATAACCGCCCCAGAATACGTTTTCAGCCTGCTTGACAATCGTCGCCCCCAGGCGCTCAACGGTTTGCAACACTTCATCTACCTCTTCTCGGCTCTTGGTATTGTAGGCCAGGGTGATCCCGGCAAAGCCGCTCCCTTCCGGGCTGACCCGCGCATCTTCGGCCAGTTTGTCACGCGGATAAAGGCCCAGCACTACCCCTCCCAATGGAAAAAAGGCCACATCATCCTGGCTGGCGCTCGACGGCTGCCAGCCCAAGCCTTCCTGGTAAAATTTCAAGGCGCGTTCAAAATCTTTGACGCCTAAAGTGACAAGGTTCAGTTTGGGCCTCATGATTTACCTCAATTGAGCGACTTCAGCATAACGAAAACAATCTACCACGTGATCGTTGACCAATCCCACTGCCTGCATAAAAGCGTAACAGATGGTTGGTCCAACAAAGTTGAACCTGCGCCGGCGCAAATCTTTGCTCAACGTCTCGGACTCAGGCGTTTGCGGGGGCACTTCGGCCAGGCTGGCCCACTGATTTTGGCGGGGCTGGCCGCCGACAAAACGCCACAGATAAGCGTCAAAGCTGCCAAATTCCTGCTGTATGGACAGAAAAGCGCGGGCATTTTGCGCGGCTGCCTCGATTTTACGGCGGTTGCGGACGATACCGGCATTGCTCAACAGTTCCTCAACCTTGGCCGGGCCATAGCCGGCAACCCGCTCCGGTTCAAAGTTATCAAAAGCCAGGCGATAGTTGTCGCGTTTATTCAAAATCGTACTCCAGCTCAGCCCCGCCTGCGCTCCTTCGAGGATGAGCATTTCAAAAAGCCGCCGGTCGTTATGAAGGGGTACGCCCCATTCGTGGTCATGATAGGCAATGTAGATCGGGTCGGAGCCGGCCCAGGCGCATCGTTGAATCACAGTTATCATCCTCCTGTGAAAATAACTTGTTTGTAGTAGCGACTTCAGTCGCTGACAACCCGGACGACTGAAGTCGTCACTACGAACAATTTTCATCGTCGGTGTTGTCCCTCAAGGACTCTCCGACTCCCTTGAAACGGATAAACGATTGTCAGGAACTCATAGACCCTTGGAGGAACTGAGGGAATTTATTTCCCCCAGTTCCTGGGGTTATTCAATTTTTCTAATTGGTCGAAGGCCGGCCAAGCACGCGGAGGATGTGGTTATCGGGGGTGCGGAACAGAAAAGTGCGGCCAAAAGGCATATCATGCGGCGCGCTGATCATTTCCACCCCGGCCGTTTGATATTGCGCATAAGCCGCATCAACATCGGCCACCATAAAAGCGGTGTCGAAGGACTGGGTCACTCCCTCTTGTTCAAGACCACTAATCAGACCCAGAATTGCCCCACCCTCAGTAGTAAACTGGCTGTAAAAGTTGGGGATGCTCTCTTTTTCATCGAGCCTTAACCCTAACTTTTGAGTATAGAACTCCGTTGCGGTAGGAATATCTTTCACTACCAGCCCCAGCCAAGCCATTTGTTGAATCATTTTGTTACCTCCATTGTTGTCAGTAGTTTGAATAGAGTTATGCTTTTACTTTAGCATATCACTACTGACAACAGTATGTCAGGAGGTTTTGGCGCTTTTTGGGTTTTTCTTAGCAACCGGCCAAAAAACAACGCTAAGGCACATTTGTTCTAATAAAAATTTAAGAAAATTCAACTCAAAGTTCATTTTGCACTAACAAAGCCGAGCTAACCTGACTGAGGTTAGCTAAGCGGACGTAACCAGCGTCGGCTCAGGGTTTCATTGAGGTTGAATTGATACTGCCCATAAGGATTGATGTGCTTGTAACGGATGGGGGATAGCTAAAAGCAATGTCATCATAGCAAGATACTTGGCTTGCCTCAATGTTCTCGTTGATAAGGCGTTGAATGTCAAGGGTGGCTGGATTTTGGCAGAGGTTGTCAGTTCTTCTTTTTTACCAGAGAATGAGCTGCATCGGCTGGATGTCGTTAGCAGCTTAATACAGAAGAAACACCCACTAAACTGTGGGTGTTTCTGGGAAGTTGTATGATCCAATAACTGGAGGGCTGACTTACTCAGTCACCGGGGGCGAAGTTGCTATCGGTGGTCAGAATGATTTGATCCAAGCTGAAGCCATCCTCGCGGACCCACAGGCTTAGGGTATGTACCCCCGGCGACTCGACGGTGAAAGTAACCGGCTGGCTGCTCTCAACCAGGTTTTGGCCCCAGGCCCAGGTGCGGGGAGGATAGTCGGAGACATACTCAGTGTTGCCAAGCTGGAGGCCATCTAGACCGACGTAGACCGAGTCGCCGGCAGCATTGGGGGCGTAGCCACGCAGCCAGACAGCGTAGGTGCCGGTGATGGTCAGGCCCAGGTCGTACTGCAATTCAGCCCCCGTGATCAGGTTGGCATCATCAAAGAGAATATCCACATCGGGGGCAGCCTGAACATAACCGCTGCCGGAGTAGCCCAACAGCGCAGTCTTCGTCTCCCAGGCAGAATCGCCAGAGCCGGGCAGTTGGCGGGTGTAATTTTCGGCTTCCAGGAGGATGGTACCGCTGGTGATAGGGGAGACGGCGATGATGTAGCCGGGGCGGGTAATGGCATCTGTCCCGCTGGGGCCATTTATCGTGAGGCTGACGATGTAGACGCCGGGAGTGGTGTAAACGTGCTCAATGGTACTCGTCGCTGTGGTTACGGCTGGGCTGCCATCACCAAAGTTCCAGGTGCGATTAGTGACCATGCCGCTAGAAGTGTCATATAAGGTGGCGGTGAAGGGCGGCAGACCGACACCCGGATAGCCGGTGAAGTCGGCCCCAAACGGTTCAATCGAAACCGGGTAGCTGATGACGCCCACGCCGCCATCGTCGTCCGTTACGGTCAGGGTGACATCGTAAGTGCCGGTGGCGGCGTAGCTGTGCGTGACGGTCAGGTCGTCAGTAGCGGTGACGTTATCCCCAAAATCCCAGGCATAGCTGAGGGTATCGTCCAGGCCGGGGTCGTAAACTGAGCCGGTGAAGGTGATCACCTGGCCGGGTTCGGGCCGGGCCGGATCGTTGAAGAAATCAACCTCCGGGGCCACGTTGGTGACAGTGATGGCTGCACTGGCTGAGCGTCCCATCCCCCATATCCCAGGCAATCTGGTGGCCGACCGGGCTGTCGGTATCGGTCAGGATGCCGGTCACGAAGGCGAAATCACCCTCCTCCAAGGGCGACTCGGCTTCAACCAGGACGGTGGGCGAGATGGGCTGCGGGGGGACCAGGCGGAAGGGGGCGGTAGGGGGCAGTTCACCAGCCTGGCCAATCTGGATGTTGAAGGGACGATAAGCGCCGTCAATTTTCAGATCAAGGGTCAATTGGGTGGCCGAACGATCCAGGACAAAGCTGACTATATCCTGGCTAATGGCCTCGGTGGCATTGATAGTCAGAGTGTTCCCGTTGACGCTCAGGCTGTCGCCGCCTTCAAAGCCGGTGGCGGTGGCGGTGATGATGGGGGCGGTGGCGATGATACTGCCCTCAAAGGTGTGAGTGTTTGTGGGAATCCCATCGCCTGACCAGGCCAGGTGCCAGGTGTAGGTGTCAGGATCGAGCCAGAGGTAGTAGCTTTTGGCTCCGCCAGGCGTATAGTCCGGGCTGTTCCGGGGGTCCAAATCGAGCAGGAGTGGGGTGGCCGGTAGAGTGCCGTGATAGGTCAGGCCGGTATCGAAGGTGGCAAACCACTGGCCGCCGTTGGTATCAATGGCGATGTCCAGCACGTCATCCTCCGGCAGCAACGAGTTGCCGGTGTTGTAGACCTGCCAGCTTCCGCCGCTCAGGCGAGCCGCACCGCCGCCCAGCGTGCCGAATCAGCGGTCGCTGCCGCCGAGAGTGATGCTGTGGACAAAATCATCCGGCAGATCGGAGTTGCCGGTATTGTAGACCGTCCAGTTGGTGTTATTATTATCCAGGACGACGACGCCGGAGCCGTCGGTAGCCAGCCACTTGTTGCCGCTGCCGTCAACAGCAATATCGGCAATGGCGTTGTTGGTGATCTGGGTCGTGGGGGTGACAGGATGGGAGATACTAACTGGCAGGGTGTAAGTGACCCAATCGCCGCCATTCAAGCGAGCCAGCCCGTAGCCAATGGTACCCACCCAGGGCGTCGAACCATCCAGGGCGACGGCGTACACATCGTCAAAGGGCAGGGCCGAGTTGGCGGTGGTGTAGAACGTCCAACTGCCGCTGCTGCGCCGGGCCACGCCCCCACCCAGGGTTGCCAGCCAGATTTCGCCGCCGTTGACAGCCAGATCCCAGGCCCGCTCGCCGCCGAGCGGGGTCAGATCGGAAAAGGCGCTGCCGCTGACGGCCAGACCGCCATCCACCGCTGCGGCCAGGGTGTTGCCGCTGCCATCAAGGGCAAGGGCGACGATGTCCTCCCCGACCAGGCCATGCGTGCTAGTATAATGGGCCTGGTAGCCGGTCTCGATGTCCCATTGATAGAGGCCGCCCTTATAGCTACCCGCCCAGAGGGTGTCGCCATCGAGCAGCAGGCTTTGTGGAGGCTGGGCCATTTCCCAGATGATCCAGGCGTTCGTTGGTCCCTGAGCCGGGGGATGCGCCCCGGCCAGGGTGGGGTAGGCCAGAACCAGGCCGGTCAGCAGGATGGCGCTGAGGACTGGAGTCAGTAGCTGGAATAGCAGTCGTTTGGTCATAAGGGTTACTCCTCAAAAGTATACGTGGTTGGCGGTATACAAAGACGTTTCGGCCGCTGCGAGCGGTCGTGTTGGCGTTTCCAGTTGGGGTTGCTGTCGTACCCCCGGTGCTGGGTCAGACGGATCCGGTTTGATCCATCGGCGTTCATAACGTAAATATCTTAATTTTTCGGCCCGAGGGGAGGTAAAGGCAATCTTCGTCCCATTTGGCGACTAGGCCGGAACCGTCTACATTGATGACAGAATTTGGTCGAAATATTTGCCCTCAACTTTGGCTTCACCGGAAAAGATGATTTTGCCCATATCGAGGGGACCAAGCTGGATGTTCGTAATCAATTTTGTAAAACTGATGATCTACTTAGGCTTTTTCAAAGCAGTAGACATACCCATCGTGCGAGCCGATGACCAACCGGCCATAGGCATAAGCTGGAGTACTGTAAACCAAATTGCCTGTTGGGTATTCCCACACCTTTTCTCCTGTATGCCGGTTAAAGCCGTAAATCTTTCGGTGTGTATCACCTCCCATGAACAGATAATCTCCCACTATAATAGGCGCTGAACGTATTGATTTATACTCTGGGTTTATCCAAATGGGTTCTCCCGTTTGGGCGGAAATAGCATACACCCCCTGGGAATTGGCAAAGTAAACTATTTCTTTAGCCACACTGGGAGCCGTGTGAGGAAGATTGTGGTCAGATTGCCACTGAATACCACCACTTTTTACATCAAAGGCAAACATACCAACACGAATAATTGGAACAATAAGTTTATTCCCATAGATAGTTGCCGTATCAAAGGGGTCAACCAATTCCAGATCACCTTCAAAGCGATGTTCCCACTGCAATTCGCCGGTCAAAGCATCTAAGGCGTAGACACTCCCGCTGCTGGCACAAAATATCGAATTGTCCAGTGCTACCGGGGTAAATTTTGTTGAAGATCTTGAATCCTCAACTTCATAACTCCATTTAAGAGTACCGGCCTCAATTGTCGCAGCATATAATTTTGTGGGTAAAACCGCCCAATAAACCATTCCTTGGTGAATATACGGTGAAGCATCCCGTATCCCACCCTCAAGCTTGAATCGGATTTTGCCTGCCTGAAGATCAATACCAAATAGATCATTATCCCCAGCTACAAAAATGATATCCTCCGCCACTGCAGCGGAATTCAAGCCCACGGCTACCAAATTCTCAACTTTCCAGATGAGTTTACCTGTCCCCAGGTCAAGCGTATGCAGATCCATTCCGGTAACATAGACTCGATTGCCTACAATGAGCGGCCCTGACCAGACATAACTGCTCATTTTATATTTCCAAGACAATTTCAAGGGGGGAGCAAAGGTATCATTCACATAGCCAGTGTGATGGTCGTTGCCCATCCGGGTGTGCCAATCGGTTTGCGGATTCACTTCCTTATGCTTCCTCAAAACAGTAAACGTAACGATCATGTGAGCCGATGACCAACCGGCCATAGGCATAAGCCGGGGTGCTGAAGACTAAATCATCGGTTGGATAATCCCATATTTTTTCGCCGGTATACCGGTTAAAGCCATATATCTTTCGATGGGTATCCCCCCCCATAAACAGATAATCCCTTACTACAATAGGCGCGGAACGGGTGGAGGTATAGTTGGGGTTTGTCCAAATGGTCTCTCCGGTTTGGGCCGAAACGGCGCAGACCCTTCGAACGCCACCGAAGTAAACAACACCCTCGGCCACACTGGGGGCAGTGTGGGGAGGGAAGGCTGATTGCCAGCGAATAGCCCCGCTTTTGACGTCAAAGGCAAACATCCCCGCACCAATGATTGGCACAATCAGCTTATCCTCGTAGATGGCCGCCGTGTCAAAGGGATCAACCAATTCCAGGTCACCTTCAAAGCGATGTTCCCATTGTACCTCGCCGGTCAAGGCATCCAGAGCGTAAACATATCCACTGCTGGCGCAGAAGATGGAACTATCCAACGCCACAGGGGTAAACTTTGTTGAGGATCTTGAGTTTTTAACCTCATAGACCCATTTAAGGGTACTGGACCCAATCTCTGCGGCATACAATTTTGTAGGTAAAACAGCCCAGTAGACCATTCCCCGGTGAACATAGGGTGAGGCATCCCGTATACCTCCTTCAAGTTTGATCTGAGTTTTGCCGGTTTCGGCGTCAATCCCAAATAGATAATCGTCTCCAGCTACAAAGATGAGACCATCCGCAATAGCGGCTGAATTAAGCCCCCACGCCATCACCTGTTCAGATCGCCAAATACGACGTCCCGACTCGAGGTCAAGTACCTGGAGGTATTTTCCAGTAATATATACCCGGTTGCCGACAATGAGTGGCCCTGACCAACTGCCCCCTCTATGCTTTTTCCAGGCCAGTCTTAGGGGAGGAACAAAAACATCATTCACATAGCCGGTGTGGTGCTCGTTACCCATCCGAGTATGCCAATCGATTTTGGGATTCATCATCAACTCCATTTATTATCTACAGCCAAAAACTTTTGGCTGAAAAGCTAAATCGGTTGTGTCCAGTAAGCCTTGTATATCCTGCGGCCAACCCATAAATTTGATAGTGAATCGGGTAAATTGTTTATCGGTCAATAAACGGCGATTCACCGCCTCTTTTGCCACACTGCACAGGGCGTTGACGTAACTTTCACTAGGCGGACCGGCAAACACATACTCGTAGTTGCCCGGCCCATAAAAGACATCAGACGGTCTGATCCCCAGACGTTTCTCCAGTTGCTCTTTCATCTTTGAGACCGACTCGCTGGTCGCGTTCTTTAGTTCAACCCATATTCTTTCCTCGCCTTCAGCAAGGATTAAATCCATCGCTTGATTATTGCCTTTATAATCTTCCAAGGTATCAATTACCCCGCCGGACTTTTTCAACTCTACACTATAGCGCAGTTCAAACAAAGCAGCCTTCACATTATTGTCGTCGACATCAGCCATACCTTTTACCCAGTTGTCATATCTGGGGCTATACACATCGCCCAGATCATCCAGCAATTGGAAGACCTGATTAGTAGAATTCTCAGTCCATTGATGTCGTGCCATAATAGCCTGGGCGATTTCTTTAGCTTTATTCAGGTTTCCGGTTTGGCCTCCTACTTTTTTAACCATCAAGGCCAAGCCATCCACCGCTTTATCTGACCCTTGGAAAGCACCTTGACTTAATCCCTCCAGTGACTCATCTAATGCTGCAAAGGTGGTATTGATGACTTCACTACTATAGCCTTTCTGTCCCATCCTCTGAAGCGCATTTTCAACAAATTCTTTGCTATTCCGTTCAACCAAGTTACTCATTCCTTTTAGGGCTGACTCGCTAAACTTCACGGCTGTTTGCTGAGAAACTTCAAAAACGGCTTTGGCAATATCACACGGGTCAGAGTTAAGCAAGGGACTGGCTAAACCGGCAACTTTACCGCGATAACTCAAACTACCCACAAGACAGCCAGCGAAATCTAAGACCCGGCGAGTAGGCCCTTCACCAATATCATCCACCGTTTTCCCCAGACCAGCGGCGACCTCATCGCTGAAGTTATAAGAAGTTTGGTCTAAATCTTTACCAATGTTTTTAACACCCAGCAGGGTTTCATCGCTAAAGTTGCCCACTTTTTTCAGAGTACGTCCGGCCAGGAAGCCACCTTCGCCAAAGCCCAACTCAAACAACTTGTTCAACCTGGCCTGGCCGTAGTGATTCACCAACGTGGTAAATGCTTCCCAAATCGGGTTAAGCTGGCTACGAATCAGGCTTAACACTTGCTCAGGGGAGGAAGGCCAGTTGTCAATCCCGCCAACAGCATCCACCGCCCGCCTACCCAGATGGCCCAGCATTTCCCCGCCCAACTCAAGTGCCTTTTTAAAAGGGATATGTCTAATGATCTCATAAGTCGCCGCGTTGGTAATGGCTTTGACATTTCTAAGAATAACTGCGCCAACATCAATGACTTTACCGGCCACTGTTGTACTACCAAGAGCGGCTAAAGCAGGTGGAATTGCGACAGAAAGTGCTGTCAGGGCGGCCAGGCCGTCTGTCAAAAGGCTGGTCACCAGGCCAATACAGGCAAAAGCTTTGCCCCACGGAGTTGGTTCGGTAAAAAGGGCAATCAAATCGAGGATTTCTCCCTCGATGGGGATCATGCTCAGGACGATATTACCGCCAATGGCATAGGGATTGTCGCTTTGCCCGGTCAGTAATTCCCACAGAAATTCGGTAGGAGTGCTTCCACCCATCAGAGGGATCAAGACATCCAATACTCCAGGAGGTAAAGGAGGCGAAGCAGTGTGGAAGACAATTATAGCTCGATTGTTGCTGGGGTTAGGGTCATTGACTTGGGTTACGGGAAACCACAATGGATAGGCCAGCCCCTTGATCCGCTCCCGGGCTTGCGCCTGAGCCAGAGCCACTGCTTCCGGCGCTAATTTAGGCTCATAACCGCTGAAGGCAGCCGGGTTGTACTTGCCCAGCGCCAGAGCCGGTTCCCACCATAACGGCGGCGCGACGTGGCGATAGCCCAAACTCCCCGGCAGGTTGTCACCCAGTAAGGTCTGTAGAAAGTCGGCTAGGGGATCAACTTCATTTTTGGCGTACTGAACGTCTCCAGCCAGGGCAGCCAGGGCGGTGCAGTGGATCTGTAGGGCTACCAGCAAATCTACAATTAACCCCACATTGTGTGTCTCTAAAATTAGGGCGTCCAAGTGTTCAACCACGCTCAGGCTGTAGCGCTCGATGAAGAGCCACTGGCCTTCGCCTACGTTGGGGTCGGGGTTGCTGCCCCACAAATTATCTAGTGCATTTTTAACAAAGTATTTGTGTAACAACATGAGGTGGGTACAATAATGAGTTATGAAATCACCTTTATTTGTTCACGAATTAAGACCGCCAGAGCGTGAGGCCCTCGAAGCCGGTC
>Ga0073934_10007886_pt1 | contig 14505 bp, 12 predicted proteins | sample LarsenN4metaG_FD_76834 | JGI IMG/M metagenome (GOLD analysis project Ga0073934, IMG submission 76834) | Hot spring sediment bacterial and archeal communities from British Columbia, Canada, to study Microbial Dark Matter (Phase II) - Larsen... ...
GCTCTTATTTTCACGGCTGTTTATAAGAAACAGTGAACTCTCACCGCTTTGGAAACGGGTTTCCTCACCCCGTTGTAGTGTCATAAAGTTCAGGTAGGCCTTTTCTTGTAAACTTATTTGCTGGCGAAGGGTATTAAGCTCATTATAGTAACTTCTTATTTTATTTTCTATTTGAAGCTGTTTCAGGTTTTGCTGCAATTTCGTTTCGCTGATCTTTAGCCTCGCTTTTTTGTATTCACCTCTACCCTGTGAAAAACGAAGAGGGATACCAATACTTAAGCCATACTGGTAGTTATTCTCAAATAAAGGGCCAGTTGCTGTTTTCAGGATATCATACCCTTTGCCAAGTTGATTATACCTGAAGTTGACAGAAGGTAATAGATCCTGGAACTTCAGTTTCTTCTCGATATTCAAAGCATCTATTTTGAAATTATATTGTAAAAGTTCGGGATGATTACGTCTCGCTGCATCCAATAATTGGTTTAATTCTGGTATGTTGAGTTTTATCGTATTTAATCCACGGGATTCTTCATCTGGTACAACATCTTCAGGAAGGGTAAAAGGAAGATTGTCTTTTGTCCATAGGTAAGTGGACAACTCAAGACCCGAATTTTGAAAGAACAGCCAAGCCTGCGACTGCAAGAGTTGAAAGCTCTGTAACTGGGTCAGTGCTTCTGTGGTATCAATGGCCGGACGGTCACCTTGCCTGTAAGCAATGCGAACTAATTGCAGTCGTTGTTCATTTACTTTTACTGCATTCGTCAGTATATTATACAGTTGGTAATGCCCTGTCCATTCCCAGTAGTTATTCAATGCTTCAAGCATCAGGTTATTCAGTATATTATTTTTTTCAATAACGGAGGCTTCCCTGAATATTTTCGCAGTCTTCAAAGCTGCTCTTCTTTTGTCCATCAACAGGTTTTTAGCTAATGGAATGGTGATGCCAAAATAGCTGGTTTCCCCCAGGGTCTCTTCGTTATTGGTTCGACTACCCGAAAGATATTCCCTGCCCCCGGAAATTTCTACACCAAACCAGGTGGGGATGGTTACCTGCGGACGGTTGTAGTAGTAATAGTCTGTGCCATCAAATGTCTTTTGTGCAGAAGAATTATAAAAATAAGGATCAAAGCCAGCCCGGGCAATGGTAATATCTGCTTTGGCTTTGTCAATATTTATGTCTGCCTGTTTGGCTATTGGATGATATTGTCTTACCATTTCAATCATCTGGGCAGGCGACAAGGTTTTTTCCTGGCCATCTTGTGCTGATATAGAAAGTGATACAGTAAGTGTTCCTAAAATTAGTATTCGCTTATTTCTTAGTTTCATTTTTATCAGTTGTTGTATCAGGTTTGTAATAATCTGGCGGGAAACCATTTATATTCCGCCAGAGTTCATACCAGACCGGTACATCTTTTAGAAGGGCCATTCCTTGTGCACCGGTACCTACTCTTAACTGTTTCGGCCATGGCTTATAATCTGCATCTTCTGCTACCAGTATCCTGAACTTGCCGTTGGAACTTACAGAGCTTTCAACGGCTACTACTTTACCACGGAAAGTACCGTAGGAAGCATTCGGCCAGCCACTGAATACAATAGCAGGAAAACCATCAAAAAGAAATTGCACTTTTTGTCCTGGTGCCACCAGCGGCAGATCAAGTGGCCTGATAAATAATTCAACTGCATATTGAATTTTGTCAGGAACAATTTCCACAATCATTTCTCCATCCTTAACGATTTCGCCGATACCGGCTTTTTTGGCTTTCACCACTTGTCCGCTTTGAGGAGCAGTGATGTAATACATACCGTTCCGGATGGTATAGTTACTGTACTGGTTTTCCAGTTTTGCAATATCACCCTGACCTGTTGCGATCTGGCTCATGGACTGGAACTGATCTCCCTGGGCTTTAGCAATTTTTTCCAGGTATTCCTGCTGTACACTGTTCATCTCAATTTTTGTGATGGTAAGGTCCTGCCTGCTGTTCGCCAGCTTATTTTCAGCGCTTACTTTTTTAGCCAGTGCATTCTGGTAAGACTGGTTGCGCTGTTCCAATTGTGTAAGAGAAACCAAGCCGCTGTCGTACATAGCTTTTTGCCGGTTATATTGTTGTGTAGCAATATTAAAATCATTGTTTGCTGCAATAGCCTCCATACTGTCACTCTGCACTTTTAACCTGAGCTGTGCAAGTTTATTCTCCAGCTGATTTAGCTTAAGTTCACGGCCACTGCTTAAAGCACCGATCTGGGTTTGCGTTACATCTACTTTATTTTTGTAATAATCAATCGTCATTTGTTTTGCCGAGAGCTGTTCCTGTGTTCTGTTGATCAGGTTGGGATCAAGATATTCATCTTTTATCTCTGAAAGCTGTATAATAGTATCGCCAGCCTGCACATAATCACCCTCCTTTATGTACCATTTTACCACTTTTCCGGGTATGATCGTATTCATTTCCTGTGGACGTTGTTCCATTTTTAAAGTGGTAACAGAACCCCTGGCACGGATGTTCTGTGTCCATGGCAGGAATAGGAATAGCAGGAAGAACCCGATTATTCCGAAAAACCAGTATTTCACTTTACTGACTTTATTATACCGGTATATCTGGCTGTATGCGTTTAGTTCTTTCTCTTTCATTTTTTTCAGTTGTATAGGAGTAATATGCAACTCATTATTATTAATTAATCCGTATGATCTTATCACATTGCTTTGCAAACTGTTCATCATTGGTGCTAATCACCACTGTGGCAGGGTTATTTTTGTCCAGTAACAATGATTGTATCTGCACTTTGAATGTTTCTTCAAGGCCGGAGAAGGGATCTTCCAGCAATAACAATCTAGGATTGTTGACCAGGGCTCTTACTAATAACAGTTTATGTATGACGTTTCTGGGTAAGCGGTGACCTGTAGGGTCAAGTTCTGTATCGAAACCATCTTTCAATGAACTGAGAAAGCCCATCAAACCTACTTTTTCAAATAATGCAATTACTTCGGTCCGGTCAATATCTTGATTACCCATTGTAATATTCTCTTCCAGGCTGCCCTGGAAAATATCCTGCTGGCTGAGGAAGATACCGGTGTATGACCTTAATGAGGCTATATCATAATTTTTAATAGGGATGTTATCGATAAGAATATTTCCATCGTATTCAGTATAGGCTCCGGTCATTAACCTCAGCACCGTTGATTTTCCAGAACCTTCAGCGCCCATGATGCAAACCTTTTGTCCGGGTTCAATTTTTACTGACAGGTTTTGAATGATTTGTTTTTCTTTATTATAACCGAAGCTTATATTGGATAATTCTATTTCATAACCGGTATTCCCTTCTTTCATCGCCAGGCTTCCGCTGTGTTCTATAGGCTTATCGGTTATTTTTCCGATTTTTTCTACAGAAGTTAACACATCATAAACACTATCCAGATTATTGATTAATTTTTCAACCGAATTGATAACGGTAATAATTACAATCTCAGCAGCAATAAACTGCCCGATATTCAACTGCTGGTTTACCAATAAAAATGAACCAATTATCAGCATGGCAGCTGTGATTAGTGTTTTAAATAACACCAGCATTTTATACTGAAACAGTAGTATGCGGAAATGTGAAGTTCTGTAATTAAGGTAGGCAGTGACCCTTTCGTCAGCTTTTTGCATGTGAAAATGTGATCCTTTTGAAAACTTCAGTGATCTGATGACTCTTGCCATTTCCTCCAGCCATGCAGCTACCCCATATTTATGCCGGCTTTCCAGTAAACTTGTTTCCAACCCTTTGTTCCCGGTATAATAAAGTATGACCGATAAGACAATTACCAGCAGTACACTTAACAAAATGAATAATGGGTGATAAAAGGATAAAAGTATCAGGCCAAACAATATCTGAATGCTGGCTCCCGGAACATCCAGCAGCAGTTTTGATAAACTTTTCTGCAGCGCCGTTATATCAAAAAAGCGATTGACCAGTTCTGGTAAATAGTAGCTGTCTGCCTGTTTCAGGTCTAATTTTGGGATTCTATCTGCTATTTGAAATGAAAATCTTACAAATATTCTCTGTTGTATTTTTTCTATGATCTTCATCTGGTTTATTTGCAGCAGCCCGCCTACAAACACACCTGCTACTACCAGGATAATAAGAATTTTTAAAGAAGTCGACATGGTGGCTCCCAATATGAAGCCAATAATGGTTTGAATACCTACAGGAAGAGAAAGTTGAATCAGTCCCCCCAGGATTGCGTAAAAATAAATAGCACCAATTTCTTTTCTTTCCAGCTTTACAAGTCTGAGAATCCTTGTAACCGGGTTAGGTTGGGATGACATAATAATAAATATGAAAAAATGATTTCAGTTTCGGTATAAATGTATTTCTATTTCTATCAAATTGATAGGAATAACGTTTTCTGTGATGCTTTAGCAAAAATTGGGAGGAGGGGTGTGATTACCAAGGTAGGGTGAAACTGCTAGCCGTTCACTTATGGTAAAGTGACTGATTGATTGTGCAGTAAGCAGCAGAAAGGAAAGATTACTGGCAGAACAAAAACTTTTAAAATTCTTAACGGAGTCCTCTTTCGTGTTATTCTTTTCCTCGTCAACAATAAAGAGTGATACCTGGTCTGGGTTTACCAGGGTCTGTACCGCCGGCCCGGCCTGAACCAGGGCAAATATGATAAACAGTATGGCGGCGATTCTTTTCACGGTTTGCAAAATTATCAGCCTTATTAACACTAGCAAACCGGTAATGTTTAACTTTTCTAAAAATTTTTCCGCCTGATTTACAGCTCTTTAGATTTATGAGGGAGATGATCATATTCCCCCCGGAAGGCATACCAGCCGAAAATAACCAAACCTATTGCGATCGGGGTGAAAACGGCTATAATAATGATCCAGACTACCGGGCTGTTAATGTCTTTTTTGCCTGCAGGATCAATGTGTGACAGGGCTCCATGCACCAGTTCATAAATAATAAGCGGGGCTATCAGTAAAAAGAGCAAGCCGAAATATTTCTTTAGCGCAGTCATATTAGTCCATTACGTTTTTATCAATTTTATTTTCCAGGTACAGGCTTCCGATTATAAAGCACAGGATAGCCACACCGATCGGGTACCAAAGGCCTACCAGCGGATCGGCCGGGTAAGTAGTGGTGAGCAGCAAGCCGATAAAAGGAACCAGTCCGCCAAAAACACCGTTGCCGATATGATAAGGCAGGCTCATACTGGTGTAGCGGATCTTGGTCGGGAACATTTCTACCAGGAATGCGGCAATGGGACCGTAAACCATGGTGACGTAGAATATCAATATGAAAACAAGGCCGACGAATTTCCAGTAAATAGTACGAGGCAATATCTTTTGGCTTGAAATAATATGACGCCTTGGTTCATAATGTTGTTCTGCCCGCAAAACAGTATCCGCATATTTAGTTCTGTTTTTGACTCCATTCACAGCGACAATTACTTCTTCCGTTGTTATTATTGAATCACTATTATTTATAGTGGCCACTGCTACTCTTGAAAGTGGAATACGGCTTTCTATTGTTAATTGGCTACCCAATTTCATTTCAATATCTGTGTCACTTAAGAAAGTACTAAATATCGGCCTGTAGGTAACTATCGCCAGCAGCATTCCGGCCATCATAATCCATTTTCTTCCGATTTTATCACTCAGCCACCCCCAGAACAGAAAGAATGGTGTGGCAAAAGCTATAGCCCAAAGCATGATGGTCCTGCTTTGTTCAAATCCTATGTTGCATTTAGTCTCTAAAAAATTCTGTGCATAAAACTGGCCGGTGTACCACACCACGCCTTGTCCCATTACTGCGCCAAATAAGGCCAGCAGTACCATCTTGAAATTCGCTTTATGGCGGAAACTTTCTGCAATGGGATTCAATGATGTTTTTCCTTCCGCCTTTAGTTTGGAAAACATCGGTGATTCTGCCATCTTCATCCTGATATATATCGAAACACCCACAAGTACTATAGATATCCAGAAAGGATAACGCCAGCCACCCCATTCAGCATTGAAAGCAGTATCATTCATATTCAGCTTGACCAGCATGATGATGCCAAGGGCAACAAATAGCCCAAGCGTTGCAGTGGTTTGTATCCAACTGGTATAGTAACCTCTTTTTTCTGCAGGAGAGTGTTCAGCCACATAAGTGGCAGCTCCGCCATATTCACCACCGAGAGCAAGGCCTTGTATCAGTCTCAATAATAATACGATGATGGGAGCAGCAATACCAATGCTTTTATAACCCGGTACACAGCCGATCAAAAAAGTGGAACCACCCATTAATACAAGGGTGAGCAAGAAAGTGTATTTACGGCCAACAAGGTCTCCCAGGCGACCGAACACCAGGGCGCCAAAAGGACGAACAATAAAACCGGCAGCGAAGATGGCAAGGGTAGAGAGCAGTGCTGCTGTGGGATTACCTTCTGGAAAAAACTGGGTACTGATGGTTTTAGCGAGCATGCCGAAGATGTAAAAATCATACCATTCGATCATGGTACCCACTGATGAAGCAGCTATCACTTTGCGGACAATGGCCTTTTCAGATAAACCGTTGGTCTTTGGTTTCATTGGCTTAAAATACAGATTTGAATTAGTACATAAAAATATTTGTCTTCGTACTTTTAGTACTTAAACAAAATTTCATATGTCTTATCCATTCCAGTTAAAGACTGCAGAAGAATACCAGGCCGCTTACAAGAAAAGCATTGAAGATCCGGAAGGATTTTGGGCAGATATAGCTTCACATTTTCAGTGGCGCAAAAAGTGGGACAAAGTCCTGGATTGGAATTTTACAGAACCCAAAGTTGAATGGTTCAAAGGAGGTAAATTAAATATCACGGAAAATTGTATTGACCGTCACCTGGCCACGATGGGTGATAAACCTGCTATCATTTGGGAGCCCAACAACCCGGAAGAACGAACAAGGGTGGTTACCTATAACCGCCTGCACAAAAGAGTTTGCCAGTTTGCGCAAGTGCTGAAGAATAATGGTGTGAAAAAGGGTGACAGGGTTTGTATTTATATGGGCATGGTGCCGGAACTGGCTTATGCTGTTTTGGGTTGTGCAAGGATTGGCGCCATACATAGTGTGATATTCGGTGGTTTCTCAGCACAAAGCATTGCAGACAGGCTCTATGATGCGAATGCGGAATATATTGTTACCTGTGATGGGGCTTACCGGGGTAATAAAGACATTCCGCTAAAAAGCGTAATTGATGATGCCCTGATCGGAAACAGAACAATCAAAAAAGTAATTGTATATACAAGAACAAGAACTCCTGTTTCCATGATCAAGGGAAGGGATGTATGGTGGGAGGATGAAATGGAACATGCAGAACACCAGGTGGAACAAAACGGTGTAGTATCTTTTCCGGCAGAAGAAATGGATGCAGAAGACCCGCTGTTTATTTTATATACTTCCGGTTCGACAGGCAAGCCAAAAGGAGTGGTGCATACCTGCGGAGGTTATATGGTTTATACCGGTTACTCATTTGTAAATGTATTTCAGTATCAGCCGGGTGATATTCATTTCTGCACAGCAGATATTGGCTGGATAACAGGTCATAGCTATATTTTGTATGGGCCGTTGAGTGCCGGTGCCACCACCATGATGTTTGAAGGAATTCCAACCTGGCCGGATGCAGGAAGATTCTGGGACATTATTGATAAGTACAAAGTAAATATCCTTTACACAGCGCCAACAGCTATCCGTTCCCTGATGGGATTTGGATTAGGGCCTGTACATGGCCATAAGCTGGATAGTTTGAAAGTACTGGGAACAGTAGGTGAACCGATCAACCAGGAAGCATGGCATTGGTACGATGATAATATCGGGAAAAACAAATGCCCGATAGTAGATACCTGGTGGCAAACAGAGACGGGCGGAATAATGATTTCCAATATGGCGGGCATTACACCCGGAAAACCAACCTATGCCACATTACCCTTGCCCGGCATTGATCCTGTGCTGGTGGATGAAAATGGAAATATCATCGAAGGCAATAATGTAAGCGGAAATCTTTGTATCAGGCATCCATGGCCATCTATTATCCGTACAACATATGGCGATCATGAACGCTGCCGTTTAAATTATTTTTCAGCATACCCCAATATGTATTTCACCGGTGACGGCGCACTGCGGGATGAAAACGGTAATTACCGCATCACCGGAAGAGTGGATGATGTGCTGAATGTAAGTGGCCACAGGTTAGGGACGGCAGAAGTGGAGAATGCTATTAATATGCATGCAGGAGTAGTGGAAAGCGCCGTGGTAGGTTATCCGCATGAGATAAAGGGACAGGGTATTTATGCCTATGTGATATACGAACATGTACATGGCGATGAGAACCTCACCCGCCAGGATATTTTACAAACAGTGACAAGGGTAATTGGCCCGATAGCCAAACCGGATAAAATTCAATTTGTATCAGGTTTGCCCAAAACAAGAAGCGGAAAAATCATGCGGCGTATCCTCCGCAAAATTGCAGAGGGAGAAATGGATAACCTGGGTGATACAACAACTCTTTTGGATCCGGGTGTAGTGGAGGAGATAAAGAGAGGCCGGTTATGATTGGGCTTTTTTTATGGTTTGAGTGATCATTGAAAGTGGCATGCTGCATTATTGATAGAAATATAACTGCAAAGTAATCTCATGATCTTGCTGGCAATTCTTTTCTTCTTTTATTATATATATGCAATTGTTTTTATCATCGTAATTATTATTCGCTTTATAAAAAAGAACAAAATTGCCTGGAGCTGGGTGATTGGTAACCTGGTCTTAATTGGACTTTTTATTTTTTTGCAAAAATTAATTGATGATCATAAGCTGATATTTACAGGAAAGTATATTGAATCTCATGATTGGGGGGCAGGTCTTGCTAATTTAGCTACAGCAATAAATAATGAGGTTGTACTGATCTTGTTTTTTTGTGTAACCCAGATTATTTTATTCTCGATATATCGCAATAAATCAAAAAAGAGATTGTTCCGTTGACTGCCCGTAAATACCCTGAAGCCGGTATATACCTGAGTTTATTGTTGCTTATTTTGAAAAAATTATGCGACGAATTTTTCTTCTATTGTACGTTTCTATTGCAGTTGTCTGTAATGCCCAGTTGCCAGCCTATCAGCAATTGGGTTTAACGCCGCCAGTTGTCAATAACTGCACTTCTGTTAAAGATCAATATATGTCTGGCACCTGCTGGAGTTTTTCCAGTTTGTCTCTTTTAGAAAGTGAACTGATGAAAGCTGGAAAGGGTAAGGTTGATCTAAGTGAAATGTTTGTGGCCCGTCACTCCATGGTGCTGAAAATTCAGCGGCATTTGAAATTAAAAGGCAGCAATTTTTTTACACCCGGCGGACAGTTTCATGATGTGATATGGGTGATGAAGAATTTCGGCATGATGCCGGAAGAAACATATAATGGAAAACCCAGAGGTGCTTTTAATCATGATCACGGTGAACTGGATACGGTGTTAAGCAGGTTTGTAAAGGACTGTGTCAATAAAGGAATTACTGAACTGAACCAACGTCAGCAGTACTTTGTGGACAGTGTACTGGAAGTCCATCTTGGAAAGATTCCGGCTGAATTTACTTTCAAAGGAAGAGTGTATACCTCTTTTTCTTTCCGGGATCAATATATGGATATCAACCCCGATGATTACCTGGAGATCACTTCTTACACCCATCATCCTTTTTATACCAAATTTATATTAGAAGATAAGTATAACTGGACAGCAGATCAATACTGGAATGTACCGTTGGAAGATTTTTCCCGGATAACTGACGAGGCATTGAATAGGGGTTATACGGTTGGCTGGGACGGCGATGCCAATGATCCTGATTTTGATTTCAATAATGGCCTGGCTTATTTCAACAGTCCCAATAACTCCACCCAGCAGCAAAGACAGGTTGCTTTTACATCAGAAGCCACTTTACTGGATCATATGATGCATATAGTGGGTAGTGCAATGGATAAGTATGGTCATAAGTGGTATTATATTAAAAACTCCTGGGGCAATTATTCCAATACATTGGGTGGTTTTATGTTTATGCGGGAAGATTATTTCCGCATCCGGACAGTAGCTATTATTGTCAATAAGCAGGCCATTCCTGCGGATATTCGGAAAAAGATGGGCCTGTAAAAAATACAGGTAATCCTATGGGATTTGCCGGTTAAAAATTACTTTTGGCGGTCAGCTGTTGACAGCACAATATCTTATGACTACAAAACCTGCTGCCAGAAGATTTCGTTATATAGTAAAGTGGATAGGCTGGGCTATCCTTGTTCAGTTTCTGTTGCTGAATATCAGTGCGGCGTTTCATGCACACAAGTTTTCTCACTTTTACGATGATCCTTCGCTGGTCAATAAAAAGCCAAGCCAGAATATTTTTAAGAAAACATGGCGGCTGTTCGCCGGACAGAAATATGGAAAGCTACCCCTGCAGCAGGCGCCTGTATTTAAATATGATACCATTCGGTTGAAAACAGCAAAAGGACTTGGCATTGAATCATGGTATATACCTGCTGATTCTGCTGCCAAAGGCACAGTTATTCTTTTTCATGGCTTAACCATGAATAAAGCAGTTGTTCTGCCGGAGGCCAGCGACTTTCACTACCAGGGTTATAATGTGATGCTGGTTGATTTCAGGGCACATGGCAATAGTGAAGGAAATAATACCACCGTTGGCTTAAGGGAGGCCGAAGAAGTGAAACTAGCCTATGATTTTATTTTGTCAAAAGGTGAAAAGAATATTTTTTGCTGGGGAACATCGATGGGTGCGGTAGCCATAATCAAGGCAGTATCGGATTACCAGTTGAAACTATCAGGTGTGATTTTGGAAATGCCATTTGGTTCCATGCAGGAGCATATAAGGGCAAGAGCCCGGACCATCGGTTTTGGTGGCTTTCCTGAAAAACCTTTTGCTTTTTTTGTTGCGTTCTGGACAGGCATAGAGCGGGGATATAAAGCATTTAAGTTTCAGACGGATAAGTATGCAAAAAATATAACCTGCCCGGTGCTGCTGCAATGGGGTAAATTGGATAAGCTGGTTTTAGAAAAAGAAACAACCAGAATCTTCGAAGCGATTCCATCTGCTAATAAAAGATTAGTGGTTTATGAAAATTCCGATCATGAATCATTTCTGTACAAGGAGCCACAGAAATGGCGAAACGAAACAGAACAATTTCTCTCATTTAATTTCCGCTGAGCATTATTTCTTAATAGTGACTTTGGTGCCCGTACCGGCGTAACCGTAAACTTCAATCACATCATCATTTTTCATGGAGATGCAACCAAGGGTCCAGTTCTTATACCGGTCAATCACAAAATCCTCATGTGGCCAGGTGCCGTGGATGCCGATGCCTCCGCCGATACTTGCATTGGCAGGTATCTCTCCTTTTTCTTTCCGTTTGTTGAATTTCTCTATATCGTCTTTGGTGGGATAGTCAAGTGACAAAAACCGGCACCACTTATCATGTACCCTTTTGGCAACAATCCTGAATTTTCCTTCCGGGGTGTTTTTATCGCCCTGCATTTTTTTGTCAGCAAGGCTGTTATTCCCAAATACAACCGGGTAGGTGGCATACCAGCCCTTATCGTCATACACATTCAGTTCATAGTCTGATTTGTCGATAACGATAGAGACAGAACCTATTGGTCCTTTACTGAAATTGTCAAAACGCTTTGTTGTTTTTACCCGCATGGGGCTGTGTAAACCTGTTGCCAGTAAACCGCTTCCCAGGAAAACAGCAAGGAGTACGAAAAGGCTTTTCATCTTTTGTATGTGTTTTCGGTAAGGCCAGATCAACTGCCCAGGTGGGAGCGAAGTTTATTCATGGCTAAAATCAGTAACCGTCCACATGGCAAACGTAATGCCATATTGTTTTATTTTTTTATGTGGATAAGCTTGTTCCGTTAAAGACGGTATTTTAACGGGATGTTTAGAAAAGATACGGCGGGTAAGTGCATTGTAAGTTTCCTTGTAAAACAAAAAACCCGGTTTCAATAGTGAAACCGGGTTAAAAATTTATTTGAATCAAATCAATTACCAGTTGCTGAAACGGAAGCCAAAATTATAAGGCGTCATATCCAGTCCTTTCTCCCACATATTCTTCATGGCAAAGCTGCCATAGAGTTTTATGGGGCCAAGGGCCAGTTCTCCCACATAAGAGAGTTTGAATCTTTCCAGGTCAAAATCGCTTTTTACTTTCTTTACATCGCCACCTTCTTTGGTTTTATAGCGGGCAGAGTAAAGGTAGCCGCCGCTTATACCGCCACTGATGCCAAAACCATTCTTGCGGTTAGGAGTGAAGTTGAAGTTAAGCATGATGGGAACTGTGAGATAATCAGCTGCCAGTTTCACTTTTTTGAACTCCGTTGTGCCCTGTGATATTAAAGTTGGGTTCTTGGCAAAAACGATCTTATCGTTTTCGAAAAAGTAGTTATTCAGTTCCAACCCCAAACCATATTTCAGGTTTACCACATGCTTCACCACATTCAGTTTTTGCATAAAGAACCATATGTTGACATTTCTTGATTTTCCGGCCCTTAGCTTCAACTGGTCTTCACCAATACCGGGTGCTACAAAACCATTCAGTGTTGCTGCGGCATAATTGGATTCATCATTCCAGTTAGAGAAACCAAGATCCATGATCCACCAGTTGGTGGAAATATTGGAAGGTTTGTCGCCACGGCGGTTCCGCATTTTGTATTCTTTATCACGGATTACCTCCCTGTCTTTGCTGCCGGCTTTGCGGATGATCACCATGCCGCCGATACGGATAGTATCATCTGCCGGGGGAGTATTTTGTTTGCCGGTAGTGTCTGTTTGGGCAAATCCTGTTACAATTGTGCATAAGGCAATGCACAGGGTAAAGATCCTCTTCATGTTCTTCACTTTTTAATTAATTGTGTTTTAAAAATTAGTTTGATAAACCCGTCATTTTTTCGATAAGCTCAACATCACAATTGTTTGTCACCCTGAGCTTGTCGAAGGGGGCTATTTAAGCTTGATGGCAAAACCGCCGACCAGCAACCGGTTATCATCATCGGTGGGGTCAATATCGGTTCTTTTTTCGAAAGTCCGTGCTGCTTTCCGGAAAAGACCACGGAGCTTATTCTTCTTGCCATCATTCTGTACAAGTTCTTCCTGGTTATTATTGTAGGAAGCTTGTATGATGTTGGACGGAGGAGCAGGTTGATTTGTTACTGCCGGAATATTTTTTATCTCCATTTTTTCGTTAGGAGTATTCACTTTGGCCACCACAGGGTTCTCTCCATTTACATAAGGATTATTATCAGGTGTTGGCAGGTTGTTGGTTGGTTTGTTATTGTTAGTAGCCATCACCGCTTCTTCCTTTTGTGCGGGTAAAGGATTGTTGATTGGTCTAATGATTTTTTCTGTTTGTTTATTTTCTTTTTCAGGCACACTATTTTTTTGTGCATAAGCAGGAACAACGGACTGTTTATCGTCTTTCCCGGTTGAGGATTCCGGGTTTGCCGGGGTAATGCTGTTGTTATTATCTGCCATCGCTTCCTTTACCGGCTGATCAACTTTATTATCTGCAGGTGTTGGTTGTTGTGTTCCCGGATTTTTGGCTACTGGTTCTTCGCCATCCGTTGATTTGTTATTTAATACAAGAGCCGTAGTGAGGCCCAATGCAAGGATCAATATTGCAGCAGCAGCCCTCCACCAGCGAACGGGCAGTGAACGGACTTTTTCTTCTTTGCGGTATAATGACTCCTTGTTGGTAAATACAATAGTTTCAGGCTGCAGCTTGGTTTGCTGTAGCAACTCCAGCTCTTTTTTAGCAGCGGGGTTAGCATTTACAAATTGCTCTACATCTATTCTTTGTTGGGCTGTCAGCTCATTGTCGATGTAGGAAAGGAGTGATTCTTCGTAACTGGCCGGAGTTTCGCCATTCACCTTCAGCAATTCTTCCTTGTTTTCAAAAACAATGTCATTATCCGGTGTAAACTTGAACTGGGATAATAATTCCAGTTCTTCCTTCAGGTCAGGATGCAGTTTTACGAACTCTTCCACCATGCTGCGGTCTTCGCTGCTCAGTTCGTTGTCAACGTACAGCAGGAAAAACTCTTCGTAATTATGGCGGGTTATCTTGTTCATGGTTTATTGTTCATGGTTCATGGTAAAGTTCGTTGCGCAACGGCTTTGAACTATTGACCATGAACTATTAGCTATATTACATTTTCCATTTTCACCAAATACTCTTTCAGTTGCACCCTTGCCCTGTGCAGGTAAACCTTTACCTGGCTTGGGTTCAGGTTCATGATCTGGCCAATCTCTTCATAACTGTATCCTTCATAATCTTTCAGCAGTACCAGTGATTTTTGTGTTTCGCTCAGCCGGTTCAGCGCTTCATCCAGTACTTTTTTCAGGTTGCTCACCGGCCTGTCTTCCACTCTTGTTTCTGCACTGAATTCTTCCCGCAGTTGTATCCGCTTCACTTTTCGTATGTGGTCAATCATCTGGTGGTAGGCCACGGTAAACA
>Ga0073934_10007887_pt1 | contig 14504 bp, 10 predicted proteins | sample LarsenN4metaG_FD_76834 | JGI IMG/M metagenome (GOLD analysis project Ga0073934, IMG submission 76834) | Hot spring sediment bacterial and archeal communities from British Columbia, Canada, to study Microbial Dark Matter (Phase II) - Larsen... ...
ATATCCGTTTGGACAAACATAAGGTCTCCTGTGAAGTATTACATTGCTTACACGAAGCCTCTTGACTTCCGAAAGAGATTTGTTTATCTTGTTTCGCATCGTTGGCAAAGGTAAGAAATTATCGGAAAATAGGCAAGCGTTACCTCCAACTTCACCGTGAGGAGGAAAATGAAGAAAATTCTGCCGCTGTTTGGTTTCATGTTTGGGCTGTTCACGCTCCCAACGTGGTCGCAGCCAAACCCTTCCAAGCTAAAAATTTTCATCTCGGTCGACATGGAGGGCATCGGCGGCGTCGTGCATGGCGATCAAACCTCGGCGAGCGGCGGCGAATACAATCGCGCGCGCAAGCTGATGGTCGAAGAAGTGAACGCGGCGATAGCGGGCGCGCTGGAAGCGGGCGCGACTGAAATTCTCGTCAACGATTCGCACGGTTCGATGCGCAACATTCTGCTCGAAGATTTGCGGCCGCCGGCGCAGTTGCTCAGCAACTTTTTCAAGCCGATGGGCATGATGCAAGGCCTCGATCAAACTTTCAACGCCGTTTTCTTTATCGGCTATCACGCCAAAGCCGGCAGCGCGGTGGGCGTGCTGGCGCATACCGGCTCGTCGACGATCGTGGACTTGAAAATCAACGGCGTTTCGGTTGGCGAAGGCGGAATGAATATTTTCGCCGCCGGGGCGCTGGGCGTGCCGGTGGTGTTGGTCACCGGCGATCAGGAAACGGTGGCGCAGACCAGGCAACTGATCAACAACGTTGAAGGTGTGATCGTCAAAGAGGCCATCGGGACAAACGCCGCGAAGTTTATGCAACCCGAAGAGGCGCGAAAGCTCATTCGCGATGGCGCGCGCGATGCGCTCCGCCGTTTGAAAGAGTTTAAACCGTACCGTCTTGCTTCACCTTACAAATTCGAAATCACATTTTCGACGACTGCACACGCCGACATTGCCGAGCAAATTCCAACGGTCACGCGGCAGGATGCCAAAACTATTTCTTATACCACTTCGGATTATTTGTCGGGATATCGGCTGTTGCGCGTGCTGTATCGCTATTTGCGCGCCGACTAATCCTGACGTGGAGAAATTCATGAAACCAATTTTTAAATTCCTCCTCGGCGGAATATTTTTATTTTTGCCCATCGCCGGCTTCGGCCAGGCGCGCACATGCGACGTTCTCATCAAAAATGGAAGAATTCTGGACGGCGCCGGCAATCCGTGGTTTTATGCCGATCTCGCCGTCAAAGACGGAAAGATTGCCGTGATTGCCCGCACCCTCAATGCCGCTGCCAAACGCACGATTGAGGCGCAGGGACTTTATGTCGTTCCCGGATTTATCGACATTCATTCGCATTCCGACGACGGGTTAAGCACGCCGCCGATCAACACGAATCCGAACATGATCGCGCAGGGCGTGACAACCGTGGTGGTGAATCAGGATGGCCGGTCGCCGTGGCCGATTGTCCGGCAAAAAACCATGTATGAAAAACAAGGCATCGGCTCTAACGCGATTTTGATGGTCGGGCACGGGACGGTGCGGCGACAGGTGATGAAAGATGATTTTCAACGGCCGGCCAGCGCCGCGGAAATCGAGCAGATGCAGGCCCTGGTGAACCAAGGCATGGAGGAAGGCGCGCACGGCTTGAGCGCCGGGCTTGAATATGTGCCGGGGCGATGGAGCACGACGGAAGAAGTCATTGCGTTGGTTAAAATGATCGCGCCGTACAACGGCTTTTATATTTCGCACGAACGCAGCGAAGGCCGCGATCCGATGTGGAAAAACGCTTCGGATCCGACGCCCACCGTCGATCTGCTGCAAGCGGTGAAAGAAACGATTGAGATCGGCGAGCAAACCGGCGTGACGGTTGTCGCCTCGCATCTCAAAGCCAAGGGCGCAACGTTTTGGGGCAGCAGCTACGCGGCGACGCGGCTCATCGCCGAGGCGCGCGATCGCGGCGTGCCGGTTTACGCCGATCAATATCCTTATCCGACCACCGGCTCCGACGGCAACACGGTGTTGATTCCTCGCTGGGCGCTGGCGACTGAAAACAGCAAGGTTGGCGGGCAATTGGACGAGCTTGCCGACGGCATACCGAAAGAATTTGCCAAGATGAAGGAAAACTTTTCGCGGCGGCTCAATTCGCCGGAGGCGCGCGAAAAAATCAAACAAGACATCGCGCACGAAATCGACCGGCGCGGCGGGCCGGCCAATATTATCATCTACGAGTTTCCCAACCCAGCTTACATCGAGAAGTCGCTCGGTCAAATCGCGCAAATGCGAAACGAAGATCCGGTCAACACGGCGATTTGGCTGCAGCTCAACGGCCTGGAGCGCTCGGGTGGCGCGAGAATGCGCGGTTTCTCGCTTGCCGAAATCGACGTCGAGCACATCATGCGGCAGGAGTTCACCGCGACGTGCAGCGACGCCGGCACGGTGGCGTTGGGCGACGGCATTCCGCATCCGCGTTTTTACGGAACGTTTCCGCGCAAAATCCGGCGCTATGTTTTCGAGCGCGGCCTCATCACGCTGCCGTTTGCGATTCGCTCGATGACCTCGCTGCCGGCGCAGATCATCGGCCTGAAAGACCGCGGCTGGCTGAAAGAAAATTATTGGGCGGACATTGCGATTTTCGATCCGGAGAAAATCGCCGATCGCGCCACGTATGTGAATCCGCATCAATATGCCGAGGGCGTGCCGTACGTTCTCGTCAACGGCGAACTGGTGGTGGACGGCGGCAAAATCACCGGCAAGCTGCCGGGCAAGGTTTTGACGCCGGTGAAGCGGTAATGGATTGATGTTTGAAAAAGTAATCGGAGTTAGAATGAAAGATAATAAACGATATCATTTTTTATTTATTATTCTCGCACTCACGCCTCCTACTTTCGCGCCGGCGCAGAAAACCAGCCTGCTTCCCGACGCGGCGTTGAACGCGATTGTCGCCGAAGCTTCGGGAACTTTGGCAAAAGAAAATATTGCGGCGCTGGCGCGGTTTCATCGCGTGCACGCCTCATCCGGCTTTCACGAAGCGGCAAGTTATATTGCGCAGAAGGCCCGCGAATACGGTTTGCAAGACGTGAAGATCGACTCGTTCCCTGCCGACGGGGTGACGACTTATCACACGTTTCGATCTTACTACGGCTGGGAGGCCGAGTCGGCGATTTTAACCGAAGTGGCGCCGCGGCGTGAAGTCGTTGCCGAATATCCAAAGTTGCGTGTGGCGCTCGCCGATTACAGCAACGCGGCAAATGTAGCGGCCGAGTTAATTGACGTTGGGACGGGAACCTCGGAATCGGATTACGCCGGCAAAGATATAAAAGGAAGAATTGTTCTCGCCGGCGGCGGCGTTGCGGCGGTGCATCGCGAGGCTGTTGAAAAACGCGGCGCGGTGGGCATCTTGAGTTATCAACAAAATCAAACCACCGGCTGGAGCGGCGATTATCCCGACAACGTGCGCTGGGGCCATCTCTCGCCGTACAATCTGCAAAACAAATTTGCTTTCATGATCTCGCTGCGAAAGGCGCGCGAGTATCAAGCACGTTTGCAGCGCGGCGAAAAAATTCGCTTGCAGGCGCTGGTCAAGGCGCGAGTGAAACCAGGTTATTTCGAGGTGGTTTCGTCCATCATCCCCGGAACCGATCCGGCCGCCGGTGAGATCGTTTTCACCTGCCATCTCTGCCATCAACTGCCGGGCGCCAACGATAATGCCAGCGGCGCCGCCACGATTTTGGAAGATGCGCGGTTGCTCGCGAAATTGATTCGCGACGGCAAACTCGCGTGCCCACGCCGGACGATTCGTTTTATCTGGCCGCCGGAAATTGCGGGGACGATGTGCTACTTCGCGCGTTATCCGGAAATTGTCAAACGCACGGTTGCCGCGATTCATAAGGACATGGTCGGCGGCAATCATGAACTCACCAAAGCGATTTTTCATCTCACCCAAACGCCGGCGTCGTTGCCGAGTTTTGTGAACGACGTCGCCGCTGTGTTTGGTGAATATGTGATCGACAGCAGCCGCCGCGCCGCGATGAACGGCGATTTTTCCGACGCGATTTTCTCGCCCGGCGGCAACAAAGAAATGTTGGTTGCAGATTTCCAGGCGTTCACGATGGGCAGCGATCACGACGTTTATCAGGAAGGCAGCTTTCGCATCCCGACGATTTATATGAATGACTGGCCGGATGTTTTCATTCACACCAACAACGACGCGCCGGAAAATATGGACGCGACGAAATTGCGCCGCGTGGCGGTGATCGGCGCGAGTTGCGGCTATTTTCTCGCCAGCGCCGGTGCCGACGAAGCCCGCGGGCTTGCCGGAGAAGTCTTTGCGCGCGGCGGCGTGCGACAAAGTCAAGCGTTGAAACGCGGATTGACGTTGGCGCAAACTGGCGCGAAAAACTTTGCCGAGGCAAAAAATATCATTAGGCAAGCCGCGCAGCGCGAACGCGCGACGCTCACCTCGGTTTTGACGCTTGCCGGTGAAGATCAAAGCTTGCGAACGTTGCTCGATAATTTGGCAAGGGGCGTCGATGCGCGAGAAAGGGAGGCGCTACAGACGCTGAGTCTCTACCTTCCGGCCTCTCTTTCGGCATCCATTCCCGAGGAATTCACCAACATGATTCCGCAACGCAATCCCAAAGTTGCCGGCAATCTCGATGTTTATTATTACGATTACATCGACGATCATTTGAACGGCGAGTCGCCCGGCAATCTCGGCCGTTTGGCCGAAACGCCGAACGGCGGGACGCTGGCTTACGAAGCGCTGAATTTGGTTGATGGCAAGCGCAGCGTCCGCGAGATTCGCGACGTGTTGAGCGCGGCTTATGGGGTAGTTCCGGTTGAGGCCGTGCTGGATTATTTGAAGCTGTTGGAAAAAATTGGCGTCGTAACGGTGAATAAAACCGGCTTGGAGTAAAACTTTATTGCCTGATTTTATTATGACAGAACTTGACGAGAAAAAAATTATTCAATCCTGGCAGGTTAATACCGGCCCCGGGACGAACGCCGTGCGGGAGGAGCGGATCGAAAGCCGCAAACTGGTGACGAATCAAGCCATCATCGATACGATTCGACGTTATCATCCGGCGACGCTTCTCGACGTCGGATGCGGTGAAGGTTGGTTGGCGAGAAAACTGACGGAGCAAGGCGCGCAAGTCGCCGGCATCGACGTTGTGCCCGCGTTGATCGAAAGCACCCGGCAACTCGGCGGCGGAGACTTTCAGGTGTGTTCGTATGAAGAGCTTGCCGCCGGCCGTTTGCGCCGCCAGTTTGATGCAATCGTTTGCAATTTTTCGCCACTGGGCAACGAGTCGGTGACGAATTTTTTTACAGCGCTGCCGTCGCTTCTACATGACGGCGGCCACTTATTCGTCCAAACCCTGCATTCGCATGTCGCCGGCGGCGAAGCGCCATACACCGATGGCTGGCGCGTTGGTTCCTGGGCGGGTTTCGGGCCTGAATTTTCCGATCCGGCGCCCTGGTATTTTCGCACCGTCGCGTCGTGGGTGAAACTGTTTTGCGATCTCCCGCGGATTGAAAAATCCCGCAGATAAAAATCAGTGGGATTCTTCAATTCGTTGGGATGATTTCTTATTTTAATATTTTTATAAAATTTTATTTTTGTTGTTAATAAAATTATTATCATGGCCAAATTCATCATCACCGGCGGCGAAAAATTGCAGGGAGAATATTTCGTCTCCGGAAACAAAAACGCCGCCCTGCCCATTCTCGCCGCCACCGTTTTAACCGACGAAGAATGTCTTATTAAAAACGTGCCTCAGATCACCGACGTCGCCACGATGCTGGCGCTGTTGGCCGATTTGGGGAAAAGCATTGTGCACACTGACGGCAGCGTTCGAATCAAAGGCGCGGTTGTCAAATCCAATCTCGAAAACGAGCTTGTACAAAAATTGCGCGCTTCGATTCTTTTTCTCGGGCCGCTGCTGGCGCGAACCGGCAAGGCAATGCTTGCCCCGCCCGGCGGCTGCGTGATCGGCCGACGCGCCGTGGGAACGCATTTTGACGCGCTCACAACATTGGGCGCCAATATTGTCGGCACCGAAGAAAATTACGACGCCACGCTGGCGCATCCGCAAGCCGGCCATATTTTTCTCGAGGAAGTTTCCGTTACCGCCACCGAGAACGCGATGATGTGCGCCGCCGCGATTGCCGGCGAGACCGTGATCGAGAATGCCGCCTGCGAGCCGCACGTCGCTGATTTGGCGCTCGTGTTAAAAAAGATGGGCGCAACGATTTCCGGTGAAGAGACGAACCGTCTTGTCATTCGCGGCCGCCAAAAACTCGACGGCTTTGAGCACGCGGTCGCGCCGGATCATATCGAAGCCGGGACGATGATGATTGCCAGCGCCTGCACGCAAGGCAGGATGATTATTCACGACGCCCGCCTGGCGCATTTGCGGCCGATATTGGTTTATTTGGCGCGGATGGGCGTGCGGGTGAAATTTTTCGACGATAACACCCTCGAAGTTTTTCCCTCCGAGCTTAAAGCGCCTTCCGTCAAAATCCAAACGCGGCCGTGGCCGGGCTTTCCGACGGATTTGATGAGCCCGCTCATCGTGCTCGCCACGCAAGCGCCGGGCATGACGCTATGCCACGATTGGATGTACGAGTCCAGGATGTTCTTCGTTGATAAACTCATTGCTATGGGCGCCAATATCACGCAATGCGACCCGCATCGCGTGATCGTGATTGGCCCAACGCAACTGCGGGCGCAAAAGCTCAGCAGCCCGGATATTCGCGCCGGCATCGCGCTGGTTATCGCCGCGCTGGCGGCCAGCGGAACCAGCACGATTGAGAATGTCGAGCTGATCGACCGCGGGTATGAAGATATCGTTGCGCGTTTGAAGAAGTTGGGAGCAGAGATCGCGCGGGAGACATGAGGAAAATCTGCTTGCGCGTGATGGCAGAAACGCCTAAATTGTGTTATGATTTTTCGATAAAATTCAAAGTTATGTTAAGGAGACGTCCCATGCCCTCACCCTTTCCCGGAATGGATCCTTATCTCGAGGCTCCACATATTTGGGAGGATTTTCACGCCAATTTGGCAACGGAAATCCAGCGACAACTGGCCCCCTGCCTCCGGCCTCGTTACATTGTCGCGTTGATTCCGACGGTGACTTATGATGAAGTCCTCGTCGAAAAAACTCATCGTGCAAAGCCCGACGTGAGCGTTTGGCAAGTGGACGAACAACCTTGGGGCGGCGAAGCGGTTGCCATTGCGCCAGCCCCTCTTTTCGGCTATGTCGTGCTGGAAGAACCGGTCAAATTGTACAGCATTGAAATTCGCGAAGCCGCCACTGGCCTTTTAGTAACTGTTATTGAAATTCTCTCGCCGGTGAACAAGCGCCCGAGTCACGAAGCGTTCGAGGATTATCGTCGCAAGCGCCGCGACCTGCTGCGCAGCTCGGCGCATCTGATGGAGATCGATCTCTTGCGCGTCGGTCACCGGCCACCGTTGGTCACGCCTTTGCCTGAAGCGCCGTATTTTGTTTTTCTGCACCGCGGGAATAGCCGCCCCGAGGTCGAAATCTGGCCCCTGCGATTTCAGGATCCCATCCCGCTGCTGCCCGTTCCATTGCTTGAGCCGGACCCGGATGCGCCGCTGGATCTTGGTCGAGCCATTCAAAATATCTACGACGCGGCTGCTTACGATCTGCGCCTCGACTATCGCGAACCGCCGCCCAAGCCGGACCTTGCGCCAGAGGACACGGCGTGGATCGAGGCGCGCTTGCATTCGATCAAAAGTGAAAAATAAGTTTCATTCAACCCCATCTTGAGCCAGCGATGACGCAAACGAAACATGCTCCGGGCCAGATTGTCAAGGCGAGAGTGACGCGCATCCTGCCTTATTTCGGCCTTCTCGTTCGCTTGGAAGATGGCAGCCGGGGATTCATCCGCCGCCGCGAATTGTCCTGGTCCGAGAAAGAACCGCACCCGGGAAAATTTGCGCACGTCGGACAGGAAATCGAAGCCGTCATTTTGGATCGCGACGCCGCCACCGGCAATCTCAGTTTGAGCTTGCGCCTGCGCCAGCACGATCCCTGGACCGAGATCGAGAAAAGATATCCCGTCGGCAAAGAAGTTCAGGGCGTCGTCACGCGCATTCTGCCGGATCGCGGCGCATTCGTCGAGCTGGAGCGCGGCCTCGACGGTTTCATTCCCATTTCTTTCATCGATCCCGAACGGAAAATTGAGAACGTCGAAGACGTGCTGTGGGTCGACGATCACGTTCGCGCGCTGGTGGTCGAAGTCGAGGCCAGGACGAAAACGATTCATCTGAGCGTCAAAGCGTATCTGCAGCGCCGGCGCCGCGAACGCATTCAGGAAATCAGCGTCGCGCCGGCGGGCGCCGCGATTGAAGACATCATCGATCAAAAAACCCGCGAGTTGTTGTATCAGGCCGTTCTCGAAAGTGACCGGTGCGAAACGCCGCTGGTGCAGCCGAATCGCATCCGGCGCATTCTCATTATCGATGACATCGTCGAGTTCGGCCAACCGCTGGCAGATTGGCTCGGGCAAAAAGGGTACGAAGTGAAACTGGCTTTGACCGGGAAAGAAGGCCTGGATTTCTCCGGGCAGGAAACATTCGATTTGATTTTTTTGGATTCGCATTTGCCCGATACAACGGGAATCGAGGTCGCGGAAAAAATCAACGCGGCTCGCCCGGAGCTTCCGATTTTGCTGGTGACCGGCTACGAAGATGAAATGGACATGGAGCGCGCCGCCAAAATCGAGGTTCCGATTTGGTTCAAGCCGATGGCCGAGCAGGATTTGATCGAAATTTTGAACACGTTGGAAAATACCGGCCATCTTCCGGCCATGGCCGCGAGCGCTCACGAAAAGCAATTGGATTTTCTCCAGCCGGGCATCGAATCGCTGGCGACGCGCCGGGGCCTCTCAAAGACGTTGCAAACCATCCTGGGCGAACTTTCGCGTGAGGTCGGCGTTAAATCTTTGGCGCTGTTTCGTGTCGATGCCAAGAAACGCGAAGTCACACTGGAGGCGAGTCAAGGCGTTCCCCCGCTGTCGGATGAGCACAGTTACAATCTGATTTACAGCCCGGTGCAGGACGTCATCGAAACCAATCGCCTGGTTTATCAAAGCCAGGTTTCGCCGCGGCGTTTCAAATATCTTTTAAAATGGATGTCGTTTCAGTCGTGCGCCGGCTTTCCGGTGCCGGCGCTGCATCGGGAAGTCTCGCATGCACTGTTTTTGTTTGATTCCAGGCCGCGACGCTTCGACCGGGCGCAACTGGCGCGCGCGCAGGCCGTCGCCACGTTCGTGGGCGCGGCGCTGGCGTTTGAGCAAACCGAATCGCAGTTGCAGGCCGTGCAGCAATTGATTTTAAAAGGGCAGCTCGCGGCCGGCATTTTGCACGAAGTCCACAACCGTCTCGGCGGCGCCCTGCTCACCGCCAAGCTGTTGCACGGCGATTTTGAAGATTTACGCCATCAACCGCAAAAAGACTGGTTTAAAACGCAGGAGCATGCCAGAAGCTTGCAAGAGAATCTCGACACCATTTCCGAATCCATCAAACTGTTTCGCCGGCTTTCGCGCGAGGAAAGCTGGGAAGAGATCGATATCAATCAAGCTTTGCATCGTACGGCCGACCTGTTGCGCCCGCTGGCGATCAAAAATAAAATTGATCTCAAGTTGGAATTTGACGACAAAATGCCGCATCTGCACAGCGTCGGCGTCCGCTTGGATCAGGTTTTTTGCAACATCCTGCTCAATGCCATCGAGTGGATGGCGCCGAAGCCGGGCGCGTGTTTGACGATCAGCAGCCGGTTCGTTCCGGAAAATTTCAAACGGCCGGTACAGATTCGCTTTTGCGACGCCGGTCCCGGCATTCATCGCCACCACTTCGACAGCATCTACGAGCTTGGCTTTACCACGAAAAACGGCGGCACCGGCCTGGGGCTGTTTATTGCGAAAGGTTTGGCCGAATCCGTCGGCGGCAATATTTTAGTTGAAGAAAGCATTATTCTCGTCGGCACCACTTTTCTGGTGGAACTGCCGTTAAGGCTTTCCGGGAAAAATCAAAAGTGAGGGCGTGAGCGATGGGCAACAATATTCGGGTTCTTCTGGTTGATGACGAAAAAGCTTTTCGCGAGCCGATGGCGGAGTGGCTGCGCCGCAAAGGTTACGTCGTCGACGCCGTGGCGAATGGCCTCGAAGCGATTGCGTACGTTCGCCAAATGAAAGGCCAGTACGACGCCGCGTTGCTCGACCAGACTTTGGTTGAGGGGCCGGACGGCATTGAAACGATGAAGCGCATTCACGTGGAATATCCCGAGCTGCTGGTGATCATCATCACCGGCTGGGGCGAGCGCGAAGTCGGCGTGCGCGCGTTGCGCGAAGGCGCTTATCGTTACATCTCGAAATCGGTGGATTCCGATGAGATCGATATTTTAATTCAAAGCATCGTCGAGCTGCGGGAAATGCAGCGCAAGCTGGCCTTGACCGAACGCGAGCGGGAATGGCTGCGAACGCTGCTCGAAGTGACGCAGGCGATGCAAAGCCAGATGGACGACATCAAAAGCGTGCTCAAATCCATCGGCGAAGCGGCGAAAAAGCTGACCCAGGCGCACGACTGGGGCATTTACTTGTCCGAGCCGTGGAAGGCGAGGCTGGCGGTCAATCTTTCCACCGAGAAGGAGTGGAATCCGCTTTTAAAAGATGAAATCATGCGCCTGAGCGATTTGATTATGAAGAGCAAACATCCCGCATACATACCGGATACGGCGCAGGATCGGCGCATCAATGCGGCGGTCGGCAAATTCGGCATTCGTTCGCTCTGGAGCGTGCCCATCGGCCAAGTCGGCGTGCTCAGCGTTTGCAGCCAACAGCCTCATCAATTCGGCAAGGAAGATTGGGAGGTTTTGAAGATGCTGGCCTCGCAGGCGGACGTGGCGATTCAAAATGCGATCTTGCTGGAAGAAAGAAAACAACGGGTCAACGAGCTGCAAAAGCTTCGCGAAGTCGGAACGTTGATGGCGGAGGCGGTCAAGCTTCCTGAAGTGTTGTGCCGGATTGCGGAAGGCGTAAAAGCGTTGTTGCGCGCTGATTCCGCTTCGATCTGGCCTTTTGATGCGGTGCGCAAGCACTTCGAAATCGAATGGGTGGCGAAAGCCGGCATCTCGGATGAGGAATTCAGCAAAATCAAACAACAGCCGCGCCCCGGCGGCAACGCGGACACCATCATGCAAGCCGGCTTCCGGTTTATTGAAAACGTGGAGAACCCCGATTACACGTTCATTGGACAGTCATCGCGAAGTTTTTTCAGCGCCATCGGCGTCAAATGTTTTGCCGGCGTCGCTTTAAAAGTCGGCGAAGAGCCGGTGGGCGTGCTTTATCTGAATTACAATCAACTGCGCAACTTCAGCAAAGAGGAAGAAGCGACGCTGCGGACGTTTGCCACCGAGGCGGCGCTGGCCATTAAAAAGGCGCGGCTCTACCAGCAAGTGCAGCAAATCTTGCAGCATCTCGAAGTCACGGCTGATTTCATGCGGCTGGGGAATATCGAAGAAGTTTTGCACGGCGCGGCCAAAGGCGTCGCCGAAGCCCTAAATTGCGACATCGTGATTTTGTATCAATACGACGAATCGGAAAAAGGTATCATCGATAATCCCGTCACCTTGGGATTGAAAGATGAGGCCCCCGTTCGCCTCATGCATAACCTTGGACCCGGCACGACGCTTGGAAGGATTTTAGAATTGGGTGAGCATTATGCCGATCAGGCCGCTACGGATCCGATCATGCAGGGAGAATTTATCGAGCGAGAAAATGTTTGCTCATCCGCAGGCATTGCCTTGCGGGTCGGCGAGCATACCGTGGGCATTCTCTTCGTCAATTATCGAACCTCGCATCATTTCACCGAAGAGGACAGGCGCCTCGTCCGCACGTTTGCCACACAAGCCGCCATCGCCATTTATAACGCCGAGCTTTACGAGAAAGAAAAGAAGATCAGCGCGCATTTGCGTTCGTTGTATACCGCCGGCAAAATGAGCATTGCTTCCGTCGATAAAGATCAAGTTTTGAATGCCGTGCTTGATATGGCGCTCGAAATCACCGGCATCTCCGGCGGCAGGCCCTTATTTGCGAATTTTCAAACGTATGATGCCGAGCGCGACGAAATGATTTTTACGCACGCGCGGCCGGATGGTGTGTTGCCCGAGTTGCAACAGAAAATCGGCAAACACCTTTCGTTGAAAGATGGATATAACGGGCGCATCGGCATTATCGGCAAAGCCATCAAAACCAGACAAACACAATGGGTGCCGGACGTCAACCAATGTTCGGATTACATTCCCTATGTGGTTGAGACGCGCTCAGAAATTGCGGTGCCTTTCATCGCTGGAGATCGTGTTATCGGCGCGTTAAATGTTGAACATTTGGAAGTCAATGGATTGGATCAAAAGGACAAAGAAGCTTTGGAGATGCTCGCGACGCAGGCGGTTATCGCTGTCCAAAAAATCGAGCAACTGGAGGAACTGCGCAACGCGCAGGGCCTGCTCGCGGCGCGAACGGCCTTGGCGTGGATGGGCATTGCCAGCTCCACATGGCGTCACGAAATCAACAAATACGCGGCGACCATTTCCGACGACATTTGGCTCATTCGCCGAAAACTGCCGCTGCGCATTACCAAACTCCTGCGCCCGGTGATGCGAAAAGTTCGCGACATCGAAGAATACCTGCACCGGATTGAAAAGTTGTTGAAGCTGATTCGCGAGATTCCGATCAACGCGCCGCTTTCCGCCGAAGAAGGCGTCGAATCGCTGGAAGTCAACGCGCTGATGCAGGAACGCGTCTTTCGCCTGTTGGAGGCGCGCGCCGCGGCTGAGTTTCGCGTCGAGTGGAATTTGGAATTGCCCGATACGGCGAGAGTTCGGGTCAGCCGCGAATGGCTGCGCCGCGCCATCGATCTGTTGGTGCAGAATGCATTCGAGGCCATGGAAGAAATCTCGCAAAAGACTCTGACCGTCAAAACTTTTCATGCCGGCCAACGGGCTGAAATTCGGCTCAAGGACAGCGGCAACGGCATTCCGCCTGAAATTGTCAATAAGCTCCTACGTGAACCGATCTCCAAAAAAAAGGGAGAGCGCGGTTCCGGCATGGGGCTGTTGTTGGCCCAGCTTATCGTGCAGACGTACAAAGGCGACATTCGCATGATTTCCACCGGCCCGCAAGGCACGGAAATGGCCCTCTCCCTCCCATTAGAAGGCGATTAAAAAAAAGTCATCTAACTTGGAAGGGAATTTTTATGTGGCAACGTATGAAATCACAGCTTTTTAGGCGCCGCCAGCAAGGGAGGCGGCAGAGCGGCTCGGATTTTATCAAGAAACTTTTTTCTCCTCAAAAGAATAAAAGCAGACCAGCGTGCAACATGAACGAGAACTCAGCGCCAATGCAAATTCTTTTTATGGGGAAGGACGCCTTGTGGTACAAAGTCTTGCAGCAGGCTTTGGCCTCACAGGGCGAAGTTTATCAAACCACGCTTGACGAGCTGAACGGCGCGGCGGCGCGGCGGCGATACGATCTCATCGTGGTGGACACCATGGATCTTCCGAAAGACAAAATTCGCCCGACCATCGATCGCCTGAAGAAACAGCAGGTCGAGTCGTGCGTCGTGCTCGCCTCGGCTTCCCCGACGTGGGAGCCGGTTCGCGAAGCGCTGAAAGCCGGCGCCTCCGATTATATCACCAAATCCTATGATCCGGATTGCGTGGCGAAATATTTAACGCCGTATCTGCCGGAGGTAAAAAAGAGGAACTCGAAGCGATGAAAAAAAATAAAATCCTTCTCGCGGACAACGACGCAGAATTTTTGCGCACGCGCAAAGAAATTTTGGAAGCCGAAGGTTATCAAGTCGTTTCCGCTTCCAGTCCGGAAGAGGCGGCGGCGTTCTTGCAGGATCAAACCGTGGATTTGGCCGTCGTCGATTTGCGGCTGCGCGATGACAAAGACGAAGCCGACATCAGCGGGCTGGCCTTGATCAAAAGCGCGGCGCCTCGTGTGCCGAAAATTTTGATGACGGCCTACCCCACCGTTGAGATGACACGGCGCGCGCTCAAGCGTGATATGGATGATATTCCGGCGGCGGTGGATATGGTCGCCAAGCAGGAAGGCGTGGAAATGCTGCTGCGCGCGGTGGCGCAAGCCATGAAAAATCGCGGGGTGAAAGGAAAGCCGCAGCCCAGACGATTGCGCCTTGTCGTCGGAGGCGTCGTCGCCATCGGCATGATGGTTCTGCTATGGGAAAATGGAATCAAAGGCGTTTTAGTCGCCGTGTTCGCCGGCGTCGCCATTGAACTCATCTCTGCCGCCTTCTCGAAGATGACGGGCTTGAAGTAAATCCGTAAACAAACGAGGATAAAAAAATGGCCAAAATTCTTCTTGCAGATAACGACGCAGAATTTTTGAAAAGCCGGGCGGAAATCCTTGAGAAGTCAGGATACCCGATCGTGGCTGTAAATAGTTTGGACGACGCGCG
>Ga0073934_10007888_pt1 | contig 14504 bp, 13 predicted proteins | sample LarsenN4metaG_FD_76834 | JGI IMG/M metagenome (GOLD analysis project Ga0073934, IMG submission 76834) | Hot spring sediment bacterial and archeal communities from British Columbia, Canada, to study Microbial Dark Matter (Phase II) - Larsen... ...
CGCCTCAACAATCACCTCTTGAGCCTTTTCCAGTTGCCCGTTCTCTTGCAAGGTCCAGCTATAATAAATAAGGGCTTTCACCAAAGCCCACCAGGGCGCATCAAGCTCCTTGAGCAGAGTTACAGATTCCTCCAAAAAGACCAGGGCTGTTTTGTAATTGGCCTGGCGAGCCTGGAGAAAGCCCAGGTCATAAAGACAGTAAGCTTCCCGGTAGCGGTCGCCAATGGATTGATAAAATGTCAGCGCTTCCTCAAATAACTGGCCGGCGACCAGATAATTACCCAAGCTGCGCTCTATCTTGGCCAAGCCCTGGCGGGTCAATGCCTCGCCGGCCCGATCCCCAACCGTCCGGTGTAGGGCCAACGCTTGATGATAAGATTGGCGGGCGGCCTGAAGCTGGCCCATATCATAGTAAACCTGCCCTAAATAAGCCAGAGCAATTCCCTGGCTTATTTGATGGCCAAGCCCCTGCCATAAAGCCAGGGCTTGCTGGAAGCTGGTTAGGGCCTGCTCATAATCGGCCTGATAATAGGCGACCAGGCCCTTGTTATTCAAACAATCGGCAACCGCCTGTTTATCCTGACGGGCTTGAGCAATTTCCAGCGCCCGCTCCAGATAGTCGCGGGCAGTTTCATACTGGCCCCGCAGATAGAGCAGTTTCGCCCACTGATTATAGCCCTGCCCGATCAACTTCTCATCGCCAATCTTTTGGGCCAGGCTCACAAAACGCTCGGTCAACTCTATCCCGGAGGCATAATCGCCGCTGGTTTCATACAAAGAGATCCAACGTTGCGCCGCCAGCGCCCGGCGGTAGTCATCATCTAAGGCTTCGGCCATAATCCCCAGGGTACCCAAATCTTCCAGCTCTTCGTCTCGCCAGCCGACCAGGTGATAAAGTTTGGCTCGTTCGAGAAGAATATCCCAATAGTCGGTAGAGATAAGCTGGCGTCCGCTTTCAGGCATGGCCAGATTAACCAGGCAGCTTAACATTTCAGAGTAATAACCGATTGCAGCGCTGTTGGCATGTTCCCGGCTGGCCCGTTGGCAGGCAATCTTTAGATAATGGAGCGCCTTTTCCCAGTGATGGCCGCGCTTGTAGTGAAAGGCAAGCTGCTCAACCTGGCCGGAGGCCAGATGCTCCAGGGCCTCGGCCACAATCAGGTGCAGTTGGCGGCGCTGGGCCAGCAGCAACCCTTCATAGATCACCTCCTGGGCAATCACGCTCCGAAATACGTATTCCCACTTGGGAGCAGGCTGCTCCAACCGCAGCAGCTTTTCATCTTCCAACCGGGCCAGTTGGGCCGGCAGCCGGTACATGGCGTTGCGCATGGGATGAACTTCTGACAGCAGCAGCCGTTGAAAGTGGGTGCCAATGACGGAGGCGATCCTTAAAGTCAACTTTTCATCTTCAGAAAGTCGATCGATACGAGCCAGAATCACGTCTTGAACCGTTTCGGGCAGATTGAGCGTTTCAAGTAAATCGGCGACCTGTTTTTTCTGGTTGCCCATCATATCCAAAATAGCGCCGGTAAGTTCATGCAGAAAAAAGGGATTGCCCTGCCCCCGGCTTAAGATAATCTCCTCGACCTCGCCCGGTAAGCGTTGAGGTCCTAACAAAATTCTCACCAGGTCCAGGCTCTCCTGTGGAGAAAGCGATTCGACCCGAATAGTGTGGATATCGGGTAAATCAGTCAGGTTGTCCAGGGCCGATAAATCGGCTTCAGGCCGGTAGATCAGCCCAAAGAATACAGGGCAATCGACCAAGGCCTGGACCAGGTAAGCGACCAGTTGGAGCGATAGATCATCGGCCCACTGGACATCCTCCAGCAGAATTAACAGCGGGTGTCGCTCGGCCTGCTGGCGGATAATCGCCTCAATGAGGGCAAAACTGTTATGGCGGCGCAGTTCCGGCGAAAGATAACGGCTAAAATCATTTTCAGGAACAGCGATTCCCAATACATCGGCCAGCAGCGGCAGCCGGTCTAGCCAGTAATCAGGCTGCTCAAACGGCGGCGTTAAATTGGCAATACCTGCCGCCAGTTGAGCCAGTTTTTGTTCTGTTGACAAGGCCAGCGTCAGGCCAAAAATCGCAATCAGTACTTCCCGCCAGGCTTGATAAGGAATTTGCTGGCCATAGCTGACACATTTGCTGCCGTAGCCAACGCCGCCCTCCATCATCCACTCGCGAACCATATCGGCTGCCAACCGGCTTTTGCCGATACCCAGCTCCCCTTCCAGGCGCAGGAGCTGCCGTTTACCGGCCCGGGCTCGAGCGGCTAGCCGCCGGATTTGTTCAAGTTCGGCTTTACGGCCAACCAAAGGCTCCTCGTGCAGGAGATAGCGGTTCAGAATTTCATCCTGGACGCCCTGCTCACCCATCACTTGATAGGCGGTCAATAAGGTGGTTTTACCGCGCAGCGATAGATTGCCTAAACTTTTGAGGACAAATTTTGAGCCGATCTTCTCTTTGACCCGCTCGCTGATGATGATCGAGCCGCCCCGGCCGTACTCCATCAACCGGGCCGCCAGGTTGACTTCGTCGCCAATGACCGTATATTCCCGGCGATTGGGAGCGCCGACCGGCCCGGCAAAGATCGAACCTTCACTAATTCCAATAGCCATCCGCAGATGCCGCTCCTGGGCGACCATCTGGAGCCCCAGAGCGCAGGCCACGGCCCGGCTCGAATCATCTTCGTGAAAGAAAGGCGGCGCGCCGAATAGAATGAGCAGTACCGTCCCCTTATCATCGATGGCGACTTTGCCCAGCGAGCCTTCATAACGGTAGGTGACTTCCTGAGCTGCTTGTAGGAAATTTTGGAGCCTACTTCCGGCATCGGCGGCTTCGTAATCCACCCCCCCGACTCCGATGAATAGAATGGTGATCCGGCGCAATTCGGCCAGCCATTCGGCCTGCTCATTCAAGCGAGCCTTGATTGCGCCCGGGATATAGCACTGCAGCGCTGCTTCGGCCAAACAGCGCTGCGCTTCATCCAGTTGTCCCCAATCGAGTACCAGCGGGGGCTGCGCCGGTAACGGATCGATGAGCTTATCAAGCCGGACAAAGCCGCTGGCAATACTCTTTCCTGTAAAAAATCGGTTGGCCCTGACCCAGGCTTGAGGGCTAAGCACCACCTGCCCCGGTTCCGCTTGATATTCGGCGCTGCCCACCTGCACCAACGGGTCGCCCCCAACCACATATTCCCAACGGCCCAGGACCCCGCCGATGCTGCATTCCAGCACCTCGCCGGCGCCGATGCCAACCCTCATCGAGAGTGAAGCCTAGCCCTGTGAGGTGCGGGTCCGGGCAAAGTAGCCCATTTCAGCCTGCATGGCCAGGCCGCATTCACCGGCCCGGCGCACCGCCACCCCAATGGGGATCTCATCGGCCGGAAAGAAGACCGTCAAGGCATCACCCGAAAACTTGACCACCTGGCCGTGATAGTTCTGGATGATACGGATCATCCGGGTAAAATATTGGTTGATGAGATAGGTTAGCTCCTCGGCCCCGGTAGGGCCGGCGCGGCTGAGCAGCTCGCTCAACGGGGTAAAACCGGAGATATCGGCGAATAAAACCGCGGCCGGAAAGCGCCGGGCGGCCGGTTCGGTCAGCGGGCGAGGCTGCCGGTAGATGGCTTGCGCCGCCGGCGCTGGCACATAAGCGGCCAGCTTTTCGAGTAAATGGGCTGAGTTCATATCGCCCCCTTTAACATTTCTAACTCGCTTCTCATTATTTTAGATTGAGGGATAAATGTCAATAGTTCTTTGGTAAAAAGCTTTAACACATAGGTTTCACGAACAAACATCCGTTTTATCTGGGATTTTTCAAAAATATTAACTTAATATATTATCGATAAAATAGTGCTAAGGAGACAAATAAACTATGACGCAAGCTGCAACTGATGCTAAACCCGCTGCTCAAGAGGAGAAGCCTATCTCCCAGGAGCTGATTGCCGCCGCCGAAAAGCTGATTGGGTTGGAGTTTACCCCGGCCGAGCGGGAACTGATGCTCGACGATGTGAATGAGAACCTGGCCCACTATCAAGAAATTCGGAAGGTGCAATTGGATAATAGCGTCCCGCCGGCGTTTCAGTTTAATCCGATCCTGCCCGGCCGGTCTTTCGTCGCGCCGCCTGAAAAGAAGCCCCTTGTGCTTAGCTCCTTCACACCGCCAGCCCTGCCGGCCAACCGGGAGGAGATTGCCTTTTGCCCAGTCACCCACCTGGCCCACCTGATCAAAACCCGGCAGATCAGTTCGCTGGAGCTAACCGAGCTATACCTGGAACGGCTGAAACGGTACGGCCCGGCCCTGGAATGTGTCGTTACGCTGACCGAAGAATTAGCCCTGGCCCAGGCCCGCCGGGCGGATGAAGAGATTGCCACCGGCCACTATCGCGGCCCCCTGCACGGCATTCCCTGGGGCGCCAAGGATTTGCTGGCAACCAAGGGTATCCGCACGACCTGGGGGGCGACGCCTTACAAGGATCAGGTCATCGACACCGATGCCACCGTCGTGCAGCGGTTGGAGGCGGCCGGGGCGGTGCTGGCGGCGAAACTGACGATGGGCGCGCTGGCCTGGGGCGATGTCTGGTTTGGCGGTAAGACCCGGAGCCCCTGGAACCTGGCCGAAGGCTCCAGCGGCTCGTCGGCCGGCTCCGGGGCGGCCACGGCGGCCGGGTTGGTTGGCTTTGCGATTGGCACAGAGACCTGGGGCTCGATCGTTTCTCCTTGCCGCAACTGCGGCGTCACCGGGCTGCGGCCGACCTTTGGCCGGGTCAGCCGCCATGGGGCGATGGCGCTGAGTTGGACTATGGATAAGATCGGGCCGATGTGTCGCTCGGTTGAGGATTGCGCCCTGGTCTTTGAGGCCATTTATGGTCCCGACGGCCAGGATTTGACCGTGGTCGATCTGCCCTTTAACTGGAGCCCGGAGATCGATCTGGCCGGTCTACGCATCGGCTATATCAAGAGCGCCTTTGAACAGGAGGAGGATCACGAGACCAAGGCCCAGGATGGCCAGGTTTTAGAGGTCTTAAGTTCTTTAGGCGCTCGATTGGTTCCGATTGAGTTACCCGACACTTACCCGGTTGAGGCTTTGAGCTTTCTCCTTCAGGTTGAAGCCGCCGCTGCTTTTGACGAACTGACCCGCAGCAACCGGGATGATCTGTTGGTCCGCCAGGTCAAAGATGCCTGGCCCAATGTCTTCCGGCAGGCCCGGCTGATCCCGGCGGTGGAGTATATCCAGGCCAACCGCATCCGGATGTTGATCATGCAGCAGATGGCGGAATTGATGGCCGGGATTGACGTATATGTCGCGCCTTCTTCCATTGGCCATAACTCGCTCTTGACCAACCTGACCGGCCATCCGGCGGTGGCCGTCCCAACCGGTTTTGGAAAAAATGGCCTGCCCACCAATATCACCTTCACCGGCCGCCTTTACGACGAGGCCACGCTGCTGGCCGTGGCCAAGGCATACCAGGATACAACCGATTTCCACCTGAAGCGCCCGCCGCTGGATACGGAATCAAAGCCGGAGGCTGAGCCATCATGATCCTTGTGACAGGCGCAGCCGGTAAAACAGGCCAGGCGATCATCCAAGCGCTGGCCGGGCGCGGCGCTGCCGTGCGAGCCTTTGTCTACCGGCCGGACCAGGCGGCGCGGGTTCAAAGTTCAGGCACGCAGGAGGTCGTCATCGGTGAACTGCAGGATGAGGCTGCCTTCCGCCAGGCGGCGCAGGGAACCGAGGCCCTCTACCATATCTGCCCGAACATGCATCCTGACGAGGTGACGATTGGCCGCATTGCGATCCGAGCGGCGCAGGCCGCCGGAGTGGCCCAATTTGTCTACCATTCCGTTCTTCATCCCCAGGTGGAGGCGATGCCGCACCACTGGCATAAGTTACGAGTTGAAGAGATGTTGTTCGAGTCGGGGCTGGCTTATACGATCTTGCAGCCGGCGGCCTATATGCAAAATATCCTGGCCGGCTGGACGTTGATCAACGAGCAGGGGATTTACCGGGTACCGTATAGGCCGGAAGCCCGGCTCAGCCTGGTCGACCTGGAGGATGTTGCCGCCGCAGCGGCCATTACCCTGACCGAGCCGGGCCACCACGGCGCTATCTACGAACTGGTTGGGCCGGACGCTCTGAGCCAACATGAAGTCGCGGCTGTTTTAGGCCAGGTTTTAGGCCGGCCGGTACGGGCGGAGCAGATATTGATTGAAGCATGGACCGGGCAGGCCCAGGCAGCCGGCCTGGGCGCTTACGCGATCGAAACGCTGGTCAAAATGTTCCGGTATTATGACCGGTACGGTTTCTGGGGGAATGGCAGGGTCTTAAGCTGGCTGCTCAACCGGCCACCCACCTCTTTTGCCGCTTTCATCGAGCGGATCAAAGCGTCTAAAGATCAGGAGGCTTAAGTAATGGATCACAATTTTATCTCCACCTATGCCTGGCCGGGGCGACTCCATACCGGCTTTGGCGCGTCCGGGTTGGTTGGAGAGGAAGCTAACAGACTGGAAGCCAGGCAGGTATTTATTGTGGCCGATCCGGCGATTGTTGCCGCCGGGCTGCTTGAGCCGGTGACGGCCTCGCTGCAAAAAGCCGGTTTGGCCTACGTTGTTTATGATAAAGTCAAACCCGACCCGGATATCGAGTCGGTTGAAGCCGGCAACCGAGCGTTTCAGGAGAGCGAAGCTGATCTTATCGTCGGCGTTGGCGGGGGCAGCGGCATCGATACGGCCAAGGGTATTCGCTTGTTGGCCGGTGGCGGTGGCCGCATTGCCGACTATGATCTTTACCTGGGTGAGCAGGCTCGCCCGGTTCCGGCGCACATGCCGCCGCTGATCGCCATTCCGACCACCGCCGGAACCGGCAGCGAGGTGACGATGTGGGCCGTGATTACCGATCCGGTCCGCAAACTTAAGCTGGCCGTGGGCGATGACCGGCTGATCTCGACCGTGGGCCTGGTTGACCCCGGCTTGATGCTGAGCCTGCCGCCCTACCTGACCGCCGGTACCGGTATGGATGCCTTGACTCACTGTATTGAATCGTATGTCTCGACCACCCACCACCCAATCCTGGACGGGATGACCTTACAGGGCATCGAGATGATTGGCCGGAATCTGCGGACCGCGGTGGCCCAGGGCGCCAACCGCAGCGCTCGACAGGAGATGGCCTTGGCGGCGACCATCGGTGGAATTGCGCTTAACTGCAAATGGGGCGGGGCATGCCACTCCCTGGCCCACCAGCTCTCCACATTCGCTAACGTCCACCATGGGGTGGCCAATGCCCTGATGCTGCCCCACCAGATGGCCTTCAGCCTGACCGGTGCTTTGGAGAAGTATGCCCAGGTGGGCCAGGCGCTGGGCGCGCCGCAGCATGGCAGCTTGCGGCAGCGGGCCGAACGGGCCGTTGAGGCGGTCAGGGAATTAGTGGCAGACCTGGGCTTGCCCACCCAACTCCACGAGGTCGGGGTGACCGAGGAGATGATCCCGGAGATGGCCAAAAATGCTTATATCGATACCAGTTGGCTGACCAATCCTCGCACGATCAGCGAAGCGGAGATGGCGCAACTATACCGGCAGGTTTATTGAGCAACGTGGTCAGCCGCATACCATCTTTACTTTTTCTTTACAATTTATTTGCCTTAGCTATCGCACATATCGTCGTCGAAGATACACCCGAAGCAGGAGTTGTGGTCACAGCCTATATCCCTGACCAAAACAAATGGATTGCCAATAAGCAACGACGTAAAAGCAAAAGGAAAAAGTAATGATTTGTTCAGTTTGTCTTGAAGATACAAAGAAGAATGGTTTAGCTACCCAGGTTTTTCGCCGCAATGGGGTAACCGTAACCGTGACCGGCATTCCTGCCGTGACAATTTGTCCTCATTGTGGGAATGCAGTTCTCGATTGGGAAGTGGCCCAGCAAGTGGAAGACCTAGTTCAACCTCTCTTTCATTGGGCGGAAACCCATACTTTACCCAAACCTATTATCAGTATTACTTTCCCCGAGAAGCAAGCGCTGGCTGCATAGAGGTCTATTATCCTTACTTCATTTTGTGTCTTGCCAGTTACGATCCTTCTTGGTGCGTGCTGTGTATTGGTATACACAGCACACTACTTTGACTTTTTTAATTTTTTAGAACGATCCATTGCTCGAACTGGGTCCGTGACCCTGTGTCTCGTCTGAGACCCAGGTCACGGACCTGCTGAGAGCGCGAAATTCTCCTTTCACAGTTTCTTTATATTCATAAATAGTGGATTGCCGGTTATAGTTCAAGTAGTACTTCGCTCCTCCACGAAGGCCGAGATGGCCGGGCATGGCAATGGTGTTGGCAAAACAGGCCGTATCCCGCCGAAGGGCCGGCTGGCCTGCCGGGCCGTTACTTCGGCCTCAATATATTGTTCACCTAAGGCCCGAGCCACCGAGATGCGATGATGCCCATCCTGGACATAGTAGCCAGCCCCGACTTGAACCAGCTTGACCGGGGGGAGGGCCAAGGCTATGAGCCGGGCGGCAGCAACGCTGAGCCAGCGCTCCTGGCTATGCCGTTGGCGCGGGTAGAACAGGGTATCGAAATCGGTGCTGCGCCCTTCACTCCCCACAATCTGCTTGATGGGGACCATCCGTCTCCCCAGGTAATGATAAGCCTGGAGGTGAAAGGTCGTCTCGATGCTGGCCAGATTGAGCAGGTGGCGCGGGCGGCGGGTCAGCCAGCGCCAGAAGCGGCTCAGCCGGCCACGGCTGAAAGCATGTTCGTACAGGCGCCGAGCGGCCATGACGGCTCGAATATCACGTTCATAGCAGCTGCCTGATTCCTTGAGGAACGACATCAAAATATGATCAAAAGTAACCATAGTTATTGCTCCTTCAATTCTTCATTCTTAACTCTTCATTCCTTCTCAATCATACCAAATTATTCTTGACACCTCGTGTCAGGATTTTTTATGGCAGTCGAACATCTGTTTTATCCGGTCCTAACCTCTCTTTTTGACCTCAAAGCGCAAGATCGGAAGTTGGTACTTCTCCCAGGTGCGCTGAAAGCGAGATTTGACTTCAGGCTCAAAACCGATCAGATATCGTTCGGCATGAAGTTTCTCAAATCTGCAATCCTGCTCAACCAGACTCAACATTTCCATAAAAAAGTCCCGATGATCGGTCATGACGCTGAGACAGCCGGTTGGCGTCAGGGTCTTAGCCATGTGATCAAGAAAGGCGGGCGAAAATATGGTGCGTTTTTGAAATTTGGGCCGGCGGTTGGGATCGGGAAAATGGAGGTATACGGCCTCCAGCGAGGCCGGTACAAGCAAGGCTTGCATGAGTTTGAACTCGGCTTTGATGAATTTAATATTGTCGAGCGACAGGCAGGAGGCCGTTCTCACTGCTTTGAATAGAGGCTTCCAGGCGACATCAACGCCGATAAAGTTGGCTTGAGGTTCCTTTGAGGCCAAGGCGCAGAGAAAGTCGGCCGTGCCGCAACCTATTTCTAGTTTTAAGGCTAAATCGTTATCAAACAGGCTCCTGGAATCGAGCTTTGGAAAGAGCGCCGGCCTGAAAAAGAGGTCCCGGCTGTTAAAATACAGCAGATATTTCCGAGCCGTCTGGGCGCCAGGAGGTTCAGAATCCAGACGCCTGGCTAATCTTCGGCGAGGCATATTGCATCTCCTTTAAAATGGCTATATCAAACAGGACTATGGAAGGAGATGAAACCATCCTGGTAAATAAAAAGGCTGCGACACCCTGGGGTATCGCAGCCTTTATGCATGCGGGAAAAAAAGAGCCATCCGGATAAAGGATGGCTCTGACTGACGATTTGGACGAATTACAGTAGTAACCTGCCTTTTCCCTCTACAACCGGCGATTTAAGTTGAGCGACCAGGGTGGTTTCAGGGTACGCAAAGACACAGGCACAGCCGGACAGATGACTACTGCCAATGGTTTCGTCCATCTATGATTGACTGATGCTTATGCCTTGCTACTGAATCGTCCAACCAAACGGGCTCATGGGTTAAATCGCCTTTTATAGAATAGTAAAGATCACCTTTGTGAATTTTACAATATAGCGGTTCCAGCGCAAAATCAGCGGCTGAATGTTAGCTTCTCATTAGCTTGACGGTCTGTATACCTAAGGAGAAACCTAACGTTTACTTTTCTCTTAATTTCTCAATTGTCTTGCACATTGGGTATAATAATGACAGAGATAAGTAATTATGGGTCTACTGCCTATCTATTCATCCCTATCGGTGAGATAGGTGGGCAGTGGCTATATAACTCCAAGTTGGGTCGTTCCAGGAGGTATCGATGAGACGAGTTCGCTACTCCGTGGCCATGAGCCTGGATGGTTATATCGCTGGTTCACAGGGCGAAAGCGATTGGATCCTCATAGATCCCGAGATCGACTTTCAGGCCCTGTTCGATGCCTTTGATACCCTCCTTTTGGGCCGGAAAACGTATGAAGCTACCCGGCAAATGGGCAGTGTAGGCGGGATGCCCGGGATGCAGACTTACGTCTTCTCACGGACCCTCCGTCCCACTGATTACCCGGACGTGATCGTCTCGGACGACCCCATCGGGACCGTGACAACTCTCAAAGCCAGCGTCGGTAAGGATATATGGCTCTTTGGGGGTGGCGTGCTTTTCCGGAGCTTGTTACAGTTGAGGCTGGTGGATGCCGTCGAGGTGGCCATTATCCCGGTGCTGCTAGGCGGTGGGGTGCCGCTTCTCCCCCCGCCGGCGACGCTAACCAAGCTCAAGCTGATCCAGCAGCGGGTCTATGCGACGACGGGCACGGTGGCACTTGAGTATGCGGTAGCGTGAGACGTGCCCTAGCGCAGTTCGCGCCAGCGGCTGATGTTGGCCGTTGGGCGAATAATTTTCTCGAACCGTTCGTGTTTTTGTGCTTCGTCTACCAGTTTTAGTTCATGCTATTTATGTAAGGCGAAAACTTTCACATAAATACGATTTATTGCAAGATGAGTCTGTAAAGCCATAATTGTCTATACTTTTTTAGTTTTATTGCCGGATTAGTCATGGGATTGCGCGCACTCACTTTGAATAAAAGGCCGGAGGAGTTTGATCCTATTCTCTTTTTGATAATATTACCGCTGGTTATACGTGGCGTTATACCTCAGAAATTGCCGTTAGCGAAAGAGCTCTGAAATGAGCGACCACAATCCATTTGACGAACCCAAACTGGCACATGCTCGCGCTCAGGAACTGATGGTCGAGCCATTTTTTGGGATTGCATTGATGAGCTTGCCCCTTTCGGTAGTGATGAAGGATTTGACGCCTATTATGAATGGCGACGGTGGCGCGAGGAAAATCCATCAGGAAACCTGAAGGATTGTCTGTCATGGATTCTCGTTGACCAGCTTGATGGCTACAACGATACCCTCTACTCAGACCAGCGAATTGAACGCGACCTTGCTAACCCGGATGGGGCATTCCTGGCCGATCACTACGACATGTTCACGCTCGATACAACCATAATCGCAACTGCTCTGGGGCAACTCCTTGATGAAGGAACCATTGACGCGGATGCCAAAGTTTACATATATGTGGCCCTTAATCGTCAATTGCATCCACAAGTATGCAAACATGATGAGCGGCGCGAAATGCTTATGGCAGTCAAGCGTGTCGTGGACGCTGCCTGATTCGCGGGTCAGAGTAAGTCAAATTGTAGAACAACGCTCAAAGATCAGATAAGCGCATTTATACCCGAATGCGGAAGGAGAGCTGCCTTTGAATATTCCCGTTACGCTTCCGGCAAAGAAACAAGCGTTGCTCGAGCAACTGGTCGATGATTTGTCCCAGGTCCGGGGGGTCGAGGCGGTGGTCCTGGGCGGGTCTTACGCCCGGGGAACGCAGCACGAGACATCAGATTTGGATATTGGCTTGTATTATTTTGAGAATGAGCCTTTTTCCCTGGCCGAAATCAAGCGGATTGCTGTGGCTATTTCTTATCAAGCAACGCCGGTTGTAACCGATTTCTATGAGTGGGGCGCCTGGGTCAACGGCGGGGCCTGGATCCAAACAGAGGCGGGTAAAGTGGATTTTCTTTACCGGAATCTCGATCACGTGGAGCGAACGATTACGGAGGCGAGGGAAGGGGGCGTGCGGCACGATTATAACCAGCAGCCGGCCTATGGGTTCTACAGCGTGATTTACCTGGCCGAAACCCAGGTCTGCCTGCCCCTATATGATCCGGCCAGGCGGATCGCCGGCTTGAAACGCCAGGTCGAGCCGTACCCGGCCCGGCTCAAAGAGAAGATTGTTGGCGACTCGCTCTGGAGCGCCGAATTTACCTTTCTTTTTGCCCGCAACTTCGCGGCCGCGGCCGATGTCTATAATACCGTTGGCTGCCTGACCCGCGCGGCGGCCAATTTGACCCAGGCGCTGTTTGCCCTGAATGAGTGGTATTTTATCAGCGACAAAAAGGTGATGGCCGAGCTGGCGCTGTTTCCACTGCTGCCGGAAAGGTATATCGAAAGGCTGTCCAGCCTGCTAGGGCGCCCAGGCGAAACAGCGGAGGCGTTAGGCCAGACGGTTTCTGAGCTTGAAGCGCTGTGGCGGGAGGTGGTTTCCCTGGCGGGAAGCATGTACCGGCCAAAGTTTGATCTTTAGGTAGGTCAAGTATAAGCTCATTGTCACAGATAATAGGCACACCGCCGACAGAGCAGTACCCTATCCCTAAGCCATCACATCCGTGTGTGTTTTCGCAGTTAAGACTATTGAATAACAGTATAGTAGAGGTTTCAGAATTTTTGAAAATGGATCAAACAAATAGCCCGGATTAGCGGAATAAGCGGATTTCACACATAAATGATCCGTCCATTCTGAAAATCCGGGCTATTAATTGATCAGCCACAAAAAATTGAACCACACCCTAGAGCAAAATTGCCTCTAGAAAATTTGTCCTGTTTCTGTTAGAATAGTCTTTGTTACGGCGCCTATAATTTTGTTAATCTATAACAGCGAACAAAGTATGGACAACAAACCTATATTGATGAGTCCATCCGATCAATATCAGCGTGAGTTTTTGGAAATGGCGGCTGATTATCGACAGGCAGGGGAGAGCTATAGCCAGCACCGGCTGGCCGAACAGGATTTTGCGGCTTATCTGGCTCAAGTCGCTCATGACGCCCAGGGTATTGGGCTGCCGGCCGGTTATGCGCCCATGAGCAGCTTTTGGCTGGTCAAAGATGGGGTTATTGTGGGGGAAAGCCGGCTGCGACATTATTTGACGCCGGCTCTGGAGATTGAAGGTGGGCATATCGGATATGCTATTCGACCTTCGGAGAGGGGTAAAGGATATGGCACGCTCATCCTTGCTTTAACCCTGGAGCAGGCCAAAATGCGGGGTTTACAGCGTATCCGCGTCACGTGTGATACGGACAATTTGGCTTCTGTCAGAGTGATCGAGAAGAATGGGGGCCAATTGGCAGGGCAGGCAATTTCAACCCGAACCGGCAAGCCGATTTTTCAGTATTGGATCGATCTTTAAAGGAGCGACAAAGCGAACGAAGTGATGCTTTGTCATGTCAAAGCTTTGTCATGTCAAAGCAAGCTTTGACGCTCCGCAAGAGCTTTATTTCCAGAGGAGGGAAGAATGACTGCAAATACAATGGCCGGGAGTAGGTTCGTGAATTCGATTGCGCCCTGGCTGTTGGTTCGGGATGGTGCGCGGGCGGTTGAATTTTATAAGGCCGCGTTTGGGGCGGTCGAGGTTTACCGGCTGGAAGATCCCAGCGGAGCCGTGGTGTCGAGGCTTTCGGTTGAAGGCGCGGAGTTTTGGCTGAGCGACGAGTCGCCCGAGCATGGCAACTTCAGTCCGGAGACGCTCGGCGGCGGCTCGGTACGGATGATCTTGACCGTGGCCGATCCTGATGCACTCTTTGAGCGGGCGCTGGCGGCCGGTGCGTCGGAGGTCTTTCCGATGGAGGAGGAACACGGGTGGCGATTGGGGCGGCTAATCGATCCATTTGGGCATCCATGGGAGATTGGCCATCCGCTGGCAGAGTAGATAGGTCATCGCCTGATCCGTCCGCCGGGTTTCACGGGATTTGGCAATCCCGCGAGAGCAAATGACAACGAAGAGGGAAAACGCAGATAGCCATGCTTGAGAAGCCTGATCTTCAAGATGAAAAAATTAGCGCTCGTTTACAGGATGAATATGGGTTGAAGGTGGCCCATGTTACGTTTCTTCCGCTTGGGGCCGACCGGAATACGGCAGTCTATAGGGTCATGGCCGAGGATGGGAGGACGTACTTTTTGAAGTTAAGAAGCGGCGTTTTTGACGAAACGTCGGTGGCGCTACCTAAATTTCTCAGCGGCCAGGGCATCGAGCAAATCATCGCTCCGCTAGCGGCCCGGACCGGGCAGCTTTGGGCCAACCTGGATGCCTTCAAGGTGATCCTATATCCTTTTGTCGAGGGCCATAATGGGTATGAGGTTGAGTTATCGGATCGCCATTGGATCGGTTTTGGGGCAGCCCTCAAACGGATCC
>Ga0073934_10007889_pt1 | contig 14499 bp, 13 predicted proteins | sample LarsenN4metaG_FD_76834 | JGI IMG/M metagenome (GOLD analysis project Ga0073934, IMG submission 76834) | Hot spring sediment bacterial and archeal communities from British Columbia, Canada, to study Microbial Dark Matter (Phase II) - Larsen... ...
CGGCGATCTCGACATCTTCGTTGTTTCCGACGGCCTCTTCCGTCTCGACGGCGGCGCGATGTTCGGCGTCGTGCCGCGCGTGCTGTGGGAAAAGAGCGATCCGCCCGATGAGAAAAACCGCATTCTCATGGGCTTGAATTGCCTGCTGGTCATTCGCGGCCAGGAAAAAATTCTCATCGACACCGGCATGGGCGATAAATTCGACGCCAAATTTGGCGAAATATTCGGCGTGCAGCGCGAGAAAACGCTGCTCGAACATCTTGCCGGCTTGAATATGCAGCCGGAAGACATCACGCACGTAATCATGTCGCACATGCACTTCGATCACATCGGCTGGAATACACGCCGCAACGACGCCGGAGAAATCGTGCCGACGTTTCCGAATGCAAAATATTTCGCGCAGCGCGGCGAGTACGAAGTCGCTAACCATCCTGATGATCGCAGCCGTGCGAGTTATTTGAAATGGAATTGGGAGGTATTGGAAAAAAGTGGCCAGTTGCAGCTTCTCGACGGCACGTGTGAAGTTTTGCCCGGCATTGAAAGTTTTCTCGCGCCGGGACACACGCTGCATCACACCATCGTCAAAATTAAAAGCGCCGGAAAAACCGCCGCGTTCATGGCTGATCTGGTTCCAACCACCTCGCATCTCAAAACCGCCTACGTGATGGGATATGATCTCTATCCGAAAACAACGATGGAAATCAAGCCGAAAATTTTGCAGCAAGCGTTTGACGAAAATTGGCTTTTGATCTTCGAACACGCGCCGCGCATTAAAGCCGGATATTTGAAACAAGTTGAAGGGAATTGGAAAGTCGAATCCATAGTTTTGTCGTAGCGCCTTCAGGCGCAGGGCTTAAGAATTTTTTGAAAAGTTGTGTTGGAAAGGAGTTTGAATTATGCCATCGCAATTTCGCGAAGTCATTATCGCTGGCGCTTGCCGCACGCCGATTGGCGCGTTTCAAGGCGCGCTCGCTTCATTCTCAGCAACGGAACTGGGCGCGATTGCCGTGAAAGAAGCCGTGCACCGCGCTGGTATCGATCCGAAAAAAGTTGACGAAGTCATTATGGGTTGCGTGCTGCCGGCCGGCGTCGGCCAAGCCCCGGCGCGTCAAGCGGCGATCAAAGCTGGATTGCCGGTTGACGTCACCTGCATGACGATCAACAAAGTCTGCGGCTCCGGCCTCAAAGCCGTCATGTTAGCCGCACAGGCCATCATGGTTGGTGACGCCGACATCGTTGTTGCGGGCGGCATGGAGAGTATGTCGAATGCGCCGTATTTATTGAGCAAAGCGCGCGACGGATATCGCCTCGGCCACGGCGAGCTGCTTGACAGCATGATCAAAGACGGCTTGTGGGATGTTTACAATAATTTCCACATGGGCAATGCCGCCGAGTTATGCGCGCGCGAGTGCAATATTCCGCGCAGCGCTCAGGATGAATTCGCGACGATGAGCTACAAACGCGCGTTGGCCGCGCAGGAAAAGGGCCTGTTTGCCAAAGAAATCGTTCCCGTGCCATTGCCCCAGCAAAAAGGGGAACCCATTTTCGTTAAAGAAGATGAGGAACCGAAGAAGGTCAATTTTGAGAAGATGCTGACGCTGCGGCCGGCGTTTGACAAAGATGGCTCGGTGACCGCGGCGAATGCCTCCAAAATCAACGACGGCGCTGCGGCCGTTGTTGTCATGGCAAAAGAAGTTGCCGACAAACTCGGCGTCAAGGCGCAAGCCAAAATTCTCGGCCAAGCCTCGGCCGCAAAAAAACCGGAATGGTTCACCACCGCGCCGATTGATGCGATTGAAAAAATTGTTAAAAAATCCGGTTTCTCACTCAATCAGATTGATTTGTTCGAAATCAACGAAGCGTTCGCGGTTGTGGCATTGGCGGCGCAGCAGAAGCTCGGCATTCCGTTGGACAAATTGAACGTGCATGGCGGGGCTGTCGCCCTCGGCCATCCGATTGGCGCCAGCGGCTGCCGGATTTTCGTCACGCTCATTCACGCGCTGCAGGAATATAAAAAGAAGTACGGCATGGCCGCGATTTGCATCGGCGGCGGCGAGGCCTCGGCGGTGATTGTGGAGAATGTGGCGTGGACTGTTGAGAAAGCTTGGTAACAAGAGGGTTGATGATGCGTCCACAGGACATCAAACAGATTTTTATCAGTGATCGTGTCATCGAGAAAATCGTCTCGAAACGCAAAAAAAAGCCGCCGCAGAAAATGCTGCAACAATGGGTCAGCCAGCGGCTGCGCGATGAGTTGGCGGCGATGTAGTTTTCGAGAATGTCATCAAAAAGAAAGGTGAGGTTGGATAGAATGGAACGCATCGGCGTCATTGGCGGCGGCACGATGGGCAACGGCATCGCGCACGTGTTTGCGCAATTTGGTTACGCGGTCACTCTCGTCGACATCAAGCAAGAATTTATTGATCGCGCGTTAGCCGCCGTCAAAATGAATTTGGAGCGACAGGCGAGGAAAGGCGCCATCGCCATGAACGAGGTGGCGACGATTCTTGAGCGAATTTCAACGGCAACGGAATTGAAAGCCGTCGCCAATTGTGAGTTGATTGTGGAAGCCGCGACCGAAGATGCCGCACTAAAAAAGAAAGTTTTTGGCGAACTCGGTTCAATGTGTTCGGCAGAAACGATTTTAGCGAGCAACACCTCGTCGATTTCCATCACCGAAATTGCCGCCGCGACCCAGCGGCCGGAAAAAGTCATCGGCATGCATTTTTTCAATCCGGTGCCGGTGATGACATTGGTGGAAGTGATTCGCGGTTTGGATACCAGCGATGAGACTTTCCAGGCCGTTATGCAGCTCAGCAAGGCGCTCGGCAAAACGCCGGTCGAGGTCAACGATTATCCCGGATTCGTTTCAAATCGCGTGTTGATGCCGATGATCAACGAGGCGATTTATTGCGTGATGGAAAGTGTGGCCGCGAAAGAGGCGATTGACAAGGTGATGAAACTTGGGATGAATCATCCGATGGGGCCGCTGGCGCTGGCGGATTTCATCGGCCTCGACGTGTGTTTGCATATCATGGAAGTGTTGCACAAGCAGTTGGGCGACGACAAATATCGCCCGTGCCCGTTGCTGCGCAAAATGGTGGCCGCCGGCCATCTCGGCAAAAAAACCGGGCAAGGATTTTATTCGTATGGATAAGATTGAAAATTTTAAATTGTAAATTTTCAATTTAAAATTTAAAATATGAGGATGGCATGGATTTCAATTTAACCGAAGAACAAAAACAAATTCGCGATGAGATTCGCCGTTTCGCCGAAACTGAAATCGCGCCGGATGCGGCGGAGCGTGACGAACAGGAAAAATTCGCCGAGAAACAAATCAAAAAATTGGGGGAGCTGGGTTACATGGGCATGACGGTCAGCTCGCAATACGGCGGGCAAAGCGCCGACACTGTCACCTACGCGCTGGTGGTCGAAGAGCTTTCCAAAGTCGACGCTTCCGTCGGCGTGGCGCTTTCGGTGAATAACTCGCTGGTTTGTTACGGCCTTGAAGCATTCGCCGCCGAGGAGCAGAAACAAAAATATCTCGTGCCGCTGGCAACCGGCAAGGCTTTGGGCGCGTATTGTCTTTCCGAACCCGGCACCGGCAGCGACGCCGGCAATATGATGACGATTGCGGAAAAGCGCGGCGATCATTATATCATCAACGGCGCCAAAAATTTCATTACTAATGGCGTTCATGCCGATTATCTCATCGTCTTTGCCACGCTGGATAATACAGCCGGCACCAAGGGTGTGTCTGCCTTTATTGTCGAGCGCGGTTATGCCGGCGTTTCGATTGGCAAAAAGGAAAAAAAACTCGGCATTCGCAGCAGCGACACGGCAATGCTGAATTTTGACGACGTGAAAGTGCCGGCGGCGAATTTGCTCGGCAAAGAGGGCAGGGGTTTTCAGATTGCGATGGCGATACTTGATGTGGGCCGCATCGGCATTGCGGCGCAAGCGCTCGGCATCGCACGCGCTTCATTTGAAGCGGCAGTCAAATATGCCAAGGAACGCCAGCAATTCGGCCAGCCGATCATCAATTTTCAAGCGATCAATTTCATGCTGGCCGACATGGCCACGGAAATCGATGCGGCGCGGCTGCTGATTTATCAAGCCGCCGTGGCAAAAGATCGCGGCGAAAAATTTTCCGTGCAATCGGCCAAAGCCAAGTTGTATGCCTCGCGAGTTGCGGTCGGCTGCGGGGTGAAAGCGGTGCAAATTTTCGGCGGCGCCGGTTATTTGAAAGATTATCCGGTCGAGCGTTACATGCGCGACGCGCGCATCACCGAGATTTACGAGGGAACGTCGGAAATTCAACAACTCGTCATCGCCCGCAGTTTGATGGCGTAGCTTTCGTAGTGACGCCTTTAGGCGTTGTGCGTTCATCTGAACACCAATGCCTGAAGGCATCACTACAAAACATTTTAGAGGAGAGGAAAAATGACGCGACTACCTAACGGTAAAGCCGCTTATGCTGTCCATTTAAAGAAAGATCGTAAAGACAAGCCCGCTGCGCAAACCCTGCCGCCAACGGGCTTCGATGAGAAAACGAAAATTTGGTTCAACGGCAAAATGGTGCGCTGGCATGAAGCCACGGTGCACGTGATGTCGCATGTGATTCATTACGGTTCCAGCGTTTTTGAAGGCTTTCGTTGTTACAACACTTTGGCCGGGCCGGCGATTTTTCGCTTGAAAGATCACATCGACCGGCTGTTTGATTCGGCGAAAATTTATCGCATCGACATGCCGTTTACCAAGGCCGAGATGATGCAGGCCTGCATCGACGTTGTTCGCCTCAACAAGCTCAAAGAATGTTACCTGCGTCCGGTGGCGTTTCGCGGCTATCACAGTCTCGGCGTCGATCCGCGGCTCAGTCCGACGCAGATTGCCATTGCTGCCTTAATGTGGGGAAAGTATCTCGGCCCCGATGCGCTCAAAAACGGCGTCGATGTGCGCGTCGCCTCGTGGAACCGCATGCGCCCCAACACGTTTCCGTCGATGGCCAAAGCGGCGGCGAATTATATGCCGTCGCAGCTTGTGAAATTGGAAGCGAAAATCGATCATTATGCCGAAGGCATCATGTTGGATGCGCAGGGTTACGTGAGCGAAGGCAGCGGCGAAAATATCTTTTTGGTTTATCACGGCAAAATTTATACGCCGCCGTTCTCTTCCAGCATTTTGCCTGGCATCACGCGGGATTGCGTGATCGCGCTGGCAAAGGATTTTGGCTTCGACGTGATCGAAACGCTGGTTCCGCGCGAAATGCTGTACGTCGCCGACGAAGTCTTTTTCACCGGCAGCGCGGCGGAAATCACGCCGATTCGCTCGATTGACCGCATCACCATCGGCAACGGCAAGTGCGGACCGATCACCGAACGGCTGCAAGAAAAATTCTTTGCGATCATCGAAGGCCGCGACGAAGATTCTTACGGCTGGCTGACTTTCGTGCGTTGAATTTGTTTGCAATTTTCATTTTTTTGTTTTAAGTAGTAAATAGGCCTGTTTGATGACGGTTGCGGGCAGATAAAACATAGCCGTCATTCTGGAAGAATCTTTTTGCTGTCGAGAGCTGTTCGGGACAATTAAAAAGATGCTTTCAGCATGACAGGTTAGATGAAAGTTATTTTAAAAGACAAAGTTGTTTTGTCATCACACTTTTTTGGACGAAGATGTCACAAGGCAGCGGACGCCGCCGAGCGCGGGAATTGGCTCTGCAAGCATGTTACGCACATGAGCTGTCCGGCAATCCGCCGGAGCAAATCGTCGACGACGTGATTCTCAGTAAAGAGGAGGCGGGCACGGTGCTGGAATTTGCCGCCGAGCTGTTTCGCCGGACGGTGGCGGAGATTTCCCATTTCGACATGATGATCCGGCGCAAAGCCGTGAATTGGGAATTCAACCGCATCGCGATCATGGACAAGCTCATCTTGCGCATGGCGCTGTGCGAATTTCTCTGTTTTCCCGATATCCCGCCGAAGGTCACGATTGACGAAGCCATCGAGATCGCCAAAAAATTCAGCACCGAAAAAAGCGGGCGCTTCGTCAACGGGATTCTCGATGCCGTGCTCATCGATTTGCGCCAGGAAGGGCGCTTGCAGAAAAAGGGGCGCGGGTTAAGCGAGGGGAATGAGGAGGATGAGTGAGTTATGCATTTTGAATGGGATGATGATAAACACCGAGAGAACGTCCGCAAGCACGGCTTTGATTTTGTCGACGCGTGGAAAGTTTTTGAAGCGCCCATGTTTACCGAACTCGATGACCGTGAAGATTACGGCGAAGATCGGTGGATTGGAATCGGCTTGCTTGATGCGCGTGTTGTTGTGATCGTTTTCACCGAGCGTGGTGAGGATACAATTAGAGTTATTTCATTACGAAAGGCACTTACCCATGAACGTGAAAAATATGAACAGACCCTCCGAGACCGATTGGGCTCGCATTGACGCGATGACAGACGAGATGATTGACACTTCTGAAATTCCTCCCTTGACTGATGAGTTTTTTGCCAAGGCCACATTGCGAATGCCTCGGCCATCCGTCACCGTCACCATACATGTAGAGCCCGAAGTGCTGGAGTGGTTCAAGGCGCAGGGCGATGACTATGATCGTCGTATGAATGCCGCCTTACGTATTTATGTTGAGGCGCATAAAGACCTCATTGGTCAAGAACTGCGTCACTGACGAAGAGTTGATTTTTTGAAATTTTTTGTCTATCTTGGATAAAATCGCTGTATTTTCAACTAAATTTTTTGCAAAAAGTTATGAAAGTTTTTATCAGCCATTCCCATTCCCAAACGGACGAACCGCTGGTGAGGAAGATTACAACCGCTTTGCAGAATGCGGGTTTGGAAGTTTGGGACGAGCGCATGGAAATTTTTCCGGGCGACAACTGGGCGGAAAAAATTGCGCAGGCGCTGCGTGAGTCCGAGGCGATGGTCGTTCTGTTTACGCCTAACGCCATAGACTCCCAATGGATAAATCACGATATTGGTTACGCTCTGGGTGAGTACCGCTTTCGCAATCGTTTGGTTACGGTCCTCGCCGACCCTTCGAAAAAATTATCTGAGGATAAAATTCCTTCGATTTTGCGCCGGTTGAAAGTTATAAAACTTGGTGAAAACGGCAAAGAGGACCATATCAAACAGATTGTACAAACGCTTTTGGAAACTGCCCAATCATAATTCTATGTTGCCGACCGAGATTTTTATTTCGCATTCAGATCAAGACCGGCAGTTCGTCACCACCATGGTTGAAACCCTACAACGACACGGAATTCCGGCATGGTATAGCCGGAAGAATCTCGTTGGGGCGCAACAATGGCATGACGAAATCGGCGCAGCGCTGCAACGGTGTGATTGGTTCGCGATCGTGCTTTCGCCCAATGCGGTAAAGTCGATGTGGGTCAAGCGCGAGTTGGTGTTTGCATTGCAAGAAGATCGTTTTGAGAATAAAATCGTACCTCTGCTTTACCAACCTTGTGAACATAAGCAGTTTTCCTGGGCGCTCTCAAGCTATCAGATGATAGACTTGTCGTCTTCGTTTGAAGACGGCTGGCGCGATCTCTTGCGCGTGTGGGGAGTAGGTTACAAGCCGATTGCGCCGAATCCATAAATCCGATGAAAGCGTACGAAGAAATCATCGATTTTATTGCGGCAGACGCAACGCCGCAGGGTATCATCGTTGATCGTATCATTAGTTTGAAGCACGACGGCAAAACAACGCCGGAAAATTTAGCGTATGCTTGCGTCTTCTGCAATCGCCACAAAGGAGCGGAGGTGGGATCGATTGTGTGGCCTACCCAGCAATTTTTTAATCCCCGAACAGATTGGTGAACTGATCGTTTTAAAATGGCAAAAGAACGAATGCGATCAGAAAAGTATAAATCTGAATTTTTAAAACCGCCCCTAGTCGAGGCGGAAGGTATTTGAAAACACAAGGACTAGTGAGTTGACCTACATGAGCCTATTAACCAAAATTTTTGGCAGCAAACACGACCGCGACATTAAACGCCTTCGCCCATTGGTGGATGAAATCAACGAGATTTATAAAACGTTGCACGATCTTCCCGACGGCGAGTTGCGGGCGAAAACGGATAAATTTAAAACGCAAATTACCGAAGCCACCGCCGAGGTGCGCGAAGAGCTGGCAAAGCTCAATGCGCAACTGCGCGGTGAACATGAAACGAACGGCGTTGATCATGGGGAGGCCGAGCCACGGCTTTCAGCGGAAGAATTGCGCCATCAGCTTATTGAGCTGGAAAAAGAAGAGCGGCAGATTATAAAGGAAACGCTGGACGCGATTCTTCCGGAAGCCTATGCGACCGTGCGAGAAGCTTGTCGGCGGTTGTGCGGCCAGACGTGGAATGTGGTTGGGCATCCGGTCAAATGGGACATGGTGCCGTATGACGTGCAATTGATCGGCGGCATCGTGTTGCACGAAGGCAAAATCTCCGAAATGGCGACGGGCGAAGGCAAGACGCTGGTGGCGACGCTGCCGCTGTATTTGAATGCGCTCGCCGGCAAAGGCGTGCATCTCGTCACGGTCAACGATTATCTCGCGCGCCGCGATTGCGAGTGGATGGGAAAAATTTTTGAGTTTCTCGGTTTGCGCGCGGCGTACATTACTAACGACATGAATCCGCCGCAGCGCCGTGAGGCTTATAACGCCGACATCACCTACGGCACCAATAATGAGTTTGGCTTCGATTATCTGCGCGACAACATGGCGGTGCGTCCGGAAGATCAGGTGCAACGTGGGCATTATTTCGCGATTGTCGATGAAGTCGATTCGGTTTTAGTTGATGAAGCGCGCACGCCGCTGATTATTTCCGGGCCGGTGGAGCAGAGCGTCGATCAATACGACGCGATGAAGCCGCGCGTCGATAAATTGGTGAATACGCAAACGCAGCTCGTCAATCGTTTTATGTCCGAAGCTGAAAAGCTTTTGGAAGAAAAAAAGGAATACGAAGCCGGCATCAAATTGCTGCAAGTGCAGCGCGGCGCGCCGAAGAACAAGCGCTTCATGAAATTGCTGCAGGAAGCCGGAACCAAGAAATTAATTCATCGCGTCGAGAGCGATTATTTGCGCGACAAGCGCATGCACGAGCTTGATGAAGAGTTGTATTTCGCGATTGACGAGAAGGCGCATACGATTGACACCACAGAAAAAGGCCGCGAATTTCTCTCGCCGAACGATCCGGAAATGTTCGTGCTGCCCGATCTCGGCGAGCGCATGCATCAGATCAACACGGACACCGCGCTGTCGGTTGAAGAGAAAGAAAAGCTCAAAGCGGAATTGACGAAAGATTATGCCGAGAAAAGCGACCGCGTCCACAGCATTGCGCAGTTGCTGCGCGCTTATTCGCTTTATGAAAAAGACGTTGAATATGTGGTCAATGAAGGGAAGGTTTTAATTGTCGACGAGTTCACCGGACGTCTCATGCCGGGCCGGCGTTATTCCGACGGCTTGCATCAAGCGCTCGAGGCGAAGGAAGGCGTGCGCGTCGAAGGCGAGACGCAGACGCTGGCGACGATCACGCTGCAGAATTATTTTCGCATGTATCACAAGCTCGCGGGCATGACCGGTACGGCGGAAACGGAAGCCGGCGAGTTTTGGGAAATTTACAAACTCGACGTGACCGTCATTCCGACCAATCAGCCGATTCGCCGCAACGATGACGAAGACCAGATTTATCGAACGCGGCGCGAGAAATATAATGCCGTCATCGACGACATCGCCAAGCTGCACGAGAAAAAGCATCCGGTGCTCGTCGGCACGATCAGCGTCGAAGTTTCGGAAACGCTGAGCCGTATGTTGAAGCGCAAGGGCATTCCACACAAAGTTTTGAATGCGAAGTATCATCAGCAGGAAGCGGAGATCGTTTCGCTCGCTGGCCAGCCGGGCGCGGTGACGATTGCGACGAACATGGCCGGCCGCGGCACGGACATCAAACTCGGCAAGGGCGTGGTGCTGGCGCCGGAAAATCATCAATGTGCGCTGAAGCATAACGCGAATGATTCGCGGCCGCTTTGTCCACATCTCGACGAATACAAATGCCGCGAAGAAGTGCCGTGCGGCTTGCACATCATCGGCACGGAGCGGCACGAAGCGCGGCGCATCGATCGCCAGTTGCGCGGGCGTTCCGGTCGGCAGGGCGATCCGGGCTCGTCGCGTTTTTATCTTTCGCTCGAAGATGATTTGATGCGGCTCTTCGGCTCCGAGCGCATCGCCTCGGTGATGGATCGTCTCGGCGCGGAAGAGGGCGAAGTGATTACGCACGGCATGGTGACGCGCTCGATCGAGCGCGCGCAAAAACGCGTCGAAGGCCACAACTTCAGCATTCGCAAGCATCTGCTCGAGTACGACGACGTGATGAATAAGCAGCGAACGGTGATTTACAACCAGCGCGGCCACGCCCTGCGCGGCGAGAATCTGCGCGAGGAAGTTTTACAGATGATCGACAACTATATTCAAGAAAAAATCGATCTTTATTGCAGCGGCCAGCATCCGGAAGAGTGGGATTGGGAAGGCTTGCAGAATTCTTTCCAGCGCGTTTTTCTCGCAACGATGCCGGAAGGTTTGCGCACACGCCCCGGCATACAAGCGCAGGATTTGCAGGAAGCGTTGCGCAAAGAAGCGCGCACCGCGTATGAACGCAAAGAAACTTTCGTCTCGCCGAAGATCATGCGGCAGATCGAGCGGCTGGCGACGCTGCGCGCGATCGATGAGAAATGGCGCGAGCATCTTTACGAGATGGATCAGATGAAAGAGGGCATCAATCTCCGCGCCTACGGCCAGAAAGATCCGCTGCTCGAATACAAGAGCGAAGGCTTCCGCATGTTCGAGGAGATGCTTGGACAAGTCGACGAACAAATTTTGGAGACCATCTTCAAGACGCAAGTTGTGGAACCGCCGCCGGAGCGCCGTCGTATGCCTCAGCAAATAGCCACCGTGCATCAATCGCCGGTCGGCATGGGATTTCAAGGCCAGCCGCAGCAAGCGCCGGCGGCGGGAAAACGCCAGCCACGAGTCGTTGATGAAAAAGAAAAAACCGGACGCAATGCGCCGTGCTGGTGCGGCAGCGGGAAGAAATACAAGAAGTGTCACGGGGCGGAGGCGTGATCTATGAAACCAAAAGTGTATGTGGACAGACCCTAAACAAGAATTTGTTTTTATATTTTGGAGCTTTTGGATCAGCAAGTCGCTGATTTTACACAAACCGCCTTCGCGCAATTGATAAAAATTTGTAAAATCCCTTGTTTTTAAAAATTTTTTTCGTACATTGCAAGCGACTTGGAAAAAATGAGGTTCATCCGGAGGAGAAGACATGAACGAGCGGGTGGTCGAGATTCTCGTTTACATCATGAACGAGATGCGCGGCGAAAAGGCGGCGCCGAATCATTTGGAAATCATTTCGCGCGACCTGCAACAACGCGGCTACACCGAGAACGAGATCAGCTCGGCGTTCTCGTGGCTTTACGAGCGCTATCAAAACGAAAACGAGGAGTTGGTGCGCCACACGGGCGCGACGCTGCAAGGCTCGTTTCGCCTCTTGCACGATTTTGAGCGCATCGTGATCACGCCGGAAGGTCACGGCTATTTATTGCAGCTTAAACATCTCGGTATTTTGCATGACGCCGAGGTCGAGCTGGTGATCGAGCGCGCGATGACGTTGGGCGCGGCGCGTTTGTCGGAAGAAGCGATCAAATCACTGGTGGCCTCAACATTGCTTGATTTTGCCGGCGCCAACGACGGCTCGTTTTTCGTGTTGGAAGACAATGCGATTGTCCATTGAGCATTGGAACCGGTCAACAGAAAATAATTCGATGGCAAAATGATTGAAAGTTCTTGAATGATTTTGCCACGAACTCGTTTGTTTTTAAATGTGGCTGATAGCCATAATTTATAAAGGAGTATCACAGTTTAGTTATGTCGAAGTCTTTAGTTATCGTTGAATCCGCAGCAAAAACGAAAACCATCCACAAATTTCTCGGCAAGGATTTCACCGTAAAATCTTCCGTCGGTCACGTCAAAGATTTGCCGAAGCAGCGCCTCGGGGTGAATGTCGACGACGGTTTTGAGCCGGAATACATCACCATTCGCGGCAAAGGCAAGGTGCTCACCGATTTGCGCAAAACCGCCGCGAACGTCGATAAAGTTTATATCGCCACCGACCCCGACCGCGAAGGCGAAGCGATTGCGGCGCATCTCGCGGAGGTGATTCAGCCGCACAATGAAAACATCCGGCGTGTGCGGTTCAATGAAATCACCGAACGCGCCGTCAAGCAGGCCCTGGATCACACCACAACGATTAACGAAAATTTGGTTGTCGCACAAAAGGCGCGCCGCGTCGTCGACCGCCTGGTCGGCTATCAAGTCAGCCCGATTTTGTGGCGGACGATTTATCGCGGCCTCAGCGCCGGCCGCGTGCAATCCGTCGCGCTGCGGTTGATTTGCGAGCGGGAAGGACTGATCGACGCTTTTATTCCCCAGGAATATTGGAGCATCGCCGTCGAACTGAAAGGCAAGCGCACGGATCCGTTTTTATCGAATCTCGTCAAAATCGGCGAGCAAAAGCCTGAGATTCACAATGAAGCCGAAGCGCAAGCCATCAATCGTGAGTTGCGGCAACAGACGTTCAAAGTTGCCGATATAAAGAAGAAGAAAATCAATCGCCAGCCCGCGCCGCCGTTCACGACGAGCACGATGCAGCAGGAAGCGGCGAATCGCCTGGGCTATACCGCCAAACGCATCATGGCGATTGCGCAGCAGCTTTACGAAGGCGTCGAGCTGGGTGAAGAAGGCAGTGCCGGCTTGATCACCTACATGCGTACCGACTCGACGCGCGTGGCGGACGAAGCGATTGCCGAAGTGCGCGATTATATCACGACGGATTACGGTTTGGAATATCTGCCGCAAGCGCCGCGAAAATATAAAATGAAGTCTTCTGCTCAAGATGCCCACGAAGCCATTCGGCCGACGTCGATGAAGCGCGCGCCGAAGAGCATCAAAAAATATCTTTCGCCGGAACAATACAAGCTTTACGAGCTGATCTGGCAGCGCTTTGTCGCCAGCCAGATGGAAGCGGCGGTGCTCGAACAAACTTCCATCGAGATCGAAGGCGGGCGTTTTCTCTTGCGCACGTCCGGTTCGGTCATCGTCTTTCGCGGTTTTTTGCAAGTTTATGATGACGTCAAAGAAGAAGAGCAGGATGAAAACGGCGAGGATCAAAGCGCCGTACCGCAAAATCTCCAAATCGGCGAAGTGTTGGCGCTGCTCGACGTTCATCCCAAGCAGCATTTTACCAAGCCGCCGGCGCGTTACACCGAGTCGAGCTTGGTGAAGGAGTTGGATGCGCTCGCGATTGGTCGTCCCAGCACGTATGCGATGATCATCGGCACGCTGTTGGCGCGCAAGTACATCGACAAGCAGGGCCGGCAGTTGGTTCCGAGCGATCTCGGCAAAACCGTCAACACGATTTTGGTGCAAAACTTCCCGCAAATCTTCAACGTGAAATTCACCGCGTTTATGGAAGACGAGCTGGACAAGGTCGAAGCCGGCGAAAAGAATTTTCTGCAAGTCGTGAAGGAATTTTACGAGCCGTTCAATCAAGCGGTCGTGGCGACGGAAGAAAAGAAAGACACCATCAAAGATGCGTTGCAGGAAACGACCGAAGAGTTGTGTCCGAAATGCGGGAAGCCGTTGGTGATACGTTGGGGCCGCAACGGCAAGTTCATGGCCTGCAGCGGCTATCCCGAATGCCGCCACACCAAGCCGCTTGAAGCGCAGGAAAAAATCGAAGGCGAAGTTTGTGAAAATTGCGGCAAAGACATGGTGCTCAAGATCGGCCGCTTCGGCCGCTTTCTCGCCTGCAGCGGCTATCCTGATTGCAAAAGTTCGCGGCCTTATCCGATCGGGATGGCATGCCCGAAATCCGGCTGCGTCGGCAAAATTATCGAACGCCGCTCAAAACGCGGCCGCACGTTTTACGGCTGCAGCAGTTATCCGGCGTGCGATTTTGTGAGCTGGAATAAACCGATTAAGAAACCGTGTCCGAATTGCGGCAATAGTTATTTGGAAGAGCGTTACACCCAGGCCGAGGGCGCGCACTGGCGCTGCCCCCAATGCAAAGAAAAATTTGAGCAAGGTGCGGATGCGCTCTATGAGCCAGCAGCTCTCGAGTAAAAACTTCGACGATTGGCTTGAGCGGTATTTGATTTATTTGAAATCCGAACGCCAACTTTCACCGCGCACGATCGCAATGCGCGCCATCGATCTGCGGCACTTCGGCGGCTTTTGGCGCGCAGAAAAAGCCGCCCCGCAAAGCGGGGTGCAGCGCCTGCATGTGCGAAAATATCTGGCGTTGCTCTCGAACGGAGGCTTGGCGGCGCGCACGGTCAATCACAGGCTGGTGACATTGCGCACTTTTTTCAAATTTGCCGTGCGCGAGGGCGCAATGGCGCACAATCCCACCGTCAATCTGGTTGCTCTTAAAACTCC
>Ga0073934_10007891_pt1 | contig 14496 bp, 12 predicted proteins | sample LarsenN4metaG_FD_76834 | JGI IMG/M metagenome (GOLD analysis project Ga0073934, IMG submission 76834) | Hot spring sediment bacterial and archeal communities from British Columbia, Canada, to study Microbial Dark Matter (Phase II) - Larsen... ...
AGCTGCCCACCCGAGGGCACCACTGGACGCGGATTTTTCCTGAAGATACGCGTACGATAGGGTGATCGCCGCATAACCGGCGTACACCTGAAAGTTCGGCTGCCATTCAATGCTTCTGTTGCTCTCTCACTGTCGCGTGAAATCCTCCGCGCGGAATCGATAAAGCTCTTCTCTTGTCATCACTTCGGCCTCCTTAAAGGGTAGCTATGGTCGGCACCTTTATGACCGTCAGATTGTCTCAGTGAGGAACCCACTGTTAATTCGAATAACCGCTCGGCTACAGCCGGTAGGCTCAGCCCGACTGCTCGGGCGGCCTCAGCCACGGCCGGCCCCCCCTCCCCGAAACATTCAACACCCATCGAAGAAGGTTCTCTAACACCGCTGGCCAAGATACAAGCGCAGAGTCCGGCAATTTCGGACTCTGCGGTTCTTTAGAACGGGAGAACCGCAGAGTTTTTGAGATGCGAAACTCTGTGCTACAGCGCCACCCATTCGAACAGCGCCGTCGCGCGGTCGGTGAGGGAGAATTTTGAGGAAGGCTCCTGCACGACTGCGCTGGGGCCGGACGCGGCCACCCAGCCGCGGGACGTATCGAACCTCAGATGCCAGCCGCCGTTCGCGGGGCGAGCCGGCAGGGTGAACGGAATCGCCTGGTGATAGGCGTTCAAGAGCAGCAAGAAAAGCGAATCGGTCAGTTCTTCGCCGTGCTCGCTCACATCGCGCAGATCCTGGCCGTCCAGCAGCAGCCCGACGCACTGCACCCAGCCGGTGCTCCAGTCCCCGGCCCGCATCTCCTCGCCGTCGCTGCGGAACCAGGTAATGTCCTTGATCTGATCCAACGAAAAGTCCCGTCCCTCGAAGAACCGGCTGCGCCGAAAGACGGGGTGCGCACGGCGAAACTCGATCAGGCCGCGCGTGAATTCCAAAAGCTCCGAATTCTCGCGCGCTCGTCTCCAGTCCACCCAGCCCATAGGATTGTCCTGGCAATACGCGTTGTTGTTGCCTTGTTGCGTGCGCGCGAACTCATCGCCGGCCCAGAGCATGGGCGTGCCCTGCGAAAGGAAGAGCGTAGCGAGGAGGTTTCGCATCTGGCGCAGCCGCAGGTCACGAATCGCGGGTTCGGTGGTCTCGCCTTCCGCGCCGCAATTCCAACTGTCGTTGTTGTCGGTGCCGTCGCGGTTGTTTTCCAGGTTCGCGTCGTTATGTTTGCGGTTGTAACTGACGAGGTCGTAAAGCGTAAACCCGTCGTGGCAAGTGATGAAGTTGACGCTGGCGGAAGGGCTGCGGCCGTCGTCGCGATAGAGGTCGCTGGAGCCGGTCAGTCGGTAAGCCACATCGGCGATGAGGCCGTGATCGCCTTTCCAGTAGCGTCGCACCGTATCGCGGTAGCGGCCATTCCACTCCGACCAGTCCACCGGGAATCCGCCCACTTGATACCCGCCCAAGCTAACATCCCACGGCTCGGCGATCAGCTTGACCTGGTTCAGCACCGGGTCCTGATGAACGATATCGAAGAAAGAGGCGAGCCGGCTCGGACCGCCCTCTTCGCGTGCCAGTGCCGTGGCGAGATCGAAACGGAATCCGTCCACGTGCATCTTTAAGACCCAGTACCGCAAGCTGTCCGCGATCATGCGCAGGACGGTCGGATGCGACATGTTGAGCGAGTTGCCGCAGCCGGTGTAATCGCGGTAGTAACGCAGGTGCCCAGGTTCGAGGCAGTAGTAAGTGGGATTATCGATGCCCCGCCAGGAAATGGTCGGGCCCAGGTGATTCCCTTCGCAGGTGTGGTTGTAAACGACGTCGAGAATCACCTCCAGCCCCGCGCGGTGCAGCGCTTTGACCATCCGCTTGAATTCCACCACCTGCTCGCCCAGGCTGCCGGAAGCGCTGTAGCGTGCCTCCGGCGCGAAATAGCCGAGCGTGTTGTAGCCCCAGTAATTCGTCAGTCCGCGGTCGAGGATGGGTTTTTCCGGCTGGCAGGCATGGATGGGCAGCAACTCCACGGCAGTGACGCCGAGTCGCTTCAGGTAATCGACCACCAGCGGCGCGGCGAGCCCCGCGTAAGTGCCCCGCAGTTTCGCCGCCAAGCGCGGGAACTGCGCGGTGAAGCCTTTGACATGCAGCTCGTAAATGACGGACCGCAGCAGCGGAATTCTTGGTGGGCGATCGTCATCCCAATCGAAATGCGGGTCGATGACGACGGACTTCGACACGGCGGCGGCGTCGTCGGAATCGTCACGCGCCAAGTCACCTTCGGGATGCCCCAGCGGGTATCCGAAGGGCGAACCTTTCACCCAATCCACCGCGCCACTCAGGGCCTTCGCGTAGGGATCGACGAGCAGCTTGGCGGGATTGAAACGCAACCCGCACCAGGGATCGTAGCGGCCATAAACACGATAGCCGTAGAGTTGGCCGGCCGGGCATCCCGGCACGTAAACATGCCAGGTGTTGCGCGTGCGTTGCGACAGGGGAATGACGCGGCTGGCGCGCGCCGTGTCCGGCGCGTCGAAGAAACAAAGTTCGACAGCTTCGGCGTTTTCAGAATAGAGAGCGAAATTTACCCCTCGCGCGTCCCAGGTCGCGCCCAGCGGCGAAGGTCGTCCTGGCCAGACATCTTGCATGGCAGACTCCTCGGAGTGATGATGCGCCCTGCGAGGTTACCGGAGCGGGGGCGGACTCGCAAGGGAAAGCTCGCTCCCGGGAGGTCCAATATGCCTTTCAATCGGCGCGAGTTCTTGAAGGCCGGGATAGCCGCTGGCGGCCTGAGCCTCAGTGACCTAGCCCAGGCGCCAACGCCGCGTCGTAATCGTCCGCTCTCAATACGGGCGGGAAGTGCGGGACACAGGCCGTCGTTCAGCGTCTCCATCCGTGAATACTTGTGCCGCGAGGCGCAGGAGATCACCGCCCGTGCCCTGGCTGACTACAAGGACGCGGCCACGTGGAAGCGTCTCGTCCCGGAACGTCGCCAACAGTTCCTCGAGATGATGGGCCTCGATGGGGTACTCCGTGGTGGCCGCCGCCTGCCGCTCAACGTGAAGGTCACCGGGGTGGTGGATCGACCGTTGTATCGCATCGAGAAGCTCTATTACGAGAGCCTGCCGAAGCTCTACGTCACCGCGAATCTCTACGTGCCCAAGCAGTTGGAGTCGCGGGCACCGGGCGTGCTCTATGTCTGCGGCCATGCGGTCAAGCAGAAGGTGCACTATCAGGCGCATCCGCGCCGGCTTGCGGAGTTGGGTTTTGTGTGCCTCCTTGTGGAGACGGTGCAACGCGGCGAGGGGCGCGGCTATCACCACGGCCCGTACTACGAGGGCTGGTTTCACTGGTACAGCCGCGGTTACACGCCGGCGGGCATCGAGTTGCTGAATGCGATTCGCGCCCTGGACTTGCTCGAAGAGCGCTCGGATGTGGATCGAGGTCGGCTCGGAGTGACGGGCATCTCCGGCGGAGGGGTCACCACGTGGTGGCTCCCGGCGGCCGACGAGCGCATCAAGGTCGCGGCGCCGGTGTGCGGCACCTCGACGCTCGCTTCCTACATCGGCGATCTCACCGTGGACGGCAACTGCGACTGCATCTGGTGGAATAATACCTACCGCTGGGACCTAGCGGACGTCGGCGCGTTGATTGCCCCGCGTCCGCTGCTGATTGCCTACACGTTTCACGACGATGTCTTCGCCGGCAGCTCGGTGCGTGATGTGTACGATCAATTGGGGAGGCTCTATCGCCTCCTCGGCGTCCCCGACAAACTCCGGCTCGTAGGAACGCCTGGGGGCCATGGCTACCAGCCGCGCTCGCGCACCGAGATCTTTTCGTGGTTCCTCGCGCACCTTCAGGGGAAAAACGTTCGCCCCGAAAAGGTCGGGGACGTGGATGAGTCGCCGCAGAAGCAGGAATCGGAAGAGACGTTGCGCGTGTTCGTTTCCGGCTCGCCCGTGGGCAATCGCACGCCCACGATTCACGAGGAACTTCTCACGCCAGCCGCGCCGCCCCACATCCTGGATGTCGCGACGCTGGAACAGACCCGGCAGCGGACAATTGCCTCGTTGCGCGAGAAAACGTTCGGGGCATTTCCATCCTTTCCTCCGCCACTCGAGCCCGTTGTGGAGTTCGAGTTCATGGGCGACAACGGGGAACACTCCTACCGTTTCGCTTTCCGGCCGGAAGACGGTTGGCGGCTCCGCGGACTCTTGACGGTGCCTGCCGGCGCGCGTCCTCCCTTACCTGCCGTCGTTGCGCTCCGCTCACCGGGCGAGAAGCGCGATGGCACCGGCGGCGCAACGGAGGATTTCCTCGGGCGCCTGCGCGTGCCTTGGGCCAAGGTCGTCGTCGAGCCGCGCGGCACCGGGGAGACGGCGTGGGGGGAAGAACTCCAGTGGCACGTACGCCGCGCCGCGGCCTGGACGGGCAGGACGCTCGCCAGCATGCGCGTCTACGATACCCTGCGCGCGCTCGAAGCCATCCGGTCGTTTCCCCAGGTGAATCCCAGCCAGGTGGCACTGGCGGCGCGCGGCGAGATGGCTGCCGTGGCCCTTTATGCTGCGCTCCTCGATGGTCGCGTGCGCGCGCTCATCTTGCAATCCCCTCCCGCTACGCAAAATGCCCCCAGCCAACGCGACGGCCGCGGCCCGGCTATCGAAATGCTGAATTGCCTGCAAATCACCGATCTGGCGCAGGTGGCGGGGCTCCTCTATCCGACGGAACTGGCGTTCGTTGGTGATTACCCGGTGAATTACAGTTGGGCAGAGGACCTTTACAAAAAGCTGGGCGCCCCGACGCGGTTCCAGCGCCGGGCCGATCTTTCGACGTGGCACCCGGCCTGAGTGGGTGTTTCGGAGATTCGACCTCAAGGCGCTGGGGTGGAGACTCTCGCCACGAGGGAACCGCTTTCAAGGGTGAGCGACGCGGTCACACCTCGCTCTCTTCGACGGACGCCGCGGGGATGGCAATCCAGGCATTTGACGAAGTGAATGTCGTGGCGGCTCTTGGGCTCTTTGAACGTCGTATCCATCTTCTCCACGTCTAGCCCGCAGTTGGATAAGCGCGGGTGGCATCCGGAGCAGGAAGCGCGCGTGTTCTGCTGGTGCTTGCTGTGGCAGGCGAAGCAGCTCAGCCCCTCGTGGACGCCGATGGCTGTTCGGTCGTCGCCGGAGCCGACCTGAAAAGTTGCGAGCGGCGCGTGGCACTGGTAACACAAGGCTTGGCGCTGGTCGGGACTGATCTTGATCAGCTGCCGAGCTTCGCGCACGGAGGGAAGCGGCAGGCGGGCGAGCGGAATGTGCGCAAGCGCGCGCCGGTCGAATAGGCCCAGCGATGGCCGCACCAGTTCCTGGTTGGCGCCGGGAACGGACTCTCGTGGGACGGGTTTGGCAAGCGGCGAACCCTCATGGTGCATCTGGTGGCATGTCAGGCAGGGAACCGCAGGACAGTTGGCGAGTTTCGGATCGGCGAGCTTCCAGGGTCCGCGGGTGGCGATCGGGGTGACGAGGCTCTGGATGCTGCCTTCGAAGTGCATGCCGTGGCAGCGCAGGCAGTCGTCCATCAACAACTGCTTCGTGTTGTGCTTCTCGTCCAAGAAGATTTTTGCGTAGGTTGTGCTGTGCGGACCGGCCTGCCAGTTGGCGTACTCCTGCTGATGACATTTCTGGCAGCGCTCCGCGGTCTGGAACAATTGTTCGTCTTTGAGGCGGACCTTCTCGGGCACCTGGCCGCGCAGGTGCGTGACGAGCCGCCGCATGTTGGCGACGTGGAATCCCGCTTCCAGCGTGAGCACTTCGCCGTGGCAGCCCGAGCACGGTACGTTGCGGTGCGTGGAGCTTTTCCAATCCGAATAGGGCTGCCAGATCTCGTGGCAACGAATGCACGACTTCCCGCCGGAGTATTCGTAGTAGAAACTCGCCCCCGGAAAAACCATGAGCGCGACGAGGATTACGCCCAGCAGGGTGTACAGGCGACGCGGCTTGAATGAAGCGCTCGGCGTTTCCATTGCGTTCGGTAGGGGCCGGTTTCAAACCCGCCCTTACGACTACCCTTTGAACTTTGTTCCCTTCCACTCCTTCACGACGTAGTCGGAGGCGTAATAGCCGAGGGCCATGATCGTGAGCGCGGGATTGAATCCGCCGTTCGTGACATGCACGCTGCCATCGACGACAAAGAGATTCCCAATGTCGTGAACCTGGCAAAACTTGTTGACCACGGACGTCTTGGGATCGTTTCCCATGCGGCAGGTTCCGGCTTGATGCTGGCTGCCGCTCAAGCCGCGTCCCGGCATTTTCAGCCACGTCTTCACGGCCCCTGCGGCCTGCAGCCATTCCTCCGCCTTGAGCGCGATGTACCGGGCAGTCTCCAGCGTCTTCGGATGATTCAACCCGGAAAGGCGAACCACAGGAATGCCCCAGTAGTCTTTCACTCTGGGATCCACCTGCACGCGGGAATCGAAAACCGAAATCTCCTGCACGGGGCCGTGCACGGCGAGGTGGCGCTTGAACCACTTGCGCATGGCGTCCTTGTGTCCGACGCCCCAGCGAGGCACGTCGGGAAGGCGCAGTTGCGAGAAGAAGTACGGCAGGCGGACGAATTCGTTAGCGAGTGCGCCCCCTCCGATCACGCCGGAATTGCCGTGGTTGTAATCGCAGATGGCGATGGTTGCGCCGGGGCCGAGATCGTCGTAAACGTCAAAGTCGAACAGGCCGTACGCTCCGGCGTAGGCGTGACCCTGGAGATTCCTGCCCACCCAGTCGTACCGGTTGCCGAGACCGTTCGGGAAAAGCTGGCTCTGGGAATTCAGCAAGAGGCGAGGGGATTCCGTCGCTGAGGCGGAAACGACCACCAGGTCAGCCGGCTGCTCCTGCAGGCGATCCCTCGCGTCAAAATAGGCCACGCCCGTCGCCCGGCCCTGCGCGTTCGTGAGGATTTCCTTGGCCACGCATTCGGTGCGCAATTCGCAGTTGCCGGTGGCCAGCGCTTTCGGAATAACCGTGTTATGGGTGCCGCACTTGGCATCTACTTCGCAGGCGAATCCCACGCACCAACGGCAGCGCATGCAGGCGCCACGCCCGTTGTAAGGCACGGTGTTGCGTGCGGTCGGGGCGTGGAAGGGGTGGAGGCCCAGCAGCTCTGCTGCTTGCTGCAGGATCTCGTGCTCGCGGTTGGGCGGGAGCGGTGGCATGGGCAGTGCCTTCTTTCGTGGGCCCTTGAACGGATTGTTGGAGTCGTCACCCGCGACGCCGATCTCCCATTCGGCTTTTTCATAGAAGGGCTCGAGCTCCTGATACGCGATGGGCCAATCCTCGAGCGTGCCTCCCTCGACCGCGCCGTAGGTCGAGCGCATCCGGAAGTCTTTCTCCATAAAACGCCAGGCCAGCGCGCCGTAGCTGAACGTGCCGCCGCCCACACAGGCCGCGTTGTTGTGATAGTTGCCATCGCTGGGGGTTACGATTTGTTCTTGCCCCTCGGCGTCGACGAACACCCGGACGTAGCGTTCGTCGTCGGGGCCGAAAGCGCTGCCGAGCGCCGTCACGCGCTGGTTGCGCAGATCGTCCTTGCGGCAATCGAACGGGGAATACCACTTGCCTCGCTCCAGCAGCACGACGCTCAGACCCGCCACGGCCAATTCCTTGGCGACCACGCCGCCGGCCGCGCCGGCGCCGATCACGACCGCGTTGACGTGCTTCAGGGTCATGCTCACTGTTGCGGCGGCCTCTGACCGCCGTCTCTCGAATCCTGGACTTCGCAGTTCATCGCGCGGCGCTACGGTGCCGATTTGACCTTCGGTGCTGGCGATGACGTCAGGTCGTATTGCTGGCGGCCTCGAATGGGCGGATAGGGCAGCCCGAGCATCCTCCAACTGACGCCGTCACGATTCCCGCCGTGCCGCGGATCACCATAGAAACCCTGCATGGTGTGATTGACGACCAGGTCGAAGAATGCCTTCGCCGAGCGCTTCTTCCAGACTCTTCCCGGCGCTTCGTTCCTCTCGAGCGCCTTGAGCACGTCGAGCTGCTGGTCGAGGGGAAGCTCCGTGAATTCCCGCCCAGCCAGCGCGAGGCTTGTCTGGTCGATCCCGGCGAGACCTTCTCGGTAGGCTTTCTGGTGACGCTTCAGGTAGCCTAGAAGTTGGCGGTCGATGTAGTTGACCACTCCGGCTTCTTTTGCTCCAGGATCCTGATCGCTGGGGACAATCTGTCCACAAATACTGCCGAGGGTTTGCGCCTCCTTGACGGTCAGGAATCGCCACGGGCTGGTTGCTTGGCGACACGAAATGGCAGGTCCTGCGGCTGCTGCCGTGGCCGCGATCTGGATGAATCTGCGCCGGGTGAGCTTTGTCGCCTTCCTCATGGGGGAAACTGTCGGACGAATAGTCATCAGGGAGCGGCAGAAATCGCCACGCTCGTGCCATAAGGCACAGAGAGAATTGCTCTTCTGCAAGCAGGATTCCTGTCCGACTGGCAAGGTTGATTCCTATTCAGAAATCCGTGTGGATTTTGCGCCGCATCAACGTTTCGCAATTACCCCCAAAGACTTTTGCCGTGCAGTATATTGAGCCCATTATCGTGCGATTCTAGGACGTACCCCGTCGTGCCGGAAGAACCGAAGCCGCGTCGCGCCGCCGCGGATGCCATTGATCATCGCGAGGACTTGGCGCTTTCGGCGGAAGGCCGGGAAGCGCGCTACTTCCTCGGCCTTCACGATCATCCCGGGTGTGGCCATCGCAGTGGCCGTCATCCCGCCGCTCGCCACGGTGGGCTACGGCCTCAGCGCCCGTCAGGGCGGAATCGCGGCCGGAGCCTTGCTGCTCTTTATCACCAACCTCGTTTCCATCATCATCAGCGCCGCATTGGTTTTTCTGCTCTTCGGTTTCCGTCCGCACGAGGAAGCTGAGAGAGGACACCTGAAGCTGCGCTATCGCATGGTGATCAGCGCGCTCGTGTTGGTGATTCTTTCCGTGGCTTTGGTCCAAGCGTTGCGGCGAGCGGTGACTCAAGTCCGCACGCGGTCCACAATTGCGAGCGTGCTCGAACAAGCGTTTCGGACTGAGCACTCATCGGTTGCGGATATGACCTTTTCACAGCAGGACGGCGGGTTAGGGATTCGAGCTACCTTGCGAACCACGGAGTACTTTGACGATGTGGCCATTCGCGCCGCCGAGAGGTCATTGCAGGACACCTTCGGCACGGCCACCCGGCGTGATGTCGAACAGATTCTAGTGACGCACGGCGGCCTTACCCCAAAGCAGGTGGCACGCCTGCGCGACTTCATTGCCGGGCGTGTTGGGGAAGCGCCCACCCAGGAGCCGGCCTTCGATCTCCGAGCGGCCCAGGAAAAGCTCTTGGCGTTCCTGCAGACGCAGGTTGACGGAATCTTGGCGCGCACCCCGATCAAGCCCACGGGTCCACTTCGCGCGGAAGTGGGCGACGCACCCATGGCTTTCGCGCTGCAACTCGCTTCCCGTGAACCGCTGGAAGCCCAAACGATCAACACGCTTGCCGCGCAGCTAGGCTCACGGCTCTCCCATACCGTCGAACTTTATGGCCAAGCGGAGCTGCTGGACCCCGCGTATCTGCTTGCCCTGGAACTCCCTGACGCGTGTGGAGGACTTGACCTGGAACAACGCCAGGCTTTAGGCAAGTTCATCGAGCAAGTCGCCGCCCGCTCTGACGTGCAGGTGCGAGTCGTGATATCCACGACTCAGCCGGATCCAAAGAGCACATCAGTCGCTCGCCAGATCGAGGCTCTCTTCTCTCGCCGCGGCCTGAAGCCCGTCGAGTGGGTCATCGTCCCTGTAATAACGCCGACGCCGCCCCCGTCGCCGCCTGAAAAGCAAGATGATACCAGCCGGGGAGCCCCGGTCAGCACTGTGGCCCTTCATTGCTTGTTCAAGACTTACCAGGTGTTCTGAGGGGCTAATCTCGGACTGCCATTCACGCCGGGCTAGGGTGTACGTCCCGCACCGCCCAGGCCGTATGACATCATGCCGTGGTTCCGATAGAATCCGCCCGTTGACGGGGACTGTCGCGCGCGCGGCCTGACGGCCGTGCGGCGACCTGTTCGGAAATGCATCGAGGATGATAACGAGGTGTGAGAATGGCCACGCTGGGATTGATCGAGTACGACGCGGCAAGCCCCGAAGTCAGGGCGGTTTACGACGACATCATGGCCACGCGGCAAAGCGACCGCGTCAATAATTTCTGGAAGGCGCTGGCCCACGATCCCGTGACGCTCCGCCGCACCTGGCAGAGTGTGAAAGAGATCATGGCGGCAGGCGCGCTCGAGGCGCTCACCAAAGAGATGATCTATCTCGCCGTCAGCGCCACGAACCAGTGCGCCTATTGCATCGCCTCACACACCGCAGGGGCGCGCAAGGCGGGCATGACGGATGCGATGCTGGCAGAGCTGATGGCCGTGGTCGGCATGGCGAACGAAACCAATCGGCTCGCGAGCGGCTATCAAGTCGAAATCGATGAGCCATTCAGGACGCGGTAGCGCTGCGGGCGTCTGTTCGCGACCGGAGGCTAACGCGCAAGTTGGGCGGAGAGTGCCGTCAGACCCTCCTTGAGAACCTGGTGGGTGGCGGCGCTGAGAGCGTCAACAACGGCGGAGACGCCGTCACCCGAGACAGGCTGCAGCGAGCGAAACGTGCCATCCCAGACAACTTGCCGGGTGGGGAAACGCAACAGAGTGAGCTCTAGGGCCACGCGCGCTTCCCGTCGCTCGTCGGAAACAACCTCCTCAAAGCTCAGGATCTGTCCCTGGAGGATGTAGTCCATGCTTTCCACCCAGGGCAGCACACGTGCCTGGCGGGCGATTCCCATTCGTTCCAAATAGCGCGCCGACAGTTCGGGGATCATCGTCGTAGGCTCGGACACCCATCGGTCTTCATCGTAATACTTCAATTGCGTGGGTGACTCATAGCAGAGAATGCGTGAGTCATCGAGGGGCGTGGCGGCGCTGAAATGCTCGACGCCGATGATGATTGTCGAGGGGCTCGCGGGGACCTGCGGAGGCTCGGGGACTTTGAGCGTGTACATCCGCGCACTCGTAGGGCCTCCGCCGCCGCAGCCCGCGCCCAGAACCGCGGCCAAGCCCATCACAAGCAGCGTGGCGCGAGCTTTGACATCCGCCCTGGCCGAGAGACAATTCCGCATCACTTTCTTTCCTTGATCAAATGGGTCGAGACTTCTTTCCCTGGTTTATTATCACGAATTCTCCGCGCCGCTTCAAGGAAGGACCACGTGGTGGCGTCCGCAGTGGTCCCGATCGGGCAATGGCAGGTGCAGGCTTTGCGAGATTACACCTGGATTTGGCGAGTCTTTCGAATTGCCACGCGCGCGGCCAGGTACTCGTTGATGGCCTCGGCGAGCGTGAGGTCGGCGGTGGCGCGGAAGTTCCGCAAGGCGGAGCGGTGGAGCCTGGTTTCTTCTTCGAGGCGGGCGTCGTTGGCGCGGGCTGCGCCCTCGCTGGCGAAGTGGAGGCGCACCCTTCTGCCGTAGGCGTCGCGGCGGTGAACTGTCCAGCCTTTGGCGGATTCGTGGACACTCACGGGTTCGTTTTCTCCTCGTTTTCCAGAGCTTAAGCCTTTGAGCGGGCGGGCTTTGCTCGTTTCTTTCCATGCCGAGATCTGTTGACCTGGCACGAAAAGCGGGTATAGAATGCCGCGACATTCTTGCCGCGCGGGGGTCATAATGTCACTCGTCCCTCGCGAGGGTGCGGCAGAACGTCAGTTCGCATGGAGGTGCTATGTTGAGGAAATACTCACTGGTCGCGTTCCTGGTGCTGTCATTTTCCTTCTTCGCAATCACGCTGGTGGTAGGAGCCGCGGAGCAAGCCGCGCCACCGGATATCATGATTCTCAAAGGCAGTCCATTCGGCGGCGTCAAGTTCACGCACAAGCTCCACGCGGAAAAAGCGGGCAATAAATGCGAGACCTGCCACCACGTATCCAAACCCGAGAAACCTGCCACGGCCCCGCAGCAGGCGTGCCGCGACTGTCACACGAAGCCGGCCCAGCCACCGATGAAGACGGCCACCCAGGCGGCGTTCCATAACCCGATGGCGAAGTCCGGCACCTGCATCGATTGCCATCTGAAAATGCGAGCCGAGGGCAAGAAAACTCCCGCCACGTGTGTCGAGTGCCACAAGAAGTCAAATGTCTGATGGTCGGCGGGTGTCCCAGCCCCTCATTGCCCCATCGGCTCATCGGTCCATCGGTACGTTGAGCCCGGCACGTGATCGCCGGATCGCCCGATGAATCGGGGTAAGCGAGGCAGAGACCCGTACCTTACTCAAAGAGACACCACCTGGGAGCCTTGCACGTGAGGATGGGAGCTGAGTCCTAGTGCCGCTCCAACTTAATGCGACTGATTGTTCGACCTTCCCCCTGCAGCAGGCACAAGCGGCTGGCAGCACGCGAATAGGCGAAAATAGTTGGAACCGCACTAGCCTTTTTTGAGTTCAGCGAGGACGAGGCGGCCGCATTCCTTGAGGGTTTCAAACACCCCGGTGCCTTTGAAGGCGACGGCTTCAAAGACCGGTTCGTTCTTTCTGGCGAGGGCCTTCTTGAGCTCCTCGACCGGCATTGCACTCGGCAGATCGCGCTTGTTGAGCTGAAGGATGTAGGGGACTTTCATGAAGTCGTAACCGTGCTCTTTCAAGTTTTCCTGCAGGTTATCGAGCGCCTCGTAGTTGGCGTCCATGCGCTCTTCCTGCGAGTCGGCGACGAAGATAACTCCGTCTACGCCGCGCAAAATGAGCTTGCGGCTAGCGTCGTAAAACACCTGGCCGGGGACGGTGTAGAGGTGGAAGCGGGTCTTGAAACCGCGGACCGTCCCCAAATCCAAGGGGAGGAAATCGAAGAACAAGGTCCGGTCGGTCTCGGTGGCGAGCGAGATCATCTTGCCACCCTTCTTGCCCAGGGTTTGATCGAAGATCCACTGGAGGTTGGTCGTCTTCCCGCCCAAACCCGCGCCGTAGTACACGATCTTGCAGTTGATTTCCCGAGCGGCAAAGTTGATGAAACTCACCCAGTTCGGCTCCCTCTTCGCAAGCTGCCCAGGCGCCCAACGCTACTTGATGAGAAAGACCCAGTCGTCCTGTTGACGTTCAATCTGGGCCCTGCGACGTCTGGATACGTTCGGAATTCACGCTTTATAACATAACCCCCTGCCATTGACAATAGCGGTCGGGCAACAAACGGCGCATATACCCCGCCTCGCGTTGGACATCTTCTGGGGACGGCCTTAGATCAAGTATCCATTGCGCAGGGGCGGAACTCCCGACCGATGACAGGCCAGGCCTCTGTCAGTCGCCGCAACACACGGTCCCATTCGTCCTCAGCCTCCCGGGGCGTTCGACCGTAGGCATGAACGAAGACGGTGAGATAAAAGCCCCACCGCTCGTCAGGATGAAACAGGCAACGCCGCACCGAGATCTCGAGCTGAGCCTGGACGCGCAAATCCCTGACGCTTTCCTCGATGCGATGGGCCAATGCCAGTTGTGGCTCTAGGTGTGAATTCCGGGCCGAGTCGTCAATGAGCAAGTCGATGTAGCTACCGACCTTGTGGGGCAAACCGAAGTCCATTTGCTCATCTTCGGCCAACTCGGTGGTTTCCCAGGCATCGCTCTTTGCCGTCCGAAAGGTCGAGGCATTGATGCGCAGGAGCAAGTCCGCGAGCGCCGGGCGCCCCCGGCACTCGGGGATCTCGGAGACGAGATTGGGATGCAACTTGATGTCTATGTATCCCGCCCCCACAGTGGACGGATCGCCCCAAGGCATTTCCAGAACCGGATCCCCACGGTCCAACTCTTGACTAATTTCAACTCTCACACGACTGCTTGACGAGGAATCTGATGTTGGTCAGGGCCAACCTCGATCGCCCGCTCTCGCTCTGATTTAACCCGGAAGGAGCCGGAGCGTTTTTCAGGTAGGCCTAGTGCCCCGGCTCTCCCGGTCCTGCGTGACACTCTCCCCCAACTGGGGGTGGTAGTGGCTAAGTCGGTTGTGGTCTATTGCTGGCCGTATAATGCCACAACCATGTCTCAAGAAACAACACCCTCAGGTGCTGGCTGGTCGTCGTCAAGGGGATTCCGCCCTATGAGCCAGGCAGCTTTCGGGCTGCGGCCAAGCGGCGAGTTGGCCCTTTGTGGTATGATGCGCGATATCCGGGGACGCGACCATCTCCCGGGCCATGGTGATGACTCGTGCCGCAGACAAGAACGTGCCGCGTCGCCGCAGCACCCGAATCTTGCTTCGCGTTCCATTGATTATCAATGTGGTGAGCGAATCACCGGACACCGAGTGGGAACCTGTGGAAACCGTCACGGTCAGTAAGCACGGGGCGATGATTCGCACCCAGCAAAGCATCCGGTCAGGCGACACGCTTGAAATCCGGGTCCGGAACAAAGACCGTGATGCCCGCGCGCGTGTGGTCTGGGTTTCGCCCAAACTCACTGCACGAGGTTTCGACCTAGGCTTTGAGATTATCGGCGACGACGGGTTCTGGG
>Ga0073934_10007892_pt1 | contig 14494 bp, 15 predicted proteins | sample LarsenN4metaG_FD_76834 | JGI IMG/M metagenome (GOLD analysis project Ga0073934, IMG submission 76834) | Hot spring sediment bacterial and archeal communities from British Columbia, Canada, to study Microbial Dark Matter (Phase II) - Larsen... ...
GCGTTGACGTCCATCGACCGAGCGGCACGAGCGGAGCCGCCGGGCACCGGTGATCACAACGGGGGTACGTCCGTTTCCGGTGCGCCGGCGGTCTCCGCTCGCGCGATCCTTTCGTGCTCAGTCGCCGACTGCGACGCCGGGAACGACCGCCCCCGGCAGCGACGACGGACGCGGGTGGTCGATCGAGAGAACCTCGCCGTAGCCGGGCACACCGTGCTCGGCCATGTCGAGACCCGCCTCTTCCTCGTCCTCCGAGACGCGCAGGCCCATCGTGTACTTGATCGCCGCGAACAGCACCGTTGCGGTCGCGACGACGAACACGAAGTTGGTGCCGACACCGAGCGCCTGGCGGCCGAGCTGCGTCAGCCCGCCGCCGTACCACACGCCTTCGGCGCCGCCGAGCGCGGCGCGCTCGACGAGGTCGGGTGCGGCGAACACACCGACCATCAGCGTGCCGAACGCACCGCACACGCCGTGGACCGAGATGGCGCCGACCGGGTCGTCGATGCGGATCCTGTCGAAGAACGTCACCGCTCCGATAACGATCACACCGGCGAGCGCGCCGATCACGATCGCGGCCCACGGGTACACGAAGACGCAACCGGCGGTGATCGCGACGAGGCCGGCGAGCGCGCCGTTGCCGGTCATCGACACGTCCGGCTTCTTGTACATCACCCAGGTGGCGATCATGGCGACGAGCGCGCCCGCCGCACCCGCGAGCACCGTCGTCACGGCCGTCCGACACGATCGGGAAGTCGGCACCGAGCTGCGAACCGGGGTTGAAGCCGAACCAGCCGATCCACAGGATGAACACCCCGAGCATCATCATCGGGATCGAGTGGCCGGGCATCGCGCGCGCCTTGCCGTCGGATCCGTAGCGACCCTTCCGGGCACCGACCATCCACGCGCCGACCAGCGCAGCCCATCCTCCGGTTGCGTGCACGACCGTCGAGCCGGCGAAGTCCATGGACTCCCGCTGATAGAGCCACCCGCCACCCCACATCCAATGCCCGAAGATCGGGTAGATCAGCGCGGTGATGACGAGGCTGTAGACGCAATACGCGGCGAATCTCGTCCGGCCCGCCATCGCGCCGGAGACGATCGTCGCCGCAGTTGCCGCGAACGCCAACTAGAACATGAAGAACGTCGCCGGGTTCAGATTGAAGACGAACGGATCGGCGACGTCGCCGAGGAAGAAGAGCTTCGTCCCGATCCAGTCGTTGCCGCCCGCGCCGAACATCAGCCCGAAGCCGACCGCGAAGAACGCGAGCGCCCCGATCACGAAGTCCATCAGGTTCTTCATGAGGATGTTCGCGACATCCTTGGCGCGAGTCAGCCCGGCTTCGACGTACGCGAACCCGGCCTGCATGAAGATCACGAGGACGGCGGCGACCAGCACCCAGGTGTTGTCGAGCAACGCCTTGACTTCGTCTCCCGACACGCCATCACCTCACTTTCTGTTGTCTTGCAGGGAACGGACAGCCCGCAGTCTCCGGGCGTCGCGTTTCACAGTTGCGTCACACATGTCGCGACTGCGGGTCGGTCGCGTTTCCGCCGTGCTGCGGCTACCTGACGGGAACCCCACGGAGCTACGGTGCAGCGATGCCGATCAAGGTTGCGATCGTCCCCCACACGCACTGGGACCGCGAGTGGTACGAGCCGTTCCAGTCCTTCCGCCTGCGGCTCGTGAAGCTGCTCGACTCGCTCCTGCCGATGCTCGAGACCGACATGTCGTACGCAAGGTTCCTCCTCGACGGCCAGACCGTGGTCGTCGACGACTACCTGGAGATCCGGCCGCACGCGGCCGATGCGCTGCGGCGGCTCGCCGCCTCGGGACGCATCTCGATCGGACCCTGGATGGTCCTCATGGACGAGTTCATGGTCTCGGGCGAGACGATCGTGCGAGACCTGCAGTTCGGTCTCGCCCGAGGCGCAGATCTCGGCGGCGCGATGCGCGTGGGCTACCTGCCCGACATGTTCGGTCACATCGCGCAGATGCCGCAGATCCTGCGGCTCGCGGGCATGGAGCACGCCGTCGCCTGGCGTGGGATTCCTTCCGCCGTTACGCAGACGGGCTTCTGGTGGGAAGCGCCTGACGGCTCACGGGTGCGCTGCGAGTATCTCTACGGCTCGTACTCCAACGGGCGCGACATCCCTCGGGACGCGAAGGGTCTCGTGCTGCGCGCGGCCGACTACGCGCAGGAGCTCGGGGCGGCGCGCCTCGGCGACATGCTGCTGATGAACGGCACCGACCACCAGATGCCGCAGCCGTGGCTCGGGCGCGTCGTGGCCGAAGCCAACGGGATGCAGGACGACTACGAGTTCGTCGTGACGTCGCTCGCCGAGTACCTGGCGGAGCAGCCGACCGAGGGGCTGACCACGGTCCGCGGCGAGCTTCGCTCGGGTGCCCGCGCCAACGTGCTCATGGGCGTCGCGTCCAACCGCGTCGACGTGCACCAGGCGTGCGCGGCGGCCGAGCGGGCGCTCGAACGGCGCGCCGAGCCGCTGTGCGCGCTGTTCCTCGAGGCCGCCGCGTACCCGCACACGCTGACGGCGCTCGCCTGGCGCAAGCTGATCCTGAACAGCGCGCACGACTCGTCCTGCGCGTGCAGCCACGACGAAGTCGTCGACCAGGTGCTCGTGCGCTACTTCGAAGCACGACAGATCGGCGACGGGCTCGTGCGCGACGCCCTCCACGCGCTCGCCGCAAGCGTCGACGCGCCGCCCAACACCACCGTGGTCGCGAATCCGACAGCACGCGCACGGCGCGGCATCGTCGACGGCGTCGTCCCGGGATCGGGCGAGTGCCACTTCGTCGGCCCCGACGGCGTCGCCCGGCCGACCCAGCTCGTCGGCGAGCTCTCCGGCGAGGTGTACACGACGATGGTCACGGGCGAGAAGGTGCGGTGGGTGCTCGACCTCATGCGGGGCACGGAGTTCGCCGGCCGCGCGATCACGTCGTACGACGTCGTCGACAACGCCGGCGTCACCGACGTCGTCCTCCAGGAAGCAGGTCCCGGCGAGCCGCACACGGATCTCGGCGAGCTGCGCGAGCAGATGCTCGAGCTCGGCGGGCACGGCACGACGATCAAGTTCCGCTTGTTCATGGCGCCGCTGCGCCGGGTGCTCATCGATACGGGCGACGTACCGGGCTTCGGCTGGACGAGCCTCGTCCCCGCGGACGGGCCCCCGCCCCCCGGTCCGGTCGTCGGCACCGAGGGCGCGCTCGCGAACGAGCACGTGCGCGTCGTCGTCGATGCCGCCGACGCGACCTACACGATCGAGACGACCGACGGCCTGCGGTTGCGGGGTCTCGGCCGGTTGGTCGACGGCGGCGACGGCGGCGACACCTACAACTACTCCCCGCCGGCCGAGGACCGCGTCGTCGACCATCCCGAGGCGGTACGGGTCACGACGGTGGAGTCCGGACCGGTGCGCGCTCGCGTCCTCGTCGAGGCCGACTACGAGTGGCCGGCGTTCGCGCACGGCGACGAGCGCGAGTGCAGCCACCGGAGCGACGCGACCGAACGCGTGACCGTCCGCACGACGCTCGAGCTGCGCCCGGACGAACGCTTCGTGCGCGTCACCCACGAGCTCGACAACCGGTGCCGCGACCACCGCTTGCGCGCCCACTTCCCGCTTCCCGCGCGCGTGCAGGGATCCGATGCCGAGTGCGCGTTCGCCGTGGTGCACCGTGGGTTGACCGCCGAGGGGGGCGCGCAGGAAGCCGGGCTGCCCACGTTCCCGAGCCGGCGGTTCGTCGACGCGTCCGACGGCCGCGCGGGCCTCGCGTTGATCCACAACGGGTTGCTCGAGTACGAAGTCGTGGCCGACGGTACGGAGCTCGCCCTCACGTTGCTGCGCGCCACCGGGTACCTGTCGCGGTCGGAGCCGAGCCTGCGACCCAACCCCGCCGGGCCGACGATCCCGGTACGCGGCGCGCAGATGCTCGGCGAGCAGCGCCTCGAGTACGCCGTGCTCCCCCACCACGGCGACTGGCGCGCCGCCGACTGCTACGGCGCAGCCGACGCCTTCGGTGTGCCGCTCGAGCGCACGCGCGGCGGTGGCCTCGGCGGCGCCCGCCCTCGCACCGGGTACGCACTGCGCGTCGAGGGCGCGGAGGTCTCCGCCGTGCTGCGCGCCGCCGGCGGACTGGTCGTGCGCGTCGTCCGTACCGATCCGGTGCCGGGCGCCGTGACCGTCGAGCACGACGGCGCGCCGGCGACCGGCTGGCTCGTCGACCTGCAGGGCCGCCCCGTCGAGCCCTTCGAACAGACGATCACCCTCCGACCCTGGCAGATCGCCACCCTCCTGGTGGTCTAGGGGCGGAGGAGCTGGTAGGCCGCGACCGCCTCGGTGAGGCCGTGCAACTCGAGGCGGCCGGCGGGCACGAACGTGTAGCGGCCACGAACTCGCGCGAGACGCTGCTGGAGCGACTCGTCGGTGAGCGCGGTGCCCGGTTCGGCGGCGGCCACGAGACGCGCGGCGAGGTTCACGACCGGGCCGTAGAAGTCGCCCTGGCGCACGATCACGTCGCCGAACGTGACGCCGGCGCGCAGCTTCGGGAGGCGTGCCCGGCCGCACGCCTCGATCAGGTCGAGCGAGAGCGCACACGCCACGCCGGGCGCGTTCGTCACGAACATCAGCGCGTCGCCGATACGCTTCACGACGCTCGCGCCGGCGGCCGCGACCGTGTCGCCTGTGACCGCCTCGAAGTCGGCGAGCATGCGGCCGAGCTCGTCGGCCGCGAGCCGTGTGGACAGACCCGTGAACCCACACAGGTCGGCGAAGCCGACCGCCAGCGGCACGACGTTGGTCGGGTTCGGCGTCGAGCCGACGTAGCGGCGGGCGATCGCGTCGACCTGGTGCCGGTGCAGCGTGTCGAGCGCTTCGACGACCCGGGGGAACAGCGACGCGACGACGTCGCGGTACCCGCGCGCGATGTCGACCCAACGTTGCTGGGCCGACAGCGGCGCTTCCATCGTCGAGCGCACGAGCGCGATCTCGGACTCGGCGATCTGCGCGGTCGCCTGCCCCAGCGTGCGCACGAGCTGCAGCATGCCTCCCTCACCGACGAACTCGGCGCCGACGCGCAGCAACTCGAACATGGCGACGTCGGCCGGGCCGAAGCGCCGCTCGAACGGCCGCGGGTTGGGGAAGCCGGCCGCCCGCCAGACCCGGGCCGCGAAATCGACGTCGGTGCCGGCCTCCGCCGCGACCTCCGCGAGCGTGAACCTCGCCTCTGGCCGGATCGCCCGGAACGCAGCGATGCTGAGGAGCCGATCCTCCTCGTCGGCTTGCACCAGCTCCGGGATCGAAGCGCCAACCTCGTCGGCGAGGAACAGGAGGAGCTCCAACCGCTCGGCCGCATGGGGCGCCGACGGGTCGTACAAGCCCGCCGCGATCAGATCCTCGTGGTCGTCGGCCGCCCCGATACCGGCCTCGTCACGCTCGCTCACGATGTCCGCTTTCGGCCGCTTCGCCGCCGGGCCGCTCGGCCCCGCTCGCTACGCTCGCTCACGACAACAGCGTCTCACCCGCGCCGCCGGGGGCGCGCCATCCGGGCGCGAGGACGGGTGCGCGCAGCTCGAGACCGGACGGCGCGTCCCACAACAACGCCGGCCGGTCACCATGCCAGCGCACCGCATAGGACACCGTGCCGCCGCCGCGCAGCGGAACGCCGTGTACCGCGAGGTTCACGCCGCGCCACTCGGCGGGAAACGCGGGCAGCACGTCGACATGCTCGTCTTCCTCCGCGACCAGCACCGCCCGCACCGCGCCGAGCAACGCCGGTGCATCCTCGACCTCGGCTGCACGACGGAGGGGGTCGCGGACCGGATCCCGCCGCCTCGCCGCGCGCCGCTCCCGCAAGCCGAGCCGCGCCCACGCCGCACCGAACTCGTGATCGAAGCCCCAGTCCTCGAGCGCGGCCGCCACTCGCGCATCGGGGCGCGCGAGCAGGAGATCCGCACGCGCGGCGTCGACGCGCGCCTGCCAGTCGTCCGGGAGCTCGGTACGCAGACCCCGCTGGAGCTGCGCCAACCACCCGCGCCGTACCGCCTCCACATCCGGGAGACTCACGAGGTCGGGCAGCCGTCGTGCACGCTCGACGAGCGCGACCCGTACCTTGGTGCGGTGCGGCACGGGGAACAGGAACACTCCCTCGACCTCCGCGCCGCGAAGCGTCGCGAAGCCGGCGTGCGCACGACCCGTGACGGCCTGGTCGCGACCCACCGCGCAGAGCTGTGGCGGGCGCGGGAACACGACGGCACCGGCACCGCCGATCGCCACCTCGCTGCCGTCGAGCGCCAGCGTGACCGATCCGCGCGACCGTGCCGCCCGCACGGCGAACGCGACCGCGAACGCGGCGGGCGACGCGTTCTCGACCTCGACCACGACCGGAGCACCGTGCCCGCTCACGCCGTACACACGCTGGAGCGCGTCGCCACCGGGGACGCGCATCGCCGTCTCGTACACGGGTGCCGGCCCGAGCCGGCGCTGGCGCACCGCGACGTCGCCGGCCGCGAGGTGCCAGCGGTCGTCGGCACCGACCAGCCAGTCGACCACCACCTCGGCTCCACGGGCGACCGCGTGCACAGCGCCCCGCGGGTCGACGAACGCGCGGGCCGGGCGGCCCAGCGCACCGACCGCGCGCATCAACGGATGCCGTGCAGCTCGGGCTTGGCCTTGCGCAGCATGAGCTCCGGCACGAGGTCGGCCGGCCGCGCCCCCTCGTAGAGCACGCGGCCGACAAACGACGCGAGCGGCATCTCCACACCGCAGTGCTCGGCGATCGCCAACACGGCTGCCGTACTCTTCACGCCCTCGGCGACCATGTTCATCTCGGCCACGACGTCGTCGAGCGCCCGGCCCTTGCCGAGCTCGACGCCGACGTGCCGGTTGCGACTGTGCGGACTGCTGCACGTCGCTATCAGATCTCCCATGCCGGCAAGTCCCGCGAACGTCAACGGGTCGCCGCCCAGCGCGACGCCGAGCCGGGCGAGCTCCGCGAGCCCGCGCGTCATCAGTGCCGCCTTCGTGTTGTCGCCGTAGCCGAGACCGTCCGCGATGCCGGCGCCGATGGCGAGGACGTTCTTCAGCGCGCCTGCGATCTCGCAGCCCACGACGTCGGGGTTCGTGTAGACGCGGAACGTGCCGCCCATGAACAACCGTTGGAGCTGCTCGGCGACCGCGACGTCGCCCATCGCGACGACCGACGCCGCCGGCTGGCCGGTCGCCACCTCGCGCGCCAGGTTGGGGCCGGTCAGGACGCCGACCCGATCCGCCGCGTGGCCCTCGAGGACATCGAGGACGACTTCGGTCATCCGCTTCAGCGAACCCTGCTCGATCCCCTTCGCCAGGCTCACGATGGGAACGGTGGGCGCGATGTGGACGCAGGCGTCGCCGAGGACCGCGCGCAGGCCGTGCGACGGAACACCGAGGACGACGACGTCCGCCGACGCGCACGCATCTTCGAGTGACGACGTCGCGTGCAACGCCTGCGGGAGATCCACGCCCGGGAGGTATTCGCGGTTCTCGTGCGTCGTAGTGATCGTGTCGGCGAGCTCGGCCCGGCGCGCCCACAACACGGTCGGAGCGTTTGCACACACGATCGCGGCCACGGCCGTGCCCCACGAACCCGCTCCGATGACGGCGACGCGGGTCATCGCCGGGCGGTCTCGGGGTCGCGCCACCACCACGGGTCCTCGCCGGGGGCCGGGAGCTGCGGGTAGATCTGCCGGGCCCGCACGACGCAGTCACGGATGCCGTCCATGATCCGCTCCGTCGCGACCTTGACGTGGTCGTCCGGCCCGACCTTGATCGCTTCGCCGACCACCGCCGTCTGCGCGACGCCGCTTCGCCACCTCGGCTTGCGTCCCTTGAACATGATCCGGTGCGAGCCCCACAGGCCCACCGGCGTCACCGGCACACCCGCCTCGCGTGCGAGGCGGGCAGCACCTGACCTGCCCGGCATCGGTTCGAGATCGAGCGAGATGGTGCCCTCGGGGAACACGGCGACACACTCGCCGCGCCGGAGCGCGTCGACGGCCGCGTCGAGCGCGTGGGCCGCGTCGCGTGTGCCGCGTGCGACAGGGATCTGGTGCGCGGCGCGCAGCAGCGGTCCGAGCCCTCGCTTCTCGAAGAGCTCTGCCTTGGCGAGGAACCGGACGCGACGCCCCGATCGGTCGGCGACCCACGCGAGCGTGAGCGGATCGAGGTACGAGACGTGGTTGCTGGCGAGGATCACGGGGCCCTGGCGCGCGATGCGATCGGCGCCCTCGATCGTCCAGCGCAACCCCCAGCGCAACGGGACGTAGAAGACCCCCTTCGCGACCGGGTAGAGGGCGTCCACGGCCCCGTAGCATACGTTTCCGATGCGACCTGCGCTCTCGACCGCTGTGGTGGTCCCGGTGCGGTCGTTCGCGCTCGGCAACACGCGGCTCGGTTCGGCACTCGATCCCGGCACGCGCCGCGCGCTTGCGCGGCGCATGGCCGATCAGGTCGTCGACGCGACCGCTGGATTCGCGCGCGTGATCGTGTCGAGCGCGCCCGAAGTCGTCGCGTGGGCCGCGGAACGCGGTCTCGCGTGCATCGGCGACCCCGGCACGCTCGACGCCGCCGCGGACTCCGGACGGGACTGGGCGCGGGCCCGGGACGCCGAGCGGGTGATCGTCGTACACGCCGACTTGCCGTTCGCACGCGACCTGCACGCCGTCGAGGTCGACGCCGGGTCTCGCATCGTCGTCATCGTCCCGGACGTGCGCGGCGACGGTACGCCTGTGCTCTCCGTCCCGGCCGACTTGCCGTTCCGATTCGCGTACGGACCTGGCTCGTTCGCCCGCCACCGTGAGGAGGCGGAGCGCGTGGGTTGCGCCGTGCGCGTCGTGCGCGACGACGCGCTCGGCTTCGACGTCGACGTGCCCGCCGATCTCGACCGGCTCGGGCTCCGGGCCGCGCCCCGTTCGTGACTCGCCCGTGATCACCGTCGACCTCGAGGTCCCGCGGCGCGTGCTCGCGGTCGGCGCACACCCCGACGACGTCGAGTTCGGATGCGGAGCGACGCTCGCGAAGTGGTCGGAGGCCGGCGCCGACGTGCAGCTCTGCGTGTGCACGGACGGCTCCAAGGGCACGTGGGATGCAACGCAGGAGGTCGCCGCGCTCGTTGCCCGCCGTGAAGGCGAGCAACGGTCCGCGGCGGGCGCGCTCGGCGCCTCCGCCGTTCACTTCCTTCGCTACGTCGACGGCGAGCTGACGGAGGATCTCGGTACCCGCGCCGCCCTGTGCGCAGTGATCCGCGAGGTGAAGCCCGACGTCGTCCTCACCCACGACCCTTGGAAGGTCGAGCGCATCCATCCCGACCACCGGATCGCAGGCACGCTCACGATCGACGCGATCGTCGCCGCGCGCGACCCGCATTTCTTCCCGGAGCAGGAGCTCGCGCCGCACCGGCCGTCGACGCTGCTGCTGTTCGAGGCATCCAAGGTGACCCACGTCGAGCGCGTGCAGCACCACATCGAGCGAAAGATCGTGGCCCTGCTCCACCACCGCAGCCAGTGGCAGTCGACGATGGGCATCGACGCCGACCCCGAGCGCGAGCAATCCGAGTTCGCGCAGCGGCTCGTCGACCGGGCGCAGGCCGAGGGGATCCGGGCAGGCGTGCGCGCGGCCGAGGCGTTTCGGCGCGTCGAGGGACTCTGAGCCCGCGCGCGCCGAAGGGCCCGGTCGCGCCGGGCCCTTCGAGAACGCGGAGCCGCGTCAGCGACGCTTCGCGGTGCGCTTGCGCGCCGTGCGCTTCGTCGCCCGCTTGGCGGGCGCCGCGGCCTTCTTCGTGGCGCGACGCTTGGTCGCCTTGCGAGCGCGCTTCTTGGCGGGGGCCTTCTTCGCCGCGGCCTTCTTCGTGCTCTTGCGAGCCCGCTTCTTGGCGGGCGCCTTCTTCGCTGCCTTGCGCTTCGTCGCCTTCTTCGCGGTCGACTTCCTTGCGGTCGTCTTCCGCTTCGCGGGCGCCTTCTTCGCCGCCTTGCGCTTCGCGGGCGCCTTCTTGGCGGCCTTTCTGCCTGATGCCTTCTTCGCCGGAGGCACAGTCACCACCTTTCTTGGAGAGCTCTCACTCGAGGGAAGTTCGAACTTCGTGGCTCACTCGGTACGCGAGGGAGTGCGGCCTCACGTCCTACTCGGTCAACTGCTCTGGACCTGGGCCTTGAATTTCGAGCCCACGCTGAACTTTGCGCTCTTGCGCTCGGGGATCTGAACCGGTTGCCGGGTGCGCGGGTCGATACCCGTGCGGGCCTTCCGTAGTGTCGGCGCGAACGTCCCGAACCCGGGGAGCGTGACCTTGTCGCCAGCGGCGACTGTGTCCTGCACGGTGCTGATGAACGCGTTGAGAGCGTTCTCGGCCTCCGCCTTGTTCAGGTTTGCCGCGCTCGCGATCGCATCGACGAGTTCGCCCTTGTTCACGGGCACAACCTCCGCGCTGTGGCGTGCATCCGTGCAATGAGAACGTATTCCGGTTGACAGGTCAAGCATTTCCCACACCGCGCGCTCGATATCCACCACTACACGCGCGAAGTGTGCGATGCTCGTCGGATGCGCACGCGTCGTTCGCGAACGCGTGTCGCGTTGGTTCGCGGTGTCGATCGCGACGCTCGTCGAGCTGTCGTCGCGACGCCCGAACAGTGTCGCGTCGTGGGGACGCGCGTGTCGTCGCATGCCGGTCCGTCATGATCGGCGGATGACGCGACGACTTGAGAACGGGCGCTACGACGCGTTCGTCGTGTGGGCCGAACGACGCGACGACGCACTCGCGTTGCAGTGCGTCGTGACGTCGGGCGAGCATCGCGGTGAAGTCGTCGACATCGTCTCGCGGGTGCTCGCGCCCGCCGACGAGCTCGCGTTCGTCGGGCTTCCCTGCACACTCACCGTCGACGGCGACGACGTGCGCGTGGAGCTCGAGGGGTAGCGCGCCGGGCGCGCAAAGGCCCAGGTCAGAGACCTGGGCCGGCGTCTGCGCTCGGTCTTCGCGAACGAAGCACCCCGTACGGGATTCGAACCCGTGTTTCCACCTTGAGAGGGTGATGTCCTAGGCCACTAGACGAACGGGGCCCGGTGCTCGGCGCGTGCAGAGCAGCGCAGGATCGTAGCAGTCGGCGGCGCGCACCCGCCGCCGACATGACTCCGTCGCACCAAGCTCGGGAGGGAGGACTCGAACCCCCAATAACAGGGCCAGAACCTGTCGTGTTGCCGATTACACCACTCCCGAATCACACCTCCGCACGGTGGCGCGCAGCGAACCGAGCGGCGGGCGTCACAGCATAGCGAGCCCGGGAACCAGCTCGACGACGTCCCGCCCGCGGTCCAGACGGCGGAATCCGAAGACTCTGCCGGCCGCCACGCGCAGTGTTTCCGTCCCGAGCCTTCTCCACTCGTCCGCGCCCTTGATCGGGCTCGTTCGCGTCGGCGAGGTGACCGCGTCGAGGCCGACTTCGCTCGCGATCGCGTCGATCCGCGCCGAGTGGTAGGGGTCGGAGACGAGCGTGACGCGGTCCCAACCGCGCGCTTCGAGGAAGCGCGCCGACGCCGCGAGCGACTCCCACGACGAGCGGCCCGTCGTCTCGCGCAGGATCGCCTCGTCGGGCACGCCGCGCTCGTGCAGGTACTGCGCAGCGGCCGTCGCCTCCGTGAAGCGGTCTCCCGCCTGGCGGCCACCGGTGACGACGATCACGGGCGCAACACCTCGTTCGTACAGTTCGAGCGCGTGGTCGAGGCGCGCCGCGAGCACATCCGACGGTCGACCGTCGTACTGCGCGGCACCGAGCACGATGATCGCGTCGGAAGGCCGTGCGCCGTCCGAACGCGCTGCTCGCCACACCTGGACGAAGGTGATCGCCAGGTACACGAAGACGACGCCGCAGAGGACGAGTGCGACGCGCAGGCCGGCGCGCAGCACCCGCCGGGCGACGAAGATCACGGCGATCCGAGGCGCATCCGTGCTGCCCGCAGACGCCCGACCGCACGCTCACGGCCGAGCAGGTGGACGGAGTCGAACAGCGGCAGCCCCGCCGAGCGCCCTTCGATGGCGGCATAGAGCACCGGCATCGCCTTGCGCGGCTTGAGCCCGAGCGCCTCGATCGCCGGCCGCAGGTCGATGGCGTCGACTTCCCACGCACAGGACTCGAGGTGCGCGATCGCCGCGTCGAGCACGTCGGCGGCCCGATCGGCACGTTCCAGGCGTTCCCAGGAGTCCGGCTCGATCGTGAGCTCGTCATCGGGCGTGAACAGGAAGGCCGCCTGCTCGGCGATCTGCACGAGCGTGGTCGCCCGTTCCTGGGCGAGCCCGACGGCCGCCTCGAACGTACGAACTTCCAGCCGGGCACCGTAGCGAGTCGTCGCGAAGGGCAGCGCGGCGGCGGTCAGCTCGGCGAGCGGCATGCGCCGTATGTGCTCGCCGTTCATCCACTCCAGCTTCTGCGGGTCGAACGTGGCGGCCGACGCGTTCACTCTGTGGAGGTCGAACTCGGCGACGAGCTCGCCGACGCTCAGCACCTCCCGACCGTCCTCGGGCCCCCAGCCCAGCAACGCGAGGTAGTTGACGAGCGCGTGCGGCAGGTAGCCCGCGTCGCGGAACTCCTCCACCGTCGTCGCGCCGTGGCGCTTCGAGAGCTTCGCGCCGCCCGGGCCGACGATCAGCGGAAGATGCGCGTAGACAGGAACGTCGTCGGCGCCGAGCGCGCGTCGCAGTGCGAGCACCCGGTGCGTCGAGTCGATCAGGTCCTCGCCTCGCAACACGTGCGTGATCGACATGTCGATGTCGTCGAGCGCGTTGGCGAGGAAGAACACGGGAGTGCCGTTCGACCGCACGATCACGAAGTCGGGGATCGTCGACCACTCGACGGACACCTCGCCGCGGACGACGTCGTGGAAGGTGCTGCGACCCCCGTCGGGCGTCCGGAAGCGGATCGAGCGGGGCCGCGCCTGCGCGGCGAGCGCGGCGCGCTGGTCGGCGGTGAGGTCGCGGCAGCGCCCGTCGTAGCCCGGCGTCCGGCCCGCCCGCAGCGCGTCGTCGTTGCGCTTCCGTACCTCCTCCTCGGTGCAGTAGCACTCGTAGGCGTGCCCGGCGGCGACGAGCCGGTCGGCCGCGGCGAGGTACGCGTCGAAGCGGTGGCTCTGGAAGTACGGCCCTTCGTCCCAGTCGAGCCCGAGCCAGCGCATCACCTGCTGGATCTGCTCGGCCGCTTCGGCCGTGGACCGGGTCACATCCGTGTCCTCGATGCGCAGGATGAAAGTCGCGCCGGTGTGGCGGGCGAACAGCCAGTTGAACAGCACGGTGCGCGCGTTGCCGATGTGCATGAACCCGGTCGGCGCGGGTGAGAACCGGACCCTGATGTCGCTGCCCATCGCAGCGGCGAGTGTACGGGGCACGATCGCTCGGTCAGGAGACGGCGTAGAGCTGCCAGGTGTCCGGGACGCCCTTCAGTTCGTGCTCGCCGCGCGCCTCGAACGCGAGTCCGGCCCCGCGGCAACTCGACGTACCGAGCCCCTGGGATGTGCTCACCGAGATAGCGGCCGTGCGCAACCGGTACGAACGCGTCGTCTCGCCGGTGGGTGACGAGCGTCGGGACGCGAATCGACGCCAGGTGGCTGCGCACGTCGGCGAACGAGTTGGCGCCGATCAGTTGCTGCGCGGCCCGAGGGCTCGCGCCGCGGCGCGACGCTCGCCCCCAGAACTCGCGGAAGGCCGGGTCGTGCTGGCGGCTCGGGGCGAGCCACGCGAGGTCGTCGCCGCCGCGCCACTCGACGTCGGGATTCGTGTTCTCGGCGACGAACGCCTCGACGAGCTCCGCTCGGATGCCGATCGGGTAGTCGTCGGCACGGACGAGTCGCGCGTAGCTGTTGGTCAGCACCAGGCCCTGCGCCCGATCACCGGCGAGCAGCGCGAGATGGACGCCGGCCGGACCGGCACCCGAGCTCGCCCAGATCCAGAACCGATCCGCGCCGGCCGCATCCGCCACGGCGAGCGCATCCACCGCGATCGACTCCGGCGACAACGGGCAGTCGGCGTCGATCGGGTCGGAGAGGCCGATCCCGCGGCAGTCGAATCGAACCAGCCGGCAGAACGACGCCAGCCGGCGGGTGAACCGCGCGGAGTGCGGCTCGTCGTCGAGTGAGTCGATCGAGATCGTGTACGGGGCGACGTGCAGGAGGAACGGCCCTTGGTCGCCGACGACGTCGTACGCAAGGTGCGCGTCGCCGCTCCTCGCGTACCGCACGTCCACCGCTACGCCCCGAACACCCGCTTGGCGATCACGACCCGCTGGATCTGGTTGGTGCCCTCGTAGATCTGCGTCACCTTGGCGTCGCGCATGAACCGTTCGGCCGGTGTTTCTCGAGTGTAGCGGAGTCCACCGAGAAGCTGGACGCAATCAGTCGTCACGCGCATCGCGGTATCGGACGCGAACAGCTTCGCCATCGCCGACGACGCCGCGGTGTCGGTGCGTCC
>Ga0073934_10007893_pt1 | contig 14494 bp, 9 predicted proteins | sample LarsenN4metaG_FD_76834 | JGI IMG/M metagenome (GOLD analysis project Ga0073934, IMG submission 76834) | Hot spring sediment bacterial and archeal communities from British Columbia, Canada, to study Microbial Dark Matter (Phase II) - Larsen... ...
AACCATATCCTCGCCTCCCAGGACCCCAAGGAGGGCATGTTTGTTTACCTGATGTCGCTCAAACCGGGGCATTTCAAGACCTACTCGACTCCGTTGAATTCGTTCTGGTGCTGCGTCGGCACCGGGATGGAGAATCACGCCAAGTACGGCGACACCATCTACTACCACACCGGCGATGCCCTCTACGTGAACCTGTTCATCGCCTCGGAACTCAACTGGAAAGACAAGGGGCTGACCTTGCGGCAGGAGACGGCTTTTCCCGAGCAAGACACCACGCTCCTGACCTTCAAGTGTGCCAGGCCGTTGCGGCTGGCGCTCAAAGTCCGGTGCCCGGGCTGGATCGCGGGCGGCTTCGAGATCAAGGTGAATGGCGAGCCCGCGGCGGTGCAGGCGCGGGCCGGAACTTACGCGACCGTGGAGCGAGAATGGCGCACGGGAGACAAGGTCGAGGTCCGCCTGCCCATGACCTTGAGGCTTGAGGCGTTGCCCGGCGTGCCGGAGCGCGTGGCGGTGCTCTACGGCCCGGTGGTCCTCGCCGGCGAACTGGGCACGGAAGGCCTGACCAATTTCAATTTCTACGCCAAAGGGCAACTCGATCACGTGGGTGTGCCGACACCCCGCGTGCCGGGATTCGTGGGCCGGCCCGAAGACGTGTTGGCCGCCATCGAGCCGGTCTCCGGCAAACCGCTTCATTTCAAAAGCCGGGGCGTCGGGCGGCCCATGGATGTGACCCTGGCGCCCTTCTACCGGGTTCATCACCAGCGTTACACCGTCTATTGGGAACTCCATGACGAGGAAACCTGGAAGAACAAGGAGGCCAAGGAGGCCGCGGCCGAAGCGGCCCGTCAGGAACTGGACCGCCGCACGTGGGACGCCGTGCGGCCCAACGATGCGGTCTCGGAAACCCAGCATGCCATGGCCGGCAAGGATACCGAGGCGGGAAGTTTCAACGGGCGGGGCTGGCGCCATGCGCGCAGCGGCGGCTGGTTCTCCTACCGGCTGAAAGTGTTGCCGGACGCCCCTATGGTGCTGATGTGTACTTACTGGGGCAGCGACGTGGGCCGCGAGTTTGATGTGCTGGTGGATGGCGAGGTCATCACCACCCAAAAGCTGGACAACCTCCACCCCGACGAGTTCTTCGACACGGCGCATCCGCTCCCGGAAAAACTGACCCGGGGCAAGGAGGCCGTGACCGTGACCTTCCGCTCCGCCGCCGGAAAGATGGCCGGCGGGGTGTTCGATGTCCGGATCCTCAAACCCTAAGCGAGTCGTTGCTTCTCACAGGCCCTCGCCGAAGACGTTGGCCAGGCGCCCCGCCAGCTTGCGGCGGGCCACTGAGTAAGAAACATCCTTCAGGCCAGACACCTGCGGCGCCCCCCGCAGCGTCAACTCGCCCTGTTGAATCTCCACCAGGATCGCAAGCCGATCCCGTTCCTCACGACTCATGGTCAGCGTCTCCATCGCCCCCACAGAGGCCTCGACCCCCACCGGCTCAAGAGGACATCTTCAAACAGCCGCGACAGGCCCGAAAAAGTCTTATGGCAGGACCTCCCGCTCGCCGTTATACTGCCCGGACTGGATTTGACCTATGGAAGCCGCCAAACACGAGATCGAGCGTAAGAGCCTCGAGGAACGACAGAAGCTCGGCGAACTCGAACGCATTCGGCACTCCGCCGCCCACATCATGGCCAGCGCCGTCCTGCGCCTCTGGCCTGGAGCCAAGCTGGACATCGGCCCCTGCACCAGCGAGGGCTTCTACTACGATTTTGACCTCCCCAATCACCGGTTCACCCCCGACGACTTCCCAAAGATCGAGGAGGAGATGCGCAAGATCATCAAGGAGAACCAGCCGTTTGTGCGCAGCGAGAAAAGCCGCGCCGAAGCCATCGCCTTCTGGCAGGAGCGCAACCAGACCTATAAGCTGGAACGCCTGAAAGACATCCCGGAAAACGAGACCATCACCTTCTATCAAAACGGCGAGTTCGTGGACCTGTGCGGCGGGCCGCATGTCATGCGCACCGGCAACGTCAAGGCGGTGAAACTGCTCTCGGTGGCCAGCGCCTACTTCCGGGGCAACGAAAAGAACCCGCAGTTGCAGCGTCTCTACGGCACCGCGTTCAAAACCCGGGAGGAACTGGAACAATGGTTGAAGATGCAGGAAGAGGCCCGCAAACGCGACCATCGCAAGATCGGCCAGGAAATGGGCCTCTACACCATTGACACCGAATACGTGGGCGCGGGCATGCCCCTCTGGCTGCCCAAGGGCACGGTGCTCGTCGAGGAACTCGAGAAGCTGGCCAAGGAAACCGAGTTTGCCGCCGGTTATGTGCGCGTGCGCACGCCGCACCTCGCCAAGGAGAAGATGTACCGGACCTCGGGACACCTGCCCTATTACGCCGAGAGCATGTTCCCTCCCATGACTCTCCTGGAGGACCACGATGCCAGCAAACGCCCCCGGCTGCGGGAGCAACTCCAGCAACAACTCCACAACCCGGGCGCACTGACCCCGGAGCGCATGGACGCGTTGATTGACGAGGCCTGCCGGCTGGTCAAGTCCGAGGGCATCGAGGGGGAGCGTTACTACCTCAAGGCCATGAACTGTCCGCATCACCACCGCATCTTTGCGGCCGAACCGCGGAGCTACCGCGATCTGCCGCTGCGCCTGGCCGAGTACGGCTGCTGCTATCGCTACGAGCAGAGCGGCGAACTCTTTGGCCTGATGCGCGTGCGATCACTGAACATGAACGACGCGCACATCTATTGCACCGAGGAACAGTTCGCCGACGAGTTCCGGGCGGTCAACGAGATGTATCTCAAATACTTCAAAATCTTCGGGCTCGAGAAGTACGTCATGCGCTTCAGCACGCACTCCAAAGAGGGGCTGGGCAAGAAATACGTCAACGAACCCGAATTATGGGTCAAGACCGAGGCCATGGTCCAGCGCGTGCTGGACGAGTCAGGCATCAACTATGTGCGGGTCGAGAACGAAGCGGCCTTCTACGGACCGAAAATTGACGTCCAGGTTTGGAGCGCCATCGGTCGTGAATTCACCATTGCCACCAACCAGGTGGATTTTGCCGTCCCGTCCCGGTTTGGCCTGACCTATCGTGATCGCGACAACACCGAAAAAACGCCCCTCTGCATCCACCGTGCCCCCCTCGGCACCCATGAACGTTTCATTGGTTTCCTCATCGAGCATTACGCCGGCAACTTCCCCCTCTGGCTCGCTCCCGACCAGGTGCGCGTCCTCCCGGTCACCGAGCAGCAAATGGACTACGCGCGCTCTCTGGCCAGTGAGCTGCGGGCGCAGCAGGTGCGGGTGGAACTGGAATTCAGCAACGACAAGCTCATGGGCCGCATCCAGCGCGCCGAGCAGGCCCGGGTCCACACCATCCTCGTGGTGGGGCAGAAGGAGCAGGAGTCGGGCACGGTGGCCGTGCGCATTCATGGCCAAGGGCCGCAAGGGGTGAAACCCCGCGCGGCCGTGGTGGAAGACATTCTCGCCGCCATCCGCGAGCGTCGGAGTTAATGGCCGGGCAGCGTCGTACCCCTTTGATCCCCCATGGCACAACTAGAACTGTTCAAGCTGCTTGGCCGCGGATTGGAGCGCACGCTGCGCGACATGAATCCCTGGTGGCAGGGTGATCCAGTTCCTCCCACGCCGCCCATTCGGCGCTGGGCCTTCCAACCTGTGCTGACTGCCCTGCGCGGCCACTTGTCCCCCGCTATCGTGCTGCGTGGACCACGGCAAGTCGGCAAGTCCACACTCCTTGCTCAGATCATCGAGGCCTTGCTCGCCGAAGGCGTGTCGCCTTTGCGGCTTTTCCGGATTCAGTTCGACGATTTGCCAGAGCTGCGAAGGCTGGCATCGCCGATTACGGAACTGGGCCAATGGTATTGCGACACAATTCTGAAACAAAGTTACGCCCGCGCCGCCGCCGCAGGCCAAGCGCCGTATTTCATTCTCGATGAGGTGCAAAACCTCCCGGATTGGGCCCCGCAGCTCAAACACATTCTCGACATCGGGAAGGTCCGGGCCCTGGTCACCGGAAGTTCGGCTTTGCGAATTCAAGCCGGCCACGACAGCCTGGCGGGGCGTCTCTTCACGCTCGACATGGGGCCCCTCTTGCTGCGCGAGATCGCCGCCTTTCGCGGCCTCGGCCAGGTTCCTTCCTATCTGGATTTCAACGGGCTGGGGCCCCTCAAAGACAAGGATTTCTGGGAGGGATTGCGGGCTCACGGCCAGCGTCATGAAGCCCTGCGGAGGGCCGCCTTTGCGGCCTTTTCGGAACGTGGCGCCTACCCCGTGGCCCAGGCCAATGCTGCCGAGCCTTGGGAGCGGGTGACGGATGTGCTCGAGCAAACGGTGATTCGCCGCGCCATCCAGCACGATTTGCGCATGGGGCCGCGCGGCCAAAAACGCGACGAATCCCTGCTCGAAGAAGTGTTCCGGCTTGCCTGCCGTTATGCAGGCCAGGCCCCCCGCCAGGCGCTCTACCTCGATGAACTGCGGCGCGCGCAACATGCCAACCTCGGCTGGCCCAGAGTTCTGAATTACTTGCGGTTTCTGGATGGCACGCTCCTGCTCCGCCTGGTTGAGCCGCTGGAGCTGCGCCTTAAGCGTCGGCGGGGAGCCGCTAAGATCTGTCTCTGCGACCATGCCTTGCGCGCGGTCTGGCTGCAGGAGCAAATCCCACTCGACTCGGCGGAACTGGCCAGGAAGCCTGAACTGGCCGACCTCGCCGGGCATCTGGCGGAAAGCGCCACAGGATATTTCCTGGCCTCATTGCCCCACCTGGATCTGGCCCACTTTCCAGAACGCGGGGCGGAGCGAGAAGTGGACTTTGTCATCACGGTAGGTGACCAACGAATTCCCTTGGAGGTCAAATACCGGGGCCGCATCACGGCCGAGGACGTGCGCGGCCTTCAGTCCTTCATCGAGAAGCCGGTGTATCGCGCTCCCTTCGGGCTCCTGGTCACAAGCGACGACGCTCGCGCCACTGACGATCCACGCATTGTCAGCCTGCCCCTGTCCTCTTTGCTGCTCTTGCGCTGAATGGCGGCCCCCCGCTGGCCTCAACCGCCCCCGGCCTCCGCGGCGCCCGCCCCACCGGGGAGCCTGCCTGATTGACTTGGCGGGCTTCTTTTGTGACGCTGCCCGGGCCGGCGCGGATCAGTTGCGGCGGCCCGGACCATGCAAAGCCTGATCAGCATTATCACCGCCACGGACCCCGAGGCGCGCAACCAGTCCCTCGAACAGGTCTGCGAAAAGGCGTCAGCCGCCGAACTGCTCCAGCAATGCGAGGAACTGGATAAGTTCCGCCGGCGCAGTACCAACCTCTACGAGCGGGTGCGGGCGCTGTTTTTCCTCTACGCCCTGAACCGGTTTCATCTCCCGGCCCGGGCCGGCCTGCGCATGCGGGGCCTGGTGCCGTTTCGGGGCTATCACCAGTTGCTCCAGCGGCGGTTCGAAGAGGCCATAGACCTGTTTCTCGCGGCGCAGCGCGCCGAAGGGCCGAGCGACGCCCTCTGCAGCGCCCTGGCGGCAGCTTACCAGCGACTGGGCTTCCAGACCCTGGCCGACCAGGTCCGGCGCAGCGTGCGCTCGGTGCGGGGCAATCAATGGATGTTTCGCATGGGCCATCCGGCCGATCATCCGCTGCGTATCCGCCCGGAACTGATGCGGCTCAGTGCCGACGGCACCTACCCCGTCCTGCGTGAGCAAACCCCGGTGCGGATGGACCTCAGCCACAGTGGCTGGAGCGACATCTTCTTCCTGGGCATGGATTATCCCGAGGGCGCTCGCGTCCTCAACGTGAGCATTGACCTGGGAGTGCATCATCGTGATCCCAAACCACGCCCGCCCGTCGAAGCCTACTTGCGGGTCATTGACCAGCCGGTGCTGCGCCTGACCAGTGTGGACCTGGGCGCCACGACCGACATTGACAACCTGGCAGAGGTCTTTGATTTCGCGCGGGACTACCTGGGCCTCTTGAAAGCGGCCGTCATCGCCGCCGGCCTCGTCCCCCCGGGAATCGAGGGCTCGGGGCAGAGTCTGGCCGACCTCCTGGCCAGGGTGGTCGGCCCCGGGCGCGGCCTGGAACTCGTCAGCAGTGTGAACAGCATTCCCAAGGGATCGCGCCTGGCGGTGTCCACCAACCTCCTGGCCAGCCTCATCGCCGTGGCCATGCGGGCCACCGGTCAGGCCAAGTCCCTCCAGGGCCCGCTGCAGGAGGACGAACGGCGACTGGTCTTGGCCCGCGCCCTGCTCGGCGAGTGGCTGGGTGGTTCCGGAGGCGGATGGCAGGACTCCGGCGGCGTCTGGCCCGGCATGAAACTGATCTGCGGCGTCCTCGCGCAAGAGGGCGACCCGGAATTCGGCGTCAGCCGCGGACGCCTGATGCCTGCGCATCGCATTCTCACTCTCGAGGACGTCTCCGAGCAGACCCGCCGCCAGTTGCAGGAGAGCCTGGTGCTCGTGCACGGCGGCATGGCCCAGAACGTGGGGCCGATTCTTGAGATGGTCACCGAGAAATACCTCCTGCGCTCCGCGGCGGAATGGGCCGGCCGCCAGGAGGCAATCCGGATTCTCGACGACATCCTTGCCAGCCTCAAGCGCGGGGACATCCGCGCCATTGGAGAACTGACGACCCGGAATTTCATGGGGCCCATCCAGACCATCATCCCCTGGGCCAGCAACGACTTCACCGAGAGTGTCATTCACCGCGTGCGGGCAGAGTTTGGCCAGGATTTCTGGGGCTTCTGGATGCTCGGCGGCATGTCCGGAGGCGGCATGGGCTTCATCTTCGCGCCCGGACGCAAAGCGTCGGCCCAGGAGGCCTTGCAGAGAGTCATGTCGGCCTGCAAACAAGAGCTCCAGCACGCGCTCCCCTTTGCCATGGACCCGGTGGTCTATGACTTCGCCATCAATGAACGCGGCACCTGGGCTGATTTGTTGAACGGCCCCGAAGCCCTGCTCCCCAAACAGTACTACGCCCTGCATGTTCCCCGCTGGTTGAAAATGCAGGCGCAGGCTCTCTCGCCCCAAGTGCGCGCCGAATTGGACAAGTTCGGCGCGGCCTGCCGCACCCGCCGCGAACTCGGCGGCATGGTCGAAGTGCTTTTTGATCGCCTGCTTCCCCGGCTGCAAGGCGAAGGCGTGGCCAGCCGAACCCTCCGCGATCTGTTGGAGGAAAACGGCTTCGACCGCACGCAGCATGAGCAAATCCGTGCCGACCTCAAAGAGGGCCGCATCGGCCTCGCCCAGAACCGCCTGCCCGTCAACGCCGACATCAAGGATGTCCGCCAGGGCGATGTGCGCGATGCGACGGGACCAATCCCCGACGACCTCCGCGCCGCCGGAATGGAAGCCCTGCGGCGCGGCGAACTCGCCATCGTGACCCTGGCTGCCGGGGTGGGCAGCCGCTGGACCCAGGGCGCCGGCGTGGTCAAGGCCCTTCACCCCTTCTGCCGGCTCGGAGAACGGCACCGCACCTTCCTCGAAACGCACCTGGCCAAGAGCCGGCGCGTCAGCCGCCTGGTGGGCACACCCCTCCCCCACGTCGTCACCACCAGCTACCTCACGCACGCGGCCATCGCCCGCTTCCTCGAAGCGCGCGCGAATTACCACTACCCGGGCCCGCTCCTCCTTTCCCCGGGACGGGCCATCGGGCTGCGCATGATCCCCATGGTGCGCGACCTGCGATTTGCCTGGGAGGAGATGCCCCAGCAGATGCTCGACGAGCAGCAGCAGAAAGTCCGGGACAGCCTCCGCCAGGCCCTGATCCATTGGGCGCGCCAGGCTGGCGAGGGTAACGACTACACAGACAACGTTCCCACCCAATGCCTTCATCCGGTTGGACATTGGTTCGAGATCCCCAACATGCTCCGCAATGGCACCCTGGCCGCCTTGCTCAAGGCCCGGCCCCGCTTGCGCCACCTGATGATGCACAACATTGACACCGCAGGGGCAGACGCGGATCCCGGCGTCTTTGGCCTGCACCTGGCGGGGGGGCATTGCCTGACCTTTGAGGTCATCACCCGCCGTATTGATGACCGGGGCGGCGGCCTCGCCCGGGTCAACGGCCAGGTGCGGCTGGTCGAGGGCCTGGCCATGCCGCGCGAAGAGGACGAATTCGCCCTGAGCTACTACAACTCCAACACCTGCTGGATTGACATCGAGCGGCTCCTCGCCTGTTTCGGCCTCACGCGCCAGGACCTGGACGACGCCCAGAAAGTCACCGCCGCCGTTCGCAACATGGCTGCGCGCGTTCCAACCTACATCACCATCAAAGATGTCAAGAAACGATGGGGCCACGGCCAGGAGGACGTCTTTCCCGTGGCCCAGTTCGAGAAGCTCTGGGTGGACATGACCGCCCTCCCTGAAGTGCCGTGCGGCTTCGTCGCTGTCCCGCGCCAGCGCGGTCAGCAACTCAAGGACCAGGCCCAGCTTGACGGCTGGCTCCGCGATGGCTCGGCCGCGGCGGTCGAGGCCTTATGCGAGTGGGATGACACCCGCCCATAAGGCCGCGCACCTCCGGGCTCCGCCCCAGACAGCAGAAGTGCGCCCTGCCGGCCCACTGAAAACGGAGTCATCTCCCTTAATCACCCCGCCAGACCACGGCGCTGGACACCGGCCCAACCACACCGAACTGGTTGACCGTGCGCGCCTCCAGCCGGTTGTCCCCGGCGTGAAGATCCCACGCAAACGTGCTGCCCGCGGTTTTCCACGACCCACCATCCGCCCGCGTCTCATAACGCAAAAAGTTCGGCGTGAACGTCGTCAGAATCACCCGCAGCGTATCGCCCTCGATGCGCAGTTCCATCGTCGCCTGGCCCATGGGAAAGTACAGGTCCACTGCCGGGTTGGCCGGAGCCTTGCGTGTATGCCACTTCGTGCCCTCGCACAGTTGGTCCTTCACGATCACCATGTTGTTGTAATCAATGGCCGCGTCCATCAGGTCGGTGTTCGGGATGTAGGCTACAAAACCGTACTTATCGAGTTCGTCCGGGTGGATGGCCAGATCGCCAAACCCGGCAAAGCGGCGCAAGAAAACCGGCAGGTCCGCTTTGCGGTAGCGCTTTCGTTCCTTGCCCACCACAAAGATCAGGTTGGTCCCATCCCGGTAGAACCATTCCTGGCGGATTTCCCACGCGTTCAACGGAACACCATCGCGTTCCAAATACAGATTCGCCGTCGGGTCCAGCATCACCCATTTGCGGTGCTGGTTGGACCAGATCTCGGTGGTAGTGTGCTCGGTGGACCCACCCACCTTGGCCACGCCCTGATGCCGCCGCAGCGCCAGAGGGCGATCCACCCACCCCAGACTGGCCGCCGCCGATACCAGCAGTTGCGCGTACTGCGTGCAGAAAAACGCCGCGCCTTCCTCGATCCCCTCAAGAATCTCCAGCGCGCCCCGCGCTGCGATCGTCGGCCGACCAAAACGACGAAACTGCTGGTGCGTCCAGTCCATCAGGCGCACTTGCCGCTCAAACTCGTCCCGCCCCGATGCCACGACCTCATCAAGCCGGTAGCGTTCGCGCAGTTCTTTTAACTTGGGATTTTGCCAGGAGTCGAATCGCGACCAGCGCGTGTACTCATTCTCCACGCAGGGGAGCGTCTGCAGGGTTTGAAGCCGGGCAGGCCGCCCGCGCCAGATAAACTCATCGCCGGGCCTCAAAGAACCCGCCACGCTCTGCGCGGCCGCGGCCGCCCCGAGCAGACCCGCAAGAGGAACCATGCCACACAAAAAAACAAATCGTTCCGGAAAGCGCATGACCTCATCATGCCACACCCAGGCCCGGCGTCGAGCCGATCCCGGCGCTTGCGTCCCGCCAGGGCTTCCGGCATTACTCGATCAGGTGTTGAGGTTGATGCACAACGAATTCAGAGCCTTCTTTGGCATCTCAGCCATGCTTGGGGCTCTCGCGATGGCTTCCCCGCCCGTGGCCCACGGGGTTCCATCTACCAACCCGCCGGTCATCTTTAACAGCCAGCTTTACCAGCAGTTCCCCGACCTCTCGTTTCACGCCGGATGGGCCTCGTTTTACGCCGATGCAAGCCAATTGACCTTCCAGATCTTCCTCGACGGCGCCTTCAGCAACTTCTGCGGGGCCGTCCTCTTGACTGATTCGCGGCAGGTCACCATCGAGATGGGCACGGGCCAGTTCATGTTTGTGCCTATGTGCGATCCGGTTCTTGTGCCGGGGTCCGATCCGCCCGTCTTCATCAGTTGCGACGGCCTTACTGCGGGCATTTATTATACGGGCGGCATCCCGCTAAACGAGACACTTCTGCGCGAACTGCTGGCTGGCCAGGGCGAGGTCGTGATTCTTCTTCCCGCGCGCGGTGCAACAAACTTCTACTGGGATGTGCCGCCTCCGTTGCAGGGGCGGTTGCTTCAACGCCCCGGCGGCAATAATTCGGCCGCCCTGGCTGGACTGCCCCGCGCACCCCGCTCGTTGACGGCTCTGGCCGGCGTTGGTCCGGTTTTCTTCCCGTTCGATGATTATGGGCCCAACCGAGCCGTGGACGTGGACGCCGACGGCGCGGGCGACTTTGCTTTGCATGGGCTCACGCTCTGTACTCTGAGCATCCCGGGCGATTGCACAACCATGTTCAGCCTGTCGTGTCTGGACACCAACGAGATTCTCACGGGAGGCTACGACCTTGCGGTGGTTCCGTTGGGGACACCGATTGGGCCCGCCCCACCGCCCGGTGCCACATGGGTCGGCTCGTCGCGGCGCCTGCTCACCTCGAGCAACTCGGGCAGTTGCACCCGGCCTTGGGGCGGCAATTTGGGCCGATGGGGAGAAGGTTATCTGGGGCTGAAGTTGCGGCGTCCTGACGGCGACCACTACGGCTGGATGCGCGTGCGTTTGCCTGCCGGACGACAACCTCTGGCGCCGGGGCCCTATACCCCCAACCTTGGCAGCCCCGCTGGTTTCAACCCGCCCTGGCCCTTGGTCGGATCGGCCGGCCCGAAATCGGATGTTGTCCTCGAGCCGGTTTGGGCCTTCGGCCCCGTCATCGAGGACTGGGCCTGCGAACCAACCCCTGGCACCGCCATCCTGGCCGGGGCAAGGCCCTTCTCGCTACCTCTGTCTTGCGATGGCGTGCAGCGGCCTGGCCATCTGCGCATGAGTTTTCCCGGCCAGGTGGGACGCGCTTACGCGGTCCAGTTCAAACCGGACCTCACCACGGGGCGGTGGACCAACTTTGGCGCAATGCTCATTGCCACCTCGCCACAAGCAATCCTCGACCTCCCCATTGCCGGCCCCGGCGGCTTTTACCGCGTCCTGGAAGCAGACTGATCCGCCGCCGGCCTGGCCGCACCCTCCGGTTTGGCGAGCGCCAGGGCGGCTCGCGGCTTGCCAGCGTCGTCCCGGCCGCGCAATGTCGGGTTATGTCGCTCCTGAAATTCAGCCGCGTCGTTGTGCCTTGGCTGCTGGTTGCCACCCTCGAGGCCGCCCCGGTTCCGGTCATCTACAGCACCGACTTGTTCCATCCGCCGCAGGACCCTGATGACCACTTCGACCTCGCCTGCCTGTACGCCATGCCCGAAGCGGATTTGCGGGCCATCATTCTCGACCAGGGAGACGAGCAGGCCCGGCGGGCCGGCTTCAAGCCGGTCTGGCAAATGAATTACCTCACCGCCCACCATGTCCCGGCCGCCATCGGGTTGCGTGACAAGCTCAAACACCCCGGCGACCCGGGGCTGGACCAGCCCGCTGAGTTTCAGAACGGCGTAAACCTCATTCTTCAAACCCTCCGCGATGCGCGCGAGAAAGTCGCCGTCATTTTTGTGGGCAGTGCGCGCGATGTCATGGCGGCGTACCAGCGGCAACCCGCATTGTTCCGCGAAAAAGTCCGCAGCGTGCACGGCTTCATCGGCGACGCAAGCGACCCCGGCCACCAGGAATGGAACGTCAAACTTGACCCTCAGGCCTTTGTCGCGCTCGTGCGCTCCGACCTCCCCTTTTTCTGGATTCCCTGCTTCGATGGCGGCCCCTGGGCCAACCGCGGCCATGCCTCCTTCTGGCGCATCCGTCATGGCCAGGTGCTGGCGGAGACCTCGGCCCCGCTCCAGCGTTTCTTTCTCTACATGCTCCGCCATGCGACCAACGACCCCATCGCCTGGCTGACGCAACCCACATCGTCCGAGGACGACCAGTGGTTGATGCGCGGCGAGCGCAATCTCTGGTGCGCGGCGCTCCTCGGCCTGGCGGTCGGCCGTCCCTTGTTGCGTGACGGTCAGGAGATCGTTGGGTTCTCTCCCGTCGAAGTCTGGGCTGACGACCAGGCCGTCATTCACTATGGCAAACGGCCCGGCTCCCGCACCGTCCAGCGTTTCCAAATCAAAGACCAGGCCGCCTTCGCCGAAACCGCCACCCGCGCCACGGCTGGGATCCTCAAGTCGTTTCCCCTTAAAACCGCGCCTTGAACTGCCGTGAACTTGCTTCGCCAACGTCAAGAAGAGCAGACACATCCAACAACCACCCGGATCCACCACGCCAGGCTTGCCCTGCCTCTTTGCCTGCCTGCATCTTGCCGTGTCCGACACCACGTGACCTTGCCAGATGAATGACAACGGCATGCTGCAAGAGAATCCACCTCCTGATGGCGCCCGCAGTGGCGCTTCCCCCATCGCCTCCGCCCACGACCTGGCCCCCGGGCTGGCCAACATCGCGCACAACATCCGCGCGATCATTTCGGGCGCGTTTCAGATCGGTGCCGCTTCTCTCATGCGGTTGGCCTCCCGAACAAAACTGGTTTCCCCCAACTCAGAAATTCGTGACCCCTCACTGCTCCCATGAAAACACCTTGCCTTCGCAACGCCGCCCTGGCCCTGGCCGCCTTCTGGATCATGCCTTCGCCTCATGCGACCGCCGCCCCGGACTTCCGCGGCCCGCTCCGCCCGCTCCCGGCCAACCCACGCTACTTCACCGATGACGGTCAACGCGCGGTTTACCTCACCGGTTCGCACACCTGGGACAACCTTCAGGACATGGGCGAGAGCGACCCGCCCCCGCCTTTCGACTATCCCGCCTACCTCGATTTCCTCGCACGCCACGACCACAACTTCATCCGCCTCTGGCGCTGGGAACTCCTGAGCTGGGATACCGGCGCCAACGATGCCAAAACCGCCAAACGGCTCCTGGCCGCTCCCCATCCCTGGGCGCGCACGGGCCCTGGCACGGCTCTCGACGGCAAACCCAGGTTCAACCTCGACCAGTTCAACGAGGACTATTTCGCCCGTTTGCGCTCGCGAGTTGCCGCCGCGCGAGACCGGGGCATCTACGTCTCGATCATGCTCTTTGAAGGCTGGGGACTTCAGCACGTCGCCGACGCCTGGAAAGCCCATCCCTTTCACCCCGCCAACCACGTCAATGGCCTCAAACCTGACACCAACGGCGACGGCCGGGGCCTCGAAGTCCACACCCTCGAGTCCCCCGCCGTCACCCGCGTCCAGGAGGCCTACGTCCGCAAGGTGGTGGACACCGTGAACGATCTGGACAACGTGCTCTATGAAATCGCCAACGAAAGCGGCGCCTACTCGACCGCCTGGCAGGAGCACTTCATCCGCTTTGTTCATGCCTATGAACAGGGCAAACCGAAGCGCCACCCCGTGGGGATGACCTTTCAATACGCGCGCGACCCAAAGCATCGCGGCTCCAATGCCCTTCTCTTCAACAGCCCGGCGGATTGGGTCTCCCCCAACCCGGATGCGGCCCCTTTCAATTACCGCACCAACCCCCCTCCCGCCACCGGCGCCAAAGTGGTGTTGAGCGACACCGATCACCTCTGGGGCATCGGCGGCGATGTGGCCTGGGTTTGGAAAAGCTTCCTGCGTGGACTGAATCCGTTGTTCATGGACCCCTATCAGCAGGCTGTGCTTCAACAGGGCTCCGAAACCCGCTGGGCATCCGTCCGTCAGGCCCTCGGCGCAACCCGGCGGCTGGCCAACCGCATAACCCTGGCAGCCATGACTCCGCGCGCCGAATTGGCCGGCTCCGGCTACTGCCTCGCCCACCCCGGCAATCAATACCTGGTGTATCTGCCCGACGGCGGTTCAACCACCCTGGACCTGTCCTCCGCCCCCGGCCAGTTCCGCCTCCAATGGATCGAGCCAATCGCGGGCAAGGTCCTCGCTGAAGAATCGCTCACTGGCGGTGGGCTGCGTACGCTCAAGGCGCCCCGTCAAGGCCCGGCCGTAGCCTGCCTTGTACTTCAATAGACCTTCGCCCGAAGGCCGGCGATCACAAAGCGAACGCGCCGCCCGCTCCATGAAAACTGTCCCAGCCCGTTCCCGGTTCCATCGCCAGAGCGCACCCTGCCGGTCGGAGCCTTTGGGTTTGAAACATCTGTGGTTGCCTGTACACTGCCGCCATGAAGCCAGCCGCCCTCCTCGTCATTCTGGTCTCGGGGCTCTTTCTCGCCGCCCATGGCCTGGCCGCACCACCTCCCAACCTCGTCATCATCCTCGCTGATGAT
>Ga0073934_10007895_pt1 | contig 14491 bp, 12 predicted proteins | sample LarsenN4metaG_FD_76834 | JGI IMG/M metagenome (GOLD analysis project Ga0073934, IMG submission 76834) | Hot spring sediment bacterial and archeal communities from British Columbia, Canada, to study Microbial Dark Matter (Phase II) - Larsen... ...
ACGGGAGATACCCGCGGGGCCACGCGGTAAAGCACAAACCCAAGCTGCTCCAGCAGCGCACATGCTCTACTACTATGCCCCTCGCCGAATGGTTCACGTCCTTTTGCGCCAATCAAACGGTCACCAAGGGAGAAGACATCTCCACCCGATACCATCGGATTACTCGGCGCCTGAACACCGACTTCTGGACAACGTTCTCCGACTCGGCGCATTCCCTCTACGTCGGGTCCTATGGACGGAATACGGCCATCAACGGATTCAGCGATGTGGACATGATCTTTGAGCTGCCAAACGCGCTCTACCACCAATACAACGCGCACACGGGAAACGGGCAGGCGGCCCTCCTGCAAGCCGTCCGGGCGTCTATCAAGGAAACCTATTCTGTCACCTCCATCCGCGCCGACGGACAGGTGATCCTCGTCCCCTTCGACGACGGGATAACCTTCGAGGTAGTGCCGGTGTTCGTGAATGACAGCGGTTCCTACACCTACCCGGACTCGAATGGCGGCGGGAGCTGGGGCACAACCGACCCGAGGAGGGAAATTGCCGCCCTCAAGGAGCGCAACGATGCGACCAACGGGAACCTTGTTCGCCTCGCCCGAATGTTGCGCGCTTGGAAGAAGACTTGGGATGTGCCGATCGGCGGCTTGTTGATCGACACCCTCGCCTACCAGTTCATCGAGAACTACCAGTATCGCGACAAGTCCTACCTCTATTACGACTTCTTCAGCCGGGACGTGTTCGACTGGATGGCCAATCAGGACAGCGAGCAAGAGTGGTGGCGCGCCCCAGGCAGCGGGGCTTACGTTTACGGGAAGGGTCTGTTCCAATACAAGGCACGCCGTGCCTGCAACCTTGCCAAGGAAGCCATAGCCTACGACAGTTCCAAGCAAGAGTGGTCGGCCAAGCAGAAGTGGCGCGAAATCTATGGAACCTCATTCCCAGACTGAAGACAGCCCACATTCGAGGGCGGTGCTGGAGGCGCAGTTGCGGGAGTGTTTCGGGCGCGTCGTCTATAGCCACAAGACGCACGAGAAATGTGCGGACATCCTGCTTGCCAGACTGAACCGCATCAAGGTTGCGCAGATCGTCCTGGCCGCCCTCACCACCGGCGGGTTCCTGGCCACGGTGTTCGGCGCCGGCAAGGTTCCCACCGTTATTGGCGCGTGCCTCTCAACGGCCCTCTTGGCCCTCAACGCTTACACGAAGAACTTCGACCATGGCGAGCTGGCTCAGAAGCACAAGCAGGCCGCAAGCGAACTGTGGCTCATCCGGGAGAAGTATTTCTCGCTGCTGACTGATTTGGCCATGAGCGAGAAGCCCATCGAGACACTCCAAGTGGAGCGAGACCAGTTGCTCCAGGATCTGCATACCGCGTATGCGTCGGCACCCCCAACCAACTCCGACGCCTACGCCGAGGCGCAAAGGGCGCTAAAGTTCCGGGAGGACCTCACGTTCACCGACGGCGAGATAGACGCTTTCCTGCCCAAGCCGCTCAAGCGCGATACCGGAAAGGGATAGACCCAACAAAACGTCACTTACCGCTACATTCGGAACGACGCTAAAGCCACCCTCTCGAATGCGCGCAAGATTCGCCACGACGCTCTGCCCAGCACGTCCCACCACCGGTTTGACTGCATTCGTTGATTGGGACGTATTCGATGGCCTGCTTCTGATGGTCTATTTCGGCAACGAAAGCTATGATCGCATTGAGGGATCGGCGGTCATGGTGGCCCCAGGTGTGGCACTCTCGGCCGCACATGTGATGGAAGAGTGGATCGCCGCCGTTACTCAGGGGAAGGCCGGCTGCATGTTGACCGGCTTCGTCAAGGGAGGGCAGACGTATTGGCGAGCCGTCGGCATTCGGGTGGATGCGGAAACCGACCTTGCTATCATCTCTCTCGAATTCGCTGGCGAGACGGCAAAATCGAAAGCAGTCCGCCTGGCCCATGTGACTACGCGCACACCGGAGGTTGGGGGAGAACTGATGTTCTGTGGGTTTCGGGGCACGCGAGCGCGCTTTGAAAAAGGCGAGAAAGATGTCGAGTTGGCTGCAACGGGCTATTTTTCCACGGGCAAGATCACCGCAGTTTATACGACGATGCGTGATCGTGGGCTGTATCGCTGGCCATGCTACGAGGTCGATTGCATAACGAGAGGAGGCATGAGCGGAGGGCCGGTTTTTGACTCCGAGGGTTACCTAATTGGGGTCTGCGGGAGCGGAATGGATACAAGCGAGGGAGAAACCACCCCCACCTACGCTTGGCCCACGTGGCCCTGCCTTCTTCAACCATTCAGGCCGATCTGGCCGCGCGGGATGTATGCGGGCGCTACTTCGTTGTTGGAAATGAAGCGTCAGCATTGCGCCGTTGAGCGCCCGGAGGCCGTAAGGGGTAATCAGCCGTTGGAGGGATCCTCGGAGTAGTCCATGAAATCTGGAGCGCAAGGTAATCACGTAGGGCAAAATTCTCAGTGATGCGCTATGGCTCGCCACGGCCCCAGCCCGCGCTCGGGTTTGGTTTTCAGGCATATTGGATGTGCTGATGAAACGATGCTTCAGACCGTTTGCGGCGGCAATTTATTGGCGTTCCATAAATTGCGATGAGACCGGCTGGGGGAATGAAACGATAATTTGGCCAGCCACGGATCCGTAGATAACGACAGGCGACTGAATTATCCACTGGTGACGTTTCTATTCTCCAAATCTAGGGGCTATTGAATTCTCAATGTTACGGCCGCTCCCCTCTGGGGGAGGTGACGTTTTGAATTATCCAAAACCAGCCTATCATGCGCTACGCGCTGCTACTCTTGACGGGCGCGCTGGCCGGTTGCGCCACCAACCGCACGACACCCGACGCGCCACCCGCCACACCTGAAGCGCGCGGCCGTAGCGTGGCACCAACCGGTTTGGTTCCGCCCAGTTCGATTCATATGGATGACCCGATTGAGGCGTTGGTGGAGCGACTCTCCCTCACGCACGGCATGTGGGTTAACGGCTTCGCTCCAAAGATTGACCTGCCCGCAAACGCGCCGACCAATCAAATATTGGAACAGATGTTCAAGGTAATCGGATTCAACAACGGTCGCGTGACCTCATACCAAATTGTCGAAATGAGGCAGGTGCGCATCCACGGTGGATTCCAGGATACTAACTTCATGGCGGTGTTGGTTGAAACCAACTTGGGTCGCAAAGTGGTGCTTTTGCAGCACCAGACTAGTTCTGTCGGTTGGTGGAGCCGCACTTATGATACTTAGTCAATAACCGCACCGACTTGTAGAACTCGTTCTTTTGCCAGTTTGTTGTTTGGCAATTGCTGATCCGGGGCCTCGGTTTGGTCCTGCAACCGATTTTCCCCGGAAAAAACTTAGCTCGGAACGGGTTTGCGCCGGCCTTCGGTTGACAGCGTTTGCCGGTAAAACGCACGATGGCGCTCCGTTTCGTGAGCGCCGGCTCCACCCCCGCCACCCTCGCACCCCGCAGCACCGTCCGGCTCTGGATATTCCGCGCCGTCGCCCTGCTCGGTGTGCCGGCATTGTTGCTTGTGGCGCTTGAGCTGGGGCTGCGCGTGACGGGCTACGGCCGGCCGGCTTCGTTCCTCGTGCCCGATTCGCAGCCGGGATTTTATCGCAGCAATCAGGAATATGTCGGCCTCTTCATGCCGGCGAGCTTCGACCTGCGGCCGCTCAACTTCCGCGTCGCGAAGCAAAAACCGCCCGGCACGCTGCGCGTCGTTGTGCTCGGCGAGTCGGCAGCGCAAGGCATCCCGGCGCCCGCCTTCGGCTTCGTGCCGCAGTTGAGGGCCCAGCTCCGCGCCCGCTACCCCGGCCGCGAGATCGAGGTGCTCAACACCGCCATCGTCGCGATCAACTCCCACGTCGTCCACCAGATTGCGCGCGACGTCGCCGACTTCGCTCCCGATCTCTTCGTCATCTATCTCGGCAACAACGAGGTCGTCGGCCCCTACGGCCCGGGCTGCTCCTATCTCTCGGAAGCCCCGCCGCTCCCGGTCATCCGTGCCAGCGTGGCCGTGCGCTCGACCCGCACCGGCCAGCTCCTCGCCGCTGCGCTGGCCCGGTTCTCCCGCCGCACCCAGCCCGCCGAATGGGGCGGCATGGGCATGTTTGTCGAACAGGCGGTGACGGGCGACGACCCGCGCCTCGAAACCGTCTACCGCAATTTCGAGGCCAACCTGCGCGACATTGTCCGCGTCGCGGAGGACGCCGGCGCCAAGGTGCTCCTGTCCACCGTCGTCGCCAACCTGAAGGACTGCCCGCCGCTCCTCTCGCGCCACCGTCCCGGCCTTGCGGGCGACGAACTCGCGCGCTGGCAGGCGGCCCATGACCGCGGTCGCATCGCCTGGCGGCTCGACGATCCCGCCACCGCCCGCCCGCACCTCGAGGAAGCCCGCCGCCTCGACCCGCAATATGCCGACACACTCTTCATGCTCGGCGACCTCGAACTCCGCGCCGGCAACATCGCGGCGGCGCGCCGGCTTTTCGTCGAGGCGCTGCGCTGGGACGCGCTGCGCTTCCGGCCCGACCCCCGGATCAACGAGATTATCCGCCGCATCGCCGCCGACCACCCCGCCGCGCGCCTGGTGGACACTGCGCGCCTTCTCGGCGCGGATCCTGCGTCCGGCGCGCCCATCGCCGGCCGCGAGCTGCTCTTCGAGCACGTGCATTTCGACTGGGAAGGAAATTATCGCGTCGCGCGCGCCTTGGCCGAAGGTTCGGAGGACTTGCTCGGCCCGGCCCCGGCCGGCGCTCCGGCCTGGCTCGATTCCGCCGCGACCGCCGCCGCCGTCGGTTACACCGGGCGCGAACGCGCGGGCGTGCTGCAGAAGATCGGCCCGCTCATCCAAAGCCCGCCCTTTCCGAACCAGCTTACCTATACGGAGGACATGGCGCGTTTCGCCCGCGAATCGACCCAAGCCCGGGCCGCGGCCCGCGACCCCGTCGTGTTGCAACGTGCGCGCGAAGCCATCGCTGCTGCCATCGCGCGCGATCCCGGCAACCCGTTTCTCGCCAAGATCGAGGATGAGATTGCCGACGACCTCGGCGACCTGCCCGCTGCGCTCGCGGCGGCGGAGCGCGCCCGCCGGTTGCAACCGGATAATTATGCCGTTGTCGGCAACGTTGCCATCAAGCTCGCGCGGCTGGGCCGACTCACCGAGGCGGAAACCCTGCTGCACGACATGGCGGCACGCAGTCCGGTGTCCGAGCAGATCGCGCTCCTGCCGGCCTTCGCCGACCTGCACGCCCGCCTGAAGGCGCCGGAAAAGCACCGCGCGCTGCTCGAGCGCCTGCACAGCATGCGCCCCGGCGACACCAATTTGCTCCTCGCCCGGGCCCGCTGGGCGGAATCGCAGGGTGATACGGCCGCCGCCGAGCGCGACCTGCGCGCCATTCTCGCCCGCGATCCCGGCCAGCAGATGGCGCTGGAGGCTTTGGTCGGCCTGCTGGCCCGCACCAACCCGGCCGCGGCCGAGCAGGTCACGCTCGACTTTGCCGACCGCCAGACCCGCAACCACGCGAATAATCTCCGCGCCGCGCTGCTCGCCGAGCGGCGCAACGACACGGAAGCGCAGATCCGGTTTCTCCGCGCCGCCGAGCGCAGCGGCCCGGTTCCCGCCGGCCTGCAGATCCGGCTCGCGCGGCTGCTGATCGAACGAAACCAACCCATCGACGCCCTCGGCCATCTCGCCGAGGCCCGGCGCATCGCCCTCGCCGAGGGCGACACCGAAACGCGCGCCGCCGTCGAGCAATACATCCGCCAGATGCGCGGGGGCGGGCCATGACCGCGATCCTCGGCATCTCGGCGTTTTATCACGACGCGGCGGCGGCGCTCGTGGTGGACGGACGCATCGTGGCCGCGGCGCAGGAGGAGCGCTTCACGCGCCGCAAGCACGACGCGTCCTTCCCGCGCCACGCCGTCAAATATTGCCTGCGCGCGGGCGGGCTCACGGCCGCGCAACTCGACCACGTCGTCTACTACGAGAAGCCCCTGCTGAAATTCGAGCGCCTGCTCGAGACCTACCTCGCCTTCGCGCCGCGCGGCCTGAAATCATTTTTCCACGCCGCCCCTGTCTGGTTGCACGAAAAACTGCAGCTGACGCGCGTGATGAACGACGGCCTCGGCGGCGCCTACCGCCGCCCCTATGTGTTCACCGACCACCACGAGGCGCACGCCGCCAGCGCGTTCTTTCCGTCGCCGTTCGAGGAGGCTGCGATCCTGACGGTGGACGGGGTGGGGGAGTGGGCCACGGCCAGCCTCGGCAGCGGCCGCGGCCGCAGCATCGAGCTGACCCACGAGCTGCGTTTCCCGCACTCGCTCGGCCTGCTTTATTCCGCGTTCACCTATTTCTGCGGCTTCAAGGTCAACAGCGGCGAATACAAGCTCATGGGCCTCGCGCCCTACGGCACGCCGCGCTACGCCGGACTGATCTTGGAGAAACTCGTCGAGCTGCGGCCCGACGGATCGTTCCGGCTCGCGCAGGAATATTTCGACTATTGCACGGGCCTGACGATGACTTCGCCGATGTTTGACGCGCTCTTCGGCGGGCCGCCGCGCCGCCCGGAGGCGCCGCTGACGGAACGCGAGTTCGACCTCGCCGCCTCGGTCCAGCAGGTGACGGAGGAGATCTACCTCCGCATGGCGCGGCACCTTCATGGGTTGACCGGGCAGAAGAACCTCTGCCTCGCCGGCGGCGTGGCCCTGAACTGCGTGGCCAACGGCCGGCTCCTGCGCGAGGGACCGTTCGAAAACATCTGGATCCAGCCTGCGGCGGGCGACGCCGGCGGCGCGCTCGGCGCGGCCCTGTTCACCTGGCACCAGCTGCTGGAAAACCCCCGCACCCCGCCCAAACCCGACGGCCAGCACGGCTCGCTGCTTGGTCCGGAGTTTTCCCCGGCAGAAATCGAAGCAGCTCTGAACGCAGCCGGCGCCGTCTACCACCGCGCGTCCGACGAAGCCGCATTGTGCGAGCAGGCCGCCGGGTTGATCGACGGCGGTTTGGTCGTCGGTTGGGTGCAGGGCCGCATGGAATACGGCCCGCGCGCCCTCGGCGCCCGCAGCATCCTCGGCGACGCGCGCCGGCCCGACATGCAGGCGAAGATGAACCTGAAGATAAAGTTCCGCGAGTCGTTCCGCCCCTTTGCCCCCATCGTCCTCGCGGAGCACGCATCGGAGCACTTTGATTTTCCGCGCGGCGCCGAGAGCCCCTACATGCTCATTGTCGCCCCGATGCGCGCGGATCGCCGCCGCGCACCGAGCGGTGCAGCGACGGGATTGGCCCGCGTCAACGAGGTCCGCTCCGACCTCCCTGCCGTCACGCACGTGGACTACAGCGCGCGCCTACAGACCGTGGATGCGCACCGCCACCCCCGCCTGCACCGCCTGCTCGAAGCCTTCCGCCGTCGGACGGGCTGCCCCGCGCTCATCAACACGAGCTTCAACGTGCGCAGCGAACCCATCGTCTGCACCCCGGCCGACGCCTACCGCTGCTTCATGGCCACGGACATGGACGCGCTGGTCGTGGGCGACTTCATCCTGCGCAAAGCGGAACAACCCGCGGCCAACCGCATCGAGGCGCGCGAACACCTCGGGCAATTCGAGATCGACTGAGCCATGGCTTTCGTCCGCATCAACCGCCACCCCAAGCCGCGCGAGCTCCTCGTGTTTGCGGCCGCTTGGACGCTCATCGTCGGCACAATCGGACTTTTCCAATGGCTGGAGGAGCACGCCACGGCGGCGAAGATCTGCTGGGGCCTGGCGCTGGCGGTGCCGGTCATCGGGGCGCTGTGGCGCGAGGGACTGCGGCGTTTCTATGTGGCGCTGATGTATGCTGTGTTCCCGATCGGGTGGGCCGTCTCCACGGGCGTGCTCGTCGTGTTGTATTATGGCGTGTTGACTCCCATCGGTCTTCTCCTTCGCCTCCGCGGACACGATCCCATGCAACGGACCCCGGCCGCGCGCGCGGACACCTACTGGCAACCGCGCCCGCCCCGCCGCCCCGCCGCCAGCTATTTCCGCCAATACTGAGCCATGAAGCCCCCCAACGAGTTCGAGCAACAGGCCGCACAGGCCCAGCGCGGGTTTTTCCGCGAGATGTGGGATTTCATGCGGAACAACAAGAAGTGGTGGCTCACTCCCATCATCGTGATTTTGCTGCTGGCCGGCGCGCTCGTCATCCTCGGCGGCAGCGGCCTCGCCCCGTTCATCTACACGATTTTCTGAACCCGACCCCATGAAACGCCTTGGCCTCGCCCTCGCCCTGCTCCTCGCCACCACCATGACCGCCTCCACTCCCGAACAGAGACTCGCCGAGCTCCGCCTCGTGCTTCCGCCGGTCAGCAAGCCCGTTGCCAACTACGTGCCCGCCGTCCGCACGGGCAACCTGCTCTACCTCTCCGGCCAGATCAGCCGGGATGCCCAGGGCAAGACCATCGCCGGCAAGCTCGGGCGCGACCTCTCGGTCGAGCAGGGCGCCGAGGCCGCGCGCCGTTGCGCCCTCGCCATGCTTGCCTTGCTCAAGTCCGAACTCGGCGAGCTTTCCCGCGTGAAGCGCATCGTGCGCGTCGGCGGCTTCGTCAATTCCGGCCCCGGCTTCAACCAGCAGGCCGCGGTCATGAACGGCTGCTCCGACCTGCTCGTCGCCGTTTTCGGCGAGGCCGGCAAACACGCCCGCACCTCCGTCGGCGTGGCGGAGCTGCCGGCCGACGCCGCCGTCGAAACCGACCTCGTCGCCGAGATCACGGACTGAGACGGGCCGAAAGGCGGGAGCGCAACGAGCGACAAGGCTTTGACGCCAAGGGTGGCACGGCTAGGTTGCCTCGTTTCCATGCCGCCGCCCACCACCGCTGAACTCGAGACCGAGGCCGAGCGCCTGCTGCGCGCGCTCATGCACGTGGATTGCTCGCCCGGCCGCCAGTGGAACCTCGACACCTGCCGCCAGCTCGCGCCGCTCACCCTCGAGATCAACCGCCTCAAGCGCGAAAAGGGCGCCGTCATCCTCACCCACTCCTACGTCGAGCCCGAGATTGTCTACGGCGTCGGCGACTTCAAGGGCGACTCCTACTACCTCAGCCTCCAGGCGCGCGAGGCCCGCGCCAACATGATCGTCTTCGCCGGGGTGGTCTTCATGGCCGAGACCGCCAAAATTCTCTCGCCCGCCGCCACCGTCGTCGTGCCCGACCGTGGCTCGGGTTGCTCGCTCGCCGACTCACTTACCGGTGAACAGCTCCGCCGGCTCAAGGCCGCCTACCCGGACGCCGCCGTCGTCTGCTACATCAACTCCACCGCCGAGGTGAAGGCCGAGTCCGACGTTTGCGTCACCTCCGGCAATGTCCACGACATCATCGCCCGCCTCCCGCAGCGGCGCATCCTCTTCGTGCCCGACCGCCTCATGGGGGAGAACATCCGCGCCGAATTGAAGCGCCGCGGCGTTGCCAAGGAGATCATCACCTCCGACGGCACCTGCATCGTCCACGACGTGTTTGATGCCGCCAGCGTGGCCGACGCGCGCGCCCGCTTCCCCGGCCTGCGTGTCGTGGCTCACCCGGAGTGCACGCCCGAAGTGGCCGCCGCCGCTGATTTCGTCGGCTCCACCGGCGCGATGATGAAATATGTCAAACAGACCACTGCGCCCTATTTCCTCATGCTCACCGAGTGCGGCCTCGTCGGCCGCCTCCAGGTCGAGGCCCCGGAGAAGCACTTCATCGGCGGCTGCCGCCTCTGCCCCTACATGAAGCTCAACTCCCTTGAGAAGGTCCGCGACGCGCTCGCCGCCCCGCGCCCGGACCAGGTCATTACCCTCGAGGAGGATCTGCGCCGACGCGCGCTGCGCAGCATCGAGCGCATGTTCGAGATGACCGAACCCCAGCCCGCCGTCCGAGCATGAAATCCGCCGTTTCTGTCCTCGGCCCCCGTACCCGGCTCCTCATTGATCTCGCGCTCGACGAGGATGCCGCGCGCCACGACGTCACCAGCCGCGCCATTTTCCCAAGAAACCACCGCAGCACGGCCATCATCGACGCCAAGCAGGACCTCGTCATCTGCGGACTGGAGATCGCCGCTGCTGTGTTCCGCCGCTTGGATCCGCGCCTGCGGGCCGTCCCCCTCATGCGCGAAGGCGCGCGCGTGCGGAAGGGCGCGGCCGTCCTGCGTGTCACCGGGCCGACCGCCTCCCTGCTGGCGGCCGAGCGCACCGCACTCAATTTTCTCCAGCGCCTCTCCGGCATCGCCACGCAGGCCGCGCGCCACGCCGCCGCCGTCCGCGGCACGGGCGTGACGGTGGTCGACACGCGCAAGACCACGCCCGGCTGGCGCTGGCTTGAGAAATACGCCGTGCGCACCGGCGGCGGCCGCAACCACCGCGCCTCCCTGCGCGATCTCGTTTTGATCAAGGACAACCACATTGCCGCCGCCGGCTCGATCGCCGCCGCCGTGCGCCGTTGCCGCGCCGCCGCCACGCGCGGCCTCAAGGTCGAGGTCGAGGCCAAGACCCTCGCCGAGGTGCGCGCGGCCGTGGCCGCCGGCGCCGACATCATCCTGCTCGACAACATGACCCCCGCCCGCATCCGCGTCGCCGTGAAGCTCATCGCCGGCCGCGCCTTGGTCGAGGTGTCCGGCGGCGTGCGTTACGAGAATCTGCGCCGGTTCGCCCTGCCCGGCGTCGACCTCATCAGCATCGGGGCGCTTACGCACTCCGTGCCCGCCGCCGACCTGAGCCTGGATGTAAGGCCCATTCGCAAAAGGTAGGGCGAATCCTCCGGATGAGCCGCGGCTCGTCGGGACGACTCGCCCTACCCAATACTCTCCATGAAGACCATTTCAACCGATTGTTTGGTGCTCGGCGCCGGTCTCGCCGGCTCGGCCTACGCCTGGCATGCCGCCCGCGCCGGGTTGCGGGTCGAGCTGCTCTCGCTCGGCGACCCGCTTGCGGCCAACAGCGACTGGGCGCAGGGCGGCATCATCTACGACACCTCGCCTGATCCGCAGGCGCTGACGCGCGACATCATGGACGCCTCCGCCGGCACGGCCAACCCCGCCGCCATCGAGCAGCTGGTCCGCGAGGGCCCGGCGGCCGTCAAGGAGCTGCTGCTCGACGAACTCGGCGTCGGCTTCGACCGCGAGCCCGGCGGCGCGCTGCACCTCACGCGCGAGGGCGGGCACCACGAGCGCCGCATCATCCACACCAAGGACACCACCGGGCACTCGATCCTCGGGGCGCTCGCGGTCTGCGTGGACCGCACCCCCGGCATCACCCGCCGCGCCGGCTTCGTCGCCATCGACCTGCTCACGCTTTCGCACAACGCGGCCGACCCCGCCCGCCGCTACGAACCGCTCACCTGCTTCGGTTGCTACGCCCTCGACACCACCACGGGGGAGGTTGTCGCCTTCACCGCGAAAAAAACCATCCTCGCCACCGGCGGGATCGGAGGGATTTTCCTGCACTCCACCAACCAGCCCGGCAGCGTCGGGCACGGCGTGGCGATGGCCTGGCGCGTCGGCGCGCGCGTGATCGACCTCGAATACGTCCAGTTCCACCCGACCGTCTTCTTCCCGCGCGACGGCGCGCCCTTCCTCATCACCGAGGCCCTGCGCGGCGAGGGCGCCGTGCTCGTCGACGCGCGCGGGCGGCGGTTCATGGACGCCGTGCATCCGCTCGGATCGCTCGCCCCGCGCGACGTGGTTGCCCGCGGCATCAAGCGCCACCTCGCGGAGACCGGGGACGCCTGCGCGTTCCTGGACCTCACCGCCCTCAAGGCGGATTTCATCCGCGAGCGGTTCCCCGCCATCCGCGCCCGTTGCCTGGCCTCCGGACTGGACATCACGCGCGAGCGCATCCCGGTTGTCCCGGCCGCGCATTTCTCCTGCGGTGGCGTGCATGCCGACCTGCAGGGCCGCACGAATGTGCGCCACCTCAATGCCATCGGCGAAACCGCCTGCACCGGCCTGCACGGCGCGAACCGCCTTGCCAGCACCTCGCTGCTCGAATGCCTCGTCTCCGCCCGGGCCTGCGCCCGTGCGGATGTCACGGAACTTTCGGCTGCGTCTCCGGCCGGGGCTCGTGACCCGGGCAAAGGCCACCCGCGCCCGCGGGAATGGCGGAGTCCCGCGCAGACGGCCGACCCGCTTCTCATCCGGCAGGATCTCCAGCAGATCCAGCAGACGATGTGGAATTACGCGGGCATCATCCGCTCGCCGCGCCGGCTCGATCGCGCGCGCCACATTTTGCTGGAGCTGCGCGAGGGCATCCAGGCCTTCTATCGCGACTGCCGGCCCACGCGCGAATTGATCGAGCTGCGCAATGCCGTGCAAACCGCGTTGCTCGTCGTGCATGCCGCCGCCCTCAACCCCGAAAGCAAAGGCTGCCACTACGTCACGGCGGAAGACTGATCCGCCCGGACGGTTCAATCGGTCCGCATCTGTTCGAGCGTGAGGCCCTTGGTCTCGCGGATGTATTTCCAGGCGTAGAAGGCAGAGAAAAGCGCGAAGGCGGCATAGATGCCGTAGGCACCGCCGAGGCCGATGGAGCGCAGCAGCACCGGGAACGTGATCGTGACGAGGAAATTCACGCCCCACTGGCACAGGCCGGCGAGCGAAAGGGCCGCCCCGCGGATCTGGTTCGGGAACATCTCGCCAAGGAGCACCCACATGACCGGGCCCCACGAAATGCCGAAGGCCACGATGTAGAGGTTGGCGGAGATGAGGGCGGCCGTGCCCGCGCCGGAACCGAGCACGAGGTTGCCGTCGGCCCCGACCGTGGCGCGCGCGAAGATGAACGCGAGCGCGCCCAGGAACACCGACATGCCGACCGAGCCGATGAGCAGCAGGGGTCGCCGGCCGAGCCGGTCCACCAGGGCGATGGCGATGAAGGTGGAGACGACGTTGATGGTGCCGCCGATGAGGTTGATCTTGAGCGCATCGCTCTCGGAGAAACCGGCCGCGCGCCACAGCACTTCGCCGTAGTAGAACACGACATTGATGCCGACAAGCTGCTGCAGGGCCGCGATGGCGAGGCCGACCCAGACGATGGGGTGCAGGCGGCCGGCGGAGCGGTCCCACACGTCGCGGAGCGCGGGCCGGTGGTCGGCGGCGAGCGTGCGCTTGATTTCGGCGACCGCCAGGCGGGCCTCGTCGGCGCCGGAGAAACGGGCGAGCACGCGCGCGGCCTCGTCCTCGCGGCCGGCGGCCACGAGGTAGCGGGGCGACTCGGGGATGAGGAACAGGCCGAAGAAGAAGATGACGGAGGGGATCAGTTCGCCCCAAAACATCCATTGCCAGGCCTGGTAGCCGAAGAACCACTCCGCGGCGGCGCCACCGGCGAATTTCGCGATGAGGTAGTTGTTGAGAAAGGCCGCGAAGAGCCCGAGCACGATGGCAAGCTGCTGCAGCGTCGCCAGCCAGCCGCGATGGGCCACGGGCGCGATCTCCGCGATGTAGGCGGGGCAGATGATGCTGGCCGCGCCGACGGCGAAGCCGCCCAGCAGGCGGAAGAGCACGAACTCGAGCGAGCCGGCCGCGATGCCCGAGCCCCAGGCGCTCACCGCGAAGACGACCGCGGTGACAATGAGGGTGTTGCGGCGGCCGAATCGGTCGGCGGTGCGCCCGGCGATGAACGCGCCCACGGCGCACCCGAGGAGCATCGAGGCGACGTTGAAGCCGGTGACGGCGGCGCTCGAACCGAAGGCGGCGGTGAGGGCGGCGACCGTGCCGTTGATGACGCCGCTGTCGAAGCCGAAGAGGAAACCGCCGATGGCGGCCACCGAGCTGATCAGCACAACCGGAGCAAGGCGGGGGTGGTTTTGCATGGGGTTCAGGAATTCAGGAGGAAGGCGAGAATCTCGTGGACGCGGGCGCGCCAGGCGACCTCGTTGTGCGCGGTGCCGGTATACTTGCGGGTCTGCCAGAGCGGGCCGGGCGTGTAACCGGCGGCGCGCAGCACGGTGTCGGCCCGCTGCTGGTAGGGTTCGTAGAATGCGTCCACCGTCTCGGTGCCGTGGTCGAACCAGAGCTTGTGCGCTCCGGGCGGGGGAAGTTTGCGCGCGAGGTAGTCGATCATCGCGCCTTCGCCGGCGACCCAATGGGTGGAAACGCAGCCGGCGCCGCCGAAGACCTGCGGATATTCGCAGAGCGCGTAGGCGGAGATAAGTCCGCCCATGCTCGAACCCATCACATAGGTGTGCGCGCGCTCCGGGCGGGTGCGATAGGTGCGGTCGATGAAGGGCTTCAGTTCCTCGACGAGAAATTTCAGGTAGGCGTCGGAGCGCAGCGTGTCGGCGGGCACGTCCGGCACGGTGGGATACATCGAGGTGAGCGGCGTGGTGACGGCCTTGCGCGGCATGTATTCGGCGAAGCGGGTCGCGCCCGAGTTCCAGACGCCGACAACGATCGCCCCGCGCGAGCGACCCTCGGCCATCAGGCGCTCCACGGCCTTGTCGACACCCCAGGGTTCGCCGCCGTAGCTGGTGGCGGGAGCGAAGAGAT
>Ga0073934_10007896_pt1 | contig 14490 bp, 12 predicted proteins | sample LarsenN4metaG_FD_76834 | JGI IMG/M metagenome (GOLD analysis project Ga0073934, IMG submission 76834) | Hot spring sediment bacterial and archeal communities from British Columbia, Canada, to study Microbial Dark Matter (Phase II) - Larsen... ...
CATGGCGCAGGAGCATTTTGAGGTTGAGGAAGGTGTGGAGCGGGTTGTTTGGTTTAAAAACGCGAGCAAAACGAAATTCATCTCATTGAAGTAAATCGAAATACGATTCCCGAGGGCATGATTTTGACTTTTTATCATGGACCGACGCCGGAATATCCTTTGCCCGCAATAGTTGGAGACATTACGCCGGAAGAGTGGGGCAAAGTAAAAAACGGCGCTATGCCATGCTTTGCATTACCTGCAGATGGCATCCGAGAAACTGGCTACGGCATATTTACTCAAGGGGCGAACGGATATTAAATATGTTCGCTCAACGCCTCAAACATTAACGCGGTATTTATTGTATCTTTCGCGCAATAAGCGGCTACAAGAAATTATGGGAATGGTGGCCATGCCGTTGCGTTCACATATCCAGCAAATACTGCCTTTGGCTTACGAAATCGAGAAGCTCGCTCCGGCTCTGGCCGGCGACGGGCCCAATCCCGAGTATCCGTGGGAGGCTCCCAAGGGAATTTTTAATGTGCCGGTCACTCATGAGTTCACGGTGGTAAAAGTTTTGCGCCAACCGCAGGGCCATAATTTTATCAAGCTCATCCGTCTGGCATTAAAAAATTTTGATGTCTTGCATACGAAATGAACTTATACACGGCATTGCAACTAACAATTTCATATAACTAAGGACGAATCACCATGTTGGACCTCAAATTCATCCGTGAAAATTTTGCGAAAGTCGAAGCCGGCGTGCGACGGAAAAATGCGAAAATCGATCTGGCGCCGTTTCCGATTCTCGATGAAAAACGCCGTGAGTTTTTAAAGCAAGCCGAAGAGCTGAAAGCGCTGCGCAACCGCGTCTCGGAGGAGATCGGCCAGGCCAAAAAGAAAGGCGCCGACGCCGCGGCCAAAATCGCCGAGATGAAAGAAGTCGGCGAGCGCATCAAAGCGCTGGACGATGAATTGAAAACCGTCGAAGATCAACTGTACCAGTTGCAGATTCGCATTCCCAATTTGCCGCACGAAAGTGTGCCGGCCGGCAAAAGCGCCGAGGAGAATGTCGTCGTCAAGAATTGGGGAGAAATTCCCCGGTTTGAATTTGCGCCCAAGCCGCATTGGGATCTCAACGAGAAGCTGGGCATCATCGACTTCGCAGGCGGCGCCAAAGTCGCGGGCTCTTTCTTTGTCAATTTCAAAGGCAAGGGCGCAAAGCTGGCGCGGGCGCTGATCAACTTCATGCTCGATCTTCACATCGAGAAACACGGTTATACCGAAGTTTTTCCGCCGGTTCTGGTCAATCGCCAGGCGATGTTTGGCACCGGCCAGATTCCCAAGCTGGAAGAAGACATGTACCGCATCGAAGCCGACGATCTGTTTTTGATTCCCACCGCCGAGGTGCCGGTGACGAATTTGCTCGCCAATGAAACTTTGCGCGGCGAAGATTTGCCGATTTATTACACCGCTTACACGCTGTGTTTCCGCCGCGAAGCCGGCGCTTACGGAAAAGACACCAAGGGCTTGATGCGCTTGCATCAGTTCGACAAAGTCGAAATGGTGAAATTCACCAAACCGGAAACGAGCTATGACGAGCACGAAAAACTGCTGCAAAACGCCGAAGAGGTTTTGCAGCTCCTCGGCTTGCCGTATCGTGTTCTGCTGTTGTGCAGCGGCGACCTGAGCTTTGCCGCGGCGAAATGCTACGATCTCGAAGTGTGGGCGCCCGGCGTTAAAAAATGGTTGGAAGTTTCGTCGTGCTCGAATTTCGAAGATTTCCAGGCGCGCCGCGCCAACATACGTTTCCGCCGCGAGACGGGCGGCAAGCCCCGATCTTCCCCTAAAGATTCTAATAAGGATAGTCGGGGCAAATTGGAATTCGTGCACACCCTCAACGCTTCGGGGCTCGCGCTGCCGCGCACGATTATCGGCATCATGGAAAATTATCAAACCGACGAAGGCACGGTGGTCGTGCCGGAAGCGTTGCGGAAGTATGTGGGGTGTGAGATTTTGAAGTGAACGAATATAAGATGCTTGATCCAGGATGCTGGTTTCCGGATCAAGTATTGGCAACGAAGCTTATCAAAGAGCGAGGTTTTCTGATATGACGACTAAAGTTCGTGAAAAACTTCTGCAAAAATGTTTGATTGACCTGTTTGAGCTCCCTAATCGGGAACTCAAGGAAACGTTGGAATATATTATGGTAATGCGCTACCGTGCTGCTGGCCGACGGCGCACAACAAAAGATTTCGAGCAGGCGACGAAGGGCATTGAGCAAAGGATGGCAACGCGCGGCACCACCATTCAGGACATCGAAGCAGAAATCCGCAAAGTACGCCAAGTCCAAAAGTATCAATGATCATTGTCCTAAATACGAATGTCTGGGTTTCAGCTCATGCATTTCGGAAAAGTGCGCCAAGAGAGATTCTTCGTCACTGGCGAAAGGGAGCATTTGATCTTGCCATAACACCCTCTATCTTTTTGGAGTATCAAGATGTTTTAAGACGTGAAAAGTTTGACGTCGACATTCATGATGAGGAAAGAGCGCTTGAAGAAGTTGCCTCCAGAGCCATTCTGATTGGAAGGCCTCCACGTCTCCATGTTGATTTGTCAGACAAGTCGGATATCAAATTTTTAGAGTGCGCAAAAGCAGCAGAGACCGATTACCTCGTATCACGTGATAAAGTTCTTTTGGATTTAAAAACCTTTGAAGGTACTCGTATTCTAAGGCCAGAAAGGTTCATTAAAGTTGTTCGGTTTAAATAACCTATGCCTGCCGATGCTTTAACCTCCCTCCGCCGGCAAATCTGCGAGGTCGGCCGGCGGATGTACGAAAAAAATTTCGTGGCGGCCAACGACGGCAACATCAGCGTCCGGCTTGATGCCAACCGCGTGCTGACCACGCCGACCGGGGTGAGCAAGGGCTTCATGACGCCAGAGAGCCTGGTGATCGTCGATTTCGAAGGCCGTCCGCTTACTGCCGGCGCCAAGCCGTCGAGCGAAATCTTGATGCATCTTTTCGTTTATCGCGAGCGGCCGGAGGTGCAAGCGGTCGTTCACGCGCATCCGCTTCATGCCACCGGCTTTGCCACCGCCGGCTTGTCGCTCGAAGATTGTGTCGCCGCGGAGATCATCGTCACCATCGGCTCGATTCCATTGGCGCCGTACGGCACGCCGTCCACTCCGAAACTGCCAGAAACGCTTCGCCCCTACATTCATCGCAACGATGCTTTTTTGCTCGCTAACCACGGCGCGGTGACCGTCGGCAAGGATTTGTGGGAGGCTTACTATAAAATGGAACGCCTCGAGCATTATGCGCACATCATTTTGATCTCGCGCCAGCTCGGCGGCGAAAAAACTCTCCCCAAATCCGATGTTGAGGAACTGCTGAGCCTGCGCGCCAAATACGGCCAAACCGGCCTCAATCCCGGCTGCTCGACCTGCGAGGACGATTGCCTCGGCGCGGCGTGTGTGAATTATGAAAACAAATACGATCCGCACAGCGATGATTTGCTGGCGCCGATCGTTGCTCGCATCGTCGAACGCGTGCGGTAGAAACTTCTCAACTCCCTAACCTGCCTGATGAAAAAATCCTTTGACCTCATCATCCTCGGCCTCGGCGCCATGGGCAGCGCCGCGGCTTATCATGTGGCCAGACGCAACCAACGCGTGCTCGGGCTTGACCGCTTTACGCCGCCGCACGCGTTCGGCTCGTCGCACGGAGAAACCCGCATCATTCGCGAGGCCTATTTCGAGCATCCGCTGTACGTGCCGATCGTGCAGCGCGCGTATGAAAATTGGGCCGAGTTGGAACTTGAAGCCGGACAACAGCTCTTCCAACAAACCGGCGGCTTGATGATCGGCCGTCCGGAAGGAATTTTAGTGACGGGAGCGCAACGCAGTGCGCAACTTCACCAACTTCCTCATGAGCTTCTTGCCGCCAAAGAAATTCGCCGGCGCTTTCCCGCTTTTCATCCTTCCGACGGCATGGTGGCGGTTTGGGAGCCGCGAGCCGGAATTTTGTTCCCCGAACGCTGTGTGGAAGCGCATTTGAAAATGGCGCAGCGCCACAGCGCCGCGTTGCATTTTGACGAGCCGGCAACAAAATGGGAACGAGACGGCGAGGGCGTGCGGGTGATCACGGCGAAGGGCGAATATTTCGCGCAACGCCTTCTCATCTCGGTTGGAGCTTGGATCGATCAGTTGATTCCGGAACTCGCCTTGCCCTTGCAGGTCGAGCGGCAAGTGCTGCTGTGGTTTACTCCCCAATTTCATCTCGAATATTTTTCGCCGCAAAATTGCCCGATTTATATTTGGGAACACGAGCCGAACCGCATTATTTACGGTTTTCCGGATTTGGGCGAGGGCGACGTCCGTCGGGGCGTAAAAATCGGCATCCATCACGAAGGCGAGCGCACCGATCCCGATCGTGTTCGCCGCGAAGTTGGCGCAAATGATATCGAAGCGATGCGAGCCATTCTTCGGCGCATCATGCCGGCGATTGACACGGCGCCTCATGCTTCCGCCGTTTGCCTGTACACCAACACGCCCGACGCCAATTTTCTGATCGACTTCCATCCGAGCCATCCGCAAGTTCTTTTGGCCAGCATTTGCTCCGGCCACGGTTTCAAATTTTCCAGCGCCGTGGGCGAGATTCTTGCCGATCTGCTGCTCGACAGCCGCTCACGTTTTGATTTGAGCCTGTTTCAGTTGGCGCGCTTTAAGCAGTCATAAAATTTCGCTTGATTTTTACGTCATTTCGTCCTACTATTTTTTTCATCATGAAAAAAATGAAACAGCTTTTTCGATTCAGCCGCGCGATCGCGCTTGTTCTTGCTTGGTTTGAACCAGCGGCCGCCATGTTCCAAGCCGGGGCGGATTCGACGTTGCGTTTCGATCTCGATTTCGCGCGTTTCGGTGTGAATGACACCACCGCGCAGGTCGAGGTTTACATTGCGGTGCCGCGAACAGCGCTGCGATTTGCGCCTTATGAAGGCAGTTTGATGGCGAGCTTCGAATGCCAGGTTTCCATCTATCAAAACAGCAGCGAAGCGGTCAATCACCGATGGCAGGCGCAGTCGGTGGCGCGCGATGCCGCCGAAATCAAGCCCGGGCAATTGCTTTTCACGCAAGCGCGGTTTCAGCTCACGGTCGGGACGTATCGGTTTTACGTGCGCGTGCACGATACGAACAGCCCGGCCAGGCAGGGCGTGCGCGCGTTTCAAATGATGGTTGAGCCTTATCCGGCCGGACAGTTGGCGTTGAGCGATCTTCAGCTCGCGTCCCGCCTTGGGCGGGACACCACGCTTTCCATTTTTCATAAAAACCGCCATCTGGTGCTGCCGAATCCGGGCGCGTTGTACGGTCTCGAGCTGCCGGTGCTGTATTTTTATACCGAGATTTACAATTTGCATTTTCCCAGCGACAGCGGCTACTCGGTGCATTATCGCATCGAGGACGGCGACGGCAACGAAGTGAAAGCCCTGCCGTCGAAACGCCGGGCGATAGCGGGCGAAAAATTGGTTGAAGTCGGCGGCTTCAATATCGTGACGTTAAAGAGCGGCAGTTATTTTTTCGAGGTGCGCGTCGTCGATCACACCAGCGGGGCGCAGGCTTCACGCCGGCGCAAGTTTTTCGTTTATCGCGAAAAGGATCAACAGACGACCGCTCAAGAGATTTCGACCGCGGCCTTCGAGTTTCTGGCGCAAGTTTATCGCAGTCGCACGGAAAAGGAGTTGAACAAAGAATTTGAAACGGCGCGCTATATTTCCTCGAATGAAGAGAAAAAGATTTACGGCGCGCTCAAGCCGGAGGGCAAGCGCGACTTTCTGGCGAAATTCTGGCAAAAGCGCGATCAATCGCCGGAGACGCCGCGCAACGAGTATCGCGAAAACTATCTGGCGCTGGTCAAATTTGCCAACGATAATTTTTCCGGCTTCCGCGAGGGGTGGAAAACCGACATGGGCCGTATCTTGCTCGTTTACGGCCAGCCCGACGAGATCGAGCGTTTTCCCAGCAGCAACGACGCGCGCGCGCATCAAATCTGGCGCTTTTTTGAGATCGAAGGCGGCGTCGAATTTATTTTTGTGGAATTGCGCAGCGGCGGCGAGATGGAGCTGGTGCATTCGACCGCGCGCAACGAGCTGCAAGACCCGACCTGGCAGCGCTGGCTGAATCCGGGGAGATAAAAAGCTTTTAATCAGTATTTAGAGTGGCAAATAAGCAATGCGATTAATCCACTCTTCTGCTTCTGTTGCCAACCAGATGAGAATCAACTCGTCGACCACGACATTGAAAGGAAGGTGCTGAGGAACGATTAAAACGCCAGCGCTCTGTGCGGTGGCAATAAAGTTTGCGAAATGCGTGGGCATAGTGGTTTGATCGTGCGTGACCAAGAGGCGTCCCCATTTTGCAGCAAGGGCGAGAACCTCGGTATCGCTTAATCCATGTATTCCCGCCGTCCCTGCGGACTGGAAATCGATCAGCGGTTCACTGCGGATGGCCGCGTTCAAAATAATCTGATTGAAATCGGCGTCTGCCTGAAACTTGATTTTCAAACGAATTCCACCTTTTTGAGAGAGCGTTTGGCATCGGCAAGTTTTTGATAAAACATGGGGTCGGCATTGCGACTGGCCTGCCGTTTGACGGCAAAATCATTTCGTCGTATCTTTAAATACGCATCAATTTCAGCACGATTTGCCAAATAGTAGGTGATTGCGCCATAGACCTGTTCCAATGTCAGCACGGGAAAGGATTGCGCAATGTTTTCAGCAGACTGGCCGTTCAAAAATGCATAAATAATCGAATCTAGCGACACACGACTTTGTGCAACCCAATAAGCATTATCACGTTTTTCAACGTAAGCGTTATTCATAAGGCTGCTCTCAATATTTGATAACATAAAATCGTAGATTAAAAAGTTAATAGTCGCTCACCTTTCACTCTTCATTAAATTAAAAAACCTATCATCAAATTGCAAGACCTATTTTTAAATCAAGTTTTTAAATCAAGTGCAAGAGAAAGGACATGATCTCTCTTACCGACATCGAATACGCCAGAGTCAAAACCAAACCTTACATTTATCCGACGCCATTGCTCCGCTGTACATGGCTGGAAGAAAAAGTCCCGCATAGCGGGATTTATGCCAAGCTGGAAAATTTGCAGCGCACCGGTTCGTTTAAAATTCGCGGCGCGACGAATAGTTTGTTGCAGCTTGATTCCGCTACCAGAGCCAAGGGCGTTGTCACGGCGTCGGCGGGCAATCACGGACTCGGCGTGGCCCAGGCGGCGCAATGGCTCGGTTGTCCGGCCATAATTTTTGTTCCAACCACAGCCTCGCCGCTAAAAGTCAGCAAGCTCCGACAGCTCGGCGTGACGTTGATTGAAGAGGGCACTGATTACGATGAGGCGGAAGCCGCCGCGCAAGCTTATGCGCAAACGAAAAATCTGGCCTTTATTCATGCTTTCGATCAGCCGGGCGTGATCGCCGGACAAGGCACGATTGGCCTCGAATTGCTCGAAGAACTGTCCGAATCGCAGAGTCGAATGTGTGTCGTGGTTCCGGTTGGCGGCGGCGGTTTGATCTCGGGCATTGCCATTGCGGTCAAAGCAAAATTGCCGCAAAGCAAAATCATCGGCGTGCAGAGCGAAGCCTCGCCGGCGATGGCGCGCTCGCTCGAAGCCGGAAAAGTCGTTGAGACGCCGATTGCGGAGACCATTGCCGATGGCCTGGCCGGACGTCTGGTCGGAGAAAACGCTTTGCGGCTCGTGCAGGAATTTTGCGACGAGGTTGTTTTGGTCAAGGAAAACGGCATTCGTTTCGCCATGAAGGAATTTTATTTCCGGCAAGGCTGGCGCCTCGAAGGCGCGGCGGCAGTCGGCGCGGCGGCGATTCTCGAAGAGAAACTGCACGCGCAGGAAACGCCCATCGTCCTGGTGATCAGCGGGGGCAATGTGGCGGAAGAACGGTTTTATTCGTTTTAAAAGTCTTGCTTTTCCGCCGATAAATTTGCATATTGTTTTACTTTGGCAAAACCGGAAATTGAAACTTTTACAAGAAGAATATGATCTTCCGCTATTCCGAATGGCGCGACGAGCAGGATAAAAGCCGCCTGACGTTTGACGATCTGATGCGCTTGTTCAGCCAGTTGCTGTTGCAAACCAACGGCGACGTCGGACAGGCGTTGCAATGGCTCACGTATCTCGACGAGAAGCATCGGATTTTTCCGGAGGAGCCGGGCAAAGGCCTCGGCGATTTCATCGAGTGGATGAAGCAGCAAGGCTACGTCGAAGAGATCGACAAGATGCGCCGGCTGACGCAAAAAGGCGGGCGACGGATCCGGCAGGATTCGCTGAATGAAATTTTTTCGTCGCTCAAAAAAAATCCGAGCGCCGGCGATCATTCCACGTCGCATTCCGGCGAGGGCATTGAGCGGCTTTCCGAGACCAAGCCGTTTCGTTTCGGCGATCAGCCCTCCAATATAGATTTTCAATCAACGATCAGCAACGCCTTGCGCCGCGAGGGCCTCGACAACATCAAGATCACAGAAGACGATTTGGAGGTTTACGAGACCGAGCATTTGACGACCTGCGCCACGGTGTTGATGATCGATATCAGCCACAGCATGATTCTTTACGGCGAAGACCGCATCACGCCGGCGAAGAACGTTGCGCTGGCGCTCTCGGAGCTGATTTTGACCAAGTATCCGAAGGACAGCTTGCACGTGGTCGTGTTTGGCGACGATGCGGCTGAGGTGAAGGTCTCCGATATTCCGTTCATTGCGGTCGGCCCGTTTCACACCAACACCAAGGCCGGGTTGCAAATGGCGCGGCAAATTTTGAAGCGCAAGCGCAATGTCAACAAGCAAATTTTCATGATCACCGACGGCAAGCCTTCGGCGATTTTCGAGTACGGCCGTATTTACAAAAATCCGTTCGGCCTCGACCGCAAGATCGTCAACAAAACGCTGGACGAGGCCGTCGTTTGCCGCCGCGATAAAATTACGATCACGACGTTCATGGTGGCGCAGGATCAGTGGCTGGTCGATTTTGTCAATCAACTCACCGAAGCCAATCGCGGGCGGGCGTATTTTTCTTCATTGAACAAGCTTGGGCAGTATGTTTTTGTGGATTATATCAGAAATAGAAAGAGACATGTGAGGTAATGTTATGGAAAAAACTATCGATCTCAAGAAGACCACAAAAAAGCAGCTTTTTGAACTACTCCGCAATCTACGCCGCACCAATGACCATTATGTTTTGAAGGAAAACGGCAGCTTCTTGGCAGTGGTCATTGCACGAGAGGAATATGAAAAGTACTTGCAACGGCGTCAAGCCGAAGCTCAAACCGGCCTTGAGAAGTTTTTGAATAAAATTCATTCCCGGATTGATCAGAGTATTCCTGATGAGGATTTAGAGAAGGAAATTGACGAAGCTATCCACGAAATGAGGGGAGTAAAGTGATCAGGGCAGTCCCGGATGTCAACGTTTTTTTGGATCGCGAAAAGGCTTTGAAAAGTAGCTGAGCAAGTGCATGGAAAACGATAGTAAAATGGTTTTCATATCCGGCTAACGATTTTTTGATTGATGTGCCGCGTGAAGTGGGGCAAGCTATGTCGCTTGTCTCTTGCTCAAAGACGACGAAAAAGTATAAATTTAATACATAATGAAAAACCTCTTCAATATCCGCACCATCGGCCAGTTGCGCGCTTCGGGCTATCGCGTCATCTCCGTTAAAGACGAAGTGCGCAACAATCTCATTCGCAAAGTCCGCCAGCGCGAAACGCTTTTTTCCGGCATCATCGGCTACGAAGATTCGGTGATTCCGGAATTGTGCAACGCCATTTTCTCGCGCCATGATTTTATCCTGCTCGGTTTGCGCGGCCAGGCGAAGAGCCGCATTTTGCGCGCGCTGCCGGGCTTGTTGGACGAGTACATTCCGATCATCAAAGATTGCGAGATCAACGACAATCCGTTTCGTCCGGTTTGCAAAGCCTGCACCGACAAAGTGCGGGATTTCGGCGACGACGCCGAAATCGAGTGGATCGGCCGCGAGCAGCGCTACGGCGAGAAGCTGGCGACGCCGGACGTGACGATTGCCGATTTGATCGGCGACATCGATCCGATCAAAGCCGCGGCGCAGCGGCTGCACTACGCGCACGAGGGCATCATTCACTTCGGCATCATTCCACGCACCAATCGCGGCATCTTTGCGATCAATGAATTGCCGGATTTGCAGCCGCGCATTCAGGTCGGTTTGTTCAACGTCATGCAGGAGAAAGACATTCAGATTCGCGGCTTTCCGATTCGCATTCCGCTCGACGTGATGATCGTCTACTCGGCGAATCCCGAAGATTACACCAATCGCGGCAACATCATCACGCCGCTGAAGGATCGCATCGGCTCGCAGATTCACACGCATTATCCCCGCACGGCCGAAGTCGGCATGCAGATCACCGCGCAGGAAGCCTGGCTGCAGCGCGACGGCATGGCCGTCAAAGTGCCGTACTTTCTCCGGCAAGCCATCGAACAACTCGCCATCGAAGCGCGCCGCAGCGAGTTTGTCGATCAAAAAAGCGGCGTGTCGGCGCGACTGACCATCACCTGTTTGGAAAATATGGTGAGCAACGCCGAACGGCGCGCCTATCTCAACGGCGAAAGCGAAGTGACGACGCGCGTATGCGATCTTTATGCCGCGCTTTCGGCGGTGACGGGAAAAATCGAATTGGTTTATGAAGGCGAGCAGGAGGGCGTGAGCAAAGTTGCAAAAGGGCTGCTGGGAAAAGCGATTAAACAGATTTTCCTGAGCTATTTTCCCGAGCCGTATAACGCGATGCGGAAAGGGCAGAACCCCTTTCAACACGTCGTGGCCTGGTTTAAAAATGACCGCAAAATCGACATCTTGGATTCGATGCCGAACAACGAATACGTGCGGTTGCTCAACAGCGTCAGCGGCCTCAAGGAATTGACGCAGCGCTTTTTGCCCGGCGCGGGCGATATGCCGCCTTTGCAGCTCGCTGTCGGCATGGAGTTCGTTTTGGACGGCTTGCATCAAAACTCGATGTTGAGCCGCGACGAGATGGGCTTGGTGCGCACGTATTCCGACATGATCAAAAAAATGTTCAGCAATATTTCGCGCGAGGAGGATGAAGATGAAGAAAGATGAAACGTAAGGCGTAAAACGTAAGGCGTAACGCACGACGCAATCGCCGGATTCTTGTCGTTTGAATTTTTAAATTCACCACCTTTGTGAGGAAGGGAGGCAGGTTTGATTTTTGCATTTACTTTTGAGGACTTAAATTTTCCTTTCCTGAGGAGCATCATGAACAGCAGCGAGACCACTACCGGCAGGAATGAGGAGCTAAAATCACAAATCACGCGCCTGAATCAAATCGGCATCGCGCTGTCGAGCGAGCATAATCTCAACAAGCTGCTCGAGTTGATCGTCAAGGAAGCGCGCAGCTTTACCGACGCCGACGGCGGCAGCCTATATATCAAAGAAGGCGAAAAGCTCAACTTTATCGTGGCGCAAACCGAATCGCTCAAGCGGCGCAGCAACTTCAAGCCTTCGTTCAACGTGCCGCTGACCAAGGCCAGCATTTCCGGCTACGTCGCCATTACCGGCGAAGTCTTGAATATTCACGACGTGTATCACATTCCGCCGACCGTCGAATATCGTTTCAACAAGGATTTTGACGTGAAGATGGATTACCGCAGCAAATCGATGCTGACGGTGCCGATGCGCGATCATCAGGACGAAATCATCGGCGTTTTGCAGCTCGTCAACTCGATGGACAAATCCGGCAAGGTGGTTCCATTTAAGAGCGAGTACGAGCTGTTGATTCTGTCGTTGGCCAGTCAAGCCGCGGTCGCCATTCGCAACGCCAATCTCATTGCTGAAATTAAAAATCTGTTTCGTTCGCTTGTCCACTATTCCGTCAAAGCCATTGATTCCCGCTCGCGCCATACCGCCGGCCATTCCAGCCGCGTGGCCAGATATTCCAAGCGTTTTGCCGAAGCCATCAATGAAGAGCTTGAAGGCCGGCTGGGCCAGGTCAAATTCACGCCGGAACAAATTGAAGAACTGCACATGTGCGGCTTGCTGCACGACATCGGCAAGATCGGCGTGAAAGAGGCGGTGCTGGAGAAAACCACCAAACTGAACGACGCGCAAATGGAGGCGATTGTCTCGCGCTTCGAGGCGATCAAATCCAGCTTCGTCATTCGCGCCTTGCAGCAAAAGTTCGAGCTGGCCGGCTCGAGCCGCGATGAGAGCGCGCTGCGGCAGGAGATCGATTCCCGCTTGCAAACCGAGCTTAAAACGCTCGATGACGAGCTGGCTTTTTTACAGCGTCTGAACGATCCCATCTACAATGCCTCGCCGGATGATATCAAAAGGCTGCGTGAAATAGCCGAGCGCACGTATTATGATTCCGCCGGCGAAATGCGTTACTTTCTCACCGGGCCGGAATATGAAAATTTTTCGGTGACGCGCGGCAATTTGACCGCGGCCGAGTACAAAGAAATTCAAAAACACGTCGATTACTCATTGGCGATTTTGGACAAAATTCGCTTCACCAAAGATTTGGCCAATATTCCCAAGTATGTCGCTTCCCATCACGAATATTTGAACGGCGCGGGTTATCCGAAAGGATTGAAGGGCGACGAGATTCCGCTGCAGTCGCGGATTCTTTGCATCGCCGATATCTTCGACGCGTTAACCGCGCCGGATCGTCCGTACAAAAAAGCCGTGCCGTTGGAACAAACGCTGAAGATTTTGCAGAAGGAGGCGCAGGAAGGAAAACTCGACCCGGACTTGGTTGATCTGTTCGTTCGCCGCAAGGTTTACGAAAGCTCGCGCAAAATCGACGACAAAGACGAGGACAAGGAGGATGATTAATTTTTTGCCGGCGCGGCTTGATTTGCTGCGAAAAATTTTGTAAGCTATAAAAACGGCGATGCCCGGTTTAGTCATTATTCAATTTTAAGGCATTTAAAACTTTTTAAAATTATTTCCCGACGCCTTGTTAAGTTTGGCGTCCGCAGGTATTAGCATGTCGACAATTCCGCAGCATTTGATAGACGAGGTCCGCTTGGCTTCCGAGGTCGCGGCCGTGGTGTCGGATTATGTCACGCTCAAAAAAAGCGGGCGAAATTTTTTTGGCCTCTGCCCGTTTCACCCCGAAAAATCTCCCTCCTTCAGCGTCAATCCCGACAAACAAATTTTTTATTGTTTCGGCTGTCACGCTGGCGGCAATGTTTTCACGTTCATCCAGCGCCAGCAAGGCATCAGCTTTCCCGAGGCCGTGCGTTTGCTGGCCAAGCGCGCCGGCATCGCGATTCCCGAGCCGGAAGCCGAAGATGCGACCGCCGCGCAGGAAAAAGACGCGCTGTATTTCGTCAACAAGCTGGCCGCGGAATTTTTTCAGCAAATGCTGTTCAATGAGATCGGCCGTCCGGCGCGCGAGTACATGCACAAGCGCGGATTCGGCGACGAGGCCTTGCGCGCGTTCGGCATCGGTTATGCGCCGCAAGCCTGGGAGAAGCTGGCGCAACATGCGAGCGAAAAATCGGTTAATCTCGAGGTCATGGCGCTCGCCGGTTTGGTCAATGCGCGCGACAGCGAAAAGGGCAAAGCCGGATACTACGATCGTTTTCGCCACCGCGTGATGTTTCCGATTTACAACCTGGCCGGCAGTGTTGTCGCGTTTGGCGGACGCCGCCTCGTCGACGACGAAGATTCGCCGAAATATATCAACTCGCCGGAGACGCCGATCTATCACAAGGGCACGGTGCTGTACGGCTTGTACCACGGCCGCGACGCCGTCAAAGCCGCCGATCGCGTGATCGTCGTGGAAGGCTATCTCGATTTGATGCGCATGCATCTCTGCGGTTTTCAAAATGCGGTCGCGACGTCGGGAACGGCGCTGACCGAGCAGCAAGCGCGGTTGATCATGCGTTACACGAAAAATGTGACGCTGCTCTTTGACAGCGATACGGCCGGCCAGAGCGCGACCTTGCGCGGCGCGGATATTTTGGTTGAAAACGGCCTGACGGTTGCCGTGGCAATGTTGAGCGCCGGCGACGATCCGGATAGTTTTCTCGCGAAGCATCCGGCGGCGGAGATGCAGCAAATTTTGCAAACTGCCCCGCCGCTGCTCGAATTTAAAATTCTCCACAGCGCCGCCAAAACCACAGAGATTGATCCGGTCGCTCAGCGCACCGCGCAGTTGCATTCGATTGCGGAAACACTCGCGCGCGTGCGAGACGGCCTGGAGCGGCAGGCTTTGGTGCATAACATGGCCGAACGCCTGCGAATCGACGAAGGCGTGTTGTGGGAAGAGGTAAGCCGCTTGCGCCGGGCGCAATATCCGCGCGCCAGTGCTCGTCGCGTCGCGTCGCGTGAAGCCGAAACCAAAACCAGTTGGAGCAGCGCCCTTGCAGCAGCGGGCCGCAGTTATGCCGAACGCTGCCGCGCCGCGGAAGAAGAGTTGATACGCATCATGA